>Ga0307476_10001498_pt1 | contig 14221 bp, 10 predicted proteins | sample atmos_gasesECM2C_2_FD_203314 | JGI IMG/M metagenome (GOLD analysis project Ga0307476, IMG submission 203314) | Hardwood forest soil microbial communities from Morgan-Monroe State Forest, Indiana, United States - atmos_gasesECM2C_05 | ecosystem: Environmental > Terrestrial > Soil > Temperate... | reverse complement strand
CCGCGGGCAGATCTCCGAGACAAAGCGCGTCATCGCCATCGAGCGACATCTGCTCGACATCCTCAAGCGCCAATTCGATGCAGGGCAGGCGGCAAAGGCGGATGTGCTGGCGCAGGAAGCGGCGCTTGCCGCCGCGGAGCAATTGCTGCCGCCGCTGGAAAAACAGCTCGCCCAGCAGCGCGATCTCTTGACCGCGCTCGCCGGGCAGTTGTCGTCCGACGAGGTCGCGCAAAAGTTCGATCTTGGTCATCTCAAGCTGCCGACCAACCTGCCGGTCAGTCTGCCGAGCAAGCTGGTCGACCAGCGCCCGGACGTTCGAGCTGCGGAAGCCAATATGCATGCAGCAAGCGCCCAGATCGGGGTCGCGATCGCCGCGCGGCTGCCAAGCTTCACGATCAGCGGCAATGCCGGGGCTACCGCATTCAGCATTGCCGAACTGTTCACGCCGGGGACCAACTTCTATACTCTTGCTGGGAGCGCAACCCAGCCGATTTTCGACGGCTTTACGCTCTACCACAAGCAGAAGGCCGCGGAAGCCGGGCTCGACCAGGCCGAAGCGGAGTATCGTGCGACCGTCATCACTGCGTTCCAGAACGTCGCCGATGCCTTGCGAGCCTTGCAGGCCGATGCACGCGCCGTGCAAGCGGCCGCGCATGCGGAAGAGACCGCCAAGGCAAGCCTCGATATTGTCGAGATGCAACTCAACGCCGGCCAGGTCAACCAGCTCGCGGTCCTCAACGCGCAGCAGACCTATCTGACGGCGGTCATCACGCACGTGCAGGCCCAGGCCAACCGGCTGTCCGACACTGCGGCCCTGTTCATGGCGCTGGGTGGCGGCTGGCCGACCAGCTGTACGACCAAGGTCTGGCGCGAATGCGCAATGGGCGAGCCTACGCCGGTCGCCAGTGCGGACTAGACTTGGCGGCCCTGCTTTTATTTCACTCGACCGTCACCGGACCAGTGCGATCCGTCGCGTGGTTTCTCTCAATTTGACGAAGACCTGCGGCGTCTCGATTCGTTTTCAGTCACACCCATCCGCCGTCGACGATGTATACCCGCAGCTCACCATGCTGCCGGCGCTGGAGGGACGCGACGACAAGCGAGCGCACGCAGGTAGCTTAGGCAAAGATGCCGCTACCAGATCACCACGGCGCAAAGGACAGACAGCGGCAGGATGGCGAGACCGAGATAGAGCCAGGTCCGATAGCCGGCTGCGTCCTTCGGCAGGATGAAGATGTGAACGAGGAGCCAGCCGCAGACGGCAACCCCGAGCGCCACGCGGACGACATCGCCCGGAGTCTCCCACAGCGACCAGATATGCTCCATCTGCGGGTTGGCGACGCGCGCAGTGACCACGATCAGAATGGCGATGAAAATTGTCCGGACCGCCAATCCGCCGAGCCAGACGCTTCTGGATATCTTTTCGTCAGAGTCCTTGGTTTTCGCCGTGCTCACGGGGCAACTCACCTAGGCAAATTGCGCGCAATCGACGCATAAAGAAAAGATAGCGATGCGCCCATCCCGTCGCAAGGGCTGGGACGCGCGTAGGTAGTGCAAAACAGCGGCCAGAAAAGCAGGCGCATCATCATCGCCTGGCCGGCGTTGCAAACGCAAGCCAAACGCAAGCCAAACGCAAGCGAAATGGTAGAACCGCCGGCAATTTCAGCTAAAGTAAGAGCGGTGATCGAACGGAGAAGGTTGAACATGAAGAGGCTGGCGGTTGCGACGACGAGTGTGCTGGCGCTGACGGCGTCCGTCGCTGTCGCACAAGGAGCCTCGCGCGATTCGCACGCCTGCCGGGTCGAAGTCCTTTATTCCGAGGAGCTACCGATCGGGCCGCTGTTCCATTACACCGTCAAGGCGGCCTTGCTCGTGACCCCGCCCGCCGCGCCGCCCTTTGAAACCACGGTGCAGACGGTCATCCCCTGGCAGGGCCCGCCGCTGCGCCGCGGCCAGCGGTTCCGGGTCGGGTGCGATTCCGCGCTGCTCAATTCCGGCTTCGGCTTGTTCTGAGAAGCCGGCGAGGAGAGCGCCGCGAGTGCGTTTTTCACCGCCCGAATCCAAGCGGCGGCGGGGCTTCCGTGGAGCCCGTCCCGAGCGAGCGCTGCACCATCACGGTGTCGCACCAGCGGCCATAACGGTAGGCAACGCCTGGCAGCAGACCGACCCGCTTAAAGCCGAGCCTATCGTGGATCGTGAGCGAAGCGATGTTGTCGGCGTCGATATAGCCGATCATCTGCCGGAAACCCTGCGCCGCGCAGGCGTCGACCAGTTCCTGCATCAAGACCCGGCCGACGCCCCGGCCGACATGGTCGTGATGGATGTAGATCGAGTGCTTGACCGTGTAGCGGTAGGCCGGGCGCTTGCGGAACAGGACGACATAGGCGTAGCCGATCACCTCGCCGGCCGACGTCGCCACCAGATGCGGCAGGCGATGGCTGCGGAAATTCTTGCGGCGGTCGCGCAGATCGTCCGGCTCCGGCGTGCCGTGGTCGTCAACGGAGTCCTCCACGCCGCGCCTGATGTGGCGGCGGTAGATGGAAAGCATCGCCTCGACATCGCTGTCCCGCGAGGGACGGATGAAAATTGGCGGCGCTGATCCGTTCACCGCCTGCTTCTCAACAAAATCGTTCATTCAGAGACCACGTAAGTGTAGAGCCGGATGCGACCCGACCCGTCAACCTCCTTATAGACGCCCTGGATTTCGACGTCGAAGCCCGGGAAGGTGTTGAAGCAGCGCTCGAACATCTTGAGGTAATCGATCATGGGTTTTGCCCGTTCGTCGAGCCGCTCGCCGGGGACGATGGTGGCAATGCCGGGCGGATAGACCACGAACGGTGTGGTCGCGATGCGGCCGCTTATTTCGTCGATCGGCAGATAGTCCACGTCGTTGCGCATCAACAGCCGCGCCGCGTCATGCGGCGACAGCACGATCTCGGGCAGGTGCTCGGGCATGAACTGCCTGGCCTGCAGGCCGCTGACATCGGCCTCGCGGAAGAAGCGGTGCATGTCGGCGCAGAGATCGCGCAGGCGTGCCCCCGCATAGCGTGCCGGCCGCTTGCGGAAGAATTCGGGAATGGCCTCTTCCAGGAGCGCATTGTCGTCGTGCAGCTTCTTGAAGGCGACGAGGCCGGAGATCAACGTCCCGGCCTTGCTCGCTTCCACCCCCGGCGTCAGCAGGAACAGCAGCGAGTTGAGGTCGTTCTTTTCCGCGACGATCCGGTTCTCGCGCAGATATTGCGCGACCACCGGCGCCGGAATGCCGTGCTCGGCATAGGCGCTGGTTGCGGGATCGAAACCCGGCGTCAAGAGAGTGAGTTTGTTGGGATCGGTCATGGCAAAGCCGGCCGCGAGCTCCGGGAAGCCGTGCCAGTGCGATTCCGGCGACAGCTGCCAGTAGGACGGGTCGGTGGCGAGTAGATCGGTGCTCACAGTCTCCCAGGCGACATTGTGCACGCCGCCCTCGCGCGAGACGTCGCGGATCGCGACACGGTCGGGCACGAATGGCTCGAAGAACCAGCGTCGTTCGGCGCGTATCTCCTTCTCCTCGAACTCGCGGCGCACCGCGCGAATCTTCTTGCGCAATTCGATGCCGAGCCGGATCGTGTCGTCCCACAAGACTTCGCCCGAGCGGCCCTTCATCATCTGCGCGCCGACGTCGAGCGACGCAAACAACGGATAGAAGGGTGAGGTCGAGGCGTGCTGCATAAAACTTTCGTTGAAGCGACGATGCTCGATGCGGCGCTTCTGGCCCTTGATGTGGCGGTCCTTGATGTGGATCTGGGACGCCTGCGAGAAGCTGGCGAGCTGCTTGTGGGTCGATTGCGTCGCGATGATGCCGGGCGCCTCGCCCGACAGGCCGTTCAGCCCCATGGCGAAACGGCCGGCATAGAGCGGGTGGAACTTCATGAAGCCGGCCCAGGCCTCGTCGAACAGGATGTAATCGCAGAGATGGCCGATGCGCTTCAGAATCATCTCGGCGCTGTGGATGGTGCCATCATAAGTGCACTGCTCGACGACGGCGACGCGGAACGGGCGCGGCTTGCGCCAGGCGTCCTTGTCCTTGACAAGCGGGTGGTTGCGGATGCGCTCGCGCAAGACGTTTTCATCCATCGCGTCCCAGCGCATCGGGCCGATCAGGCCCCAGGCATTGCGGACGGTCGGCAGGTAGACCGGGATTCCACCAGCCATCATCAGAGCGCCGTGATGGGCCGCCTTGTGGTTGTTGCGGTCGAACAGCACGAGGTCGCCGTCGGTGACGAGCGCGCCGAGCACCACCTTGTTGGAGGTCGAGGTGCCGTTGAGGACGAAATAGGTCTTTTCTGCGCCAAAGATATGCGCGGCTTCCTTCTGCGCCTTCAGCGCCGGGCCCTCATGGGTGAGCAGGTCACCAAGCTCCAGCACGGAGTTGTCGAGATCGTCGCGGAACACCGCTTCGCCCAGATGTTCGACGAACACCCGGCCGATCGGGCTGCGGCTGTAGAAGACGCCGCCATTGTGGCCCGGGCAGGTCCAGAGCTGGTTACCGACCTCGGCATAGTCGACGAGCGCGCCGAAGAACGGGGTCTTCAAATTCTCGGCATATTGCTTGAGCCGGCTGATCAGGTTCTTGGCGATGAAGGGCGGGGTCTCCTCCGACAGGAACACATAGCCGTCGATGAAGTCGAGCACCTCGACCGGCACGTCCTCGAACCGCTTGCGGCGAATCAGCAGGATGATCGGGAAGTCGAGGCCGCGCCGGCGCATCAGGTTGATCAGGGAGGCGGTCTTGCCCTCCAGCCCCTTCTTGCCCCAGTCGACCACCATGCAGCCGATCGCGGCGTCCGTCTGCACCGCGATCTCGGCGTCCTCGAGCTTCCGGGCCCTGACCACCTCGAAGCCGGAGCGCTCGATCTCGGTGACGATCTGGTTGAAGCGGATGCCTTCCAGATCGTCGGCCTCGAATACGGGGGCGGCGAACAGAAAGTTGAAGCGTTTGAAATAGTCCATTGGCTCTGCCTGTCGAATGGGTCGCGGCCAAGCAGTGGCGCACATTCGATGACAGTTCTATGACAATGGATTTGGCCGGCGAAAATTATAGGGAGGTGCGGCCAGTGAGCTGGAAATCAGAATGCCGGCAAAGTCGCCAACAACGATCTATTTGCAAAGGAGCAAGGTGTGAGGGCTGTCTACACTGAAAGGCATCGGAGCCACGATCCGCAATTCTTTCTCGTGCGCGGCGTGGTGAAGAAAACCACCGAGCAGCCGGAGCGCGCCGACCGTTTGCTTAAAGGTCTCGCCGCGGGCAAGCATCGGCTTGTCGAGCCGACCGCCTTCGGACAGGGGCCACGGCTGCGCGTGCATAGTGTCGAATACCTGAATTTTTTGGAGGAGGCCTGGGAGGCCTGGTCTGCGCTCGGTGACGCCGGCCCCGAGATGATTGCCAACATCCATCCAGTCCGTCATGCCGCAACCTATCCGACCCATATCGTCGGCCGGCTCGGTTGGCACACCGCCGATACAGCGGCTCCCATCGGTCCCGGTACCTGGGCCGGCGCCTGCGCAGCAACCGACGTCGCAACCACTGCGGCACAAATGGTGATGGATGGGGAGGAAGCGGTCTATGCGCTGTGCCGTCCGCCCGGGCACCATGCCTATCGCGACCTCGCCGGCGGCTTCTGTTTCCTCAACAACAGCGCAATCGCAGCCGCCCATCTGCGCCTGAGCCACGAGCGCGTGGCGATTCTCGATGTCGACGTGCATCACGGCAACGGCACGCAAGGCATCTTCTACCAGCGCTCGGATGTCTATACCATTTCGATCCATGCCGATCCGGTCGCCTACTATCCGTTCGTCTGGGGCTATGCTCATGAGCGCGGCGAGGGCCCAGGGTTAGGTGCCAATCTCAATATTCCCTTGCCGCTCGGCACGAGGGACGACGGCTACCTGCAGGCGCTCGATGTCGCGGCCAAGGCGATCAAGGCGTTCGCGCCGGGCGCACTTGTGGTGGCACTCGGGTTAGACGCTTCCGAGCACGATCCGCTCAAGGGCCTTGCCGTAACCACCGACGGCTTCCGCCGCATTGGCGAAGCCATCGCACGGATGGGCTTGCCGACCGTTTTCGTCCAGGAGGGTGGATATCTGTCGGATATCCTGGGCCGGAACCTCACAGCGGCGCTCGGTGGATTTGAAGCGGCGCGCTGAGCGTAGTGCCCGGCGCGACCAACGATTGACGGTTTTTCCAGCGGGGATTAGCCTTTTATCCGCCGGGCACTCCCTTGGCAAACCGTAACGTTTGGGGCGCCCATGGAATGGTCGACCAAGCCGCTTCATCGCGATCAGCCCTTCGGCAGTTGGGCTGACGATCTCGCTGCGGCTTTTGTCAGACTCGAGCCGCGCAAAATCGCCGAACAGCCCTTCGAGGGCACGATCTCGCGCAAGGATGCTGCGCCCATCCAGGTGTCGCTGGTCAAGGCCACTAGCCACACTGTGCTGCGTCTTTCTTCGCACATCGCCGCAAGCAGCGACGATCTCTGCTTCGTCAACTTGCAGCTCGACGGGCTTGGCCGCACCACCCAGCGCAGCCACGAGCAGATCACGGGACCGGGCGATCTAGCGATTGCCGATACCACCGAGCCGTTCGAAATCAACAATTGCCGCAGATTTCGGCTGTTTTGCTTCGCCGTGCCGCGGCGTTTGCTGCCGGCCGCCTTGTTCGATCGCCCGCGGCTGAACTTATCGACAACGATGAGTGGCCGCGCCCTGTCTCGCACGCTCGCGGGCTATGCCGATCTTTGCCTGAGCGCGCCTCAGCTCGTGGGCGCGATCGGAACGCATGTCGTCGATCTCATCGCGCATGCGCCCGATATGCTCAACGGATTGCCGGCGGGGCAGGTAAGGGCACCGGTGCTGCTGTCGATGATGCGCGACCATATCGATCGGAACTTGAGTGATGCGCAACTCGGCGCGGCGGTGCTGGCAGCGCAGTTCAGCTGTTCGGAGCGTTATGTGCACCGCCTGTTTGCGACGACCGGCCGCAGCGTCGGTGAGCATGTCACCGAGAAGCGACTCACTGCTGCCACGCGCGATCTGCTCGATCCCGCATGCCGTCGCAAGAGCATTGCCGAAATCGCCTTCGATGCCGGCTTCCGTGACATCTCGCATTTCAACCGCCTGTTCAAGCGCTCTAACGGCCTCGCGCCCCGCGAATTCAGGCGCATCATGGGCGGGCAGGGCGACGGGACCGTGGATTCGTAAAGCGCTCCGGCACCGGTTTTGCAGCGGCTCCGCGAATCGCTTACCCGTAGAATCGGGATCACTTCGAACAATCCGCTGATGGACCGCGAGCACCGGGTGGCTGCCGAGCAGGGCAAACTTGATTCGACCGAGCCCGCGGCGGATGACCTTGCCGCGGTCCTGAATGCCGTGCTCGGCGAAATGCGCGCGGGAAAGTTTCTCGAAGCGCAGATGCTTTGCCGGCAGCTGCTCGAGCGAAGCCCCGACAACCCCGAGATCCTGCACCTGATGGCACTCGTCTGCTTCAACGCAGGGCAGTTCGACCATGCGGTGGAATGGGCGTCCCGCGCGCTCAGGAACGATGCCAAGCCTGCTTATCTGACGACGCTCGGCACTGCGCTTCTCAACCTCGGGCGGCGCGACGATGCGGTGAGGGTTTTCGACAAGGCGGTGCAGCTCAAGCCCGATGACGCCACCCTGTGGAGCAACCTTGGTCACGCGCTGATTGAGTCCGAGCATATCTCGGATGCGCTGCTATGTCGCGCGCGGGCCCATCAGCTCGATCCGCAAAATCCCAAGATCCGCAACGATCTCGGCCACGGCTTCATGCTGCTTGGCCGCCATGAAGAGGCGCTGTCCTGGTTCGACCGCGCGCTCGAGATCAGGCCTGATACGGTCGAGACGCTCAACAACAAGGCCTTCTCGCTCGCAAGACTTCATCGTTTTGATGAGGCCTTTGCCGTCTATGCGCGCTCGAAGGCTGCCGCGCCCGACAATGCCTGGACCGATTTCAACGTCGCGCTGCTGCAGATGCTGACCGGGAGCTTCACCGCCGGCTGGTTGGGGCGCGAGGCCCGGCTCCGCCTGCAGCCTTACCCCGATTTCCGACAGCCCCGCTGGTTCGGCGATCAGGACATCGCGGGCAAGACCATCCTGCTATATGCAGACGAGGGATTAGGGGATTCCATCCAGTTCATCCGCTACGTGCCGATGGTCACCGCACGCGGTGCGCGTGTCGCTCTCGTCGTCGAGGAGGCGCTTTGCGCGCTGCTCGCCTCGCTTCCTGGCGTCGCCGAATGCGTGTCGAAACAGGCCGCACTGCCAGCGTTCGATCTGCATTGCCCGATCTCGAGCCTGCCGCTTGTCTTCAACACCACACTGGAGACGATCCCGGCTTCCGCATCCTATCTGCCGCAGCCGGCGGAAGATCGCGTGCGGCGTTGGGAGGAGCGCCTGGGTCCGCATCAGACGTTGCGGGTCGGTCTCGTCTGGTCCGGCAATCCGCGGCACATCAATGATCGCGACCGGTCGATGCGGCTGCGCGAGATGCTGCCCATCCTCGAAGTCGGCGCGACCTTTGTCAGCCTGCAGAAGGACCCGCGGCCCGGCGACAAGGTGACGCTGGCCGGGACCCGCATCATCGATTGGACGAGCGAGTTGGCAGATTTTGTGGAGACGGCGGCGTTGGTGTCCTGCCTCGATCTTGTGATCACAGTCGACACCAGCGTCGCCCATCTGGCCGCAGCGCTGGGACGTCCGACCTGGATCCTTCTGCCCCACGCGCCCGACTATCGCTGGCTTCTCGGTCGCGACGATAGCCCCTGGTACCCGACTGTGCACCTGTTCAGGCAAAGCGAGAGCCGCAACTACGCCGATGTGGTTGCGCGGGTTCGCACGGTGCTCGCCGAATTGGCCGCTGAATGCAGTCCGGGCCGTCCGGCTCTAATAGAGTGAGGCAGCGGCCGGGCTATGCGGCCCGGCGACGTCGCTGCTCTCGCCACTTGCGTTACGGTATTGTCGCGATGACGCTGTCGGCGCCGCTGGCCGCCACTCTCTGAGAAGATTCCAGCGCAGGAGCCACAATGACGGCGGTGAAGCGCTCGGTTGCACCTGGCTGTCCCATCAGCGTCGACTGCAGTTCAAATTCATATCGGATCACGCGAGGAGCCCGCGCGGCGATTGTTTCCATGGCAGCAACGCAATTCGCGTCAGCCCCGAAGCAAAGCCCGGCCCAGCCGCTCTCGTAGCCGATCACCTCTCTCAATCGCCAGCTGTTCCCGGCCAGCAATTCTTCTTCGTAGAGAGGGTGGTCGGGGCTGTAGAACGCCGTAGCGAAGGCGAGGTCCTCGTCGCCGCCGATGGCAGGCAGCGGCAAATCGGTGACCGCGTGCCAGCGCCGGGTCAGCTGGTCGGCGGCGGCCTGATAGAAATTTCGTCCCTCACCCAGGGGATAGAAGTTTCGATAGAGGGCGTGGATGGGCGCCACGATACAGGCGACACAGACCGAAAAGGCGATCACGCCGGCCGCCAGGTTGAGCGCGCGGACGCGCTCAATTTGATAACTCGCGCCGCAGACAAGCAAGATGAGGAACAGAAACAGTCCCTGCAGCGACCAGATCGGCGGCATGTCGGTTCCCATCACGATCGAGGTGATCGCCGGGAAGAACACCGTCCCGAGGCTGATCATGAACAGCAGCAGCAAGCCGGTGTTCATGGCGTGAAAATCATCGCAGAACTTTTTCATCCGTTCGCCGGCCATTAGCACCCAGGCTGCAGCGGGCAACAGCACCACCAGGCCGGCACACAGCAGAAAGCCGATCGCTTCGCCAAGTGATGGCACGAGCGCCTTGCCGCAATGCCTCGTCAGGGCGTAGGCGAACGGCTTGGCCCCTGTCGTGGCCAACCAATAGATGTGAGGCGCCAGCACGAGGAGGCCGACGAGCGTCGATACCCAGGGCGAAACCGAACCGAAATAGGCCCGGCGCTCCCGATGACAGATCGCCGCGACCGCAAAGCTTGCGATCAGGAACACCGAAAAATATTTACCCAGCATTGCCAAAGCGGCGCTCGCGCCGGCAGCGATCGCCCATTCAAGCGAGCGCGTTTCGAACGAGCGTAGGAAGCAATAGGTAGCAAGCGGCCAGGTCGCGAGCAGAACCGCATTGGCGTTGAAGCGCTGGGCGTGAAACTGATAGGTCGGCAGCAGCATCAGGAGCAGCAGGGCGATCAGCCTCTTGTCGCCCCTGACAAACCGGCGGGTGATCAGATCCGTGGTCCACAGCGCCAGCGCCGAATTGGTCAGCGAGAGCAGGTCGAACGACCAGTTGGTGAGCGGGAATATCGTAGTCCAGGCCCGCGCAATCCATCCCATCAACGGCGGATGCTTGGAATAGCCCCATTCCAGGCTGCGCCCGAGCGTCCAGGTCTCCAGCACGTCGGGATGCAGATCGCCGCCGGCATAGGCGATGGCGAAGTAAGCCTGCCAGATTGCGACGAAGCTGAGCAGGAGAAGCGGAATGGCCCAGCCCTCTTCGACTCCGTCCATCCAACGCGCGAACAGCGTCCGCCAGCGCGTGTGTGAAACTTCCGGGTACGCAACAGCGACAGAGAACGCAACGCACATCGTCACACACACTCTCATCGTAAAAAAAGAGGCCCGGCATCAGGAGAGGCCGGACATGAAAGAGGCAACACGGGTCCGTGGCTTCCGCGCGCATTTGCGCGCGGAAGCTGCGACCGATTCCGCATTGCCTTGGTACAGAGTTCAGCTTCATTAACTTTAGTTCATGTCGCAAATCGAAACGATTGGTGGAAAAAATGCGATCATATTGGTGCAAAACCTGATGCCATCGTTGCGGAACAAACGCGACGAAGCAATGCGCGGTCACATGCGTGGCTCTGCATTGCCTCGCTGTGCTCACAACGACGGCGTTAGGTGCAGAAAAATCAATACAATTTGGCTGTGCGTCCGCGGCAGACATGGCAAGGAAGAGCGTGCGGCCGCTGCCCATATTCCGCCGAACACGAGGCCGGCGAAATGGACTGCGACATTTTGCCCATCACGCGGACTGCCGCGTCGCCAGTTGATTTGCCCGTCCGGGCACGCTCGCACGAATGCTGTGGTCAAGGCGCCCGCGCGTTTTCCTTGCGCGGGGCCATGGGGCGGCCAGAACCCGGCATTCCCTGCGCCCCTCTCTTCTGAAATGGGGGCGGCCGAAAGCGAAACTCGGGTGGATTCCAGCACGGAAGCGCAATCGCTTGCTTTGGAGTCCCGCCGGCGAGGTCCGGACCCTTGCGGACGCGCCCGCGCCACGGCAAGGTGAATCCGATTTCTGCCGCAAGTACAGTTACCTCAAGGGAAACAGTTACCTCAAGGGAAGAAGGCTATGATCGAAACACTCGGCATTATCGGCGCGGGCACCATGGGCAACGGCATTGCCCAGGTCTGCGCAGGCGCGGGCCTGCGCGTCACCATGGTCGACATCTCCGATGCGGCGGTGGCACGGGGGCTTGCGGCCGTGGGCTCAAGCCTGGACCGTCTGGTCAAGAAGGAGAAGATGACGGCGGCCGACAAGGAGGCGACGCTGTCGCGCATTGCCGGCACCAGTGACAAGGCGAAGCTTTCGGCCTGCGATCTCGTTATCGAGGCGGCGACTGAGAACGAGGAGCTGAAGATCAAGATACTGAAGGATCTTTGCGTCGGTCTGAAGAAGGAGGCGGTCATCGCGACCAACACCTCCTCGATTTCGATCACCAAGTTGGCGGCTGTGACCGACCGTCCCGACCGGTTCATCGGCATGCATTTCTTCAACCCGGTGCCGATGATGGCGCTGCTCGAATTGATCCGTGGCCTGCAGACCTCCGACGATACCCACGCCAGGGCGGTCGCCTTTGCAAAGCGCGTCGGCAAGGTGCCGATCACGGCGAAGAACAGCCCGGGCTTTGCCGTCAACCGCATCCTGTGCCCGATGATCAACGAGGCGATCTTCGCATACCAGGAAGGGCTTGCGACCGCCGCCGACATCGATGAAGGCATGAAGCTCGGCTGCAATCATCCGATCGGACCCTTGGCGCTCGCCGACCTGATCGGCCTCGATACCATGCTCTCGGTAATGGAAGTCTTCTATAAAGGCTTCAACGATCCGAAATACCGGCCCGCGCCCTTGCTGAAAGAAATGGTCGACGCTGGCCATCTCGGCCGCAAGACCGGCAAGGGCTTTTATGACTATAGCGCCGGCACCTGATCGTCGCTCGGCACGTATGGTGGCGCGCGGCTAACGATCAGCCGCTCGGCGAGCTCCGCGCACTGGTTGCGGATGTCGGGGATCGCCATGATCTCCCAGAACGCCGCGCGGGTGAGGGGCCCGATGGCGAAGAGGCGCCGCGATGATTTGCCGTCGCGGCCGATGAGGGCGCAGTCGCTTCCGACGTCGATGCCGATGTGCAAGGGATCGGGGCGCGCCAGGCCTCGATCGAACAGGCTGCGCACCACCGGATTGGCGCTGGCGCGGGGGTCGCGCACGATGCCCGTGCAATTGACGATGGCGCCGACCTGCAGGCTCTCGATCTCGGGGCAACCGCGTCGACGATAATGCACAAGGGCGCCGCGCGCGTTGGGGGCGGTGCTGATGAGTTTTGCCGCCATCAATGTCAGGTGGCCGCTCGCGAGTGCCCGCGTGATGCGCATCTCGACCTCCGGCGCCATGCGGTGACGGTGCACATCCCACCACGCACGCGCGTGCTCGAGGAAGCGGCGCCGGGCGGAGAGCGGCAGCTCCTGCCAGATGCGCTGGGTGAAGGGCCTGAGGCCATCGACCACGCTGCGCCAGTCGCCGCCTTGCGCAACGTGTCTATCGATCCGCTGCCGGAACCAGTGCAACAGACGGCTTGCGCTGGCGCCGAAGGGAACGTCGGCTTCCTCGATGGGCAACGGGTCGACCCGGCGATGGGCTTTCGCCAGCAGGCCGCGTCGCGACATCGCGATGACGGGGCCGCGATGCCCGGCGGCGAGCAAAGTCAGGACATAGTCGACCGAGGTCAGCCCCGTGCCGAGAATGAGAATGGTGGCATCCCTGTCGATACCTGCCGTTGATGGCGGCGCCCAGGGATTGACCTGGCAGGCCAGCCGCGAGACCACCGGGTCATGCCCGGTGGCAAGAATGGCGATATCGCCGACCAGGCGCCTGCCATCGGCGAGGCTGACCGTGACGTCATCCGCGCCCTCGCTGACGTCGATACACTCACCCTGCACGATGGTGAGATGGCGCGGAGCACACGTGCCGGCGAGCAGCGGCTCGACCAGACTTGCGATGTAGTCGCCATAGAGGCCGCGGGGCACGAAGCAGAAGGGGTCGGGACAGAGGCCCGGCTCCGCACCACGGGCGGAGAGCCAGCTCCAGAAATGATCGGGATCATCGGGCAGGGCGCTCATATTGGCCACCCGCACATTGAGAAGATGGTCGGGATTGCCAGTGTGATAGGCAAGGCCGCGCCCGATGTCCGGCCGCTTCTCGACCAGGGTGACACAGAAGTCCGAGCCTTGCTTCTGTAACAGCTGATAGGCCAGCATCACGCCGCTGGCCCCGCCACCGATGATGATCGCGTGTCGCGCGGCGAAACGGTTCATGCGGCCGGCCTCCTCGACTATTCCAGCCGTCCCGCGCAGCATTGTCGCGCGGAACGAAAGATGCGACTGACCTGTTTATGCAGAGTAAGAATGCCTCGCGCAAATAAGCAAAAGTGGAATGCTTATTCCTTTCGGCGCGCATTGGCCCGTTGGGCAGCAGGCCCGCGAAATACCGGCCGTCAGAGCAAATCGGCAATCTCATCGCGGCTTGCGCGACGCGATCCTTCACGCTGTAGGCGTGCGCCGGTACCGAGGGGGCAGGGTGAGCAGAGGGAGAAGGGCATTCATGGCAGTGTAGTCGGGGCGTCCGACCCTCCCGAAAAGACCCGGCTCGCCAGCACGTCAGCGGCTTCGATGGTCATGAGGTCGTCGCTTGCGAGAACGCGATCGAGATCGGAGACCAGCCGGTTGGCCTGGCGCAACCGGATCCGGTCCAGCGCGTTGCGGATGGAGCGCGCATTTGAAAACAGGGGTTGGGCTTTGCGCAGCGCGATGTAGCGGACGAAGGCTGCGCCAGCATCGGGCACGAAACGATAGTTCTGCGCAGCCAGCATCAGCTCGGCGATCGCGAGCAGTTCGTCGTCGGAATAATCGGGGAAG
>Ga0307476_10001497_pt1 | contig 14225 bp, 7 predicted proteins | sample atmos_gasesECM2C_2_FD_203314 | JGI IMG/M metagenome (GOLD analysis project Ga0307476, IMG submission 203314) | Hardwood forest soil microbial communities from Morgan-Monroe State Forest, Indiana, United States - atmos_gasesECM2C_05 | ecosystem: Environmental > Terrestrial > Soil > Temperate... | reverse complement strand
CGAGTTGCACTACATACAAGCCAACCATGTTGGCAACGAACGTTGGATTTACTACCGTCGCGCTCGACAAAACCGCGGTTCCACCCGTCGGTTGTGACAGAATCGCCCAGCTATAGGTGAGCGGGTTTCCATTCGTATCGGTTGAGGCAGCTCCCGACAACTGCACGGTCGCGCCTGCCGTAACCGTCTGATTTGATCCAGGGTTGGCTACTGGCGGGACGTAGGTGGTCGAGATAACGACCGTCGCCGGATTGCTGCTGAGGAAACCATCGTTCACGATCAGCTGCACAACATAGTTGCCCGACAGGTCAGGCGTAAAGTAAGGTGTTTCCGAAGTAGCCTGCGAGAGCGCGGCCGTGCTGCCCGTCGGTTTGCTCAACAGCGACCATTGGTAAGTCAGCGGCTGATTGTCGGAGTCAGTTGAGGCACTTCCACTTAAATCGACGATCGTCCCGATAGTCGCAGTCTGAGCGGACCCAGGATTGGCGATCGGCGCCACATCGCCGCTCGTGATCGTGACGGTCGACGGCGTGCTGTTTAAATAGCCGTCGTTCACGATCAACTGCACGACATAAGTACCAAGTATGTCGGCCACGAACGTCGGCTCCACTGCGTTGGGATTCGACAATGTCGCATGACTACCCTGCGGCAGAGTCAGAAACGACCACGAGTATGTGAGTGGGTTACCGTCGACATCCGTCGAACCGCTGCCATTTAGTTGTACCGTCCCGGTGACCGTGATGCTCTGATTGGGCCCGGCATTCGCAACCGGCGGAGAATCGATCGTGCTGATCGTTACCGTGGAAGGAGTGCTGTTGGAGTATCCATCGTTAACGATGAGCTGCACTACGTAACTGCCGATAACGTCGGCAACAAAAGTGGGATTGACGATGCTGGGATTTGACAGCGAAGCGTGGCTGCCAGATGGCACCGACACAAAGGACCATGAATAGGTGAGCGGATCTCCATCGGAATCCGTCGAACCGCTTCCGTTTAGCTGTACGGTCGAATGAATGGTGACGGTCTGATTGGGTCCTGCATTCGCTACTGGCGGCGAGTTCAAAGTTGTAATCGTGACGGTGGAGGGAGCGCTGCTGAACACTCCGTTATTCACGATCAACTGCACGATGTAAGTGCCGGTTTTGTCGGCCACAAAGGTAGGCATCGGCGTCGTTGGCCCAGTGAGCACAGCGTTGCTGCCCGAGGGGACCGAAGAGAACGACCACAGATAGGTAATGGGAAGTCCGGCCGGGTCGTAAGATCCGGTGCCATTCAATTGCACGGTAGCTTCTTCGTATACCGTTTGCGGCGGACCTGCGTTCGCCACCGGGGGAAGATTCTGACTTGTGATTACAACCGTGGAAGGCGTGCTGCTGTTGTGCCCGTTGTTGACAATAAGTTGAACTTTGTACGTTCCTGTCTTATCCGCAATGAAGGTCGGTTTGGCCGCAGTTGTACTGCTCAACGCTGCAGTACTGCCCGCAGGAACAGATACGAAAGACCATGAATAAGTCAATGGCAATCCGGCGGGATCCGATGAGCCGGTACCGTCGAGCTGCACGGCCGTTCCTACATAAACTGTTTGCGGAGGTCCCGCACTCGCGATTGGCGTTGAATAGTTGACGACGATGCTCTGCGTCACTTGTGGCGCTGCCGCGTAGTAGGTGTTGCCAGCTTGGTTCGCGGCTACCACCACCGTTCCTACACCCGTGATTGTCAGCGTGTTGCCGCTCACAGTTCCTGGCCCGGAGACGACGCTGAATGTAACCGGCAGCCCCGAGCTGGCCGTTGCCGACAACGTGATCGGCGAGACTGGATAAGTCACCGGCGACGAAGCCGTGAAGCTGATCGTCTGTGACGCCTTCGGCATCAGGGTTACTGTTGAGGAAGCCGAAGCAGCTGGGCTCGCCTGACTGGTCGCGCTAACGGTCACCGTTTGCTGCGTTGAAATCGTTGCGGGAGCCGTGTACAGGCCCGAAGAGCTGATCGTGCCTGTCCCAGACGGACTGATCGTCCAGGTCACCGCTGGGTTGCTGGTGTTGTTTACGGTAGCGGTGAACTGCTGCGTCTGCCCGCCGTAGAGTGTTGCAGAAGCCGGAGTCACGCTTACTGTGACCGGCGGCTGTAGCGGCGAACCGCCAGAGCAGCCGTTTCCTATCGCTGCTGCACCGGTCAGCGTAATGGTATCGGCAACGACGATCAGGCAATTGCCCCCAGCCTGCGCCCCAGCAAGCGTCAACGCAGTTGTGGGGAAGTAAAGAACGCCCTCCAGCGAGGACGTCGACGCGCCAGTGACGGTATTCGCTGCTTTCCCACTGCCGATTCCCCGGTCCTGATAAGCGAGAATGCCGTAATAGGATCCGCTGGTGGGAGCCGACAGGGTCGCGACCACCGAACTGCTGATCGACATTGGCCCATAGCTATAACCTAAACCCTGCGTCAGAAAGAACGTGACGCCACTTCCCTTAAGAATGCTCGCATTCGTCACGTTCAATCCGCCGCCCATGAGAATGTAGGTTCCTGGATTGAAGGTCACATTCGTAGCGCCGCTGATCGTAATGCCGTTGCAATAAGTGCCTGGATTCAAGGTGGACGAGCCCGTGGTCACTTTGAAGTTCGTGTAGGTGCATGTACTGCTCGACGGTGGAACCAGAAACGTCAGGGGATCCGGTTGATAAGCGGAGCCGGTCGTTGGAACCGGCGAAAACTTCACCGCTCCCGAAGTTGAATATCCTCCCACCACGTCGAAATACTTGGCGGTAAAGGTTCCGCTACCGGAGAATTTCAATGCTGTGCTGCTCGATGAATCCACCACCACCCCGCAACTGGGTGCGTTAATGACAATCGCGCCATCGACATACAGGGCATTCGCGGCCGTCTTGTCCAGGGCATAAATGCACTGGTCGTAAACCGGCGTCGAGACCAGCGGTTGATACGGTTGAGAGCCGCCCCCGGCAATGACCGTTTCATCCAAGTTCGTCCCCAGCAGGTTCGTCCCAAGGAAGTTCGATTCAAGGTTGCTGATAGTGCCCGAACCGGCCGTGGACGCAAAGATATCCGGCAGCGCAATGGCCGAACCTAGGGACGCAGTTCTGCCCTGCAATCCTGGTGGAACTGTTGCCACCTCCGCAGTCTGAGGAAGAGCTTCCGCCCGAGCTTTAGGAATAGTGGGGCCACTCCCGGCTGCCTGCCTCAGCACCTGCTCGTTCGACGCACCAGTCTCGTTACTCTTCGTTCCGAGGAAACTACTCCGAGAAACAACAGTTGAATTGCCAGTGTGCGCAATGCTTCTAAATGATTCTTCCGCCCGCACCGGGACACTACCGACAACTGTGGTGTACACCAGCAACACGGCGACGCACTTACGCGCCAGATCAACCGCACTTTCAACGAGACGCCCCAAGAAAAACCGAGAGACAGCCATGGAAAGAGGCAAAGAGAAAAATAGCAAAATCTTTTGGCCAGATGGCATGCAAACGTACTCCCTGAAGTTCCGGTGATTTGCGACAGGGATCTACCGCGGCGCAACGGCACCTTGATTTGTGGCGCACGATTTCCTGGGGTCTTAAGAACCTGCCGCCCGGGACTAATGCCGAGCAAGTTGTCCCTAGAATTCGGAGAGCACCGCAGGCTCTTCGTCGATGGCGTCCGGGAAAGGGGAAGTTAACCGGGCCGCCAAAGACAACGAAGTTTACAGACGACTGGCGATCTAGTCAAATGAATTCTCACGATTTTTCTAATGTCCAGAACACGAAGTTACATAGCTCGCGCTGATCAACTCTTGCCTCGCCGGGGCGATCGGTAGAATCAAAAGCGCAGGGTCGGTCACGCGAAGGTGTGACCTTAATCACTAGCGGTGGTATGTAAGTGGGATCATGAGTGCTGCAATGTTCGCAAGTACTGCTGCACGCGATCTCCCGGTATTGACCTTGAAGTGATGTTTGTCGATTCTCGTTTCCCCAAACTCCGCTATCCCTTGTTTCGGAGCCGCTTGTTCATCGCGCTGAAAATCTTGCGTTAGTGATCGATAGCACGTATTAAGCGTTGAAGAGGCCAGAGGAGCCCCACACTGTTCCAACAGTGCTTGCGCTCGGTAGGACCTGTCAACGATGTTGGCTGCCCAAAATCCCCTTCTCAGTCAGCTTGGCAAGTGCCTCAATCTAATAGGTAGCGAGTTCCGCACTGCGACTGCCCGAAAACAGGTGTTTTTAGGCAATGACGCGCAGACCGGTTGGAAAGGGACTTTCCGGAGACGCGCAAGGCACACACTGCTGGCACATAATTTAGCAAATCGCCAGCATTATTCAGAGGCTGACTGCGTACCGACAGTTAGTCGAAATTCGAACGAACAGAACGCTGCGCTCGTTCTCTTTCCCTCAACCAGCGCAGCGACGAGCTGGTACAGAGCGTCATCAATCTTGCCTCCAAACTCCGAAGCGCAGCCTAACTGATGGCCAAAGTTCCATCGGCCCGCCGGCAAAGGCGAACCGCCCCTTCCTGCTCTCACGATCGGAAACCTCGATAAACCACGAGTCCAAAGTTCTTGTCCCCTGAACTTCAAGGTACCTCCTGCTTTCAAACGTGAATTCAGAATGTTCGCAGCAGCTCACGATAAATATCTCGTGGAAATCCTCTATGATGCCTCTGGGTCTCTATGCCTGCCATGCTGACATGATGTGAATCTCGAATGAGCCTTTTCGCGGCGTTGAACAAAATGCTCTCTAGGTAATTTGGATATGAATACGCTCCAACAATTGTTGAACCAAGTACTGGAGGGAGTTCCGGCGATCCTCCTCCAGAAACTGATTGATAAAAAACTTCAGAAACATGGCATTCCGCCATCCAAGGATCTTTCCAAGAAGCTCGCAGTCCATATTCTGAGCAAAACCGGTAAGCCCTTCAGATATAGAAGCCGCAAATACTCGGGACACATCAATCTCGCCTTTACTGAAGCGGATGCCGATGAAATATCAAATGCGTTTGACCGCTTCACTGAGGAGCAACTTCCCAAGCTATTGCCGGAGGTGGCTCACCGCGTCTCAAGGATCGTCCTTAAACGCCTAATGTCGAGCTGGCAAGCCGAACTCACACAGCAGGAGGCTGATCTCGCGGGTTTCCGGCAGGGGATGGAAGAAAGATGGGGAAAGCCTCTTGGTCAGCTGCGGATGCTGTTAACGATGTCCCGCGAGTGGTGTCAGTGGGCACATGCTCGATATGAATCTCAGAAAAGCAGCAAGAACAAACAGTTAAGAAAGATCTTGATCCGTTTACTGGTTCGGGGTTGTCAGGTCACCGACGAAATAGTCTGCCTTCTGGAAAATGGCTTTGCCGACGGTGCTATGGCCCGCTGGAGAACGCTCCACGAAATTGCCGTGGTGGCCGCCGTTGTTTCCCAGCACGGCGATGCCATCGCTGGGCGATACCTGGACCACCAGGCTGTCGAGTCCAAGCGTGCGCTTGACAAATACCTGGCGTGCTACAAGGATCTGGGTTACCGACCGTTGCCTGCCCGAGAACAAAAGAAGATTGTAAAGGCCTACGACAAGGCCATCGCGAAGTATGGTGCATCGTTCAGAAGCGACTATGGATGGGCGGCCTTACACCTGAAAAATCAACGGCCAACATTCACCGACCTAGAGAGAGGCCGGCCGCGCAGAAATGCGCTCGTACTATCAGATGGGCAATGACAACATCCATGCCGGCATAAAAAGCATGTTCGTAAGATTGGGCTTACCGGACTATGACGGCCTGCTATCTGGACGGAGCAACGTTGGATTGATGGAACCGGGCCAAAATGCCGCGCACACGCTAACGCAGCTCTCAGCCCTTGTGTGCCTTTCTGAGCCAAAGATGGATGACCTTGTAGCCGGGGATATGATGAGGATGCTGAGAGACGAAGTGCCGAAATCCTTCTATAAAGCAGATAGACAGCTGCGGAAAGATGACAAGAAGTATAGAAAGACGTAGATGCATCTGTTCCAGACTCCCTAAGCGGCCTCGGCCTCATCAGGCCATGAATGTCTGCATTCCACGTCAGGATTCCGCGGTTCGCCATTAGGTCTTCCGTACTCCAGACGCCACACTTCAATTTGGCTGAGCAATGACGAAGCCGCCTTTTTCCGGCGATTGTCGCTCGTAGCCATCTCGAAGAGCCTACCTCTGATGGGATTCGAGCTCCGCGGAGCGGGCGTGTAAGCATTAGATTCCGGACTTACCGACTTGTGCTCGACAAAAGTCGCCTCCAGCTGCTTCCAAATGTCGTAAGGCACCGCAGGTGCGATCTCATCGTCGATGAGATTGAGTCCGGCCAGGAGGGCCTCCGTCGTTGCGAGCATACCCAGGACCTTTGCCAGGAGCATGCGCTTTTGTGGTGGCAATGGCAGTGAGCAGACCTCAAACAGGCGCTGCCGGGCAGCCGGGTCACGCTGCGCCAGTTCGGCCAGTCGCGCAGCCTGTACATCCTCGCGGTGGAATTTCAATCCGGCAGGCACTCCGGATATTTCGGGGTCTACAAAGTTCAGCAACAGCTGTCGTGATTCAGGATAATCCAGTGCGGCGACCGCATTGATCCATTCCTCGCCTACCTGCTCCATAAGAATGGGATCAGCCGTAAAATCACGAAGAAGTCCAACCGCTTCGGGGCAGCGACTCTGTCCAAGCGCCACCGTCACGCCCCTCAGCTGATAGTTCCGCAGTTTCAGCTCCGCAATGACTTCGCGTACTTTTGCAATGCCGGCGGGCGCGTTCTCGATGAACGGCAGCAGGCAGAGCGCGTGCATGAGCAGGCCAACCTGTTGATCGTTCCAAAGATGCGAACGTGTATGACCCAGAAGCGTGTCGAAAATCTTTAGCGCGTCGTCGGTGGGTAACACGATCCCGTTGAACTGGAGCGTCTCCAGTGTTTGCACCACGGGCCAGCCGTTCCAGGTGTCCTGCGATGACAATAGCTGCAAGATTAAGTTGGTCGAAGCCCCGCCGTCGATAACGGCGAGCGCTTTCGTCAGCTCTTTCAGCCTGAAATCGTACGCCCGCGGTTGCCCTGCATTCTTGCTTTCCTCCATGAGGCTCTCGATCCGTTCCCGAATCGCCGCTGCATGTCGCCTGCGCCGCTCCTCATCGAAGGTCCATGGCAACCGGCCCTGCCGCGCCTCCCAGATGTGTGCGTAGCCGGCGGGTCGGCTGTATCCGAGTCCAAACCCGAGACCGGGTTGGACTTTGGAGGTGATCGCCAACTGCACCAAACCCCATGTCGCATCCCGCTCGTATTCGGGCTCTTTCACTACTTCGAGAAGGATTTGATCGGCGGTGCCGGGCGCGAGTTGGAGAAGGGCGCGCACATGCCACATTGCGTAGCTCATGTTCCCGCCGTTGCCCAACCTACCGCGGTCGCCGCGCCCCTTGGCCTCCCGGCCTCTGCGCACCCTTGCGATGTCGGCCTGAATCATTTCCCGCAGGAGGGGCATATCATCCGGTTCTCCCACTTGGGCCAGGGAGGACGCCAAGTTAGCTTTTTGCTCGCCGCTGAAGTCGTCCTCGCGGAGCATGACGGGAACGCCCTTCGCGAGATAGGCGCGAAGGGTTTGCCTCAGATCGCCTCGCAAAGTCGCCCGTAGATCGGATTCGTTGCTGCCGACGCGGCCGTAAAGGCTCGTTACAACCGTCAGTTCGAGCGGTTTGACATCTACGGAAAGTCGGCGGGCCAATCCCTCGGCCGCGACATTCTCGGGAAACGCCCGAAACAACCCCTCCAACTGTCTCTCCAGCGCCCATTCCAGCTCGTGTCTTTGGTCGGGAGCGCCGGCAATTATTCCCCGTAGCGTGCAGAGCCGAGCGAATACCCGCTCTACCATCGTAGCGTCGCACACCGCCGCGAGTACCGAAATCTGGCCTGCATAATGGGCGTGCTTGAAATCCTCGTTCTCGATGCTGTCGAGGAGCCGCTCTTTCAACTCCGCGGGGACCACCGAGACGAGCCCGATCCAGGACTCGCCATGCAGACTGCCAGCGACGATGCGCTCGGCTACCCAATGACTCACCCACTCCGGCTCATTTTGGTGGATCAGGTCCAGCGCAGGCCTGATGATATGGTGACCGAGCTGGCCGAGCGCGCCGCTCGGGCACTTCTCCAGGTCGCTCTTTAGTTTCCCGATGATATTCGCCCCGCCCAACTCCTCAATCAGCAGTAATGTCCGCACGCGCTCCACCGGGTCAGAGCTCTGTTCGTAGGATTCCCGATAGGCCGCCAGGGCACGCGGCCGCATTGGACCCGGAATAGCTTCGGCCGGCAATTGATGTAGTGCCGCCTTGAACATCTCGTCGTCCACCAACGCCAACAATTTGGCGACCTCCTCCCGCGAGCCGCCCCAAGCCAGCGCGGAGATCGCCGTTGTCCGCACCTTCAGGCTTGGGTCTGCGAGCGCAAATGACCCTACGGTCTCGCGCACATTGCCGAAGTGGAGTAGCTCTGATACGAATTCGGAGCGAACTTCCTCCCCCCAGCCTCGCACGGTTTTCTGCCAGTCCTGACCAATACTGGAGACATGGAAGTCGGGCCACGTCCGGTACGTACCCAGCCGCACCTGCTGATTGTCACTGGTCAAAAGCGGGAGGACGATATCCTTGAAATCCTCCGCGCCGCTTGCGAGCATCCCCGCCAGCGCGCGCTCGCGAAGATGTTCATCGGTTGCGCCGTACATGATGCGCAGGCGTTTAGAAACCGCTCCGCCGCCTTCCTTCCACACGGATGGACCGCAGAGATAGGCAAGCTCCGCCGCGAAAACAGGATCGGCTTTCAACGCCATGTCAATGAGCAGCACACCGGCTCGGCCCGCGTCCTTATCGGCCACAGAGCCCGTCGTGGCCACACCGATCTCGCTCGCAATCATGCGTAGCGGCTCCGACCACGCAGGCTCGTTCACATAGCGTTTCGTATATTCACAAATTGCCTGCAAATTACCGTTGCCGTGAAGCGCGACGAGATCACGCTTGAGTAAGGTGGCTGCATAAAATTCCTGAAATTGCTGATGCGCAAAGCGATAACTGATACCTGGATAGGTCACCCGTTCGAGCACATGGTGCGCACAGAGCACATTGAGAACTCTTTGCGGTTCTACCAGTGCGGCGATCTGTCCGGCATCGCGCAGCCGTGTCGCAGCGGAGAGGGTTATCACGCGAGCGTCCTCTTCCTGCAGGCTAACCGCTCCGCGTCCTGTCATCGCTTGAGCCAGTGCGCCGAGATATTCAGAACTGCGCCCGCCGAGCGGTTCCACCTGCAAATGGCTGGCGTGTTCCTCCGATTGTTCGAGCAGGTGCATGACGCTCTCAAGAACGCCTATTTTGGTCTGTGGAATGGGCGCGCCTGCCTCGAAAATCGTCGCCACTTCGGAGAGAATCAGCGGCGTCCGCGTCAAGTCGTCCAGCACTGGATCGCTGTCGAGCTTCACACGCAGCTCATCCGCCTTACTGCCGAGCCGCTGTTCGAGATAACGCTTGCGCTCGGCGCGACTGACGGAGAGAAGCCGGGCCCTGACCGCCCCTGGCAGGGGAGGAACAATATGGTGCGTTCGCGTAGCCACAAGGATTCCGGCCGCAGGGAAATCGCGCTCCAACCGTTTCAGTGCCTGGACCGCACGCAATGAGTCGGATTCTTCGACTTCATTCCATCCGTTGAGAAGAAACGAGAAATGCTCCGCCTTTTGGAGCCGTGCCAGGGCTTCGGCGTTTAGCGAGCGCGCTTGGAAGGCCGGTATTCCGGCGATGTACGAAAGAATGCCAGTTCCGGATCTTACCCAGGCAGGCAAATCGATCAGGAACGCAAGACCTCCCAAACCCGCAAGCTGCACCAGCGTTGTCGTCTTTCCTCGACCCGCAGGCGCCTCGATGACCACACGTCGGCTCTGCGTCATTGCACGCTGAAAATCATGCAGCAGGAATACATCCGAAGCGTCCTCGCCGTTAGCATCGATCGTTACGGCGCGCAGCTCAATCAGCGGCTTACCGGAAAGGGGGACCGACCACGAGGCAACAACTTCCGATGCCGCTTCCCGCGTCTGCTGCAGCAATTCCTCCACGGGAGCCTCCAGCGTCACCGGAATGCCCAAGTACGTGCGGCAGAGCACAAGGTTAGCCGGATTCATCAGCGACGTGATCACATCCTCGCGGGGCATCACGATCAAGTCATAGCCAAATTCTTTCTTGATTTCCTCGGCCCATTTTTCCGCGGTCGTGTTTGTCACACCTTCTGGCGTAGCGAAGATGAGCGTGCTGATGTCGAAGTGCTTCTTGATCTTGGTTGCATCACCTTTGATCTTTGCAACCGTTGCGGTCAGTGAGGAGGCGAAGGCCTTCCCCCCACCGACGGCATCGGCGCCAAGATCTTTTTTCCTCTCGCAGGCAACAAGCTCGGGCCAGCGCTGCTTTGCGAGAACAACGGCTAGCCCCTGAAAGATCATCCCCCCTTCGTTCGAGTTCAGATCGTCCAGAGCCCTTTCAATGTCAGTCCGTAGCACTACCATGCGATTCCTCTGCAATGACAACAGACTTAGTCAACCCTCATGATCAGGCCGTGGGGCCAAAATCCTGTACCGATCATGGCTCGAAGTTTATGGTTCTTGATGCCAGGTCCCCCACTACTACACCTTTCCCTACGTTTTGCAGTGGCCGCCATACTGAGAAGCCTTGCAATATGGCATCCTGCCACTGGTGCTCGGAGCACTCGCTTACTTCCAGATGCCGGGTCAGGTGCTTAATTGTCCGTAGAATGCCGTAGTCAACGTGGTCAACTCCTTCGAGGTATGCATGATCGTGAGCATAGTCAAAGACTAGCGCCGAAATACCTTCCTCGATCGCTATCGCTCGACCGCCATCCTCGACGCGGTCCACGTCCTTATTACTCTTCCGTTTGCGCTTCATCAGCTGCCGCATCACCGGCGACCATCCCAATACCGCTGCGTGAGCCAGGTGAAATACATCGTGGTAGCGATAGCCATCATTCTTATAAGCGTTGTCTGTCAGCTCATTCCCCAGGGCCGCGCCATCCAGTTTCAGGTGGACCTTAACTCCGTCGTCACAGGTCTCCTCACTAAACTCAATCCGAAATGTCCGTGGAAGCTGTTCCCCCGCAGGAAAGGCGTCGTCGAATAGCCGCATGCGCCCCGGATCTGCAATGTGAGCGGGAAGCCACCGGCTTTTGCCTTTTTTGAGGTTCTCTTTTGCAATGGTTTCGAGATTCAGCTCTTCCTTGGAAGCGATATTCGCCACGTACCACAGGATGTCGCCCAGTTCTTCCGTGACCCGTTCCTTGAATATCTGATAGGACTCACCCTCGCGCATCCATTTCTTATATTCAGTAAGAAGCGTTCCGGCTTCACCGGCAAGACCAAGTAACGGAACCATTATTCCGGTGCGGCTCTCGTCCTTCCGACTCCCCGGAACCTGGTCGGTCTTCTCCGCCTCAAGCTGATACTCGCGAAGTTTCATTGCCTGACTCCTTCTGAGATGCCGCGATTTTCTCGTTAAGCCCCCATTTCGGCGGATACCAATATTCGATCACGGTGTCCGTAGCGCGAAATTTCTGCTTGATCCGGGTCCTTCCCGAGCTGCACGTGATCTCGGGATGATGAACGCGGGAATACTTGTCCACTTCGCAAAAAAGGTTCTGGCAGTCAATAAGTTGGAGGGGCCGTCCCCACAGCGACTTGAACTGAATGCCGAGACGACCAAACTCCTGCGCCTGCCGTTCGGTGACGACCCGGATCAGTTCCGATTCGCTCAACCCGCCGAGCGATTCGAAGCACTTCGAGATCCCGCCTTTTGCTCCTGGCCCAGGAACAACGAACTCCATTTCCGAGAAATTCGTCAGCGTGCTGTAATTGAGATCCGTCGCGTACTGGTAGGCAAGGAAATCACCAATCATTGGGTAGGATCGCAATAGTGTGAAAACCTCCAGCATGCTTTTGGTCCCAGCAATTCTCAGCGCGACTTCATCCTCCATCATCTGCATGAGAAGCTTGAGGTGGGCACGGTGCTTTCTTGTTGTCCCGAATGGGGCGCTGCCGGAGGGCATGATGTAGGCCCCGGAGTAAATCGCTTCGCTCACGCTGGCTTTCGATAGAACATGATCGTATGCCTTGAAATCGAAATCAGCGTAGGTAATGGCTCCAAAAGCCTCCTTAAGCAATTGCCATGTTTCGATTTTGTTAAAGAGCTTGAACAAAATCGTGCGGAAGAAAACCTCCTCTTCCGATTGATCGTCCTTGTAAATCACTTCCTTAATGAGGAACTGGCTAACCCGATCCGAGGCTCTATAAGCATTGGTGAACTTAAACTCGGACAAGATACGATCCGAAGTCCAAGGCGGTGGCTCGTCCCGCCACCGTTTGAAGAAAATATCCTGGCGTTCCGCGGCAAAACGCCAGTAGGTGTCATAGACCACAGTCGGCTTCGCCGGAGAAAGACCGCTGAACACGGCCGGGGGGGAGATTCTTGGGGACCTGACGCTTGGAAGGTCCAACGGTATCTGGGTATCTGTTTCGTCGGCCGTCTCGTTTCCCGCGCCGCCGAGGGACCGTGTCAACTGCCGCACCGCGCCTTCGATTGTGCCATTGTTGTCGATTGCGAGTATTTTTGTCCTGCGTCGCTCTTCCGCAGAAACACGCTCATAGAGTTCGCTCCATTGCCACCATAGTGACTCGGGCTCGGGCCGCAGAGGCATTTTTCGCTGGACGAGAAACACGGCGGTCGGGCGGATATCCTGCCACGCGGCAAGTTCCACGTTAATCATGTTCTCAAGCAGACGTTTGTCGCACCCGCCGGCAAGCCCATACACCTTGGTTGACCACCAGAATCTGTCCAAAACGATCGACATTCCAGCACGCAGAGCCGGGAGTATCACAGTCTCGATTGCGTCGATATGCGCGGCGATGTGCATGAGCTGCAGGCTGGAGGATGACACCTTCGCCACCCCGAAGGATTGCGGAGCGTGATGAAGGTCATAGACGAGTTTGCCAATCGTTCCTTCATCCTTGCCTGGAAATGAGAAGAGTTTCGCTGGTGTGTCCTTCTCGTTCAGTATGGCGGTGAAGCAACGCGACAGCTCGCTCTTGCCCACGCCGTCCGGCCCTTCAAACACATAGAGCTTCCCGAGCTGACGCACTAGGCCACCCTCGCTTCATATTGATCAACGATTTGCTGCAGAGTGTTTTTCAAGGGTGTTAAACCGGACTTGCTATAGCCATCGCCCAGCGGAAGTTTGAGAGAGGAAGCAATACAGGTCACCTGCGATAAGTGCAAGCCCATCTGCTTCGCCATAAAACGACCCAACCAGCAAAGTCCGAGATAGTTCCCATAGGCTTTGGGGACGTGATGCTGGAGCGCGTAAAATCCTGTGACGTCAAGGGTTCCGTCCGAAACCCCGAACGCAACCTGCTGCAAGCACGGGAACCCCCGCTGCCGACTGTTCGTGTGATCGCGCGCGGGGTCGAATATGGAAGCCTGCAACGCGCTGTGGCGGTGATTGCCTCCTTTATATGTTTCGATGATATGTTCCAGCTGGTTGATGACAGCAGTGCCCTTTGGATGTCCTTCCGGCGCATACGCCGTGAGCCTCCGGAAATACACGCCCTTGCTGTTCGGCCTGCATCTCGCAACCACCGGCCACACTTTCTCGTAGCGCGCATAAAGACGGGTGGCATCATTCTCAGCATCCGGCGCCCAGAGCGAATTTGGAAAGATGGTGCTGGCGACAGTGCGGCACAACTGGCTGTTGACCTTGTCGATTGCCTTCTGTACTCCCGGCACCTCGATTGGCAGCGAACGCTCATCGAACTCCGAAATCGTGATGACCGCCGGCGCCATTTCGCTTGCGCCCGGTTCCATCAATCGGAAGAACACCTCCGCCCAAGCGAGCGACAGATTTGAACTCTTCGTCACGTACAGCTTACTCATCCTCCACCTCCTCCAGATGCCGGAAACGCGCCAACCCGGTATATTGCTTGCGGCTCACGCGAACGTATTGCGCCCATGCCGTATGGCGAATCAGAACTCTGCCAATGCCGGGACGCACGGCGCGCGCGAGCAGAAGCTTTTGATCGCTCTCGATGGGTTCCACTATGTCCCCCTCAATCATCGCCGCCGAAGGCAGAAGGAGGATATCGCCAGCGTGCGCGTCGATCGGCCGCCCAGACCATGCCTCATCCACCACCACGAGATGCTCTTTGCATTCGCAT
>Ga0307476_10001496_pt1 | contig 14231 bp, 9 predicted proteins | sample atmos_gasesECM2C_2_FD_203314 | JGI IMG/M metagenome (GOLD analysis project Ga0307476, IMG submission 203314) | Hardwood forest soil microbial communities from Morgan-Monroe State Forest, Indiana, United States - atmos_gasesECM2C_05 | ecosystem: Environmental > Terrestrial > Soil > Temperate... | reverse complement strand
CTGAATTGAGTTTCAGGCGCTCTTCCTGCGCTCTGTACGATTTCCTTCTCCAAGCAATTCTTCGACGGCTGCCCACAGTGCGTTCCGAAATTGCTCCTTATCTTCAAAGCTGTAGGGAGCCCAGCTCGGCATTGGCCAAATTCTGTACCAAGCAAATTCGAAGATTTTATCGAACTTCCTTTTCGTTGGCACTACAGTGTCCCCGGTGAACGCGTGGGGCGTGCTTTTCCAACTTTACCGTCCGCGTCCTCAGGCCGCTTGGCCTGGCGTTAAAGCGGAATTTAAAACTGAGCAATACACAGATCATCGAAGAGAACTCAGGCGAGACCTGCTCTTGGAGCGCCCCGCGATTTCTTCGCCTTCTCAGCAGCGAGTTTCGCATCGACCCAGCGGCTTTCCCGTTCGTACAGTGACATCGTGTCAGGATAGTCCACGATGTTCGTTGGATCGGGAAAAAGGTGGAGCACGCAGCATTTCTCGTGCACGGGCTTGCCGCGTTCTTCGTTCTTTGCCATCTCCAGCACGAAGAGTTTGTCGCAGGGTGAGGAGCTGGTATAACCGTGCCGCCGAAATTCCACAGGACGCCTCCCGACTTACTCAGGGAGCCAAGTAGCGAGAGCGTACCACAGGAAAACCCACCTGTAAGTGCGGTAAGCGACATAACTTGTGTATACCGTCTACACCCAAATCTGCTCGGTTACCTCGAAGATAAAGTACGACTTCTCACCTTGCGGGCCGAAGAGGTTGAAGGCCCTATGCTTGAACACTGGGTCCCGCTTGGCATCTCCAATCGTTGCGCTGATTGCCTCATTGGCTTTTCACTCGCGATGAAACATCATGGGCAGGACACACGGGCAGGCACGGGCAGGACAAATAATTGACTTGTTTTCAGTGCCGGAGTATTCTGCCGGCGAGTCAGCAGAGGCGGTTGCGCATGGCAAATTCGGGCGCGAAGCCTATCACGGAGATACTGATCAGGTGGAGAGGCGGCGAAAATGCTGCTCTTGAAGCTCTCCTGCCGCTGGTTTACGACGAACTCCGACGAGTAGCCCACCACTACCTGCAGGGTGAGCGGCCTGGGCATACCTTGCAGAGCACCGCCCTGGTTCACGAAACCTATCTGCGGCTGGTGGCTCAACAGCCCGTGCAACTGCAAAATCGGGCGCACTTCTTTGCCGTGGCCGCACAACTAATGCGCCAAATTCTGGTTGATTATGCCCGCGACCGAAAAGCCGCAAAACGTCGCCACGACAAGGTCACGCTGGATGCAGCCATAGAGCTCCCGCAAAAGCGCGATCTTGACGTGCTCGCGCTGGACGATGCGCTCAAGGAGCTCTCGCGCCTGGATTCGCAACAGGCACGGATTGTCGAGCTGCGTTTCTTCGGTGGCCTATCCATCGCAGAGACCTCCGAGGTCCTTGAAATTTCACCGGCAACGGTGAAGCGAGATTGGGCGACCGCCCGCGCGTGGCTCTACCGCGAAGTGGATCGCACCACACCGCCCTAAACCTATTCGGCAGCAACTCCGGAGCCCGTTCGATGATTCCGCAGCGTTGGGTTCAAGTCAAAGACAAACTCCAGACGGCTCTGGACCTTCGACCCGAGGAACGTGCTGCCTATCTGGACGAAGTCGGAAGGTCTGATCCGGAATTACTTGAAGAACTCCACTCCCTTCTTGCCTCCCATGAGAGGGCCGGTACGGACTTTCTCAAAGTGCCCGAACTGCATCGGGTTTCGGTCGGGGTTTCTGATCAACGCAGCACCATGATTGGCCGGCGAGTCGGGCCGTACGAGATCGTGGAACAAATCGGCGCTGGCGGTATGGGTGAGGTCTATCGCGCTTACCGCGCCGACGATCAGTACCGTAAGCAGGTCGCCATCAAGGTGGTAGGCGGGGGCCTCAACTTAGAGGTTGTAATCGGCCGGTTCAGGAACGAACGCCAGATTCTCGCCGACCTCGAACATCCCAATATAGCCCGCTTGCTAGAGGGCGGCACCACTGAAGATGGGCACCCCTATTTCGTCATGGAGTACATTCCAGGCGAGCCTCTCGATCGGTATTGTGATGAAAACAAGTTGAGTGTCAGCGAACGCCTGAAGCTGTTCCGAAGTGTCTGCTCGGCGGTTCAGTACGCGCATCAGAAGCTGGTCGTACATCGCGATATCAAACCCAGCAATATTCTCGTCACGAAAGAGGGCATTCCGAAGCTGCTGGACTTCGGAATCGCGAAGATACTCGGACCCGATTCAGGGGCATCGGGGATAGACCAGACTGTGACGAAATTCCGTATGCTAACACCGGAGTATGCCAGCCCGGAGCAAAGGCGCGGAGAGGCGATCACCACAGCGAGCGACGTGTATTCGCTTGGAGTCGTGCTCTATGAACTTCTGACCGGACATCGGCCGTACCGCATCGCCGATCGCCGGTTTGATGAGATGGACCGGCTCGCAGGCGAGCAAGAGCCGGAGCGGCCCAGCTCCGCTGTGTTGAGGGTAGAAGCAATGGTGTCGGGAGGACAGTCTACCCGGCGAAATCCCGAGAGCGTGAGTGCAACGCGAGAAGGAACTCCGGTTAAGCTACGGCGCCGTCTGCGCGGAGATCTTGACAACATCATTCTGACGGCACTGCGAAGAGAGCCGCACCGCCGCTACGCGACGGTGGAGCAGTGCTCAGAAGATCTCCGCCGCCACCTTGAGGGTCTGCCGGTGCTGGCTCGACGTGACACGCTGGCTTACCGCAGCGACAAATTCGTAAGGCGGCACGCAGCGGGAGTCACTGCCGGTTTGCTGGTGGTGGTCAGCCTGGCCGTCGGATTGATCATTGCGGTGAGGCAAGCCCAGATCGCCAAAGCAGAGCGCACCCGTGCCGAGCGCCGCTTCAATGACGTCCGGAGCCTGGCTAACTCGCTCATGTTCGAGATTCATGATGCGATTCAAGACCTTCCCGGTTCTACTCCGGCTAGGAAGTTGCTCGTGGACCGGGCCGTTCAATACCTTGACTCCCTCGCGAAGGAATCTGGCAATGATCCATCCTTGCAACGCGAATTGGCGGTGGCTTACGAGAAGATCGGCAGGGTGCAGGGAAACACCGCTCACGGCAGTCTGGGGGATTCTACTAGCGCTCTCATAAGTTACAACAAAGCGATGGCGATACGGCGCGCGCTGGCCTCCTCCAACTCCGCCACGGAGGCCGACCGTTTGTCGCTGGCGCGTTCTTTCAGCATGGTCGGACGATTCTATCTGGCCCTGGCAAAGCCCCAGGAAGCATTGGCCCTTACGCAGCAGTCGGTGGAGATCTCCGAAGCCGAAGCCCAAAAAGCGTCCCAAAAAGACAAGGCTTTAGCACAGCTCCAAGATGCCTACGATGCCTTGGGAGATGTTCTGTCGAGTAATGGCGACTCCAGCGGCTTGGGTCTCCTTGCGGAGGCAGCGGAAGTGCATCGCAAGGCTGTCGACTTGGGAAAAGAGCGAACCAAGTTGTACCCGGAGAACAACGACTATCAGTTAGGTTTGGCGGTCGCCTTGGTGAAGGTGGGAAACGATCAACAGAAGATGGGAAAACCACGGGAGGCTTTGGCCACATACTACCAGGCGCGCGATATTCTCGAGAAACTGGCGACAGCTGCCCCGGGCAACGCAACGTTCCGCCGATACGTTGCCGGTTCCTACTCCGCCATTGGAGATGCGCAGGGCGAAAGCGGCAACTTCAAAGGCATGCTCGACGCCTACCAGAAGGTGTGGCACACGACCCGGGAAGCTGCAGCGGCGGACCCAAAGAACGAGCAGGCACAGGATGACCTGGCCACGGCGTATGACGGCGTTGGCTACGCGCAGTACTCTCTAGGACAGTCCCGTGAGGCCAAAGGGAATCTCAGCGCCGCACGCGAGATTGCCGCAAACCTGGCGGCATCGGACTCCACGAATGCAGACATGAAGCACCTATGGGCCTTCAGCGAAGTCTACCTGGGCTATTGGGAGGAGCGCTTCGGCGCCGCGACATTAGCACTGAAACGCTATCGCCTCGCCTTGTCGATTTGGGAAGCTTTGGCCAGTGCGGCAACTAGCGACATGGACACGTCGGTTCGCGTAGCCTCCATCGAGAGCCGAATCGGCCGAGTGCTCACCAAGACGGGACGGTTGCAAGAAGCGATCGGCGACGAGCAGAAGGCACTCGCTCAGGCTCAGAAGATTGCGGCGGAGCATCCCGGGGACGAAGGACCGATCTACATTGTGGCGGAATCATTTGTCGGGCTCGGCGACGCTTTGGCTCGCATGGCGGAGCGCGCAAAGGACGATCGGCGACTCGTCCTATGGCGTGAAGCGCGTTTCGACTACGCACAGGGTAATCAGACCTGGCGGAAGATTCACACGCCCGGCCCATTTAGTCCCGCGAGCTTCGAGGTCGCTGGGCCAAACGCCGCCGCTGCCGGACTCAGTCGCTGCGATGCGGCCCTCGCTGCCATCGTCCCGCAAGGCACTGCTCCGAGCAAGTAAGTTCACACTCAGGGGACGACCCGGAATTCTCGATCTCAACCGGCACTGACCTCTCACTTCACCGGTCCGAGATAACGATCGAGCCAGTTGAGCGACTCTTTCATCTTGGGAACATCTGGCACCGCATGTCCTGAATCGAAAACAATATGACGCTTGTCTTGCGGAGGCGTGCCCAGCAAGCGAAAGAGTGGTTCCTGACAAGTGTCCAAAGGGTCCATGAAGTCATACCTGCCGCTCATCATCAGTGTCGGGACTCTTACGTGGGGAGCAAAGTTCAAGGGGTCCGCCTCAGGCAATTCCTTCTGCGTGTCGCACGCACCAGCCACCAGCACCGCAGCCGTGATGCGATTTTCCACGGCGAGCATGATCGACCCCAGTTCCGCGCCCCAACTCACGGCGTAATAGGCGAGTCGGTTGTGGTCAATATCGGTCCGTGTCTCAAGGTAGTCGACGGCCCGACGCAGATCTTTTGCCTGCTGAATCGTCTCTTCACGGTAGGCAATTGTGCCTGCATCGGGGACCTTGCCCAGACGTTCATAGCTGTCTTTGTAGATCGGGAACATCACCGCCCGGCCCGCCCTAACCAGGAAATCGACCCCCTCAAACTGCCCATCCTCGATGGAATGAAAAATCTGTGCGGCGCCATGCGGAAAGTACACCACAGTCTGGTAGGGCGGCGAAGCGTTCTTCGGCAGAAAGAGATAAGCGGGCACGCGTTCGTTGCCGTACGCGGCGTTGAAGCTGATCCGCTGTCTCTTCCAGTCCGGCGCACTGTCGTCCTCCGATTCGATTCTTGCTTCAAGAGGAGCCTGGTCGTATGAGTAAAGTCCCTGATAGATACGGAAGGTGGCGTCCGAAACTGGCTTGGCTTTGCGGTAATCGATGGTTCTCGAAACATTCGGAATCGGGGCGGTGAGGGCATCGGGCAGAGCTTCAGGCCGAAGATACTTGGCCAAACGAATGCCATGGGTAGACAAGCGCTCGAATGGCGGACGGGCGTCTGGTTCCTCATACATGTAGGAAAGGTCGGTGGCCGCGCCGCCGAGGATGTAGCGGCGATCTCCGCTGGCGTTAAAGCACCATTCTTTGACGTTGCCGGCCATGTCATACGTCCCAAAAGGACCGATCCCCGGATAGCTGCCAACCGGTGCAGGGCCTTTGCCTGAGAAGTTGCTGTGGAATAGGATGTCGGAGAAAAGGATGTCGCGCGCGAAGCCAGCTTGGTACCAGTGGTAAACCGTCGGCAAACTCTTCCCGGCAAACTCGGCATACGCGGCCGCCTCATACCAACTCACTCCGCCAACCGGGTAGTCGTCTTGTCCGGACGGAAATCTCGCAAGTTCCCAAGTGGAAGGTCCGGGACGGTCAGTCTTGTCGCGGAATCGGGCCATGGCCCGATCGAAGGTGAGGATGCGGCCGGCGTCGACGAAGGGCTGCTTCCAGTACTTGGGGTCGCGGTAGCCACCGGCGTCAACGAATTTCTTGAATTCGCGATTGGTGACCTCATACTTGTCCATGAAGAAATCATCAACCTTCTGGCTGGAGCGGGAACCTGCCGCGCTCTCTACTGGCCCACCCAAGGTGAGATTCACTTGCCCGCCCGAAACTCGTACCATGCGCAGCGGCACACTGCCGGCGAGAACGAGATCGACGCTTACCCGGCTCGCGGCGGTCGCGGCCTCTGCGGTCTCGTAGCCGTCCTTTCGGAACTGAAGGACGTAGTGGTCATGGGGCAAGCGGATACCCTGAAGTGGTGTCTTACCCATGTATTGAAAGTCGCTCTGAGGCTCGTTGTAGTCGCGCAGAAATACATCCGCTCCAGGCGGATTAGTACTGAACTGACGCGGCCAGAACGTAAGCGCCGCCAGACGATTCAGTGACTGATCATCGGGGCTCACCCGCTCGGCTTGGCGAAAAAGAAGATATGCAGCCACAGGCTTTCGGTTGACGACCAGCTGTTGAATCTGCGGCACCGCGCGCTCAGGAACCCATCGGATGCGCGCATAGTGACGATAGGAGAGTGCACTGACCGCTGCGAGGACGGCAAGGACGACGACGAGAACAAGAGAAACCCGAAACCTGCTGTTGCGTGCGACCGCTGTCAGTGCGGCCGTCTCCCGAGCGACTGACGGTTTCGGACTTGGCTCGGTTACGGATCGCTCGATGCGGGAGGGCGAACCTGGGTGACCGTGGCCCACATGTTCGTCTGCTTCGATGATCGGAGCAATGAAACGGTATCCTTTTCCGGCGATGGTCTGGACGAATCGCGGTTGCTCCCGGTCGTCTTTCAGTGCGTTGCGAATCTTCCGGATGGCCGTGTTGATGCTGTTGTCGGTATCGAGGAAGACGTTCCTGCCCCAGAGCTTCTCGATGATCTCTTCGCGGGTGACGAGTAGGCCCCGACGCTCGACGAGAAACAGGAGCAGTTCCATCGGGATGCGCTCTAACTTCAGTTCGCGCCCGGAGCGGCGCAGCGAGTAGCGGCTCGCATCCAGTTCGATGTCCTCAAATCTGACGAGATCACTTGGCACGGCAACAACTCCCGACGGGACCCAATTCTACATCGGATCGGAGCGGTCAATAACTCCTGGACATGTAGTGACTTACCGGTTCAGAACGATTCAGATTTCCTACAGGTTTCCTCCATTGTGGTTTGTTTTCGCCGGCTTCAGGATGCATTCACCCGGCAGCGTCCGACTCGATCAGCGACTAGCGCAAACCGGCACAATAGGAGGCACTCACATGCCAGTAAATAGGTTTTCGAAGCGCGTGACCTTGGCCCTTGCGGCTATCTCGGCCCTATTTCTTCTCGGCTTCGTCCGTCAGTCCAGAGGCGACAAGGAAAGAGACCCCGAACAAGTGCGTATTCAACGGGGATTCGAGATCACTCCCGTGCCGCTCAACCTGGGGGGGAAGGACCGCAATCTGGTAGGCCTGGGAAGTTACATTGTCAATACAAGTGGTTGCATCGACTGTCACACGTGGCCGAACTGGGCTCCGGGCGGGAATCCGTTTCTTGGCGAGCGCGAGCTGATCAACACTGCGGTCTACCTGGCTGGGGGAAGGCCTATGTTAAACCAACCCGGTGTTAAGTCGCGCAACATCACACCTGATCCAACTTTCGGCTTGCCCGCAGGCCTAACTTTGCACGAGTTCATGAATGTCATGCACTACGGGCAAGACCAACAGCATCCTGGACGAATCCTGCAGGGCATGCCTTGGCCGGTATTTGGGAAGAAGACAGACTACGAACTGCGAGCGATCTACGAGTACCTGCGCGCGATACCGCCTTTGCCGAACAACTACAAGAAGCCTTCCAACAAATAAGCCAGAGGCGACCCCCGTTTCTACGTGGCTAGCCCGCCGAACCCCCTTTTTCATGCATGGTGGCACGCCCGAGGCGCATTGGGGTCTGCCGAAAACCCCTCGGATCGATATTCCCTCCGCCCCCAACAGTCTGCCCCAAGGCCGTTTCCGATCAAGGCCAGCGACAACCCAGCCGCGCGGTTTTATTTTCCGCCAAGGGGTATCTTGCGTTGCAATTCGTCAACGAAGTTCTCGAGGAAGATGACATGGCCTGAGTCGGGTTGCGCCGAAGCGTACGCGGCGGCAATGCGCTTTCCATCGCTCGAAATGTCGTACTGGGCTGCCACCCCACCATTAATCGTCAAAGCCAGGCTATGGTTGGACCACGCTCGCGGCTTCTCCGCCACGAACGCGTCGCCCTTTGCCGAGTAGCCCGCCACCATGATGCGATCGGCAGGCACATCGTAGAAGAACAGGTCTTTCCCATTCCGAGCGAAGATGGGCATCGCTCCCCCACCACTTGAAATCTGCCAGCGGCCGCCTTTGTCGGGAAAGGGGCGGACGTAGACCTGGTTCGTTCCCGACTCGTCAGAAGAATATGCCAACCAACGTCCGTCTGGAGAGAAGCTTGGGTCTCGCTCCGCAGCCGGCGTCTGCAAGAATGCCTCGGGTGTTCCTGCTTTCAGTCTGTCTCCATCGCGCTCTACGGCAACGGTCCAAATATCTAACCCCTGCGTCCCCTGGGGTTCAAATTGAAAGAAAGCAAGCCTTTTGCCATCGCCCGTGAAGGACCTGGGATACTGAGCATCCTTGCTCTCAGTCAACGGCCTGGGCTTGTCGCCGCCGTCGGCTCGCACCGAAAAGATTCCCTGCGTAGTGCCATAGACCACGTACTTGCCGTCGGGTGTCCAGACCGGGAGAGCGGCAGTCGCATCAATGGCCAATGGAGCCAGGGTGTCGCGGCGCAGGTCATAGACCCAGATTCCAGTGCTTGTACGATCGTTGTTCCTGACCGCCAGGCGCTCGCCGTCGGGCGAGAGCCGGGGATGCTGAAATATCCCGGGCTTGTTGAGCAGCGGTTGCGTCTTCCCGCTGGGATCTAACCATTGGATTGACATCTGCGAATTGTCGATCTCGCTGCTGCGATAGACGAGCGTCCCGGTGCGAGCAGCAAAGCTTAGTTTCGCTGAACCGAACGAATCTGCATAAGAGACCTGCTGCAAAACAGGAACTGGTTGGCCTCTCGTCTCCAGTTTGTCCAGATCGAAACGAACCGCGAAAAGCGTTCCCCGGTTCACGTACGTGAGATAGCCTTTGCCGCCTGGGGCCGCAACGTAGCGGCCAAACATCCCGCTGCGCTGAAGCGTTTTCCGGCGGCCGCCCGGCAGCGTCACTACGTCGATGTGGGCATCGCTGTAACCATTGAGAGCGTTGTGAGCAGTGAAGAGAATGGCCCCGCCCCCGGGCAAGATCTGCGGCCAGCGATGGGTCCGTTCGTCACCCTGAAGCTGGGTGAGGGGAACAGAGGTGCCGCCGGCGGAGGAGACGCGCGATAGTCCAGCACTGGGACGGAGACCGGTAACGATGTTGCCGTCCTCTCCCCAATCGGCGCCGGTGAAGGAGGCTCCGATGTCACACAACACAATTTCAGAGCCTCCCTCGATGGAGATTTTTCTGAGTTTTCCGTTGGCGGTGAAGCCGATCCACTGACCATCGGGTGAAAAGAACGGACTGGTCGCGCCGGGCGTGACACTGAGTTGCGTCGCATTGGACTGATCGAGCTTGCGTGTGAACAGGTGGCCGCGAGAAAGGTACGCAATGCGCATGCCGTCGGGCGAAATAATGACGTCAGACCCGCCTATTGCACCCAGGAACACGTCGCGACCCAGGTCCACTTCCATCCGCACGAGCGGCTTCAGCTCTGCCGCCGGCGGTTCACGATACGCGATCCATGACATTGCAACTAATAGGACGGCCAGCAGGCCTGCGATGATCCAGGGCATACGGCTTTGAGGTGCCGGCGGAGCCTGGGTCGCTCCAGCAGATCCACTTGCAATCCACTCCAGCTCGTCTTTCAGATCGCGCACTGTTTGCCAGCGTTCGTTCGGATCTTTCGCCAGGCACTTCTTCAAGACACGGTCCAGGGCTGCTGGAGCGATCTCGGCAACCGAAGGCGCCGGACGTTCCATGATGGCGGCAATCACGCTGGCCGGAGACGCACCGTCAAAGACGCGCTTGCCGGTAAGCATTTCATAGAGCACCAAACCAAACGAAAAGATGTCGCTGCGGGCATCGACTTCCTGGCCCGTGGCCTGCGCCTGAAGTTGCTCGGGCGACATGTAGTAGAGTGTGCCCACAATTTCGTTCTTACCGGTCAGGGCCATGGTGAGAGTGGCTTCGTTCGCTGGCCTGGCCTGCGCTACTTTGGCTAGACCGAAGTCGAGCAGCTTGACGCCGTTTTTGGTGACAAGAATATTGGCGGGCTTGAGGTCTCGGTGCGTGATGCCTTTCTTGTGGGCTGCGTCCAGAGCGCTGCAAATCTGGATTGCATACTTCAGCGCCTGGGCGAGTGGCAGCGGCCCCTTCAGTGGCGTGCCCTCGATGTATTCCATCACGAGGTAGTTCGGACCGACATCGTGCAAGGTGCAGATAGCGGAATGGTTCAAGGCTGCGACCGCATGAGCTTCGCGCTCAAAGCGCTCGGAGAACTCTTCCCTGCAAACCTTGACCGCGACGACGCGATCCAGCCGCGTGTCACGCGCCTTATAGACCTCGCCCATACCACCCGCACCGAGGGGCGCAATGATCTCATACGGGCCTAGGCGAGTTCCGGGCGTCAATGGCATGAGCGTCGAACGATTGTATCGTGGGGAAGGTGAGCAGGGAACGGATCACGGGCAACGCTGAAGGGTATTGGCGAGGGCCGGGCCACGAATTGATCGAGAGCGTGAGCCTGCTTATTTTTGCCCTTGCGAGGGCGCGCTTGATGGTTTCAGGATCGCGGCAAGAGGCGTCGCCTCCTGCTCCGGCCTTGATCAAGGCTGAAGGTTGAAACCCAGCTCCTGCCATGAAGTGATGATATCGTGCAAAAAAACAAGTCTGCCGACTGAATGTTGGCCCATCGTTTCATTTCGAAGGGGAGAAAGTTGAGGTGCTCGCTGGTGCTGGTTGAATGATTAGTTAGGTGCAGATGGCGGAACCCTTCCTCAATCCGGGTAAAGTAAGTTAGCCGACAATCCAGACAGTACCCTGCGCGGTCCTTTCAGGCCCAGACATACAAGGGTGTAGAATCCCCGCCCGCTAGGCGCACTCGATGCGGCGGAGCTGAAGCAGGGCAATCGGGCTTGCCCTTCCCCTCGGGCTTTTGATGCACGCCTATTGCGTCATCTCCGTCGTCGGGCATGCGAGACTTAGACCCTTAGCGAGCCACGGAACCCTCTAGCGGCATAGTAAGATGCCGCACCGTTGTGATACACGAAAACGGTGTCGTAGCGGCGATCACAAAACAGAGCGCCGCCGAGTTTTCTGATATCAGAAGGTGTTTTCACCCAGCTCGACGTTTTCGTATCGAAATTTCCAAGTTTCTGCAACTCTCGATAATGTTCTTCGGTTAAAATCTCAATGCCCATGGCAGCTGCCATATCAATAGCGTTATTTTCTGGTTTATGTTCTTTCCTTGACTCCAGCGCTTCGCGGTCGTAGCAAGAACTTCTGCGGCCTGTAGGACTTTCCGCTGAACAATCATAAAAAAAATATTCGCCCGCCTTTTTGTCATGACCAACAACGTCCGGTTCACCGCCCGTTTTTTCCATTTCGTTGAGTGACCACAGTTTTTCAGGATTAGCTTCCAGCTTTGCTTGTACTTGAGCCCATTCAAGTCCTTTATGGCGATTCATGTTTTTCTCGAAACGGGCTTTCAATGCTCTGCGTAGTTGGTCACATTGTTCTGGTGACAAGTTCTTTTCATTGCTATGAATGTTCGGCGCTCTTGTTGCTCTCATAGTCGTCGCTTACCGCGTTTGTTGTCTGTTACTCCGCCGCGCTCCTGCCATGCGGTTTTTTTCGGCTTGTCTTTGCGTTCTTATCCATTCGCAGTTTCCACGCCGTTCGCAGTGCACCCGTCAGTACATCCTCGCTCGCCGCCGCCAGGCGAATGTGCGTGTGTCCCATCTTTCCCCAGCCGCCAGGAATCGGCAGGAAAATCTCGGGCGCCTCCTCCACAAACTCCGCCTGCTGCTCCAGTGCAAGCATCAGATTTCCGTAGCCCCCTGCTTGCGAAGCCAGCGAAGCAAATTTCCTACCTCCTACACGAAAGGCGGGCAATCCTGCGTGGGAGTACTCTTCCACCCCATCCAGGCTCAGTGCAATCCTCTGAAAGTCTGCTGCGGTCATCCGGTGACTCTGTAGATTACGGAATATGTGACCATCATCGCACGGCATATGTCTACCGGTCCGGGGCGAATCATGGGCAAACCTTCGGTGAAGGCTTTGAGGAAGACGCTTTCGGGAAGAGTTGCCGACATCTAGACAAAACCCGCGGAATCAGTGCCGTCGGGATTCTTTTTCCAGGTCCAGACAGGTTGGGTGTGGAGCACCGACCAGTAGGCGCACTCGACCCGTTGGAGCTAACGGAAGCGGATCGATCCTTTCCGCCTTCTGATCCAGGCCTACTGCTTCTTCTCCAGTGACCACGCGGCCTGCGAGGCGGCTGCTGCGCCTGCCGGCGCATTGGTGAGCGGATCGGCCAGGAACTTGCCGATAATCTCCGGCACCTCTGCCGAGGTTAAGAAATTGTAGTGGCTGTAGCCAGGCACGACCGCCAGCCGCGACCTCGACAGCTGGGTGTTCAGCCAGCTCGGCTCCTTCACGCCGCCGCCCAAGAGCGCGAAGAAGTCCGCAATGTGCTTCTGCGAGACCGAGTCGTTGTCCGCGAATACCAGAAGCACCGCCATGGGCAGCTTCGATATGTCGGCGGACCAGTCATAGTCCTCGCTCATCATGCTGCCCATCTTGTCGAGGAACTGCGGAAAGCGCCGCGGATCAGGCCATTTCTTTGAAAGCTTGCCGGTCGGCGTCTGCATCATGCTTTCGGCCATCGCCGCGCCGACGCGGCTCATGCCCCGCTGCGCCTCCGGATACCAGCCGGACCTGGTATGCGGCGAGGAGATCACCACCAGCCGCCGCACCTTTTCCGGACGTTGGATCGCCGCGCGGATCGCACTGGCGCCGCCGAACGAATGGCCGACCAAGTCGGCTTTCGAGATCTTGAGATAGTCCTGCAGCGCCCCGATGTCGTCGCCCATCGTAGCGAAGCTTATCGGCCGATCCGTGTCCGCCGTGCGGCCGTGGCCCTGCATCTCCACGGCGATCACCTGCCGCGTCTTTGCCAGCGGCTGCACCCATCCCTGCATCTCGCCGATCGTAGTCAACCCGCCATGGATCAGCACCAAGGGTTCACCCTCGCCGTAGATCTCGTGATACAGCATGATGCCGTTCACATCAGCATAGCCGCTGCTCACCGGTTTCATCTCCACCTCTCCAGACGGGGCGGTCTTCGTCTTCAGCGCCGGCGCGCCGGCCCACGCCTGTCAACGGCCAGAACGGGTGCCATGAAACTCTGGGAGTGCGCCATCTCAATTGTGGATTTTAGGATCGCCATTGAGTTGCGGGCAAACCGGAAGTCATCGGCCATTACTAATCCGCCCCTAAAAGCCATCGGCCCATGATCACCAATACGTAATTGGAGAGCTGCTTCGAAGGAGTTAGATCGCCCCGGCCACCGACACGGAGGCGGCTGCCGGAATCACCCATGGGCAATGAATGTAATCCACGATTCGCTCAATCTTCTGGCCGACCACGCTCATACGAATGGCGGCATATGACGTCCATGTATCCGCACCACGCTGGAGGATGATCAACACCGCTTCCCCGTCCAATTCACCGACGGCCAGTCTCCAAGGCCAAGGCCAGTTGTTGTAGTTGAAGAAATAAGGCGCGTCCGCGAACTTACCGCCAAAGCGATCGGCGACGTTGAGACGGGCGTCAGCACTGATCAGTTCGCGCACCCCATCCCAATCGCGGCGGTTGAACCGATCGATGTAGAGCTGCATGACGCGTTTCAGTTCCGGGTTCGCGGTTCGAGCGGGCTCCAGGGGAGCTGGTGACGACGCCAATTTGGCGCGGCCGCGGTTGAGCGCCGCCTTGACACCACCAACTGTGGAATCGACCAGTTCCGCGATCTCCTCCAGCGAGTAATCAAATACGTCCTTCAACAGAAGGCAGGCGCGCTCCTTTGGGGGCAGGAACGCGACAAGGCGTTCCACTGCTTTGCCGATCCCTAATGTTGCCGGCTCAGCGGCCGAGACTGCTTCTGGCATGGCAGCAGCCGTCTCGGCCTCGTCCCGCACTCCTTTCCGCCGCAGGAAATCAAT
>Ga0307476_10001495_pt1 | contig 14231 bp, 13 predicted proteins | sample atmos_gasesECM2C_2_FD_203314 | JGI IMG/M metagenome (GOLD analysis project Ga0307476, IMG submission 203314) | Hardwood forest soil microbial communities from Morgan-Monroe State Forest, Indiana, United States - atmos_gasesECM2C_05 | ecosystem: Environmental > Terrestrial > Soil > Temperate... | reverse complement strand
TTTTCGCACTCACGCAGAGGCCAAGGAGTTCTCTGGAGAAAGAGAGGTTCCGGGCGGCCGTGCGCTGTACCTGGCGCGCCCGATCGTCGCTGTCGGACCTTGTCTGGAGTGCCACAGTACGCCGTCTGCAGCCCCGGCGGCGATGATTAAACTGTATGGCACGAATAACGGATTCGATTGGAAACTCGGCGACACGGTAGCGGCGCAGATTGTCTCAGTTCCAATGTCTGTTCCCTTGACGATTGCCGACCAGGCTTTCCGCACGCTGATGATTTATCTGGGCGGCCTGGCGTTGGCCACGCTGATCCTGCTGGATTTGGCCATGGTCGCGATTGTGATTCGGCCAGTCAGCCGGCTGGCGGCCGCAGCCGACGAAATCAGCAATGGCAATTTCAATGTCCCCGAAATTCCCGTGAAAGGCTCAGATGAAATCTCGCAACTGGCCCAGTCCTTCAACCGGATGTACGTCAGCATGGTGAAAGCCATCCGGCTGCTCGAATCGTAAGTAGATCTTTATAGAGGAAGCGAGCGCAGAAATGTTTGGCGATCAGTGGGGGATGGAATTTCTTCTGCCAGTTTTTCGTAGAGGTCGGCGCGGGAGCGCGCATTCCTGGCCGCGCGATTGACAATCACCTTGGCCATGGGTCCGATATAAATCGCGAGCTTCTTTCTTGCAGTCTCAAGCAATGCGGGATCAAAAGACTTCGTGCTGCTCGATTGTGTCGCCGCCGCCGGGGATTGAATGGTCGGGGTTGCAGAAACGCTGTCATAGGCGTCAGACGCTGCAGTGCGAACTTCAGGATAGATTCTCAGCAAGGCCGCGCGAAATTCTCCCGCGCTCTGGAAGCGGTGTTCAGGGGCTTTCTCGATAGAACGTTCAATGATGGACGAGAGTTCCGCAGGGATCTGGGGCGCAAGTTGGGCGGGCGGAATCGGCGACTGGTTGAGGTGTGCCGTCATAATGGCGTGGAAGCTGTCACCATCGATAGGGCGGCGCCCAGTTACGCTTTCGTAAAGCGTCACTCCGGCCGAATAGATATCCGACCTGGCATCGAAGGGTTGCGCCCTCACTTGCTCGGGCGACATGTAATAAAGAGAGCCGAGAGCCATTCCCGCCCCGGTGAGCCTGGGATCTCCGGTGCGGCTGGCAATACCAAAATCGGTTAGCTTAACACTGTCGTCGGCGCGCACCAGGATGTTGGAGGGTTTGATGTCGCGGTGAACAACACCATGTTGATGCGCGTAGCTCAGGGCTGCGAGCACCTGAACCATGCAGTGAACAGCCCACGCACTATCGGGCTTTTGCAATTGCAGTCGCTGCTCCAGAGAGCTTCCGTCAACATATTCCATGATCATCAGCATCTGGCTGCCGGCGCGGAGCGCGGTGCGCAGCGAGGCGATGTTGGGATGTTCGAGACTGGCTACCAGCTTGATCTCGCGGGCGAAGCGTTCTGCCAGGTCGGGAGCGGCGTCGGTATCGGGCAGCAAAACCTTCATGGCTTCAATGCGGTCCGAAATCAGGTTGCGGACCTTGAAGACTTTTCCCATGCCTCCGCGCCCGAGCAGGGAAAGGATTTCGTAATCACCTACCGTGTGGCCGACGTTCAGATTAACCGAGGCAGAAGACATACCAGCAGCTTTACGAGCATACTGCAAAGCCGCGGCAAAGTCATCGCAGCCAGTACGTTGGACATTAGGGAAACGCAAGTCTTGAATCGCAGAGGTCGCTGAGAACAGCCGCGGAGTACGCAGAGAATGGCATCTTAGGGGTCATGAGAAAATGCTTCTGCTCACCTCGGAGATCACAATCGACGCCACTACGCTGCTGGTTTTATTGATCGTGTTCTTGGCCACGCTGATTCGATCAGCATTCGGCTTCGGCGAGGCCCTGGTCGCGGTTCCGCTTCTCGCCCTGTGCATTCCGCTGGAGGTGGCTGCGCCCCTGGCCGTACTTGTGTCGATCACCATCGCCGGCATCGTTGTCGTACAGGATTGGGAGAAAATTCATCTGCGCAGCGCGGGGTGGTTGGTTCTTTCCACGCTGCTGGGCATTCCTCTGGGCCTTTTGTTGCTCACCAGCAGTCATCAACGAGCAGTGAAAGCGGCGCTTGGAATTATTCTCATTGGGTTCTCGGTCTACTCTTTGATCGGGCGCGCGCCACTGGAATTAAAACGCGACAGTCGAGGGTGGCTTCTAGTCTGTGGTTTCTGTGCGGGCGTGCTGGGCGGAGCCTATGGAATGAATGGCCCACCCCTGGTGATTTACGGAGCCATGCGGCGGTGGTCAGCACAGCACTTCCGCGCAACCTTGCAAGGATATTTCCTACCCGCCAGCATCATTGGCATGGTGGGTTATTGGCTGGCCGGTCTCTGGGTTCCCGCCGTGACCCATTACTATCTGATCTCACTGCCGCTCACCATTCTCGGGATATTCCTCGGCAGGCTGATCAATCACCGCCTGCACGGAGATGCATTTCTAAGATACCTCTACCTCGGATTAATGGGGGTCGGAGCACTCTTGCTGGCGCAAGCCATCGCGGGACGGCTCTGACAGTGCCAAACCGGTAGGTTTCTCGTAAAAACCTTTCCCCGCAATCTGCATCCAAAGACAGCGCTTTCCTCGAACATTTGAGGCGCCTCAAGAGGCCGAAGACATTGAAGAATTTAACCCTCCGACTGACGCTAACTGCGTTGACGGTAACCATGGTTGCCGGCGCTGCCAGCTCTCAGGAATCATCTTCAGTCCCGGTTCTGCCCGCTACACCGTTGCTCCAGCGGACCGCTCTAAGGCCCACCTTCCGCGTGGGCGATTTTCCGACGCTGGACGCAGATAGGCCGGAGCCCGACGGGCCGCCCGGCAGTTCAGCAGCCGCCGACCAGCAGCAGGGGCTTGTGAAACGAAGTATCATACGGATTGGACAAGACCAGAAGCATCTCTACCGAGGGCCGTTCGAAGCGCATAACCTCAAGTGGGACGCCGTAATTCTGGTCGGCACGGGCGCTTTTCTCGCCGCCGACCGCCACATTGAAAACAACATTTCGCACTCAAATTTCACGACTTATCAAGCCATTTCCGATACCGCCCTGGGAGGGTTGGCCGGTTCGGCGGCTTTAATGTACCTTTACGGACTCAAGGATGACCATAGTCACGCCAGAGAAACGGGCGAACTCGAACTGGAAACCTTGGTTAATACCTTCCTTATTTACACCCCGATGCAACTGATTGCCGGCCGCCAGCGGCCCGATGAGGGCAACAATCACGGAGACTTCTTCAAGCATCATGCCCTGAACACTTCATTCCCCGGGGGCCATGCAATGTTCACCTGGGCGATGGCTTCAGTGCTCGCCGATGAATATCCCAAGCCTTGGGCGCGGGTGCTGAGTTACGGCGCGGCTTTCACGGTGACCTTCACGCGCTTCATGGCACGAGATCATTGGGCCTCTGACATGTTTGCAGGCACAGGGTTGGGCCTTGCCATCGCCGAGAAGACCTTCCACACCCGCTGCAATCCGGAGTTCGAGTCGCAGTGTAAGCACCATCAGTGGTGGTGGAAACCTATGAAGATAGACACTCAATAGCGGACCGCCTTCACTGACCTCCAGGTCGCCAGGCCTCGCCAGATTTATTTGTGAGACTTTTTGTCGTTGTCCATCAAGTCCAGGCCGAACAACGGATGCTCGTACGTACCCGTAATCTTTACCGGCATCACGTAGCCAACCGGTTTTTTCTTAAAGAAAGGGCTCAATATCTTCAGCATCGCGGCTTTCACCCCACTAGTCGTTTTAGATGGCTGGGACTCGGTTTTGAGGGTGCCGTGAAGATTAATCTTTTCGGTTATCAGGTTGAAGGTCCCCTGCATTTGAGCCGAGGCGCCCGGAACTCCAAAGGAAAGATTGAAGAATTTTGCCGTGCCATCTTTGAGCACGACGTGACCCTTCAAGTTGGAGAGCACAGTTTCTGGATCAGGTTCGTTCTTTTCAGGCTCACGACGGCCTTTTTCGTCAAAGAGTGCGCCCTCGCTCAGATGATTCACGCCCTGTTGCGTGGAGGAGTTCGTAAAGCTGCCAGCATTTACTCCGAAATCCCCCTGCAATTCAACCTTTCCTAAAAATGGCCGCGCTCCCGGGGGGATGTAGACTTTCGCGTGGAAGCTCGTAAATCCAGACATGGGCGCTTGCTTCGCCTGGACGAAGAGCAGCAGGAGATCCTGGATTCGCCCCTCATTCGTCGTCAGTTCGACCGCGGTGGTTTTGCCTCGTTGTCCGGACTGTCCTACAACGCTTCCTTGCGAGGAAACGTTCGTTTTCAAGAAAGTCGCATCAACGCGCCGCAGAAATGTGTCTCCATTTTCGCCGTTAACCACGGCATGGAATTGAGTTCGCACTTGCACTTGATGGGAACTGGTGGTGACCGCAAAGTTCGGGACATCGGTCTGTCCTTGCACTTCAATGTGATCGATGACGCCGGAGAATTTACCGGAAGATGAAAGTAATCCGGAGATGCCCTGAAACACACCCAGATCCGCCTGTTGAAACCAATATTCACCCGACACCGGGGTTGTGCCCAGAGCTTCCGCACTCCAGGGGCCAAAGTTGCCGGAGACGGTTATTTCTCCTGGCGGCTCGGGGTTCGAAAACTTGGCTCGAAATGACGCGGGGCCATTACTGCCAATATTGCTGAGGTCAAAGCTGTGAAAGGAAAACTTTAGGGGCTGCTTGTCTGCTCCGCGCGAAACTTCGAGAACTGCTCCGTCGGCGACCAATTCGCCAATTACGATCGCGGATCGTTGCGGCGTTTGAAAGCGCTCGCCGGCTCCCCGAGGAGGGATCACAATGTGCATACCCTCAGCCCGAACGAACTTAACGTGCTTGGAGAAAAGACCGGAAAAACTTCCCTCAATTCTCAGTTTCTCAACAGTGATCAGCGGGGGTGACCCAGGTATTGAATCGTGTTGAAAGGTGACGTGTTCGAGGACGCAGCCTGGGCGCGGGAAGTAGGTCTCGTGAAAGGCAGAGGCATTCACCCGGCTCAGGCTCGCGTCCTCCAATTGTTTGAGGACAGCTACGCGACGGAATGGCCAATACGATGCCAGAAACACGAACGCGACAACAACAATAGCGCCAATCACGAGCGCAGCGCGGACGATAAGTTTTTGCTTGTTTGTGGACGACGTCTGAACCATTACCGGCTGCATCGATTGACCTGCGGACCGCAGGTCTTTGGAGGCGGGGAATCGACCTGGGGTTGGCGCGTGTGCATAACTTAATCAACTGAACCAAAGATTGCGGAGAAAATCACTCGGCTTTTGAGGAATGGCGCGCCTTTCATTGACTTGCCCGTGCCGCAGACGTAGGATTTTTGCTCCAGTGATTGGCGAATATGATCACACAAACATGATCGGACGAACCATCTCGCACTACCGCATCCTCGAGAAACTGGGTGGTGGCGGTATGGGCGTGGTGTACAAAGCTGAGGACGCGCGGCTGCATCGCTTCGTGGCCCTCAAGTTCCTGCCGGAAAAGGTTGCCCGAGACCCGCACGCGCTGGCGCGATTTCAACTCGAGGCTCAGGCCGCCTCCGCGCTAAATCATCCCAATATCTGCACCATTTACGACATCGGTGGGCAACGCGGCGAAGCCTTCATCGCCATGGAGTTTTTGGACGGGTTGCCGCTCCGCAATCGCATCGCCGGGCGTCCGCTGGAGATTGGAATGTTGTTGGCGCTCGGAGCCGAGATCGCCGATGCGCTGGACGCCGCCCACACCCATGGCATCGTTCATCGCGACATTAACCCATCGAACATTTTTGTCACCAAGCGCGGGCATGCCAAAATTCTGGACTTTGGTCTAGCCAAGCTCATGGTGGGGGACGAAGCCGAAGTCAGCGGCGATACCTTCGGCGGAGTTACGCAGTCGCCGGAAGAACTGGCTCGCGTGGGTTCCGCTCTCGGAACCATCCACTACATGTCGCCGGAACAGGCTCTGGGACAGCCGCTGGATGCGCGAACCGATCTGTTCTCGTTTGGGGTCGTGCTCTATGAAATGACGACGGGCGTGTTGCCTTTTCAAGGGCAGACTACGGCTGCGTTTTTCGACTCGCTCATTCACCGCGCACCGGAAGAACCGCTGCGATTTAATCCGGCGACGCCTCCCGAACTCGAACGCATCGTGCGGAAGGCCCTTGAGAAAGAGCCGCAGATGCGATATCAAAGCGCGGCCGAGATGCGAGGGGATTTACTGCGTCTGCGCCGCGAAACGGAGGCAGGACAAGGCTTGCCTCCCGCGTCGGCCTCGAGGCCAGCGCCGGATTCGAAGGACAGACTCCGCGCCATGTTTGCCACGGCTGCGACCACGGTTCAGCCGGAACCCAAAGCAAAGCTTACCCCGTGGCTGGCGCTGGGTCTCGCTGCGCTCGCCGTGTTGGTCGTAGTCGTCTTGTACCTGAAACCACCGGAGTCCCCGCCGGCAGTGATTTCGTCGCTGCAGATTACCAATGACGGCGCCTCGAAACGCTCGTTGGTCACGGATGGCACTCGACTGTACTTTTCCGAACATCTGAACGGCCACTCTGTTCTAAGACAGGTTTCGACCGCGGGCGGAGAAACCGCGCCGATACCAACTTCGTTGGCCAGTGCCGACATCTATGATTTTTTCCCGGGCCGTTCTGAATTGCTGGTGAGAGGCATGGCGGAAGGCTCGGAGACGGAGTGGCCGGTATGGGTGTTGGCGGTGCCAGGAGGGTCATTACGACCTGTGGGCAACGTCCTCGCGCACGCCGCGGCGTGGGCGCCTGATGGCCAACACATTGTGTATGCGCAGAATTCCACTTTGTATGTTTGCAATGCGGACGGAACCGATTCGCACGAACTCATCACCGTACAAGGGGTCGCTTTAGCGCCGCGGTTTTCTCCCGATGGCCACCGCTTACGCTTCACCATCCGCAACACCGACCAGCGCACTTCTTCGTTATGGGAAGTTGCGTTCGATGGCAAGGATTTGCGTCCGGTGTTGCCGGACTGGAACAAACCGGCGCAGGAGTTTGGCGGGACCTGGACTCCCCATGGAGAATACTTCCTGTTTGAATCGACTCGCGACCACAGCCAGAATATTTGGGCCCAGCGCGAGGGTGGGTCGTTGTTTCGCAAGGCCGGAACGGAACCGACGCAGTTGACGGTGGGGCCGCTTATGTTCAGTAATCCGACGCCGAGTCCGGATGGAAAGAAGCTGTTCGTGATCGGCCAGCAGCGCCGTTTCGATTTGATCCGTTTGAATGACAAGTCACAGTTTTCCATCTACGTGCCCGGTGTGTCGGCGGGTGAGGCCGATACCCTGCGGAACGGCGAGTGGATTACCTATGTGGCGCATCCGGAACTCACGTTGTGGAGGAGCAAGTCGGATGGCAGTTCCCGTACCCAACTGACGTATGCGCCGATGCAAGCGCACATCCCGCGTTTTTCACCGGATGGAACCCAAATCGCATTTATGGCTTCTCGTCCGGGAAAACCCTGGAAGATTTTCGTGATGCCCGCCGAAGGCGGTGCGCCTCATGAAGTGACCGCGGGTGACCACAACCAGGGCGATCCCACGTGGACATCCAAAGGCGATTCAATCGTGTTCGCGGGAATGCCCTGGCTGGAATATGGGACCACAACCGGCCCCAACATTCACATGGTGAACTTGAAGACTTCGCAAATCTCCGATGTCCCGGGCTCTGAAAATCTCTTCAGCCCCCGCTGTTCGCTGGATGGGCGCCACATTGTTGCGCTGTCCGCGGACTCCACCAAGCTAATGCTCTACGATACGGAAAAGAAGAGTTGGTCGCAGCTGGCGGTGTCGCGCTTCGGTTTTGAGAACTGGTCGCACGATGGAAAATATCTGTATGCGGAAGATTATTCCGACCAAACCGATGATCTGGTGCGGGTGAACGCGAGCAATGGCAAACTGGAACGTTTGCTCAGCCTAAAGGAAGTTCCGCGCGGATTTGATCCCTGGGAGTTCTGGGTCGGGCTAGCACCCGATGACTCGCTACTGATGATGCGGGATCGAAGTACCCAGGAGATTTATAGCCTGGATGTACGTTTTCCCTAGCGCCTGAGTGGAGGCCGTTGGTTAGAAATGCCGGAGATGAAGGCTGCTGTTCTAACTTCGCCGCAGGACATTTTGCAGCGTCCGCTTCGGATAGTCGAGGTTCCACGCCCTGCAGTCGCGCCCGGGCACGTTCTGTTGAAGGTGCGTGCTTGTGGAGTTTGCCGGACTGACCTGCACATCGTAGAAGGCGAACTACCTCCACGTCACGAAAAGCTGATTCCGGGTCATCAAATCGTGGGCGAGATCGTCGATGGTGCGACTACAGAGTTCCCGATGGGGAGCCGGGTGGGCGTGTCCTGGCTCGGCGGCATCGATGGGACATGCTGGTATTGCCAAAAAAATCTGGAGAATCTATGCGACTCTCCAACCTTTACTGGATACACGGTTGACGGGGGCTATGCCGAGTATGCGCTGGCGCGATCTGACTTCGTGTACTCTCTTCCTTCCGCCCTCGACGATCTGCAGGCCGCGCCGCTACTATGCGCCGGCATCATTGGCTTTCGCAGCATCCGTGTCGCCGGAGTTGAACCGGGTGAGCGGGTGGGGCTGTTTGGCTTCGGAGCCTCCGCGCATCTGGCCATCGCAGTGTTGCATGCTTGGAAGTGCAAAGTGTACGTCTCTACGCGAGGCGCGTCGCATCGCGAACTGGCAAAATCGCTGGGAGCTGAATGGGTCGGCAGCGAGTTGGACAAACCGCCTGTCAACCTTGACCGTGCGATCACCTTTGCCCCGAGCGGGGATGTTGTGGTTGCGGCCTTGGCCAGCCTGCGTAAAGGCGGCGTTGTCGCCATCAATGCGATTCACCTGGATCGCATTCCGGAGTTCAACTATGATCGGCTCCTCTGGGGCGAGCGTCAGATTCGTAGTGTCGCGAACATGACTCGTTCGGATGCACGAGACTTTCTTCAAATCGCTGCCGCGGTAAACCTTCGGCCCAAGATCACGGTCTTTTCGCTGGACCAGGCAAACCAGGCTCTGGCTGCAGTCAAAAGCGACTCGATAGACGGCGCAGCCGTCATCGTGCCGTAGCCATAGTGCCGCGATTTGCAAGGGCAGTACTTCTCTGAAGGTGCGGAGCCTACGCGATTTCGCGCTCCCGGTCTTCGCAGTCGTCGTCGTTGTCGCAGTTTTTCCGCAAGCTGGGAAGCGCTGCCCACCCAAATACGCTATTGCGTGCGGAGAATCATCTGCATTCCGCTCTCGATCTTCACGTTGTGTTTCTTTGAACTGAGCAGCGACTCCTGCGCCGCTCCCGTACCCAATTCCACTCCAGACATGCCAACCGCACCCTGGGCTGTGAAAGGAAGTTTGGCGTCACTATTGGTGGGCAAAGCGCCAGGCATGCGCTCTCCACCATATCCACTGGGTTGGCCTCCGCCCGAGCCGATGGAGGAAGCGGACTGGCCGGTGCCGACATTACCTCCCATTTTCGTAATGGTCTGATCGTTGTTCACGGAAACCGTCGAATCCGCAAAACCGACGGCCTGAATTTTCGCCGGCAAGGCCATCTCGGAGCCATCGTTCAGCACCAATTTGTCGAATACGATGCCGAGCGTGGACACTGAGTCGCCCTGGTGGGGTGTGACCTCGGCAATGTGTCCCAGGATTCGACAGCCCTTGGTGGCCAGACCGGGTGGAGTGGATTTAAGGTCGTCGGTGGTCTTGGCTGAAACCGGATCTCCAACCTTGGCCTTTTTGGCATCGATCGTTTTATCGATCTGTGCCCGAATCATCGTGCCCGAACTGAACAGCATGGGCGGGTGTGACCCTGGCGATGCGCCCTTCGGCGCATCGTTCGCGGCTTGGGCCAGAGCGACTGCGCTCAAACAAACAATCGCCACTACAGAACGAACGATTTTCTTAAGCATGATCAGCCCCCATACTACGACCAAGAAAAGGGATGAGCAGGACTAGACGCCGAGAGAACCAACCCATTCTGGGCGGACTTCGCCCAGACGTTTGTTATGGAAAGGCTCTCACCCCGCCTGTGCTTTCGCCGTTGACTTTGCCCGCCTCCACCTTCACCGGCTCCGGCTTCTTTCTGTCCAGGACGGGCTTGGCCATGTGCAGGTTAAGTGCCTGCTCCAATTGCGTCATAAGAACTCGCAGGTTCTCATCGCCGGCGTCCAGGACCGTGCGCAGCTCGGCGCTGGCGGTCATGGCCTGCTGATACGCATCGCGAGCCTGGGCCAAAAGATCCACGTGCTGCATAAACGCCGTGGCCGATTTGCGAAAGTCTTCCACTGCGCCAACGTATGTTGACATGATTCCATCGCCTTTTTCCAACATTGCTTGCACTCCTTTGGGCTTATCTAAGTCTTCGGCAGCACGAGGGGCGGGCCAAAACAGCATTATGAACTTGATGGGTCAGGCGGTCAAACTGATTTTTACCTTATCCAGGATGTTGGTGATTCAAATCTTCACCGACCGATCGAGCCTGTCAGAGCCACATGCTTCGACGTACGGAGGCGCCCCGCGGGCTGACCCCATTTGGACCTTGCGCTGTTCCTAGCCCGCGGGGCGCATCGTCCGGCTTAGACGGCTTGTCCTGCCTTGTGGTCCTTCGCTGATCCGCGAGAAGCCGCTCAGAGATCTCGCTCCACGTCGCCAGACCTGCGTCTCCGGATATGAGCTTGCAGAGTTCTTTGAGAGCCCCTTCGTCAGCAGTACTCGACTCCGTACCCGTGGGTACCGCTGTAGCCTGAGGGCCGAAAGCATTGAAAAGAATAACCCCACACCGGTTGCAGAACTGGCTTTCCCGAGGATTCTGATGTCCACACGAAAGGCACATCAGCGCTGCCTGATCCCGGGTCGCGCTGGCAATGTCATTGCTTTGCGGCTTTACGCCAGAGTTTAGAGTTTCGGGCGAAACACCAACCCGCGGACCATAATCGACCACGCTCTCCACCAACCGCGCCAGTAACTGCAGAGCACGGGCGTGCCGGTCGGTGAACTTCTTCGGTTGATTGGAAAGCACTTCAAGAACGCCAGCTACGTTTTTGTTGTTGAAGACGGGGACGGCCAGAATTGAACGTATCCCCAGCTCTATACAACTCGAACCATCGACCCTTGGGTCGGTCGCGGTATCATCGCAGCGTACGATTTCTGCGGTTTGGACGCAGGTCGCGGTGAATCCCGTACCCGTGTTCAAGCGCGTGCCGACCGGCGGCCCCAGCTCACCGGAGCATGCCCGGCAGGACATAATTTTTCCATCCGAAAGCACCAGTGCGGCTCCGCTCGCGCCTGTTGCGTGTTGCGCGCTGCGAGTGATCTCCTCGAGGGTCCGAGAGTCGAAATCAGGAGTCGAAACTTGCGGACGAATGGACTTCTTTTCTGAGATGCTCGGATGTGGGGCTGCAGCCATAGCGTATCCTCCGAAACATTAGGGCAGGCGGCATTCTATCCCATAGCGCGTCCTGCAGCCACTACACGAAAGGGCGTAGGTAGTACACGAAAGAGCTAAGGTGTGGAATTGGCTAAAGCTTGCTTAGGAAATCGACGACTTCGGGCTGGCTCCATTCCACCGGGCCGATGAACTTGCGGCGGACGATGCCATTGCGGTCGATGATGTAGGTCTCAGGCCACTTGAAAGAACCGTAGAGGTTGCTGGTTTTTTGGTCCGGGTCGCGTACCGTAAGGAAATCAACTTTGTAGTCTTTTAGGAACTTGTGATAGGCGTCGCCATCGACATCTATGCTTACGCCAATGACAGTTAGACCCTTAGCCTTAAAGCGTTGCTGCAATTGTACGAGGGAGGGCATCTCTTCCACGCAGGGCCCGCACCAGGTAGCCCAGAAGTTCAGGACCACGACTTGTCCGTGGAACTCGTTGAGCGTGACTTTGCGATCCGCATCCTGCACGGTAAAGTCGGGCGCCGGCGTGCCAATGCGAGGCGGCCGCGAGCCGCGATAGCAGCCCACCAGAAGAACTGTGATCAAGGCGAGGAGAACGGAGGCACGTCCCACAAAGCTATAATACCTAATTCAGGCTATGGCGGCGCAACGTTCAGTATCGCAGCAGCCAATGGTGTCGCTGATTGTGCCGGCGCGCAACGAAGAAGCCTGCCTGGGCGCCTGCCTCGAATCGTTAGTCGCGCAGGTGGATGTAAGCTTCGAAATCATCGTTGTGGACGACGGATCGACTGATCGCACGCGCGAGATTGCGCAATCTTTTCCGGCAGTGCGAGTCGTCGATCCGGGTCCCTTGCCGCCGGGCCGGAGTGGCAAGAGCAATGCTCTCGTGACTGGCGCTAACAAGGCGCGGGGAACGTGGTTGCTATTTACGGATGCGGATACGGTTCATGGCGTCGGATCCCTGGCCCGAAGCGTGGCCGAAGCCAGGAGGCGAGGAGTCGCACTGCTTTCGTATTCTCCCGAGCAGGAGGTTCACGGGTTTTGGGAGAAGGCGGTGATGCCGGTGATCTTTGCCGAACTGGCCTCGACCTACCGGCCGTCGGATGTAAGCGATCCCGCGTCGTCTGCAGCGGCGGCCAATGGGCAATACATCCTGGTTTCGCGGGAGGCGTACGACGCGGTGGGTGGACACGCAGCGGTCGCCACGAGTTTGCTTGAGGATGTGGCCCTGGCTCGAGCGGTGAAAGTTTCTGGCCGAAGGATATTCTTTCGCTATGGCGGCGATGCAGTGCGAACCCGCATGTATCGCAGTTTTGCTCAACTGAGGGAGGGCTGGATCAAGAATCTTGTGCTCCTGTTTCGCTCGCCGGTGCGGTTGGCAATGTTGCGGTTGACAGAGTTTGTGCTGATTGTGGGCAGCGCGACTGTGGCTCTCTTGATGTCGCTACGAGGACGAATGCGAATGTCCATTGCAGTAGGAATGGTCGCTATCATTTTGGCAGCTTTCCTTCTCAAAAGAATTCGCAAAGCACATTTTTCGTGGGATGCGGACACTTTAGCGTTGATTGGCCTGCCAGTATTCTCGTATCTACTGCTGCGGTCGAGATCTGCTTATCGGAAGGGGACGATCTTATGGAAGGGAAGGCAGTATTCGGGAAACAGAGGTTCCGCACCATCGGATGAGGTGCGGACGAGACGCCCCCAAGACAGCCGGCGAGACGCCGGCGCTACTTCGAGTCACGCTACTTCAACTTAGGGTCACTCATGGTTTATCTAACCCGTAAGGCTGAGTTTTCCGCTTCGCACTACTATCACAATCCGGAGTTTACTGCGGAGGAGAACCAGCGCATCTTTGGCAAATGCAATAACCCCAACGGGCACGGGCACAACTACACGCTCGAAGTCACGGTGAAGGGAGAAGTCGACCAGCGCTCGGGCTTCGTCGTCGATCTCAAGCAGTTGAAGGAGACGATGAGCAGGGAAGTGCTGGAGGCGCTCGACCATCGTTTCCTCAACAAAGAAGTTCCTGAGTTTCTTATCCGAATCCCCACGACGGAGAACCTGGCTATCGCGATCTGGCAACGCCTGTCGCCCAAGTTGAAGGCTGCACAACTGCACCGCGTGCGCGTGTATGAGACTCCCGACTTGTTCGTTGATTTCTATGGGGAAGTATGAAGGCATACCTGACGCGGCGGTATATGTTTTCAGCTTCGCATCGGCTGCACAGCGACGTCCTGTCGGAAGCGGAAAATGTGGCTACCTATGGGAAGTGCAACAACCCCCACGGACACGGGCACAACTACACCCTCGAAGTCACGGTTAGCGGTCCGGTCGATGAGAGCACGGGCATGGTTTGTAATCTGACTGATCTGGATGGGTTCGTGCACAGCGAGATTCTGGAACGCTTTGATCATCAGAACCTTAATACGCTGACGGAATTCGCTCGAACTGTGCCCACGACGGAAAACCTCTGCCTGGTCATCTACGATATTTTGCAGCGCGGCTTTCTTGACGCGCATCTGGAGAAGGTACGCTTTGAAGAAACCATGATGAATTCGTTCGAATACTGGGGAGAGAATCGGGTAATTGGATAATTTGGCAATTTGGTTTTTCAAATTACACAATCACGAAATCGCACGATTGCTCAATCCTTGAAATCGGGAGACCATGACGCCATCGGTTGAAACACCGACCTTGACGGAAGCCAGCTTCGAAGACCTGGTGCGCGAGATGATCGTTCGCCTGGGCGAGGATCCCACGCGAGAAGGCCTGGTGCGTACGCCGGATCGC
>Ga0307476_10001494_pt1 | contig 14233 bp, 11 predicted proteins | sample atmos_gasesECM2C_2_FD_203314 | JGI IMG/M metagenome (GOLD analysis project Ga0307476, IMG submission 203314) | Hardwood forest soil microbial communities from Morgan-Monroe State Forest, Indiana, United States - atmos_gasesECM2C_05 | ecosystem: Environmental > Terrestrial > Soil > Temperate... | reverse complement strand
CATGATCACGGTGAAGGATTTCCAGAAGGCGACCGAATTCCCCCGCGCCTGCAAGGACGAACGCGGGCGGCTGCGCGTCGGCGCGGCGGTCGGCACCACGCCCGACACGCTGGAGCGCGTCGCAGCGCTGCGCGATGCGGGGGTCGATCTGGTGGTGGTCGATACCGCTCACGGGCACTCGCGCGGCGTCATCGAGACGGTCGGCCGCATCAAGGCGAAATGGGCCGACGCCCAGGTGATCGCCGGCAACATCGCCACCGCCGAGGCGGCGCGCGCGCTCAAGGACGCCGGCGCAGACGGCGTCAAGGTCGGCATCGGTCCGGGCTCGATCTGCACCACGCGCATCGTCGCGGGCGTCGGCGTGCCGCAGATATCGGCGGTCGCGAACGTCGCCGCCGCGCTGCACGATGCCGAGGTGCCGGTGATCTCCGACGGCGGCATCCGCTTCTCGGGCGACATCGCCAAGGCGATCGCAGCCGGGGCGGACGCGGTCATGATCGGCGGCCTGTTCGCCGGCACCGAGGAGTCGCCCGGCGAGGTCGAGCTCTACCAGGGCGCCTCCTACAAGTCCTACCGCGGCATGGGCTCCCTCGGTGCCATGGCCGAGCGCCACGGCTCGGCCGACCGCTATTTTCAGGACGCCGCCACCGAGCTCGAGAAGCTGGTGCCCGAGGGCGTCGAAGGCCGCGTCCCCTACAAGGGCAGCGTCGTCACCATTCTGCAGCAGCTCTCGGGAGGACTGCGCGCGGCGATGGGCTACACCGGCAGCCGCAGCATCGCCGACATGCGCACGCGCCCGGTATTCGTGCGCATCACCAATGCCGGCATCCGCGAGAGCCACGTCCACGACGTCAGCATCACCAAGGAATCACCCAACTATCGGGTGTCCTGACGGCACCAGCCCATGGCGAGCGTTCCCAAGACCCCCGGCCCCACTCACTCCCAGGCGCCCGGGTCGGCCGGCGCGCGGCACGCTGACATCCATGCGCACCGCATCCTGATCCTCGACTTCGGCGCCCAGTACACGCAGCTGATCGCACGCCGCGTGCGCGAGCTCGGCGTGTACTGCGAGATCCACCCTTACGACATGAGCGACGCCGAGGTGCGCGCCTTCGCGCCGCGCGGCGTGATTCTCTCGGGCGGCCCCGAGTCGGTCACCGACCGCAATCCGCCGCGCGCGCCCGGCGCGGTGTTCGAGCTCGGCGTGCCGGTGCTCGGCATCTGCTACGGCATGCAGGCCATGGCGCAACAGCTCGGTGGCCGCGTCACGCCCGCCAGCGAGCGCGAGTTCGGTTACGCCGAGGTGACCGTGACCGGCGCCTCGAGGCTGCTCGATCATCTCGAGGACCGGCGCGACCAGGCGGGACGTGCGCAGCTCGACGTGTGGATGAGCCACGGCGACCGCGTCGACACCCTGCCCGCCGGCTTCACCGCGACCGCCTCGACCGGCACCATTCCCTACGCCGCCATGGCGGACGAGCGCCGCCGCTTCTACGGCGTGCAGTTCCACCCCGAGGTCACCCACACCCGCCAGGGCGCACGGCTCCTCGAGCGCTTCGTGCGCGAGATCGCAGGCTCCGACGCGCTGTGGAACGTCGGTAACATCATCGAGGACGCGGTCGCGCACGTGCGCGCGACCGTCGGCGCCGGCAAGGTGCTGCTCGGGCTCTCGGGCGGGGTCGACTCGTCGGTGGTCGCGGCGCTCCTGCATCGTGCCATCGGCGATCAGCTGGTCTGTGTGTTCGTCGATCACGGGCTGCTGCGGCTCGGCGAGAGCGAGCAGGTGATGCGCACCTTCGCCGAGCATCTCGGCGTGCGTGTGATCCGCGTGGAGGCGGGCAAGCGCTTCCTCACGGCGCTCGCCGGAGTCACCGATCCGGAGGAGAAGCGCAAGATCATCGGCCGCACCTTCATCGCGGTGTTCGAAGAGGAGGCGCACAGGATCGCGGGCGTCGAGTTCCTCGCCCAGGGAACCATCTACCCGGACGTGATCGAATCGGCGGGCGCACGTACCGGCAAGGCGCACGTCATCAAATCGCATCACAACGTCGGCGGGCTGCCGGAGCGGATGAAGTTGAAGCTCCTCGAGCCGTTGCGCGAGCTGTTCAAGGACGAGGTGCGTAGCATCGGAATCGAGCTCGGGCTGCCGCGCGAGATGGTCTACCGCCACCCCTTCCCCGGGCCCGGACTCGGAGTGCGCATCCTCGGCGAGGTGCGTGAGGAGTACGCCGAGCTGCTGCGGCGCGCCGATGCCATCTACATCGAGGAGCTGCGCCGCCACGACCTGTACGAGCGCGTCGCGCAGGCGTTCGCGGTGTTCCTGCCGGTGCGCTCGGTGGGCGTCATGGGCGACGGGCGCCGCTACGACTACGTGATCGCCCTGCGCGCGGTCGAGACGGTGGATTTCATGACGGCGCACTGGGCGCGCCTGCCGTACGAGTTCCTCGATCAGGTCTCGCGGCGCATCGTCAACGAGGTCGAAGGGATCTCGCGCGTCGTGTACGACATCTCCGGCAAACCGCCGGCGACCATCGAGTGGGAGTGAGCAGACAGAACGTACGCGCCCCACGGCTGGTTGATAATGTAGCCACACGTAGCTACAATGAGTCGCTATGAAGACTGTGGGCGTCCGTGACCTCAAGAACAAGCTCAGCGAATATCTTCGCCGCGTGCGGCTGGGCGAGGGCGTCCTGGTCACCGATCGGGGAGAAGTCGTCGCTGAGCTCCTGCCACCCGGACAAGGGCAAGGCGATCCGTCGGTGCCGGCGGGACTTCAGTCGCTGGCCAGGAGGGGCCTCCTGACCCTGGGTGCTCCGGCTGGATCGGACCTTTATCCGGCGCTGTCGCGCAGGCAAGGCGAGCGTCGGCGGAGCGTCGCAGAATTGCTCGACGAGGAGCGCGGCACTCGGTGAGCCTCTACGCCGAGTCCAGTGCGGTGCTGGCATGGCTCCTTGACGAGCCGACCGCACCCGCGGTGCGCCGCCTGCTCGGCGATGCTGAAGTCATCGTCGCCTCCGACCTGACGTTGATCGAGTGTGATCGCGTATTGCTCCGGGCGCTGGCGCTCAAGGAACTGACCGAAGCAGAAGCCGCCGACCGTCGAGCGCACCTCATCGCGGCTGCCGGTCATTGGCAAGTCCTGCGAATCGCGGGCGGGATAGTCGATCGCGCGCGTCAGCCGTTTCCCGGTGACCCGATTCGGACACTCGATGCCATCCACCTCGCATCGCTGCTCGTTGCGCGTTCCGCGATCGTCGGCCTTCGACTGCTGAGCCTGGATGAGCGCGTGCGCCAGGCCGCGAAAGGGCTGGGTATTGCCGCCGAGCCTTCCTGACCATCGTGTTGAAATGTGCGATTCGAGCCTCTCGCGACCTCGCCCTGCGTCGTTGACACGATTCCTGCACGAGACCAGAGTAGTTTATCGAGGGGTACCGATCATGAAAGCTCGATCCAGTAGCGGGCGGTCGAGGCGCTGCCTGCAAGTTATACCTGCGGCGCTCCTCGGACTCGCGGCAGGCAACTCCACGGCGTGGGGCGATGACGACCACCACATGAGGGTGGAGAGCGCGACCTTCACGAACGGCGGCACGCTGCCGCTTAGCATGATCAGCACCATTGCGAATGCGAGCGGGCAAAACAGCTGCACCGCCGACGGCTCAGCCGGAGGGAATCAGTCGCCACAACTCTCATGGCAGCATGCGCCCGAGGGCACCCGCAGCTTCGTCATCGTCTCCTACGACATAACCGCGCAGTTCACCCACTGGGTGATGTACAACATCCCTGCGGACGCGACCAGTGTGGCCGAGAACGCCGGAGTGCCCGGCAGCAGCCTCGGGGTGCAGAACGGCAACGACTTCTTCCAGCCGAACTACAACGGCCCGTGCCCGCCCACCACCCTGATGCCCTTCTCCCATCAGTACCAGTTCACGGTGTACGCGCTCGACCGCATGCTGCCGGTGGTGCCGACCTTCGGCGATTTCGTGCCGGCGGGACCCGAGGGGTTCTACCAGGAGCTGATCGCGGCAAGCCGCGCAGGACATGTGCTCGCGAGCGCGAGCATCTCGGGATTCTTCTCGGCTGTTGCGGCCAACTGAGCGGCCGGATGCTGCCGATCGGGACGCAGCATCGCGGGGGCGGTGAGGATATGAGCTCCAGGCGTGAGTTTCTCAGGACCGGCGCGATGGCGGCCGGCGTGGCCGGCGCGGCGGCGGGTTCCGCCGCAAGCGGTAAGACCTCCCTGGCGAAGAAGTACGGCGGTCCGCACGAGATGCCCACCGGGGTGACGCTGCTCGCGATGCGCCATGCCGATGGCGCGGAAACCCTCGGCGCCAGGCTCGGCGACGATGCGGTGCTCGACGTGCGCGGCGCCTCGCAGCTCCTCGGGATGCCGGCGCCGCTGACGCTCGAGGAGCTGCTGCGGGAAGGCAACGCGCGCGGGCTCAACGAGCTCATCGCCGCCGCACAGACCTCGCGCCGGGCGGATCCCGCCCTCGTGAAGGAATCGTCGATCACCTACGGCAGGCTGTTCACCAGTCCCGGCAAGATCGTCTGCATCGGGCTCAACTACCGGGCGCACGCTGCGGAAACCAGCCTGAAGCTTCCCAGCGTTCCGATCCTCTTCAACAAGTACAACAACGCACTCGCGGCCCACAACTGCACGATCACGCTGCCACCGCCCGAGGTGTCCTACAAGTTCGACTACGAGACCGAGCTCCTCATCGTCATCGGCAGAAGCGCCCGCAACGTGCCCGAGGCGGAGGCGCTCAACTACGTGGCGGGCTATTGCACCGCGCACGATTTCTCCGCGCGCGATCTGCAGCTCGAGACCCCGAGCGTCCAGTGGATGATCGGCAAGACGCTCGATAACTTCGGACCCATCGGGCCCTACTTCGTGTCCGCGGACCGGGTCGGCGACCCCAACAACCTGAAGATCGAGACCTACGTGAACGGCGAGCGGCGCCAATCCTCCAACACCAGCTTCATGATCTTCAATCCGCAGAAGCTCATCGCCTACATCACCCGCATGTGGACCCTCGAGCCAGGCGACATCATCTGGTCGGGCACTCCCGAGGGGGTCATCCTCGGCTACCCGAAGGAGAAGCAGGTGTGGCTCAAGGCGGGCGATGAGATCTCGAGCACGATCGAGAAACTCGGCACGCTCAGGTTCACCCTGGCGTAGCGCCGACTCAAGCGCTCTGGCCCCGGCGGTTGCGCCGCCCGCGCCTTAGCTCGCGCTCGGACGGACTGTGCGGCCGCTCGACCGGCGGCAGGATCTCGGGCAGCGGCTGCTCGGTCGTGAGTCCTGCCTTGATGAGCCCGATCAGCTCCGCCTCGAGACGCGCATCGGTGGGGGGCGATGAGTAGGTGCCGAGCAGCCGCTCGAGCTCCGCCTTGACGCGCTGCTCCAGGCTCCTGCCTCCCTGCTGCATCCACGTCTCGCGGTTGATCCGATCGAACACCGGCCCGGGCAGATAGAGCTCGCGCGGCCAGTAGCTGAGCGTGTGCGCGGCGGTGAGCAGGTGCTTCTCGGCGAGGAGCTGGCGCACCAGATCGACGGTCGGCAGATCCTCCATGACGGCAAACTCGCGGCAGAAGTGCAGCGCCTGCCCGCAGAGCTCGTCGTCGAAGACGAGCTTCTCCAGGCTGAAGGTCAGCACGTAGTCGAGCATCCCCGGCCCGGATACGGAGTTGACGCCGCTGATCGCCGCGAGCAGTGCGCCCGCAAAGGTCTCGGCGCCAGCTTGCGCGTCGAGGAACTTGCCCTCGCTGAGCGCCATGTAGCCCTGCGTCGGGAGCCCCAGGTGCTTGGCGATCTGCACGTAGGCCACGTTGAGATGCAGCGTCTCGATCGCCGCCATGGGCGACATGGCGGTCTTCATGTGAAAAGTAGCCGGCGCACCGCCGAAGAGCACGGGCGTGCCCGGCTTCAGGAGCTGCGCCATCGTCACGCCCGCGAGCACGTCGGCCACGTGCATCACGGTGGCGCCCACGAGGGTCACCGGGGCGATGAGCCCCATGAGCGTCACGGGCACGATCTCCACCGGAATCCCGTGCGCGGCGCAGTCCATCAGGTTCTGGCACGAGTCCTCGCTGTAGCGGTAAAAGCCGGTGGCCGTGACCGTGAAGATGGACATCGGCCGCGCGATGAGATCGGCCTGGTCGCGCCGGAACAGCTGCATCATGCGCGCCATGCGCGGCACGCCGTGCTCGGTAAAGGCGCCCGATACCACGGGCTTGAGCGAGTTGGTCAGCACCAGATAGAGCCGCCAGGCGTCCGATACCTGCGGCTCGATATCGTTGGTCGAGAACGCGGTGGCGAGGTAGCCGAGATTCTTCAGCCCATCCGCCACCCGCACGTACTCGATGAAGTCGCGCGTGTTGGCGAGGCGCGTTTCGCCGCTGCGGTGGTCGAGCACGTGCAGGCCGCTCGAGCCGGGAACGAAGTGCACGCGGTCGCCGCCGAGCTCGGTGTAGGGCGCGCCATCGCGGTTGAAGAGCGCGATGCTCTTCGGCGCGCTCACGATGGCCCGATCGACCACCTCCGGCGGAAACAGCATGCGCTCGGCGTCGTCGGCCGTGCGCGCGAGCCTCAGCCCGTGCCCGAGCAGCAGTTCGCGCAGGCGCGCGCCGCGCACCTCGACACCTATCTCGGCGAGGATTCGCTTGGCCTCGGCGATGATCGGAGCGACCAGCTCGGGGGGGATGACGCGCAGCTCGGGTTTCATCTTTCCCCGGAGCTTAACCCAGGGGCCCTGCCCGGACCCCTCAGGCCCCCCGCCGCAGGCGCGCGACCCCGGCGTAGGCCCCGCGCGACAGCCGGCGCGGGATTACATTCAGTTCACGCAGGTCAGCCGCCCTGAAACTGTGACGTTGTGTGTTCCAAACGGTCCGCGCGAGTGCGTAGGCTGCGTCACCACCAACATCAGGGCGGTCTTATGTTGAAATCCTCGCAGTTTCTGCAGGTCAAGATCCTTCCCCTCGCCGGCGTGGCGCTGCTGTACGCGGCGGCAGGCGGCCTGACGGGTTGTGTCGTTCGGTACGTCGCGCCGCCCCCGCCGCCAGCCGCGGCCTACGTGGCCCCGGCAGAGCCGGTTGCCGAAGCGCCGCCGGGCGAAGCCGAGATGCAGGCGTACGAGGCACCCCCGCCACTGCCCGAATACGAGCAGCCGCCGGTTCCCGGCCCGGGCTACCTCTGGACTCCGGGCTACTGGGCGTGGGCGCCCGGTGGCTACTACTGGGTGCCTGGCACCTGGGTGATGCCGCCGCGCGTGGGATTGCTCTGGACCCCGGGCTACTGGGGCTTCGTCGGTGGGGTGTATATGTTCCACGCCGGGTACTGGGGACCGCACGTCGGCTTCTACGGCGGCGTGAACTACGGCTTCGGCTACGGCGGTGTCGGCTTCGCCGGCGGCCGCTGGGTCGGCAACTCGTTCGCGTACAACCAGTCCGTCACCAACGTCAACGTCACCGTCATCCACAACACTTACAACCAGACCGTGGTGAATAACGTCACGGTCAACCGCGTGAGCTTTAACGGCGGTGCCGGTGGCGTCGCGGCGAGGCCCACCCAGGAGGAGCGCCGCTACGTTCAGGAGGAGCACGTCGCGCCGACGCCGATGCAGCGCCAGCACTCCCAGCAGGCCGCGAGCAACCCGGACCTGCAGGCGAGAAACAACGGCGGCCGCCCGGCGATCGCAGCGACACCGCATCCGGCGGCGTTCAACGCTCCGGGAATCGTCCGTGCCCGCGGTGCCGATGCGCCCATGCCGCATCCCGCGCCCGGCTTTGCCGGCGGCAACAAGCCCAACGGCGCTCCGGCGGGCCAGGCGAACGGCACCGGCGCACCCGCGCCCCATCCCGCGCCCGGCTTTGCCAACGGCAACAGGCCCTACGGCGGGCCGGCAGGTCAGGTGAACGGCACCGGCGCACCCGCGCCCCATCCCGCGCCCGGCTTTGCCAACGGCAACGGGCCGCGCGGCGCAGGCGTCAATCAGGCGAACGGCGCCAACACCCCTCACCCGCAGGGGGCGACCGGCGGCAACGCGCCGCACCCGCAGGCCGTGAGGGCGCAGCCTCAGCCCCAGGCGCAGCCGCAGAAGGCAGCAAAGCCGCATCCGAACAAGGCGCCGCCCGAAAACGGCCACCGCGAGCCCGAGACCGCGCTGCGATAGGAATTCTGCGAGCAGGTCGCCGCGATCAGCGGATGCCGACCTGCCCGCGCACCGCTTCGATGAGACGGGCAGGGTCATAGCCCTGCCCGTCCTTGAACACCACCGCGACCTTCTCGACGTCCTCGATGTGCGCGGCGGGATCGCCGTGCACCAGGATCAGGTCCGCGCGCTTCCCCGCTGCGATCGTACCGATCTCGCGCTCGCGGCCGAGAAAGCGCGCGCCGTTCTCCGTGCCGATCTGGATCGCCTCGACGGGGGTGAACCCGGCTTCGACCAGGAGCTCGATCTCCCGCTGATCGCCGAACCCCGGCAGCACGCCCCCGGCGCCGGTCGGATCGGGTCCCGCGAGCAGCAGCCCCCCCGCGGCGGCAAACGCGTGCTCGAAATCCATCTCGGTACGCAAGAGCTGCGCCGCAGTTGTATTCGCCGGATCCAGCCCGGCGCGGAACGAGAGATAGCTGTCGCGCGCCGCGCTCGACATGGCATCGAGGGTGCGGCGCTGCGCGGGCGGCCGCCCGGGGACGCTCAGCTCGAACACCGGCAGCGTCGAGGTCACCGCGACGTGGTGCGCGATGAGCGCGCGGATGAGTGCCACGACCTCCGCATCGCCTGCCTTACGCGTCGACCACGACGCGCGCAGGGCGGACAGCTCCGGGCAGTGATCCGGTTGGCGATTCGCGACGAACTCGCTGTCGCTGTACACCGGACCGTGCTCGAGGTCGTCGATGCCCGCGGCGATCGCCTCCGGCCAGCTGACCGAGCACAGGTGGCCCGTGATCTTGAGCCCGCGCTTGTGCGCCGCCGCGGCCGCGGCCGCGAGCTCGGCGCGCGTGATGTTGACGTAGGCCTTGAACGAGGTCATGCCCGTCGCCGCCCAGTAGTCGACGAACCTGACCGCCTCCTCGGGCCCTGAGAGCTCGTGCATCTGAGCGAAGTCGGTGCCGGGGCCTTCGAGATAAGGCGCCGTCAGATCGAGGTGCGGGCCGGGCATCGCACCCGTGTCGATGCGCGCGCGCACCTTCAAGTCCGCGTACGGCTCGACGCTCCCCGTGGTGCGCAGCGTCGTAACACCCGCCGCCAGGTACAGCCGCGGCGCTGAATAGGGAATCTCGTTCACCACGAACCCCGGCTCGGTGCCGAAGGTGGAGTTGCGCTGCGTGTCGCGCGAGGCTGTGTAGAAGAAATGGTCGTGCATGCCGACGAGGCCCGGGAGGAGCGCGAAGCCCGCGTAGTCGCGCACCTCCACGCCCGGCGGGACCGGCGTTTGCGCATCCGGGCCGACGGCGGCGATCCTGCCGCCGGCGATGATCAGCGTCTGATCGGCGCGCGGCGCGGCGCCCGTGCCGTCGATGATCTCGACGTGGCGCAGCGCCAGGCTCGGGGCGCGGATCGCGAGATAAGACGCCGCATCGGTCGGCTCGGCGCCGTGGCCGGCGCTTGCACATGCGGCGAGTGCCGCCAATAGACCGTAGCGAGACTTCATGCGCATGAGCCCACGCGAATCTACGCGGTTTCGCGCTCTCAGCCTAGCGGTGGCGCCGGCTCGGCGCCCGTCCCTTGCGCGGCGCCGCGCGCCCGCCGCGGCGCTCCTTGCGCTCCTTGTCGTAGGGATTCGCGGCGCTGCGGTACTCGATGACCACGGGCGAGGCAAACAGGTCGTAGGTCTTGCGAAACAGATTCGCGAGGTAGCGCGTGTAGGCTTCCGGGACCGAAGCGGTCTGGTTGCCGTGGATGACGATGCGCGGTGGATTGCGCCCGCCCTGGTGCGCGTAGCGCAGTTTGATGCGCCGGCCGTGCACCAGCGGCGGCTGGTGCATGCTGAGCGCGTGCTCGAGCGTGCGGGTGAGCTCCCGGGTCGGGAGCGTGCGCATCGCCCCATCGAACGCCCGCACCGTGCATTTCATCAGCTCCCCGACTCCGCTGCCGTGCCGCGCCGAGATGTAAAAAAGCGGCGCAAACGGCACGAAGTCGAGCTTGAGTGCGAGTTGGCGCTGGATCCCGGCGCGCTGCTCCTCGGGGATGCCGTCCCACTTGTTGACGGCGATGATGAGCGCACGGCCGCGCTCGAGCGCGAGTCCGAGCACGCTCGCATCCTGCTCGGCGACGGTGTCGTGGGCGTCGAGCACCAGGACGACGACGTGCGCCTCATCGATCGCCTGCAGAGTCTTGGCCACGCTCGCCCTCTCGACCACGTCTTCGACGCGGGACCGGCGCCGCACCCCTGCGGTATCGATGAGCAGGAACTCCCGGCCGTCGCGCGCGAACGGTACAAAGATGCTGTCGCGCGTGGTGCCGGGCTGCTCACTCGCGATGACGCGCTCCTCGCCGAGCAGCCGATTGACCAGGGTCGACTTGCCGACGTTGGGACGCCCGATGATGGCGATGCGGATCGCGCCGCCGGGCAGATCCTCGCTCGGCTGCGGCTCGAGGCCCGCGAGCACCTGCTCCATGAGGCTCTCGCAACCCTGGCCGTGGCTCGAGGAGATGGCGAGCGGCTCACCGAGGCCGAGCGCGTGAAAGTCCGCGCCGGCGACGTCGGCATCGAGCCCCTCCGCCTTGTTGAGGGCGATCGTCACGGGCTTGCCCGAGCGGCGCAGCTCGCGCGCCACGAACTCATCCTCGGGCGAGAGCCCGGCGCGCGCATCGATGACGAACACCAGGCGGTCGGCCTCGGCGACCGCGCGCTCGGTCTGCGCACGCATCTGCGCCTCGAGCCCGGTAGCTCTCTCGATGAGGCCGCCGGTATCGATCACGACGTAGGGAACGGGCCCGACGCGCCCGAAGCCATACTGGCGGTCGCGGGTGAGTCCCGGCACGTCCGCGACGATCGCGTCGCGGGTGCCCGTCAGGACGTTGAAGAGCGTCGACTTGCCGACGTTCGGGCGGCCGACGAGCGCGATGACCGGGAGCATGGGTGCGCGGGGCGGCGCGGAGGCGCAGGCCTGGGCACGCGCTTACTTGCGTGCCGTGGTGAACGGCGTGACGCGAAAAGCGCTGATCCGGCCGCGATCGTTGACCACCAGCACCATATTGCCGACCACTACCGGTGGCGTACTCACCCGCACGCTGCCGTCCGAGGTGCGTGCGGCGAGTGCCCCGGTCGCCTTGTCGAGGAAGTGCACGTAGCCCTTGAAATCGGCCACCACCAAAGCGTTAGCGGCGTCCACGGCGGCAGGCGCGGTGAGCCCGCGGTGCGCCAGGGCTTTCTGCCGCCAGAGCTCGGCTCCCGTCCGGGTGCGCAGCGCCTCGATCTCGCCGTCGGCGGTCGAGAGGTACAGCGTGTCGTCATCGAGCGTGAGGTTGCGGTAGCTCGAGGCATCGTGCGACCACCAGACCTGCCCGCTGTCGATCGCCAGCATGGCGACCTTGCCCTGAAAGCCGACCGTGTAGACGTCCTGGCCCGACACCCGTACCGCGGTGTCGATGTCCACCAGGCGCTCGAGCTCGGTGCGCCCATGCGGGGGCGTGATCGTCGCCTCCCACTGCACCGAGCCGTCGCTCGCGTTGACGGCGACCACCTTGCCGTTGTCGAAGCCGCACAGAACCAGATCGCCCGCGATCAGCGGACGCGCGGTGCCGCGCAGCGACAGCCGCGGCACCGGCTGCTGCTGCACCCACAGCTCGTGCCCGTCCGCAGGGGCGAGCGCGTGAAGCTTGCCGTCGACGGTGCGCAGTGCGATCAGCCGCTCGGAGATGGCCGCGGGGGCCAGCACTTCACCGCTGACGCGCACCGACCAGCGGCGCTTGCCGCTCACCGCCTCGAGCGCAAACAGCTGGCCGTCGCTCGAGCCGATCAGCACCATGCCGTTCCCGACCGCGGTGCCACCCGAGAGCGGTGCCTTGATGCGCGTGCGCCAGGCCATCCGCCCCGAGGCGATGTCGAAGGAGACTACCTCGCCCTTGTGCCCGGCGGCATACACGTGGCCATCGTCGACCGCAAGCCCCAGGCCGAGTCGCAGCGGCACCGCCTTCTTATCGTCCACCGAGGCTGACCATACGCGCTCGACGCGTAGCGTGGCGGCGATCGGGGTGAGCTTCGCCGGCTGGTCGATCGACTTGTCCTTGGAGCAGGCAGCGATACAGACGAGCAGTGCCACCATCCACAGCGGGCGTGTCGCGTAGCGCATGGATTACTTCGCTGCGGCGGCCGGTGCCGAGGCAGGGGCGGCGCTCGCCGCCGGCGCGTCGGCGGCGAGATCCGCGATCTTCAGATCGAGGAGCGCTGCGTCACCGAGATCGGAACTGCCGGCAGCACTGCGGTACTCCTTGAGCGCGGCAGGCCGATCGCCCTTGGCGTACCAGGCATCCCCACGCACCTCGTGATAGCGCGCGGCGAAGGCGCCGGGCTCGGCGGCGTTCAGCGTCGCGAGCGCTGCGTCGGGCTTGGACTGGGCGATCTCAACGCGCGCCAGGCGCATCCGCGCCACCAGCGCGAGCTCGTGATCCTTGGACTGATTCATCACAATAGCGAGCTCCTGCGCCGCCTTGTCGAGCTCGTTGCCCTCGACGTACACGCGCGCCGCCAGGAGCTTCGCCTGATCGGCGTAGGGTGAGGAAGGGTAGTCGCGCTCGAGTTCCCCGAGCCGGACGAATGCCTGGGTGCGGTCGCCCTTCTCCATGGCCTCGATCATGCGCGTGTAGGCCGCGCTCGCCTTGACACCGCGCTCCTCGAGGTGCCCCTGCCACCAGCGCCAGCCCTTGAGGCCCGCGACCGCCAGCGCCACGCCGGCGACGATCCACAGGCCGTTCTCGCGCACCCAGGTGCGGATCTGCTCCCATTGCTCTTTGTCTGACAGATACTCGGTCACGCACTCACTCCCACAGTCGTCAGGGCCGCATCCAGGCCCACCGCCAGCGCGTCGATCGGGCACTCGCTCTGACCCGACTCCACGCGCAAAGGTTTCATGCCGAGCACCCCGCGCGCGAGCTCATCGTCGCCGATGATCAGCGCGAGCGGCGCGCCGCTCTTGTCGGCGCGGCGGAACTGCGCCTTGAAGTTGCCCCCACCCAGGTTCAGCTCGAACCGCAGCCGCGGCCTCTCGCCGCGCAGCCGCTCCACGATCCGGAGCGCCTCCGCCGTGGCGCGCGCGCCGTTGACCACGACGTACACGTCGGGGTGCGCCGCGGGCGGCGTGCCGCCGGCGGCCACGAGCTGCGTCACCAGCCGCTCGACACCCATGGCAAAGCCGACGGCGGGAGTCGCGTCCCCGCCGAGCTGCCCGATCAGCCCGTCGTAGCGGCCGCCGGAGCATACGGCATTCTGTGCGCCGGTGGAGTCGGTGATCCATTCGAACACGGTGCGGTTGTAGTAATCGAGCCCGCGCACCAGGCGCGGGTTGATGGCATAAGCCACCCCCGCCCCCTCGAGCATGGCTCTGAGAGCCTCGAAGTGCTCGCGCGACTCGGCGTCGAGATGCTCGGTGAGGAGCGGCGCGCCGCCGATGAGCTCCTGCATCTCGGGATTCTTGCTGTCGAGGATGCGCAGCGGATTGCCACCGAGGCGCCGCCGACTGTCGGCGTCGAGCCGCGCCTCGTGCGCACCGAAATACTCGACCAGGCGGGCGCGGTAGGCGCGGCGGCTCTCGGGCGTGCCGAGGGAGTTGATCTCGAGCTTGAGACCTTTGAGTCCGAGGCGCTGCCAGAGCCGCGCGCTCAAGGCGATGAGCTCCGCGTCGGCGTCGGGGCCCGGACAACCGACGGCCTCGACGTCCACCTGCCAGAACTGCCGATAGCGCCCGGCCTGAGGCGTCTCGCTGCGGAACATCGGGCCGAGGCACCAGAGCTTGTGGCGCTGGCCGCGCAGCATGCCGTTGGAGATCAACGCGCGCACGATACCGGCGGTGGCCTCCGGGCGCAGCGTCAGGCTGTCGCCACCGCGGTCGGTGAAGGTGTACATCTCCTTACCCACCACGTCGGTGTGCTCGCCGATCGCGCGCCTGAAGAGCTCGGTGCGCTCGAGCACCGGCACGCGGATCTCCTCGTAGCCGTAGGACGTGAGCAGCTCGCGCGTCACGGCCTCGAAGTGCTGCCAGGCGCCGATCTCGGCGGGCAGCACGTCGTTC
>Ga0307476_10001493_pt1 | contig 14235 bp, 14 predicted proteins | sample atmos_gasesECM2C_2_FD_203314 | JGI IMG/M metagenome (GOLD analysis project Ga0307476, IMG submission 203314) | Hardwood forest soil microbial communities from Morgan-Monroe State Forest, Indiana, United States - atmos_gasesECM2C_05 | ecosystem: Environmental > Terrestrial > Soil > Temperate... | reverse complement strand
TTCATGGCAAATGTGCCGGCGTAGGCGTACATGCTGTCGAGCAGGCTTGCGCGTGCGGCGCGGCTTTCGGTGCCGGTCCCCTTCGGGGGCAGGCGCTCGCGCGCGGTCACGAGAATGCTCATGTGTCCCGTCGACGTGTAGATCGCCGAGCCCGTCGGCTGTTCGCCGAACGGAAACGTCGTCACGCCGCTCTGTTGATCACGCGCGCTATACGAGACCACCATCCAGACGCCAGCTGGATTTAGATCGGCAGCGTCCGCCGCACTCGTCCAACCGCCGAACACCGCGATTGCGACAAGCGCACCGCCCAAACGCAACGTCGACGTCATGACTGCCCCTCTACATGCGCACTGCTCCGGCGAGAGCTTGTCCACCGCGCCGAATAAGTCAAGACGCTGGCTACGAACGGTCGAGATCGCGTTCCAGCAGTGCCCGGCCTGTCGACCGGGCACTGCCGTCGGCCTCAGCCACTCTGTACCTGGATACGGCGCGCACGCAGCTCCTGTCGCTTGGGTATGCGCACCGCGAGCACGCCATCCTTGAGAATCGCTTCGATGTGGCTGGTATCCAGCTCCGAACTGAGCACGAAGCTGCAGCGATAGAGCGTCGAGCGCACATCGGCGTGCAGCGCCTCCATCTTCTCGGGCATATCGAACTGCGCCTGACCCTCAATGGTGAGGGTGTTGCCCTCGGCCTGAAGGTGCAAATGCTCCTTCGAGACACCAGGCATGTCGGCGACCAGCGTGATGCCGTCGGAGGTCTCAAACACATCTACCGGCGGCCGAATGGCCGCCTCGTTGCGTGACGCAGCCAGTGGCGTACCCCCGCCCTTTGCCGACTGCGTCACTTCCTGTTGACTGACCATGAGCGATCTCCTTCTTGATGCGTTTCAACGCACCTCAATCTGTCTCGGTTTGGCAGACTCGCGTCTGCCGATGGTGACCAGGAGCATGCCATTCGAGTACTTCGCCTCGACGCGCTCCGGATCGGCATCCTCCGGCAGGGTGATGGCGCGCCGGAACTCCCCGCTGAAGCGCTCGCGGCGGTAGTACGTGGCGCTCTCATCGACGGGAATCTCGCGAGTCCCGGCAATGGATAACAGTTGTTGCTGGATGGAAATATCAAAGCCCTTCGGAGCCAAACCGGGCGCGAACAGGTACACCATGATCGCCTCGGGCGTTGCAGCAACATTCACGGCCGGGAAGGCGCCGCCGGGAAGGGAGCGGATGTTGCGGGTCCCTGTGAGGCTCGGGCCGGTTGCGAGCAGGGCGTCGAGCTCTTCCTCCAGGCGCCTCATCTGCCCGGAGAGCGGATGCCCGTAACCCCAGAGTCCTTCGAACATGACTGTCTCCTTATGAGGTGTGCGTCGGATATCCGCAAAGTAGGAGCGGTCCTCAAAGGTTCAAGAGGCGACCGCGCTTTCGCAGGGCGGGATTACGGCCCAGTTCAAGCTAAGGCAGTCGAGCGCAGCCGGGAGATTCGGGTAATCCGTTTGGGCCGCGCGCGCGCATTAGCCCGCTATAGTGAAGGCGCTGGAGAAGCGCATCCGGGAGCTCGAGCGAGCCCTTGGCAAGAAGGCCCTGGAGAACGAGATCCTTCGAGAAGCTCTGAAGATAGCCCCGAGAAGAAACTGATCTTGCCGTTGCCGTCAACCGGAGAAGCCTCGCGTGAAGTTCAGAATGCGGGTGAGATGCCTGGCAGTTGTGTGCGTTGCGCTGACGGCCTGCGACACGAAGGATTCCGCACAATTCAATGCGGCCCTGACGCTTCAAAGAAGGCTCGCGGAAATCGCCGGCCAGGGTAATGCCGCCGCGCCCGCTGCAGTCGATCCAGATACCAGATTGGATGGCGCGCGGGCCGGGCCAGGGCTGAGACTGACCGTCACGTACACGCTCGTGAACGCCGAGTCAAATGGGGTCGACAGTACGACATTCGAGGCGAAATTGACTCCGACGATAAAGGAAGGCACCTGCGCGAACCCCGACCTGCGACCGCTGATCGATCAGGGCGTGGTTGTGGTTCTGGAGTACCGCGGGCAGCAAGGCAATCCAATTGGGACGGTCAACGTCAATCGCGAAACTTGCGGTGCGCGCAAGTGATCCGCGCGCCGGAACTTGCTATCCGGTTACGAGAAACTGACGGGGCGGCCTCAAGTGGCCAGCTCTAACCGATCGACGACTAACCAGCCTTCCAGGGATTCACGACCAAGACCTTGAGATCCTCGAAGTGGCGGACGGTTCGCGTCGCGATCGTACGGACGTCGATGTCGCGAGCGGGCGCGTCGTGCTGAAGGGCTTCTCGCCCGTAGTCCCGGATAGCTTAGAAAAATGTCGGGGTGCGGCGATGGTCCGCGGACGCCGCATGAAGCACCGGCGTACTTCGAATTCCACCAGATGGTTGACGCCACCGGGAAGTGCTTCTCACGCTTCGCCACGCGCCGTAAGTTACTGATTTGCCGGGTAGGGACTGCGAAGCGCCGAGCACGCGCGGCAAGCCGGACGTCAAGCGCCGCATGCGGACTCCAGGGCCAGTTCGGAAAGTCGAATTTCTGCGGCCGGCAGTGCCGGCTATAAGTGCGGTACCGCACAGAGTCTTACGTGCGGTACCGCACAGACTAGACGCGCGGTCGATTGCCCTAGGCGTGCGCCGCCGAATTCGCAGCTCGTATCCGGAGGGTGCTCTGAACACTTGGTCAATCCAGCTCTTTGAGGAGCAGAAGCGAGCGCTCGGCCGTCAGTACACCCGGCGCAGCGATTTAACGGCACTGACCCAGATTCTGACCACTTTGTGCCCGCTGGTTGGCCTTTGGTGGCTGGCCGTAGAGGGCGGCCTAACCTCGCGCTGGTTAACGGTCGTCGCGCTGCCGGGGATGTGCCTGTTCACGCTGCGCGTGTTCGCCCTCATGCACGAATGCGGCCACAGCAGCCTGTTTCGCACTTCCAGATTAAATCGCGCTTTCGGCTTCTTACTCGGTGTGGTGGCAGGCATGCCCCAGTACGTTTGGTCACAGCATCATCACTATCACCACACTCATAACGGGAATTGGGAGAAATACCGCGGGCCCTACACCACGCTCTCCGTGGATGAATATGCTGCCATGACCGCGGGTCAGAAGCGTCTGTACCGCTGCAAATGCAGCATCCTGCTGGCGCCGGCCGTGGGTTTCGTTTATCTGCTGTTCAATCCGCGGTATACCTGGCTCAGGGGCAGCATCGCGTTCGTGAGTCATGTCGCTAGAAAGAAGATCGCGCGGCCGGATCTGTCGATGAAGGCACACGCAGCCGGTTTCAGAACGCGCTATTGGCAATCGCCGCGGGAGTACTGGCACATGTTCTGGAACAACCTCGTGCTGCTGAGCGCGTGGGCGCTGCTGTGCTGGGCATGCGGCACGGGGCTGTTCTTCCTGATCTACGCCATCAGCCTGTCTGTCGCCGGCGGCGCAGGGATAGTGCTATTTACCGTGCAGCACAATTTCGAGCATGCCTATGCAAGCGATGGCGAGCACTGGGAATACGATCGTGGTGCAATCGACGGCACCAGCTTCCTGATCCTGCCGGGTTATCTGAACTGGTTCACCGCCAATATTGGCTACCACCACATTCATCATCTGTTTCCCAAGATTCCCAATTACTGCCTGGTCGAGTGCCACAACAAGTATCAGCATCTGTTCGCCGACGTCAGGCGTCTCAGGCTGTCGGACATACGCCAAGCGCTGAAATGCATCCTCTGGGACGCGCGCGCCCGCCGAATCATCACCATCGCGGAACATCGACGACTGCGGAGCCCATCAGGGCCATACAGCCACGGCTGTTCGCGCGATTCGGGGACAGTTCACCTGGCAGACCCGCCATAATGGCGATAACGAGGGGGTCTGGCCGCACTCGCGCAGCCACTGGGCAGCGATGCAGCCCGCGCCAGGGAAACCACCACGACAATATAGAACCCGGACTTCATCTAGAGGTCTCCGTCCGACGAAATTAGAGTCAGCGGTAGGCGCGGCGCAGAGCGTCTCGAGAAAATTAGCAGCGCGCGATCGCCGTAGTGGAAGCCGCATCCTGCCGTTGACGTCAAGTCGACATCACGACGTCGATCTTCCCACTGCACCGCTCGACGTTGAGACCCACTGCGCCAGCATGGCGGTGCAGGACAACGTCGATGCTGGCGTCGCCGATTGTCAGATCCCGGATGGATAGGTGATCCAGGCAGACCGGCAGGTGGGGATGCTTGAAGATGATCCGGCTTCCTGCGGCGTCGATCGTCACACCGAGGCATGCCTGCAGCAACATGAATACCGATGCAGCAGCCCAAGCCTGCGGGGAGCAGGCAACGGGATAGCCGGTAGGGGCTTTGCCCTCGCGCCGTCGGAAGCCGCAGAAGAGTTCGGGCAGGCGACTGGACTCGAAGTAGGTCGACGCGTCGAGTTGCGCCGTCAGGATCCGCATCGCCAGATTCTTCTCGGCAAGCTGCGTCATCCCGGCCGCGATCAGTGCGTTGTCGTGCGGCCAGATGGAGCCGTTGTGATAGGACATGGGATTGTAGCGTACCTCACAGTCGGCGACGGTGCGCACGCCCCAGCCCGAGCTGAACGTGTCTTCGCTCAGGGACTTTAGGAGCGCCTCGACATGTTCCTCCGCTGCGATGCCAGTGTAGAGGCAGTGGCCTGTGTTGGAAGCGCGCACACGACAGGGGTGCTTCTCGCCGTCGAGCGCCAGAGCGTACACACCCATCTCAGCACACCAGAATCGGCGTTCAAAGCGCTCTCGCAGGCTCCGTGCCTCATCCGCCTGCGTGCGTGCGATGTCGTGATGCCCGAGAACCGTGGCCAGCTCTGCGCCAGCCAGCCGCGCGGTGTATACGTAGCCCTGCACCTCGCAGAGTGCGATCGGCCCTTCGGCCAGCCGACCGTCCGCATGGAAGACAGAATCGTGCGAGTCCTTCCAGCCCTGCTGCACCAGGCCATTCGCAGAGCGCCGATGGTACTCAACGAAGCCGTCTCCGTCCGCATCGCCGTAGCGGTCGATCCACTCGAGCGCAGCCTTCACATTGGGCCAGATCGACTCGATGAAGGAGATATCCGCGGTGCGCCGGTAGTAAGCACCGGCCAACATGATAAACAGCGGAGTGGCATCGATGCTGCCGTAATAGCGGGCGAAGGGAATCTCTCCAAGCGCGGCCATCTCGCCGCTGCGAGCCTCGTGCAGAATCTTGCCGGGCTCAGCATCTTGTTCGGCGTTGCTGTTGCGGGCTTGGGTCTGGGCGAGGAAGGACAAGACGCCGCGCGCGATATTAGGCGACAGCCACAGGCACTCGAGAGCTGTGATGATGCCGTCGCGTCCGAATGGCGTGTCGAACCAGGGGACTCCCGCGTACGGATACAACCCTACTGGAGTCGAGGTCAGCAGCATGTTCACATCGGCCGCCGAGCGCGTCAGCCACGCGTTCAGCTGTCGGTTCGACGTGTCGATCGAGCACCTGAATCGTTCGCCATCGGCGCGAGACTGCGCGGCCTCCGCCAACGCGGAGTCATAGGACAGGGGCTGTGCGCGGGTCGACGCAGTCTGGCACGTGATATCGAGGCAGACCACCTGCTCGCTGCGACCGTCGAGGTGCATCTCGAGCCGCATTTGGGAGCCGCTGACGGCGCGCGGCGGTGGGCTGCATTCGAGCCGCGTGCGGCGAACGATCCCATCCAATCCTTCGTAAGCCAGTTCAGCGAATCCGGTACCGATGAGCGGCTCGAGCATGCGGCCGCGCTTGGGACGGCGCTGGCCGCGCAGCTCGAAGATGTCGGCGTAGTCGGCCGCGAAGGCAATGCCGAGCGAGATGTCGAGCGGCGCCTGCGTGAAATTGCGGACGTGTATGCGCTCATGGCAGACGCCACGCCAGATCAGCTTCGAGCGATAGAGGTGCAGGCTCTCGCGCGGCAGCACGAGGCGTCCTTCGAGATACACATCGGGGTTGCTCAAATCGGCTGACATGAGCAGGTTGTCCCGGTGTACGGCCGAGCTCAGCAACACCGGGCGACCGCCCATAAGCATCAGCGTGAGCCGTGACAAAAATCGCGTGCCGCCGTGGTACAGGCCCTCTTCCGGGCGGGCGGTGGCGTCGATATCGATGAAGTCGTTGAAGAGCCCGCAGGTCTCATCGTGCTTAAGGACACGCGTGTGCTCCGGAAGGCGCACTTCCGGTGCGATGATGTAGTAGCGCTGGGGACCTGCCGTCACGCGGTTAGTCGACGGGGATGCTCTGCGAGGAGATCGTAGACGCGGCGATAGGCGTCTACCATGTGCGAGGCCGCGAAGCGCTGCTCGAAAACCTCGCGGCAGCGTCGGCGACTCAGATTGCGCGCGCGCTCCACGCAGCTGACGGCTGTGTCCAGGTCATCCACGATGAATCCGCTGACGCCTTCATCGATGATCTCGGGCACGGAGCCGCAGCGAAAGGCGATAACCGGGGTACCGCAGGCCAGGGCCTCGATCATGACGAGGCCGAAGGGCTCGGGCCAGTCGATCGGAAAGAGCAGCGCCATGGCGTCGCCGAGAAAGCGCGTTTTCTCCCTGTCAGTAATCTCCCCGATATATTCAATCAGACGACCGTCGATCAACGGCTCGATTTCCGCAGTGAAATAGTCGCGGTCGATGCGGTCGACCTTGGCCGCGATCTTGAGCGGTATCTGAGTACGCTGCGCGATCGCGATGGCGCGGTCGACACGTTTCTCGGGAGCGATACGGCCCAGGAAGGCGAGATAGCGGCCGGGCGAATAGCTCGCCCGATGCAGACCGAGCGGCAGTCCGTGGTGAACGGTCGCCGCCCAGTTCGCCCAGGCCAGCGGGCGGCGCTGGGCGTTGGAGATCGACACCAGGGGCAGCTCGCCATACTCGCGATACACGGGCGCCAGACGTGGGATATCCAACCGCCCATGCAGCGTGGTCACGCAGGAGATCGCGTGTCGCCGCGCAAGCGCCAGATGTAGATCATCAGTATGGAAGTGGATCACGTCGAACGAGCCCGCACGCCTGATGACTTCTTTCAACATGCGCATATGCACGGCCATTGGATCGGCGCCAAGCGGATCGAGCCGCAGTGCACGTTTGCAGACGGACACCAGCTCTGCGGCCGTTGTCGAGTCGCCACTGGCGAAAAGGGTGACTCGATGGCCCTGCTGAACTTGCTGCTCTGTCAGATACGAGACGACACGCTCGGTGCCACCGTAAAGCTTAGGCGGAACGCTCTCGTAAAGAGGAGCGACTTGGGCGATTCGAAGCTGCCGGTGGAACGAGGAGCCTGATATCCCGCGTTCGCAGCGGTTCCGGCCCGCCATCACACTCTCGTCATTCATCGCGGTTTCTGTCTCCATACCTGTGCGGCAACCATATGCCGATTCCGTGGCCGGCTCCGTACGCTGGCGCACACTAGCCGATCATCGTGCGGGCGTTGTTGCAGCAAGCGCATGTGGCTCCTGACGCCGCTATCGTCGCTGAGTGAAAATGGCTCGCGCTTCGCGCATGCACGAAGCAGCAAAGGGCCGCGCTGGGATTTGGTGCTGCCGAAGGGGTCACCGCGGCCTCTGCTTCGGCATCCAAGCTGGTTCGACGAACGCTCCTGCCGGCAGGTGCGCGAGCTACGCGCCCAGGCTGAGCCCAGCAGCATCCGCGCGCTCAGGAACTTCGCGCTGAGGCTGCGTAGTACGCACCGATGACGAGGTCAACTTAAGGAGCTTGGGCGAGGTGCGGGTGAGCATGTGGCAGCAATCGATCGCTCTCCTTCCTGACCACGGCGTAGCACTCGCAACACAGCTGTTCAAGTTTTGGCCGGTCGAGCACCGTGATCCGCCCCCGGGCGTAGCGGATGACACCGAGCCTGTGCAGCTTGCCGGCGGCTTCGGTGACGCCTTCACGGCGCACCCCGAGCATGTTGGCGATGAGCTCCTGGGTCATAGTCAATTGGTTGGACGACAGGCGATCGAGAGACAGCAGCAACCAGCGGCACAGTTGCTGGTCCACCGAGTGATGGCGATTACACACGGCGGTCTGCGCCATCTGCGTAATCAAGGCTTGCGTGTAGCGTAGAAGGAGAAGTTGCAGCTCGCCGTTGCGGTGGAATTCGTCCTTGAGCCGTTGTGCGATCAGACGGTAAGCGTGACCGGCGCTCTGCACGATGGCCCGACTCGGGGTGGTCTCACCGCCCATGAACAGCGCGATGCCGATGAGGCCTTCGTTGCCGACTACCGAGATTTCGGCCGATGCACCATCGGCCAGCACGTAAAGGAGCGACACGATGGAGTTAGTGGGAAAATAAACGTGGCGCAGGACGTCCCCGGACTCGTATAGCACTTCACCCAACGGCATCGGGACCAGCCGCAAGTGCGGGTAAAGGCGCTCCCGCTCAGCCGCTGACAGTGCAGCCAACAGGCGGTTTTGTTGCGGATCGTGGCTACGGCCGGGCATGAAGAGCGCCCCGCGGGCGAACGAGGTGGTATTGGCCTCTACTGAGTATAGGTCAACGGCTCCCTCATTGCGCGGTACCGCACATATCCTCGGGCGAGCGCCCCCATCGCGCGAAATCAAGTACCTCGGTAGCCGACGTCGCCGCTGCGGCGCCCTTCCGGAGATCGTCGGTCACTGCGGGTGACCTGGGGCTCGTGCGCCGAAGTTCAGACCCGGGCGCTCGAATGGCCGGGACCGTCGGCGCGGCCCTCGGCGGATGGTTCTTGAGGTGCTGGCCCGCTCCGACTGAGCAAGAGGCCGGAAGCAACGCCGGTACCCGCGGCGGCAGGCGTACGCTGCCGCACCGACCAGCCGGCTACCTAAGGCTAGAGTATCCGCGCGAATGGTGTCCGCACGATCACGCGGCATCGGGAAGACTCTAATGTCAGTGGTTGTTTTCATCCTGCTCGGACTCATCGCCGGCTACGTCGCCTGTGAGCTCTTCAAGAGCACCAACAAGGGTCTACTGTTGGACTTCGGATTGAGCATCAGCGGCGCCGTCGTCGTCGGTTCGCTCTTCAACCACATCGCAGCGAAGGGCACAGCAGGACTCAATGCTGCCCCCGCGCTCGTTGCCGCGCTCACCGGGGCCACCGCGTTGCTCGCCACATTTCACGGACTGCGCGACACGCGCTATCGCCGGGGCAATCCGCTCTGATCAGGACCCTAACATTCCAAATTGCAAGCCAACCGGAGTCTCATTGCATGTATCACGTCAAAACACTCACAACCCTCTTCTCCACGGTCGTGCTGATGACCGCGCTCGGCTGTGCGTCCACGCGCACGCATGAGGGCACCGGGGAGTACGTCGATGACACCGTCATCACCAGCAAGGTCAAGGCAGCGATCTTCAATGAGCCGGGCCTTAAGGTCTCCGAGATCAAAGTCGATACGTTCAAGGGCGTCGTTCAGTTGAGCGGCTTCGTGAGCTCGCGCGACGATATGAAGGGCGCGGTGAAGGTAGCGAGCGCGGTTCCCGGCGTGAAGTCGGTCACGGATGAGATGCAACTGAAGTAAGGCCCTCGATCTCCGGACCGGAGGTCTGCTCGCTTGCAGTTGCTGGCGGCACGGGGCGCGACAAGTAGACGAATGAGACCTATGTACGTTCGCGCACGGACGTGCGCGCCCTCGAGCACGCACACTCGTGCTTCTGATGGATGACCGGGAGTGCCGCTTTCCATCGTCAACCCAGTAGAGAATTGAAATGATTCCAACGTCGCAAGCACCCTGTGGTTCGCGCCCGCGCAAGGCAGTCGGTCTCACGGGCGTGCTCATTCTCGCCGCGTGCGCATCGACGCCACCGGCGCCAACCGCAAATTTGCAGGCCGCGCAACGGGCCATTTCCACCGCCGAGGGTGCGGAGGCAGGACGCTACGCTCCCGCGGAGCTGAGTGAGGCGCGTACTAGGCTCGCATCGGCCGACGCCGCCATAAGGGAGCAAAGAATGATCACGGCGGAACGGTTCGCCGACGAGTCGCGTGTTGAAGCCGAGCTCGCTTCCGCGAAAACCGCGGACCTAAAGGCTAGAGCGGTGAATGATGAGATGACGCGCAGCAACGACACTTTGATCGATGAGATGCAGCGCAACTCAGGAGACAGGCCATGACCACGATCAACCATAGGGGCGCGATGCTAGGCAAGACGCTGATTGCCACGACCGTGGCTTCCGTGTTGCTTGCCGCCTGTGCGGCGGCACCTTTGAAGCCGGACGGCGCCGCAGAGGCGCGCAAGAAGCTGACACAACTGCAGTCCGACCCGAACCTGGCGACCCGGGCGCCGCTGGCGATGAAGGACGCGGATACTGCCGTGCGCGCCGCCGAGCAGCCGCAGGCCGATGAGGAGTTGGGAACGTACCGGGTCTACCTGGCTGATCGGAAGGTCGAGATCGCGAGGGCCGACGCCGAGACCAGCTTCGCAGAAGATCAGCGTGCTGGACTCAGCGCGCAGCGCGAGCGTGCGCGTCTTGATGCTCGTACGCGGGAGGCTGATGCCGCCAAGGGCCAAGTGGCGACGGCTCGCGCTGAAGGTGCCGAACAGAAGGTGGCGGCTGATCAGGCTCGCAGTGAAGCGGATGCCGCGCAGCTAGATGCCGCGAACTCGCAGCAGCAAGCTTTGGAGTTGCAGCGACAGCTCGACGTACTGCAGGCGAAGCCGACAGATCGGGGGCTGGTACTGACCCTCGGGGATGTGTTGTTCGAGAGCGGACGAGCGGAATTGAAGGCCGGCACCACGGGCAATCTGATCAAGCTCGTCACCTTCCTCAATAAGTATCCGGACCGCAATGTTGCCATCGAGGGCTATACGGACAGCGTCGGCAGTGAAAACTACAACCAGGGTCTATCCGAGCGGCGCGCGGACTCAGTGAGGTCGTATCTGGTTGGACAGGGTATCGATTCAGTGCGGCTCTCCGCGTCGGGCATGGGCGAGAGCGACCCAGTGGCAGGCAACGATTCCGCTGCCGGGCGGCAGCAGAACCGCCGCGTCGAGGTGATCATCAGCAATCCGCCCGCCGCCGCGTTGCGGTAAACCGGCGATCAGCTTTTAGGTCGATTGCCCAACGCTGCGGATGCCGAAACACTTCTGAAGAATGCGGACCTTGCCCTGGCCCACGCCAAGGTCCATGGCCGGGCAACCATCAGTTCTTCGCGTCGGACGTGGGCGTGTGCGCGCGAGCGGCGGTCGCACCGACGAGATCTGAATCGCGAAAATGTAGGGAACCCACGTCGAAGCCGTCGTCGCCCGAACCGACTGCTCGTAGTGCTAGACACGCGGCCGCGACTACGTGTGCCACCGTACCGAAGTCACCAACTTTTGGGGCCACACTGCCCCTCGAAAGCCGCGACGGCGGTGACGCCTGCGAACGGCGCCCCACGCAGTCGCATAAACAGCCGGAGAATCTCATGTCAATTGTCGCCTGGATCATCCTTGGACTCATTGCCGGCTTCGTTGCCAGCAAAATCGTCAATCGAACCGGAGAGGGTGTCATCTTGGACGTTCTTCTTGGGATCGGCGGAGCCGTTGTCGGAGGTTGGCTCTTCCACATGTTCGGAATGAGCGGCGTAACCGGACTCAATGTCTATAGCATGGTGGTCGCAATCCTTGGCGCCGTGATGTTCCTCGTCGTTTACCACGGGCTGTTCCGCGGCTCTCACTTTCAGCGCTCTTAATGCTTCCGAAGGAGGGTAGAGTAATGAAGATTCGTCCTCTTCATGACCGCGTCATCGTCAAGCGCCTGGAAGAGGATCGTACTTCGCCTGGCGGCATCCTGATTCCCGATACCGCCGCCGAAAAACCCGTTCAGGGAAAGATCGTCGCGATCGGCAAGGGCAAGATCCTTGAGAACGGACAAGTGCGTCCCTGCGACGTCAAGGTCGGCGACAAGATTCTCTTCGGCAAGTACAGCGGCACCGAAGTGAAGGTCGACGGCGAAGAGCTCGTGGTCATGCGTGAAGAAGACGTCATGGCCGTCATTGAGTCGAAGTAACTCACCCGAAGGACACGATCATGGCAGCAAAAGAAGTACGATTTAGCGACAATGCGCGCGAGCGCATGTTCAAGGGTGTCAACATCCTCGCAAACGCGGTGAAGGCGACCCTCGGTCCGAAGGGCCGCAACGCGGTGCTCGAAAAGAGCTATGGGGCGCCAACCATCACCAAGGACGGTGTTTCGGTTGCGAAGGAGATCGAGCTCAAAGACAAATTCGAGAATATGGGCGCGCAGATGCTCAAGGAGGTCGCTTCCAACACCTCAGACGAGGCCGGCGACGGTACGACTACGGCCACGGTTCTGGCGCAGGCGATAATCCGCGAGGGCCTGAAGGCGGTCGCTTCCGGTCGCAATCCCATGGACATTAAACGTGGCATCGACAAAGCCGTGCTCGTCACGACGGACGAGTTGAAGCGCCTCTCAAAGCCCTGTAAGGACTCCAAGGCCATCGCGCAGGTGGGCACGATCTCTGCGAACTCTGATGAATCCATCGGCAAGACCATTGCCGACGCAATGGAGAAAGTTGGCAAGGAAGGAGTCATTACCGTCGAAGAGGGACAAGGACTTGAGAATGAGCTCGAGGTGGTCGATGGCATGCAGTTCGACCGTGGCTATCTTTCCCCGTATTTCATCAACCAGCAGCACAGTCAGACGGCCGAGTTCGAAAAGCCGTTGATTCTCCTGTGCGACAAGAAGATCTCGAATATCCGCGAGATGCTTCCGCTCCTGGAGGCGGTCGCGAAAGCGGGTCGTTCGCTGATCGTGGTCGCTGAGGACGTCGAGGGCGAGGCGCTCGCGACGCTGGTCGTCAACAACATCCGCGGCATCCTCAAGGTCGCAGCCGTGAAGTCTCCGGGCTTCGGCGATCGTCGCAAAGCGATGCTGCAGGATATCGCGACCTTGACCGGCGGCACCGTGATCTCCGATGAGGTCGGCCTGTCGCTCGAGAAGGTCCCGGTGAACGATCTGGGCGAGGCGAAGAAGGTTGTCGTCGAGAAAGAGACCACGACCATCATCGACGGGGCCGGCAAGGCTACGGACATCAAGGCGCGCATCGAGTCGATCCGCCGGCAGGTGGAGGACGCGACCAGCGACTACGACAAGGAGAAGCTTCAAGAGCGTGTCGCGAAGCTCTCCGGCGGTGTTGCGCTGATCAAAGTCGGTGCGGCCACCGAAATTGAGATGAAGGAGAAGAAGGCTCGCGTGGAAGATGCCCTGCACGCAACCCGTGCGGCCATCGAGGAAGGGGTGGTACCGGGCGGCGGGGTCGCGCTGATCCGTGCCCTCAAGGCGCTCGATAAGCTAGAGGGTGCCAATGAAGATCAGACGGTGGGCATCCGTATTCTCGCTCGCGCGATCGAAGAGCCGCTGCGAAATATCGTTGAGAATGCCGGCGAGGATGCTGCGGTGATCCTGAACCAGGTGAGGGCCGGTAAGGGTGCCTACGGGTATAACGCGGCGACCGGCGAGTTCGGCGACATGCTCGAAGAGGGCATTCTCGATCCAACGAAGGTCACGCGGCTTGCGCTGCAGAATGCCGCATCCGTCGCCGGCCTGTTGCTGACGACCGAGGTGATGATCGCCGAGGCTCCGAAGGGTGAAGAGCATGCCCATGGCGGCATGCCGGGCGGGGGTGGAATGGGCGGGATGATGGACATGTAGGCGCCTCCGGAAGAGCGCCGGTATGCCTATCGCAGGCTCAGCAACAGCATCGCCTGCCACTGGTGCCACAACTGGGAAACTCTAGTTTTTAACCGCGACTCGAAGGCCACCTGCTCATCGAGAGAACCGGCGCCCGTGAGAGCCGCGCGTGTACTTCGCCGCAGCTCTTGGGATAGGGGTCTTGTGTCCCAACGTACCGACTGCGCGTTTCACCGCGTATGAGCGTGCCGAGTTACATTAGGAATGCCATATGCAGAACAGAGTGGCAACGAGCTGGAGGCGTCGCTCCGACGAGTCGCGCAAGCACGGTGATTCCGGCAGTTCGCGCAGCGCGCAGGTGCCGCCGGTGCATGCAAACGAAGCGCAACAGTTGGAGATTTGGGAGGATGAAGGGGGGCAGTCCGAACTCTCCACCGAGCCGGTGCGAATTCTGATCGTGGATAACGATATTAGTTCGTCGGCTTCATTGGAGCTCACGCTGCGTGCATCGGGCTATTCGGACACTCGCGTTGCCTACTCCGGTCATGCCGCGCTGGCCATCGCAGCCGAGTGTCAGCCCTCCGTGGTCCTGCTCGAGCTCAATCTGCTGGATATGAGCGGC
>Ga0307476_10001491_pt1 | contig 14239 bp, 12 predicted proteins | sample atmos_gasesECM2C_2_FD_203314 | JGI IMG/M metagenome (GOLD analysis project Ga0307476, IMG submission 203314) | Hardwood forest soil microbial communities from Morgan-Monroe State Forest, Indiana, United States - atmos_gasesECM2C_05 | ecosystem: Environmental > Terrestrial > Soil > Temperate... | reverse complement strand
TTGTCCGGTGGCGCCAGCAGGTGGACTGACAACCGGGCACCTGCAGGACCCAGGTCTCGTGCCCGCCCGCGCTCGCCCAGGGCGGCGATAGCCCCGAGCAGCGCCTGAACAACCGGGACGACACCGTCACGAGCGACAGCTCCGAGGGGGGTTGCGCTCGATGCATCTCCGCCGATGGCCAGCTCCAGGCGATACCCTGGGATCGCCCGCAGCCGGATGTCAGCGGGGACAGCATCCAGATGCAACCGACCTCCACCGTCGATCAACACGGACACCTTCGGGCTCAAACAGTCCGGCGGCGGGTTGCGCGACAGGGCCTGGCGTAGCAACGATACGAGGCCGTCCGAATCGGACGAGTCTTCCGCATCGATCCCGCATAGCGGCGAGCTCAGTAGGGCGGGGCGGTCATTGCGCAGGCCGAGCGCCGCAAGGGTGCTGGCGAAGGCGCTCGAGGAAGCTGCGCTCAACCCCCTGATCTGCAGGCTGCCGCGCTGCGTGACCTCCAATATTCCATTGCCATATTCAGCGGCGGCGCTGCAGAGCTTTTCGAACGTTGCGATGCTGACCGGCTGGCTCAGCACGAGCCGCGCCAGCAATCCGTCGCCGGTTGGCATGGGGGTGTCGATTCCAGGACAGGCGCCTCGGATCGCAGCGTTCACGGAGCCTCCGGCTCGCCGGCGAAGTCCAGTGGCGGTACGCGCGCAATCAGCCCGCGTTTCAGCGAATCGGGTCGACCGCGCCACGGCAGCAAACCGTCGCAGGCGCCGGCAAACAGCCGGGCGCCGGCAATCAGTGCCGGGCCGTCCCGGTCGGCATCCAGATCGCCAAACACGTAGGTCCAGGCTCTCTCCCGGCGGATGGCCGCGCTCAGGCCGCGGTTGCAGTTTCCGAGACAGCGGACCCGCAATACCGCGATGTCGTGGTCGGGGCCGAGCGCGACAGTTGCCGCCTCCGCCAGCGCCCCACCCTTGCGGGGCGCGTCGGCTGGATCGCTGGAGGCCCGACAGGTGATGCAAACCAACACTGTGGTTCGATCGTCGGCTGCATTCATGGTCACCCGCGTCTCCTGTCGCCGAGGCACCCCGCCCGGCTCGCGAACAAATCGATGGCAGGTTTCCTGGCTCGCGGGTCGTCGCACCTTGCCGCCTTCCCGAGGCGTCGATGCCGACGAGCCTCAGTGGCGTTGGGCAGGCACTAACCGCTCACAGTTGCGGGGGCAGCCGTGGCTTTGCTCCGGCCGCAGCCGGAACGCACCACATTCCCTTAACTCTGGCGCCAGAGCAGCCGGCAATTTTTGCTGGCGGCCCGGGCCCGATGTCCGCTGAAATTGCCGAACGCAATTTCAGCCAATGGACAAGTCCATCAGTCTGAGCCGACAAGTACACCGTCGCGGGCTCGGGTTGTCAATGGCCGACGCCGCCACGTGCGAATACAATTGCTGATGGACAACGAGACCTCCCCGACTGCACCTGCACCCCCCACGCGTATTCGGATCCTGGTGGTTGCCGGTGCCGAGGATGATCCATCGTGGGCCGACTGGCGCACCGCTCGCGATGCCAGTCCGATGGCGCAAAAGATGGCACTGCAGCGAGTCTCGCGCGACCGGGGGAATGCCGTGCAGGCTGCGGTAGGCCTGGGTTACGGCGAGAGCCTGCGCTGGTTCGGTCCCGTGGTTGACGGAGCCGTCCGGCGCCTCGTCATAAACTATGCTGAACAGGTCCTCGAGGGCTCGTCGTTTCCCCCGTTGAGCCCGGCGTTACAGGGGATGGTCCTGACCTCGGATCCGGCGGTGCGCGAGTCGGCGAGCCGACCGGAGCCCTCGGCGTTGCCTGCTTCTCCCGCGTCCCATCCATCCATCGCCGCAGCTGGGAGAATTGTCTTGCTGTCGCACGCGGAGACCGACCTGCTGGCTCTGGATCGGGCACGAGAGGATTTGCCGGCTGATTTCCCGCTCGTGACCAGCGTTAGTTTGAACGGCGTCACGGCGGAGGCCCTCGCCGAGGTGGCCGGCGAAGGGCCACCCGGGAAGTTGGTGGTCATCGTGCGAGTGCACGGAGCCGCGGCCGCTGTCCCGGGGCTGACTGACCTGCTCGTCGCTGCTGACGGGCGGGGCGTGCACGTCGTAGTCATCAGCGGCATCGGCGCAGACGCAGCGACCCAGCCGAGGACAGCGAGCGCATCGCAGGAGCTGGCCGCGAGCCTCACGGCCTATTTCATGGCTGGCGGCGTGACCAACATCACGCAGGCCTTGCGACTCGTTGCAAGCGAGCTTCTCGGGTTTGCAGTCGGCTTCCAGCCGCCCGCGCCCATGCCCGCGCACGGGCTCTATCATCCCGACCTGCTCGTCACCAGCGTCGAGGAATGGGAAGATTACCGCGAACGCAGTCAGCCGGTTGCGATCGTGCTCTTCTATCGCGCTCACGTGTTGAGTGGCAATCTGCGGTTCGTGGACCACCTGGTGCGCGCTCTGCAGTCGGCGGGGCTGGCCGCGGTCGGTGTTTTCACCAGCTCGCTGCGTGAACGAGATCAGTCGGGGGCCCCCGCGGCCCTCGGCCTGCTGTCGGCTCCGGCTGTAGTGGTGAACACCGTCAGTTATCCGATGCTGACACTGACATCGCTCGAGCGGCTGCCGGCGCAGAGCGCCGATGTATTCGAGCTCATCGGGGCGCCGCTGATTCAAGCGGTGTGCTGCGGTACGGCGCGCGCCATCTGGCACGACTCGCCGCGCGGGCTGAGTCCAACCGAGACTGCGATGAACATCGCCTTGCCCGAATGCGATGGGCGATTGATTGCCGTGCCCGTCTCGTTCAAGGAGAATCATCGCTATGTGCCGGACGAGGAGCGGATCAGCCGCGTTGCCCAAATCGCGCGGCGTCTTGTCAACCTGCGCCTCACTCCCAACGCTGCCAAGCGCGTCGTCATCGTACTGAGCAACACTGGAGGCAAGGCGCAGAAGGTCGGCGGTGCGGTGGGATTGGATACCCCGACATCGCTGCTTCGCTGGCTCCGGGATATGCGCGAGCACGGTTACGCTGTGGGCGGATTGCCGGACACAGCGGACGAGTTGATGGCTGCGCTGCTTGCGCTCGGCTGCTACGACGAGAAGTGTCCGATGGACAGCTCGCGTGCCTGGCGTATGCCGCGTGCGTTGTATGTGGAGTGGTTTCGGAGCCAGTCACCCGGATTCCGCAGAGCATTGCGCGAGGCGTGGGGCGAGCCTGAGGATGTGGGGCCAACATTGGCCCCGCCATTCTGGCGCGGCGGCAAGCAGTCTGCACGCGCGCCGCTGCTCGCGCTCAACGAACCCCATACCGACCGGGAAGACTATCTCTTCAGCGCCCTGTCGTTCGGCAACGTTCTCGTCGCTATTCAGCCGCCACGGGGCTTCGGTATCGATCAGGAGACGATGTATCACTCTCCCGATCTGCCACCGTGCCATCACTACGCTGCGTTCTACCGATGGATCGCCGATGGCTGGGGCGCGGATGCCGTCATTCATTTCGGTACCCACGGCACCTTGGAATGGTTGCCCGGGAAGAGTGTGGCGCTGTCGGAGGATTGCGCTCCCGATGCACTGCTCGGCGATCTGCCCCTCTTTTATCCGTTCGTGATCAACAACCCCGGCGAGGGTGCGCAGGCAAAGCGCCGGACCCACGCGGCGATTGTCGCGCACCTCGTGCCCCCGCTGACGCAGGCTGAGACCTACGGCCCGCTTACAACGCTGGCGCGTCTCGTCGAGGAATACTACCGGGCGGAGAGTCTGGATCCGGCGAAGCTGCCGGTGCTGCGCGCGCAGATCTGGGAGCTGGTCCGCGCGGAGCGGCTCGAGGACGATCTGCGCCTGATCCGGCGCGAGCGCCACGCCGACCACGTGCACTCGTGGGATGATCGCCCGGGGGCGCAAGGCATCCCGCGCGCTCTGGAGCGCCTGTCGGGTCGGGGTTTCGCGCACCTGCTGGAAGATCTCGACGCCTACCTGTGCGATCTGGGGCGCGCTCAGATCAGAAGCGGGCTGCACGTGTTTGGTGTCGCACCGACCGGGACTGCACTCGTGGATCTCATGTTCGCCGTGCTTTGCAGCCGTAACGGGGATGTTCCGGCCTTGGGACCGGCGGTCGCGCGCGCCTGCGGAATATCGCCGGCCAGGCTGCGCGAGCCGCAGGGTGTCTGGTCCGAGCCGCTCGCGCCGGCTCTGGTGGATGATGTGGGCGCAGCCCTTACCGTGCCACGCGTTCGCGCCGCGGTTGAGCGCTTGGGATACGCGCTGCTGCGAGACCTGGCGGACTGCGAATTTGCGGTCGACTCGATCGATTCAGTGCTGGCTCGCCGGTTTGGAGCTGACACCGGGCCGGCCGGCGCTGCTCGCGCCGAGATCACCACAACTCTTCGGTTCGCCTGCGAGGTGTTGGTCGCCAATCTGGCGCGTACCACCGATGAGACGCGTAATCTGTTTGCGGGCCTGGAGGGCCGGTACATCCCCGCGGGACCTTCCGGCGCACCGAGCCGCGGAATGGCGCATGTGCTGCCAACGGGCAGGAATTTCTATACCGTGGACCCGCGAGGCTTGCCGACGCCGGCCGCCTGGACGATCGGTGAGGCGTTGGCGCGGGAAGTGCTCCGGCGACACGCCGAGGAAGAGGGGCGGTTTCCGGAAGCCATCGCATTGAGTGTATGGGGCACGCCGACGATGCGCACGGGCGGGGACGAAATCGCGCAGGCACTCGCATTTCTTGGCGTGCGCCCGACCTGGGATCCCGTATCGCGTCGCACCTGTGGAATCGAGGTCATTCAACAGTCCGAGCTCGGGCGGCCGCGAGTAGACGTCACGCTTCGCGTGAGCGGTTTCTTCCGGGACGCGTTTCCGGCCCTCATGCAGCTGTTCGATGAAGCCGTGCGCGCAGTCATCATGCTCGATGAGCCGGTCGAGCAAAATTACCCGCGCAAGCACTGGCTGACACTGACGGCGGCGTTGCTCGAGCAGGGAGTCGGTGCCGAAGCGGCGGCGCTCCAGGCGGGCTATCGCGTGTTCAGCTCGAAGCCCGGAGCCTACGGAACCGGGCTGATGGAGCTGATCGAGAATCGCGCCTGGCACGGCAGCGAGGATCTCGCCGAGGCGGCTGTGGCCTCGGCCGGGTGGGCCTACGCATCGAGCAACGTCGAGGGAGTCGTGGCCGGGGATCTGCTGCGTCGTCTGCTGCGGGGCACTGAGGTGGTTCTGCATGGCCAGGACAACCGGGAGCAGGACCTGTTTGATTCCAGTGACTACTTTGAGTATCAAGGCGGACTCCTCGCGGCGGTTGCGCACCTGCGGGGCGCGAGGCCGAGCGCCTATTTCAGCGACTCCTCCGATACGTCGCGCCCTGAGGTGCGCACACTGCAGGCGGAGGGCTTGCGCGTCTTCCGCTCGCGGGTGGTCAACCCGAAATGGCTGGCGGGAATGCAGCGCCACGGCCATCGCGGGGGTCTGGAGATGGCGGCCACCGTTGACGCCGTGTTCGGCTTTGCGGCCACGGCCGGCATCGTGACAGACTGGATGTTCGAGGCCGTTGCCGAGCGGTTTGCAATGGGTGGCGCACGGGAATTCCTGGAGCGTTCCAACCCATGGGCCCTGAACGCAATCGCCGAACGGCTGCTGGAGGCCGAGCAGCGGGGATTGTGGAGCGCGAAGCCCGCGACGCGCGCGCAGCTGCGCTCGGTGTTGCTGGCGAGTGAGGCGACGATCGAGGAACGAGCCGAAGGTCATACATGAGACCGGGATATCCGTTTTCCGCCGTGGTCGGCCAGGACGACCTGAAGCTGGCGCTGTTGCTGTCGGCGGTCGATCCGACCATTGGCGGCGTGTTGATCAAGGGCGAGCGGGGTACCGCCAAAACCACGATCGCGCGGGGGCTGGCCGCGCTCCTGCCGGCAAAGGCAGACGGGCAGCCAGCCCCGTTCATCGAGCTTCCTCTGGGCGCGACCGAGGACCGGGTAGTGGGCTCGCTGGATCTCACCAGGGCCTTGCGCGACGGAGATACACAGCTTCGGTCCGGCGTGCTGGCGCGCGCCGACGGCGGCGTGCTGTACGTGGATGAGGTCAATCTGCTGCCGGATCATCTGGTGGATCTGTTGCTCGATGCGGCAGCGAGTGGCTGGGTCACAGTGGAACGCGATGGCGTGTCGGCCGGCGAGGCGGCCCGATTCGTGTTGATTGGCACGATGAATCCGGAGGAGGGCGAGCTGCGCCCGCAGTTCCTCGATCGCTTCGGGCTGTCAGTGCAGGTACGGGGTCTGTCGACACAGGAGCTGCGGATGGCCGCCGTAGCCAGCAGATTGGAATTCGATGCCGATCCGGCTGCCACCGTGGCGGCGGCTCGGCCGGCCGAAGACGAGCTCCGCCGGGCGATTGTCGAGGCGCGAGAGCGGCTGGCGTCACTACGTGTGTCGAGCGCTCACGTGTCGCTGGTTACGGCGCTGTGCGCAGAGCAGTTGCTTGACGGCATTCGCGGTGACCTGGCGATAGTCAAGGCGGCGCGGGCACTGGCGGCGTGGGAATCGGCCTCCGAGATAACCGCAGCGCATATCCAGCGCGCGGCTGCGCTCGCCTTGCCGCACCGGCTGCGCCGGAGACCGAACACAATGTCGCGTCCTGAACCGTCGACGGCAAAGCGGTTTGGCGCGGGATGGGCCGAGACCGCACCGCCTGCCGGCAGCGCGCAGGAAACCAACACGAGCGGGCCTGGCTCCGCGGGCGCCTCCAATCCTCCTGTCCAGCCGGTCGCGGTATCCCCTCGAGGTGGGGCCATCGATCTGGTTACGGATTTGATCGATCGCGACAGCTCCGGGCGGCGCGGGACTGGCTCAACGGCATCGCGGCGCGCCGTGCGCGCGGCGCCCTATGACCAGACGGGTACGCTCGCGGTCAACGAGACTCTGACGACTGCGGCCGTGCGGGGCGGACGCGTCGGGCAGCAGGGCGTAGCGCTCGCAACAACAGATCTCATGCAGCACCAACGCAGTGGTCCTGGACGGAGCAACGTATTGTTCATGGTCGATGCCAGCGCATCGATGGCAACGCAAAGGCGACTGGAGGTAGCCAAGAGTGCTGTGCTCGCACTGCTGACATCCAATTATCAACATCGCGATGAGGTGGCTTTGATGGTTTTTCGCGGCACTGGTGCGGATCTGGTCATGCCATTCACGCGTGACGTCGCAGGGGTGGAGGAAGCTCTTGCCAGCGTACCCACTGGAGGGCGCACCCCGCTCGCCGCGGCCCTGACCGAGGCGACAGGAATACTGAAGGGGCGCGAACCCGCGATTCTTGTTCTCTTCACGGACGGCCGCGCCAATGTCAGCCTGTCCAACGCGGATCCGTGGGACGAATCGGTTGCTGCCTGCGGCCCGCTCAGCCGCGCTTGCGCAGCGGCCCTGGTCGTCGATTGCGAGACGGGTCCCATCACGTTGGGCCGACCCAGACAGCTGGCGGCCGAGCTCCGCGCGGAGTACGTCCGGCTGAGTGCTCTGGAGGCCGGCGACCTCACCCTGCGTATTCAACAGCGAATCGAGGCCATTCAATGAGCGGCGCCAGGGCGCGCATCCCGGTCACCGTGCTGACCGGTTTCCTGGGTGCCGGCAAGACCACCCTGCTCAACAGGATCCTGACCGAAAGCCACGGGCAGCGCATTGCCGTGATCGAAAACGAATTCGGGGAGATCGGCGTGGACCAGGAGCTGGTGATCAACGCGGAGGAAGAGATCTTCGAGATGAACAACGGCTGCATCTGCTGCACCGTGCGTGGCGACCTCATCCGCATCCTGGGCAACCTGCTGAGCCGCCGCGACCGCTTCGATCGCATTGTGCTCGAAACGACCGGCCTGGCGAATCCCGGCCCTGTCGCGCAGACCTTCTTTGTCGACGCCGCCATGCGCGACAACTTTGCGCTGGACGGGATCGTCACGATGGTGGATGCCCGCCACTTCGAGCAGCAGATCATCAACAGCGAAGAGACGATCACGCAGATCGCGTTCGCCGACGTCATTGTGCTGAACAAGCCGGACCTCGTGAGCCGCGAGGAGCTGGACGCACTCGAGCAGCGCGTGCGAGGCATGAATGCCCTGGCGCGCATCGTGCGCGCCGATCCCGGCGAGCGGGCGTCCGTGCCCATCAACTCGGTCCTTGGAATCGGAGGTTTCGACCTGGCGCGGGCCCTGGATTACAAACCTACCTTCCTGGAGCCGGAGTATCCCTTCGAGTGGGCCGGCGCGTTTGCGCTGGTCCCCGGCGATTATTCGCTGCTGGTGCAGCCTGGGCCGGATCCCTCCATTGATGTCGTGCTATGCGAGGTGCTCGGCGCGGATGAGCTCGACCCGATGCGAGCCGCGGAACGGACATTCACGCTGTTCTCGGCGGAAACAGCGCTGGAGCGCCGCGGAGCGATACTCACGCCGCAACTGCGTATGCGCCGGCTTGAAACGCCGGCGATCACCGGGTCGGCTGACTCCGGCGAGCTGGCAGCCTTCGGGGTCCGCATTGAAGAGACAGGGAGGTATTGGCTGTTCACGCAACATCTGCCGAGCGAGTTCGCGCTGCGGTTGGTGAACGCGGCAGGTCACGAGCTGAGCCCCCTGGAGCAGCACGTTTTCGACCCCGGGCACTCGCACGATGAGCGCGTGGGCTCCTTCAGTGTGCAGAGCGCGCGTCCACTGGAGGCGAGCCGATTCCAGGCCTGGCTATCGGATGTGCTGCAGACACAGGGTACGCGGCTGTATCGCATGAAGGGTTTTCTGAACTTCAAAGGCACGGATCAGCGGATAGTGATTCAGGGCGTGCACATGGTTGTTGATACCAGCACGCTGGGCAGCTGGGGAGATCGGACCCCCCGGACCCAGCTTGTGTTCATCGGACGCGACCTGGACCGGGAGGCTCTCAGCGCCGGCTTTGAGACTTGCCTCGCGTAGCGACGGGCCTGGGGGCAGTCTCTGAAGCGTCAGCCGCGAAGCGCTGCATGCGGCTGACCAGCTCCGGCGGAATCGGCGTGGAGTGCGCGGTCGCCGCCGAAATGAAGACCAGGACCTGCCGCACGCGCATGCGCAACTCTCCCTGGTGGGAGGCTTCGATGCGAAGCTCGCACGAGGTCTTGCCGATCTTCTGCGTCCATAGATTGAACGTCAGCCGATCGCCGTAACGGGTCGGTTTGGTGAAGTCCACCGTGAAGTGCACGGACGGCGTCAGGATCTGCTTGTGGTGGAACAGACCGGGCGCGCTCGCGGCCAGCCCGTCCTCGAACCAGTCCTCGACGAAATCGCTGATCATCTCGAAATAACGCGGGTAGAAGACCCACCCCGCGGCATCGCAATGGCCGAACCGGACCAGGATCTCGCGCTGAAACGCTGCCATGCGGGGATCTTACCGGACCAAGGGGTACCCGGAGGCCGCGATTATGTTGCGACACGGCATTTCCGCACGGTGCGCCGCAATCGTTCGTCATAGACGTTCGCGGATTGCTTCGGGCAGCAGTGCCTTGTAGCGGCGGCTGAGCGCCAGTGTCTGGCCATCGCGCAGGACCAGCTCGTAGTCGCCGTGAAACATCGGACGCAGCTCGGCGATGAATCCCAGACGCACCACATGTGAGCGATGGACCCGAAGGAATTCGTTCGCGTCCAACTGCGCGATGAAGCTCGTCAACGTGTCTCGAATCAGATGAACTTTCCCGCCCGCGTGGACTTCAACATAGTTTCCCGCGGCGCAAATCCTCTGGATATCCTCGACGGACACGAAGAAAGCGCGCTCCGAATCACGCACCAGGATCTGTTTCACCGCGGCCGGTCGTCCGGGTAGCTGGGCGAGCAGGCGGCGCACCCGCTCCTCCGTGTCGGTCCTGTCCGGCTCTATCAACGCTGCGCGGGTGCGCTCGATGCTGCGGAGAAAGCGGTCGCGATCGGAGGGCTTCAGCAGGTAATCGAGGGCCTGCACCTCGAAGGCCCGAACCGCATATTCCGAGTAGGCGGTCGTGAATACGATCAGCGGCGGCGCGAGATCGCGCAGTGCGTCGAGCACGTCGAAACCGCTCCGGGTGCCGAGTTGGATATCGAGATAGACCACATCGGGCGTCGCCAGCCTGACAGCTGCTATCGCCTCATCGACGGCACCGGCCTCGGCGGCAACGCGGAAGTCATCGAGCTCCGCCAGAAAGCGCACCAGCTTGGCGCGTGCCGGCGGCTCATCGTCGACGATGACGACGGAATGACTCATACAGTCACCGGAAAACTGACAGCGGCTACGACCCCGCGCGGCACACGCGGCGTGATGCTGAAGGTATGGTTGTCCGGAAACAGCAGCTGCAGTCGCCGTGAGATGTTGGAAAGGCCGGTGCCGTGTTCCTTGGGACTGTCCGGCAGCCCGGCCCCATCGTCGCTCACCGTGTAGTGCAGGTGCGTCTGTCGGTGGTACACGTGCACTCGCAACCAGCCGTGGCCGTCCTTGAGACCGTGCCGGATGGCGTTCTCCACGATCGGTTGCAACAGCAGCCGGGGAACCTGCACCTGGCCTATTCCGGGCTCTACCTCGATCTCGAATACGAGCTGGCCGCGAAAGCGCTCGCCCATCATTGCGGCGTAGCCCCGCAGCCAACCGATCTCCCTGCTCAATGGGACGAGCACACTGTCGTCCGATTCGTAGGCGGCGCGCAGCAGATCGCCCAGCTGACTGATCATCCGATCGGCCGCCTCGACATCCTCGTGCATGCGATTGGAGATCGCATTCAGGGCGTTGAAGAGAAAGTGGGGCTCGATCTGCGCTGTCAGGTGCCGCAGACGCGCCTCGCTCAGCTCGGCAGCGAGCTCGGTGGCGCGCAGCTCGCCGGCGCGCCGGACACGAAATTCACGTATTGCGAACAGTACGAGCAGGATGACGAAATAGGTGATCAGATCCTTCTGCAGCTCGTATATCGATTCGACCGCGACGTTGCCGAAGTCGTAGGTTTCGCCGGCGAGCGCGTACACGAGCTTGCGCAGCAGCACCATGCCAGCGGTATGGACTGCGGAGAAAGTTACGCCGCCTGCCAGATGCAAAAGTAGGGCCCGCAGGCGTGGGCGCGAGTCCACCCGGAACCGATTCTCGAAGCGCACGACCGCGGGAATCAGCGCGGCGATCACCAGAATGCTGCTCAGCTCCGAGACGAACGGCTTCCAGATCTCGAAGTTGCTGCCAATCGCGTTGCGCAGGCCGATTGTTTGATTGAACCCCTGGTACAGGGCGAACAGCAGGATCAGCAGCACATAGAGCGGCCAACCGGGACGGAACCGGCGCCCGGGCGCGAATTGGCCGGCTGCGGCTGACCCCGCCCCGGCCGGTTCACTGCCGACCGCCCGGAGTGCCTTGCTCATGGTCTTGGAATCGTAATGCATTGACGGGCTCACGCGTTGCGAACGGTGGCATCCGGGCTCAGGCCACGCGGGCAGCATCGCCAGGCATCCGCTGCGGCGCAATTCGAGCGGGACGAGCGGGATCGGGCGCGGGACGAGCGGGGAAATTGTCCGTGTAGGTCCAGTCCTACACGCGGCCGGACCTCATCCGGCAAGGACTGGGATGCGTCCCTACAGCAAGAGCCGGCCGGCGCGGATGGTTGCCAGGGGCTGTAATACTGACCATAGACACTATCAGGTAGGTGGGGAATCGGTCAGAAATCGCTCCAGGCAAAGTAACCATAGCAAGGAGAAATCGTGGGGAGATTGGCGCCATACGGTGTGAGCAGCGCGCTGGCGTGGATCGCCGCCGCGGCCACCGTCAGTGCCGCCCCCCCGGGTCCGGGGCCGGCGCCGCGCTCACCGCAAGTGATGCTGTATTTCAGCCACTTCGTCGGGGGCGGCGCCGGCGGGCGGCCCACCTTCGGGCTCAAAGTCGATCAGGTGCGCCAAGCCTCGAACCTGGGCGATCCCGAGGCCGGCGATGCCTGGCAACATCGCGAGCTCATCAACTGGCAGCTGCAGGCCCATTCCAATCTGCGGATTACGGATCTGCGCGTGCGACTGGGCAACCGGGTGACCTACGATCTGACCAACCGGGCATTCGGCTCCCCGGCCACGCATCGGACCGTGCAGATCGGCGTGCCTGGCCTGAGAAACGCAAGCGCAGGCCCAGTAGGAACCCGAGGGCCTGCGACCATCGGGTCAAGCCAGCTGAAGATAGAGCCGACCACCAAACTGAAGGTAGACCGGGGGTACTGAGCTGTCCCCGTGGTCGCGGCAGCACTTATCATTGCCGCCCACGCCACCGGAGAGCCTCCATGCCGCTCGCTCGAATCGATCTGCCCGTCGGAAAGCCCACCGAATATCGCAGCGCCATCGGCGAAGTCGTTTACAACGCGATGCTCGCGACACTGAACGTGCCCAAGCACGACCTCTTCCAGGTGATCTGCGAGCACGCTCGCGGCGATCTGGTCATCGATCCGACATATCTGGGAATTCAGCGCAGCCCGGAGGCGATCATCATTCAGCTCACCCTGAACGAGGGCCGCTCGGTGGATCTCAAGAAGGCGTTCTACAAGGCCGTGGCCGATGGCCTGCATGACCGGCTGGGCCTGCGCCGTGAGGACGTCATGATCAATCTGGTAGAGGTCAAGAAGGAGAACTGGTCTTTTGGTAACGGCGAAGCGCAGTACGCATCTTGATTAAAATCATCGTATTGCGAGCATGAGTTCCAGTTCATTCTCGCATTGCGCCGCGCTCCTGAACCACACCGCGCGCAAGCCGGCTGCCTGTGCTCCCTCGACGTTGGCGGCCACGTCGTCCACAAATATCGACTCGGCGGCGGACAGTCCGTAGCGATCGAGCAGGTACTCGAAGATCTCGCGCTCGGGTTTCATCATCCTGACTTCTCCCGAGATGACGACGCCCCGGAAAAGATCCCAGAACGAGTGACGCTGGCGCAGATACTGGAACGTCGCGGAGGACATGTTGGACAGGCAATAGAGCGGCACTCCCCGCTCTGCGAGACGCCGCAGCAGCGCTACGGTGTCTGCCTTCGCGTGCAGCGACTGATGTACCGCCGCGAGCAGCCCTTCGAGCTCTTGTGCCGATCTGCCTGTGCGGTCTGCGACGCGGACGAGCATCTCCGCCTCGTTCAGGGTGCCGCGATCCCACTCCAGCCAGTCCGGGTGGCGGAACATGGCGGTCTTGATGACCGCCCGCACTTCGGGGTCGGCGTAGTAGCCGGCGAGAATGCGGTCGGGGCTCCATTCCAGAACCACCCCACCCAGATCGAAGATCACACTGTTCATGAGTCTGGCTCGAGCTCGCACTGGCGGACCATTGGACGAACCTAAGCCCTGCGGGTGACGGGTGTATTGCGTCGTAGGTGTTTTATGGGCCGGTGGTGGCGCAGCCACTGGCGGAAGTCGTCGGCACAGGTAAGGAAGAGCGGGTGCGGGGGTCCCCGGGATATCTCGCGTCCTGCCGGGCGGCCGGCGGTCGCCGGTTTCGTCATGCGGGATTTCCCGGGGTGGCCCTGCATTACGTTAACTCCAACGCATTCTGTTCAATCGCAAGCAGCGGCAGAGCGCGCGCGCGTGCCGCAAAAACAATTCTTTTCGGGGTTTTCTTTAGCGTGTGCGGCTGCCCGCCGGGCGCGGCGCGCTGCGTCAGGCGCGGAATGCGGGCGGCGCTGCACGGCGCGTGCCGGAAACTGCGAACCAGCCGCTTGTTTGCGATTGCAACATCCGACTGTCTGTTCATCCAGACATTTTGCGCTTCGCCGGGAACTAATGTTTACTACGCGCACATCGCAAGGGCAAACCCGTCGTAAGGCGGGGACGCAAAGCCTCCGGTCTCGAGCTGCAAAGAGCACGAGATAGCGGGGTTGCCGGCAAACCTATCGGGATGTTGAGTGGTTTGTCGTTAGTCCGGCCGCAGACGACTTCGAGTCGCGCGCGTCCGCGAAGCTTCGCCGCCCTGGCGACCGTTAGAGGTTAGTCCGGGGTGGTCTATGACAAGTTTCGCGTCCGTCGCATCCGCGCGCCTGCTGCACGCCGCGCTTTGCACACTCCTGCTGGTCGGCGTCGCGGCCTGCGGGGATGAAACATCCAGCGGCACCGACAGCGTCGCCAACGGAACCGACTCGACAACCGATCCCGCGACCGGGTCCGTCACCGCCAAGTCGTTCGGCCCCACGATTTCCGGCTCGCCGGCGACCATCGTCAACGCTGGAACCAACTATTGGTTCCAGCCAACAGCCAGCGCCGCAGCGGGCGCGACCTTGAAATTCT
>Ga0307476_10001489_pt1 | contig 14259 bp, 11 predicted proteins | sample atmos_gasesECM2C_2_FD_203314 | JGI IMG/M metagenome (GOLD analysis project Ga0307476, IMG submission 203314) | Hardwood forest soil microbial communities from Morgan-Monroe State Forest, Indiana, United States - atmos_gasesECM2C_05 | ecosystem: Environmental > Terrestrial > Soil > Temperate... | reverse complement strand
GCGCCAGGGCAGCACGGTATGGGTGGGCAGCGTGGAATGGCGCGTGCCGCTGGTGAAGGGGCTGGCGTGGGACTATTGCGATCATGTCGCCGGCTTGCGCAATATCTACGGCGCCGCCTTTTGCGACGTCGGCGACGCCTACCTGAACGGCAAGTCGATGGGCCCGGTGGCGTATGCGGTCGGGGGCGGACTGCGGCTGGACGTGACGTGGTTTGGTTTCGTGGAGCGGACCATGCTGCGGTTCGACATTGCGCAGACGGTGAACGCCAATACGCCGACGCAGTTCCTTTTCGGCGTGGGGGCGCCGTTTTGACTTCCCGCCTCTCCCCTGCGGGGAGAGGCGAGAAAGCAAGCTACCCCGGCAACAGCGAGGCCACTGCCTCCTTCTCCTCCAGCAATTCCTGCAGCGTGGCCTGGAATTCCTGCTTGCCGAAGGCGTCCAGCGGCACGCCCTCCACAACCGTCAACTTGCCCTTGCCGTCGCTGCGGCACGGATAGCTGAACACCAGCCCGGGCGGCACGCCGTACTCCCCCTTCGACACGACGGCCGCGCTGACCCAATCGCCGGCCGGCGTTGGGGTCAGCAGACTTTTGACATGGTCGATCGCGCCATTGGCCGCCGACATCGCTGAGCTTTGGCCGCGCGCCTTGATGACAGCCGCCCCGCGCGTTTGGATCATCGGCACAAATGTGTTTTCCAGCCAAGCGCGATCCACAATCGCCTCGGTGGCCGGCTTGCCCTTGATCTTGGCGTTGGCGAAATCAGGATATTGCGTATTGCTGTGGTTGCCCCAGATGGTGACGCAGGTCACATCTGCGTTGGCCGCGCCGCCCTTCTTGGCCAGGGCCGTACGCGCGCGGTTATGGTCCAGCCGCGTCATGGCCGTCCAGCGCTCCGGCGCAATGGCCTTGCCGTTCTTGTAACCCACGAGGCAATTGGTGTTGCATGGATTGCCGACGACCAGCACGCGCACATCCTTCGCCGCGTTGGCCGCCAGCGCCTGGCCTTGCCCCACAAAAATCTTGCCGTTGATGCCAAGCAGCTCCTTGCGTTCCATGCCGGCTTTGCGGGGGAAGGAACCGACCAATAGCGCCCAATTGCAATCCTTGAAAGCCTTGTTCGGATCGTCCGTTGCGATGACGTCCAAGAGCGCCGGGAAGGAGCAGTCGTCCAGCTCCATGACGACGCCTTCCAGCGCCGGCATCGCCTGCGTAATCTCCAGCAGCTGCAGGATCACCTTGCGATCCGGGCCAAACACCTCGCCCGACGCCAGCCGTCCCAGCATGGCGTAGGCCACCTGGCCCGCCGCTCCGGTCACCGCTATGCGAATCGTCTCGGCCATTGTCGCTCTCGGTTGGAGTTGTAATTCGTCCGCCGCTCGCCGGTGAGGCGAGCCGGCCATACGTTATAACGTAGAGAACGCCAAAGGCGCTGGCTATTCATGAGGCGACCGACAGGAACGGCTGACAGCTCATAGCTATTAGCTATCGGCTATTAGCTACTTGCTGATAGTTAATGGAGGAATTCAAGCAATGGCAGTGAAAGTGGGCATCAACGGCTTCGGCCGGATCGGCCGGCTGGTCTTTCGCGCTCTGGTCGAGCAGGGTCTGCTCGGCAAATCCCTCGACGTCGTCGCCGTCAACGATCTCGTGCCGGCCGACAACCTGGCCTATCTGCTCAAGTACGACACGACGCAGGGCCGCTTCAACGGCACAGTGGAAAGCAAGAAATCGGCGGGGGCCGCTGAAGACGACACGTTGGTCGTCAACGGCCACGCCATTAAGTGCCTCGCCGTCAAGGAAGGCCCGGCGGCGCTGCCTTGGAAGCAGCTCGGCGTCGAATACGTCATTGAATCGACCGGCCTGTTCACCGAAGCTGAGAAGGCGAAGGGTCACCTGACGGCCGGCGCCAAGAAGGTCATCATCTCGGCTCCCGCCAAGGGCGAAGACATCACCATCGTCATGGGCGTCAACCACGAGAAATACGATCACAATAAGCACAATATCATTTCCAACGCCAGCTGCACGACGAATTGCCTTGTGCCGGTCGTCCACGTCCTCCTCAAGGAAGGCTTCGGCCTCGAAGAGGGCCTGATGACGACGATCCACAGCTACACCGCGACGCAGAAGACCGTGGACGGTCCCTCGAAGAAGGACTGGAAGGGCGGCCGAGCCGCGGCGGCGAACATCATTCCTAGCAGCACGGGGGCGGCCAAGGCAGCGGCGCTGGCCATCCCGGAGGTGAAGGGCAAACTGACCGGCATGTCCTTCCGCGTGCCGACGCCGACGGTGTCGGTGGTCGATCTGACGGTGCGGACCGTGAAGGAGACGACCTACAAGGACATTTGCGCGGCCATGAAGCGGGCCAGCGAGACGTACCTCAAAAATGTGCTGGCATACACCGGCGACGAAGTGGTGTCGTCCGATTTCATCCACGACGCCCACTCGAGCATCTTCGACGCCGGCAGCGGCATCGAGCTAAACAGCCGATTCTTCAAGCTGGTCAGCTGGTACGACAATGAATGGGGTTATTCGAATCGGTGCGTGGACCTGCTGCGCTACATGGTCGGCAAGGGATAAGAAGAATCTCACGCAAAGACGCAAAGGCGTAGGGGCGGGGTAATCCCGCCCCTACTTCGCGCCTTTGCGTCTTTGCGTGAGATGGACAGGAGCCATTGCCATGAAGAAGACGCTGAAGGACCTGCCAAAGGACCTGCACGGCAAGCGCGTGCTGGTGCGCGTCGATTTCAACGTGCCGCTCGACAAGGCCGGCGACGTCACCAACGACCGCCGCATCCGGGCTGCTGTGCCGACGCTGAAATCGCTGCTCGACCGCGGCGCCGCGCTGATCGTCATGAGCCATCTCGGCCGGCCGACCGGCGATCCGAAGACGGATGCGCCTTTCAAGATGGATAAAGTCGCCGCCCGGCTAGGGGAGCTGCTCGACCGGGTGGTGCGCAAGGTGGACGAGGTCGTCGGGCCCACCGTGACGGGGGCGGCTCGGTCGATGATGCCAGGCGAGGTGCTGGTGCTGGAAAACCTGCGCTTCCACCCGGGCGAGCAGGCGAAGGACAAGGCGCTTGGCGCGGAGCTGGCGAAACTGGGCGACGCCTATGTCAACGACGCCTTCGGCACCTGCCACCGCAAGGACGCGTCGATGCTGGCGCTGCCGGCCGCCATGAAGGGCAGGCCGCGAGTCGTCGGAGCGCTGGTGGCGAAGGAATTGGACATTTTGGATCGCCTGCTGAGCAATCCACCGCGGCCGCTGCTGGGCATCCTGGGCGGGGGCAAGGTGTCGGACAAGATCCTCTTCATCAAGAGTCTGCTGTCGCGCGTCGACAAGGTGCTGATCGGCGGAGCGATGACGTACACATTCCTCAAGGCGCAGGGCAAGAACGTCGGCGGATCGCGGTTGGAGGCCGACAAGCTCGACGTGGCCCGCGAACTGCTGGATTTGGGCAAGGGCAAGATGATGCTGCCGGTCGATCACCTGGTCGTCGAGAAGATCGACGCCCCGCACACGGCCCGCGTTGTGGAAGGCGAGATTCCCGACGGCTGGATCGGCGTCGATATCGGTCCGAAGACGATCGCTCCATACGTCGATGAAGTGCGCAAGGCCGCGACGGTCGTTTGGAACGGCCCGCTGGGCAAGTTCGAGGATGAGCCGTACAGCAAAGGGACGCGAGCCGTGGCAGACGCGCTGGCGGCGTCGAAGGGCGTGACGATCATCGGCGGCGGCGAAACGGCGGAGGCGGTGGAAGAGTTCGGGTTGGCGGACAAGATGACGCACGTCTCGACGGGCGGCGGGGCGTTCCTGGAATACGTGCAGGGCACGCCGTTCCCGGCGCTGGCGGAGATTGATGACAGGTAATCTCAAGGATTTGGGAGGGGCGAGGGTATGCGTTCTGGCTCCTGGCATAGCGGGCCACCACTTGCGAACGGCGGTGCGGAAGGGCCGGGCTTGAAGCGGTCCCAGTCGATGCCTGGAGCGAATGGCAACATGAGAGTGTCCGCCACCAGACTGAACGGCATGTCCGCCAGCCAACCGATGCTGTAGATAAGACCGAACGGGCGTCCTTCGCGCGCGGACTGGCCCCCGACTGCGACCATTTGCGCGTCATTGCAGACGCCGCCATAGGGTGTTTGCGACATGTTCAGCAAGGTCCCGCAGCCGCTCAACGCAGCCAAGGCCGCTGCCGCCAGGAACGCCACGGTGAATCGTCTCGCCATTAGCTCCCCTTTGCCCCGTGGAATGAGAGGGGATATCCTATAGGCTGCGCTGACTAAGGCGTCAAGCGATTCCGCGAGTCGGCGCCAACGCTTTACTCAACCGCTTCAATCCTTCTTCACTAGACACTTCTGGTTCATATCCCAAGTCGCGCCGCGCTGCCGTCAAGTTGAACCAGTGCGCCGTTGTCAATTCGCGCGCTACGAACCGCGTCATCGGCGGCTCGTCCCGCCGCCGCAGCATGGTATACGCCGTCTCCATCAGCCATCCGGCCGTGTACGCCAGCCACACCGGAATGGTGCGAGTCACCGGCGGGACGCCGCAGGCCGCCAGAATGCCATTTACCAGATCCCACAAGGGAATCGGCTCGCCGTTGGCGATGAAATACGCCTTGCCCGCAACCGGCGACCCCGGCGCCAGGCGGTCCGCGGCGTGGATATGGGCGTCGGCGGCGTTGTCGATGTAGGTTGCGTCGATGCGCTTGTTTGTTCGACCGATGCGCCGCAGCTTGCCGGCCCGGCCGCGCTCCAGGATGCGCGGCGTGAGCTGGTTGTCGCCGGGACCCCAGATCAGGTGCGGCCGCAACGCGACCGTCGCCAGTTTGGAGTCGTTCGCCGCCAGCACCAGACGCTCGGCCTCTGCCTTCGTCTTCGCATAAGCCGCCTCGTAATGATCCGGGTAGGGAATGGATTCGTCCACGCCCTCCATGTCGCGGCCGTTGAAGACCACGCTCGGCGAGCTGGTGAAAACAAGCCGGCGGACGCTGTGCTTGCGGCAGGCGGAGAGGACGTTTTGCGTGCCGACGACGTTGGCCCGGTGGTATTCGACGTAGGGGCCCCAGACGCCCGCCTTTGCCGCGACATGGAACACGATATCGCGGCCGGCGACCGCTGCGTCCACGGCGACGGCGTCGGCCACGTCGCCCAGGGATTGCTCGACGCCGAGCGCCTCCAGCGCCGGATGCCAGGAGCGGGAGAAGCTGGCTGCCTCATCGCCGCGGGCCGCGAGCCGCCGCACGATCGCGCCGCCGAGGAAGCCGCCGCCGCCGGTGACGAGGGCGTTCATGACAACTTCTTCCCCGCCCACGCCGCCAGTTTCTCGCGGAAAATCTTGGCGTTGTGCCGGATGTCCACCGGAAAATTCTTGTGAAAGAGGATCGTCTTAATCGCTTTGGTGTGCGGCCGGGCCGCGCCGAGCGCCAGCAATTCTTCTCGCAGCGTCGCACGAGGAACGGCGATGTCCTTCTCCGGTTCCACGCACAGCACTGGCTCCGTCAATCCATTCCGCGCTACACCGACCAGGGCCGTCCGATAGACCGCCTTGTGCGCGTTGAACACGCCTTCGCAGGAAACGGTGTAATACGTCCGTTCTGGCGTCACAACGCGCTGCGATTTGCGGCCGCAGAACCAAACGCGACCCTTATCATCCATATATCCCAAATCGCCCATGCGATGCCAGAATCCGCCGTCGGGATCGGCGATCTTCGCCAGCTCCGTCGAGGCCGGCCGGTTGAAGTAGGACCTCGTTACAACGGGGCCGCGCACGACGATCTCGCCGATCTCGCCGGCCGCGGCTTCCAGGCCGTTTTCCCATTTCCCGACTGGCGCGTCGCTAATGCGGATGATGCGGACCCGCATTCGCTCCACCGGTCGGCCGATGCAGACGCCGTCGCCATCCGCCGTCCGCGCTCGCGTCTCGCCCAGAATCTCGTCGCTGCCGATCGAACAGACCGGCAGCGCCTCCGTGGCGCCGTAGGGCGTATGCACCTGCACGCCGTCGGCCAAAAGCGACTGGAAACGCTCCACGGCCGACGCCGCCACCGGCGCCCCGGCCGACACCACGCGCCGCAAGGAGGGCAGCCGAATTCCGTGGATCATGCCATAGCGACCGACCCGCTGAATGAGCGACGGCGAGCCAAACAGGTTCGTTACGCCGAATTCGTGGATCGCTGCGATGATTTTGCGTGGATCGACGTGGGCCGGTTTCGTCGGGTCCATCTGCGGCAAGACGGCGGTTATTCCCAAGGCAGGTCCGAATAATCCGAAGAGAGGGAAGGTCGGCAGATCCACCTCGCCCGGCTGAATGCCGTAGAGCCGGCGCAGCTGGTCCACCTGGGAGTTGAAGATTTCATGCGTGTAAATGACGCCCTTGGCGACGCCGGTGCTGCCGCTGGTGAAGAGCACGGCGGCGGTCTCGTCGGGCTTCGGCTCGGCCATCGGGAAAGGCCGCCGGCCGCCCTGTTCGCGGACTTGCCGCAGCGTGCAGCCGCGCCAACCGAAGCGCGGACCGACGGTCACGCAACTGCGGATGCTGTCGCGGCTCCAGCGGAAAACCGTCCGAGCCAGCTGGGCTTCCGGCACGCCGATGAACGCCTCCGGCTCGACCTCACGCAGGCAAACGCCGAGGTTCTTGGCGCCCATGCCGGGATCGACGCCCACCACCACCGCGCCCGCCTTGAACAGGGCGAACGCCAGGGCGTACATTTCCAGGCTCGGCGGCACCATAAGGACGGTGCGAACGCCCCGGCCGATGCCGACGCGCTCCAAGCCTGAAGCGATGCGGTCGCTTTCCTGGTCCAGCTCGCGGAATGTGAAATGACGGTAGCGCAATCGGCCAAAGCGGTCACGGCCGCGGGGCTGCACGATGGCCAACGTCTGCGGCCGATCCGCCGCCATGGCCGGAAGGTGGGCCGCGATGTTTCCGGATTGTGGCGTGGTCATGGTCGTCGTTGCGGGGAGCAGAATGCGGTTGACGCTCTGAGCGATACCATAGGGAATCGCAATTGGTTGGCGAGCGGGGGGCGTCAGCCCCCTGACTTGTTGCGGAATCAGGGGGCTGACGCCCCCCGCTCGCCGGTCAGCAAATCCTCCACGCCCTGCGGCCACACGTCGCGCGGCTCATAACCGACGCGCTGCTTCGCCGGCCCGTCGTCGTAAACCAGCTGCCGCAAGGGCCGGCTGCAGGCGTAGACGACGGCGAAGCGAAAATCGGCCGGCGCCTCGACGGCCTGCGCGAAGAAACGGCCGGCGTCGCCCGGACTGAGATAAACATCCGGTCCCCAGTCGGTGGCGGCCAATTCTTGGGCGTGTTCGCGCGTCCGCGGCACCCAGCCCAGCCGGGCCGCGATCACGCTGACGCCGTGCGCTTCGGCATAAGCCCGGCCGGCCGCCTCCTGGAACACCTTGGTCGCCGCATACCAGCCGCGCGGCGTCGGCGGCACGTCGGCGGTGATAGGGATCGGGCCGGTGAAGCGCTGATGCCAGACCACTTGCCCGCTGCTGGCCAGGACCAGCCGCCGCACTCCGGCCAGCCGCGCCGCCTCCAAAATGTGATAAACCCCAACGATGTTGTTTGGCAGCAGCTTGGTGAAGAAATCGTCGTCGTCCGGCGTGGCCGCGAGATGAACGATCGCCGCGATCCCCTCGGCGGCTTGGCGCACTTCCTCGGCGCCCGTGATGCTTGCTGCAATGGATTCGTCAGCGCTGGGCGTCGGCGCCAAGTCGAGGCCACGGACGAAATGGCCGCGCGCCTTCAATTCGGCGACGACGGCCCGGCCGATGCGGCCGGCCGAGCCGGTGACCAGGACCTTGAGGGATTCGGCCAAGTGCATTGCCTCCTGCTGCACCGTCAGGGAATCGAGGTGTCGCCGTTTCGTCCGTTCACCCGGTGCAGCGGATCGCCGCTTGGCGGGCGCTCCGCCGACTCGCCCTCGTCGCGCCGGGGGAGCAGAACGACCAGCAGAATGACGGCCAGCAGGACGCCCGCCGCGGTGAAGACGCCGATCAGGATTTGTGGGAACGTCAGCATGAGCCGTCACCCTTCGCTGTAAACCGTCTGAATCAGCCCTTGAATGTAGCCGAAGGCAAAGTCGAAGGCCTGGGCGGCGCCTGTGTCGCCGTCGATGCCCGGGGCGTGGTCGGGCATAACCATGCCGTCGTAGCCCGCCTCCTTGTAGACGCGCAGCGCCCGCAGCATGTCCACGTCGCCGTCGTCGGGAAACGTCTCCTCGAACTTGCCGCGGCCGCCGCGGATGTTGCGGAAGTGGACGTTGAAGACTTTTCCTGTCTTGCAAAATTGGCTGATCACGTCGTAGATTTCCTTGCCGGGGTCGTCCAGCATCTCGGCGACCGTGCCCTGGCAGAAGTTCAGTCCGTGGTACGGACTCGGCGCCGTTTCGATGAAGCGCTTGAGGCCCTCGACGGAGCCGAGCACGCGATGGACGCCGCGATAGCTCTTGCCGGGCGGCAGGGCGGGGTCGTGGGGATGGCAGCAAAGCCGCACCTTGCTCTCCTCCGCGACCGGCACGACGCGCTTGAGAAAGTACGTAATCCGATCCCACATCTCCTCGTCGTTCGCCGGGGCGCCGTCCAGCGGCGGGGCGTCCTTGAGCTTGTCGAAGTCGAAGCTCTTGTAAGCGGCGCCGCCGCGGCCGGGCGCTGTGCCGGTACGCAAAACCCCCAGCAGAGTGAAATTATACTTGACGGCGGGAATGCCGACCTTGCCCGCGCTGCGGATCGTCGTGCAAATGTCGTCGATCTCCCGGTCGCGCTCGGGGCTTTTGCCGAGAAGGATGTTGGGGTTCTCCGCCCCGGTGACGAGCGAGCTGCTCATCGGCAGCGGAACCATGTCGAGATGGGCGCCGGCCTTTTCGACGCGATCGCGGAGTTTCGACAGAGAATCGACGGACCAGGCGTCGTCGAGCTTGCGCGAGGGGAGGGCGCTGCAGATGTGCTGCACGCCGAGGGCGGCGAGGACCTTCAGGTCGGCGTCGGAGGAATGGCCCTGATGGCCGACCTTCATGCGGGGCTTCTTCTCGGGCTTCGGCGGCTCGTCGGCGCGGGCGGTGAGGACGGCGGCGCCGGCCGCCGCGGTGGTCAGGAAGGTTCGGCGGTCCATAATGTCCCCGAAATGTCGTCTCGGTGAACGGCGCCGGTGGCTAGTGTAGCGAATTTCCGCCGCGGCGGGTTAGCGCGGAACCACATACGTCCCCGCCAGCCAGTCATGCGGACCCTGGCGCGGGAAGCAAATCGCCAGCGCTAGATAAAGCGGCAATAGTCCCAGCGCCGCCCACCACGTCACCGACGAGGCCGTGAGCAGCGCGGCCGATTCGTCGCCGGGCCAGCGCGCCCAGTGCACCCAGTTCAGCACAACCGCCGCCAACGAGAGGCCCAGAATCGGCGTCCAGAACAGCAAGGCGCGCCAGGCGCATTGCAGGCGCGTGGCCGGCCGTCCGTCGCTGCGCATCAGACCCAGGCCCATCAGTTGCAAGCCCAGACCGCCGCGGAACGCCAAAGCCCAGACCACCCAGATCGCCGGCCAAAGCAAGATACAAATGATTTGGACAAGGGCCATCATTCGGGTTACTGCCCCGACCATCGGCCTGTCGATCGCCGTCTCGCCGGCCGCCCACTGCCGCACTTGCTCTGGTTCGCCAACGCCCGGCAACAACGGGAATTGTGCATATTGAATATCGTCATTGACCTGTTTTCTCTGGGCCGCTTCCATCTGTTCGTCGTAGACCGTAATGATGCTGCGTGACGGTTCGTTCATCGAGCGCACCATACTGTCGCGCTCGGACCGCGCGCGCTCGATGATGCGGTTCAGGTCGTCGTCGAGCCGCGCGTCTTCCTGCGCTTGGCGCAGGGCGGCGAGCCGCAGGCCAAGGTCCGGATTCAGCGATGCGGCGGCGTCCTCGGCGATCACGCCGTGCAATCGCTTCTGCAGCTCCTGGCGTTCGGCGACCTTTTGGGAAAGCAGGAACGGCGTACTAAGAAATAGCGCGCCCGCCATGCCCAAGCTGCCGAACAGGCCGAATGCTAGCAGCAGGCTCAGAACGATGCCATGGGCGAAGCGGCGCGACCGCGTGGTCTGCGCCGGCCGATCGGCGACGGCCGCCAGGTCGGCGCGGAATGCGCGCAGATCTCGGTACGGCGGCTCGTGCCAGGGTGGGCCGATGCCAAGAAGTCGGTCGAGCAGCCGGGCGGCGTAGAGCGGCAGCGGCGCGCGGATGCTCGTCGGTCGGGCGCCGGCTGCGCGCGGGCGTCCCTCCAGAGTCAGCACCGCCGCCTGTCGGAGCAGCCCCAGCGGCGACGCCCCCCCTGCGGCAGCGGGCGCGGGAGCGACTTCCAGCAGCTGCACTTTACCGTCAGCGTGAACCCAAACTTGATCGGTGGTCAGTGTCGGCGGCAGCGTGCCGTCCGCCCCGGCCAATTCCAGTTCCTCGGCCAGCTGGGCCAAAAGCAAACGCGCCTCCGCCCAGGTCAACGGCATGTCCGCCGCGGCGTCGGCCAAGGGAACGCCCGTCGGCGCAAGGAAAGCGTCCCACTGGTGCGGCCCGTCGCGTCCGCCAGCCAGCCAGCGCTGCCGAGCGGTGCGGCTGACGGCATGGCGCGTCGGGCTGAAGGGCGGTGCGTCGGCCGGCCGCAGCCAAATCCAGGCGCGACGACCGAGGGCTGCATCCCGCCCAATCAGCAACGTCCCCATCGCGGCGCCGGGCAGCGCACCCATCACCTCAAAGGGGCCGAGTCGCTCCGGCATGCCCTCGGGGCGCGACGATTCCATCTGACGGTCGTGCAGAGTTCGCCGCCGGCGGCTCGGCGGGTCAGGCAGGCGGATCACGCGCGTGCCGCTCAGCCATTCGTGCAGACCGCGGAAGCCGTTGCGTGTGCGCATGGGACAAAGCAGCAGGCCGACGCCCGCCGCAGTGCCAAGCACCAGTGTCAGGCTGACAAAACAGCTCTGGATAATGTTTGCATCCGGCGACTCCGCAGGGCTGACCTGGATAATGGCCTGCGATCCCAGGTAGCCCAAGCACAAGAAGATATACGTTAAGACCGTTCGGATCACGCTTCGGATCAGCGTGGGCCGGCGATTGGCGTCCGCCCTGCCCACGCGCAGCCGCAGGCAGAACTTGCCGACGGCGCATCCCCAAATGGCCTCGGGCACGGCGAAATACAGGAGCCATGGCGCCACGTCCTGGACGTGCTGCACCGCCGCTCGCCCCAGCGGCGCCATGCCTACCAGGAGGCGATCCACCCGACAGAGGCCGAGGATGAAGCTGAGGAGAATGCCCGCGATCCAGAGCAGAACCGCGTCGATCAAGTAGGCGGCGAAGCGCGGCCCCAGCCCGCCGATCACCACGGAGAGGCGGCCTGGCACGAACGGCAGCAGCGCGCTTCGGAACTCGTCCAGGTCGCGCCACCGTTTGGCCGGGTCGCGCTCCAGGCCGCGCAGCACGGCCTGGTCCAGCGCCTCCGGCAGCTCGCGCCGCCGCGACCGCATCGGCGGCGCCGGGTCGCAGACGATCCGCGCCAGCGTCGCCGCCGGGTCGCCGCCCTGAAACGGCGCCTTGCCGGTCAGCAAGCAATACAACGTCGCCGCCGTGGAATAGACGTCGGAACGCGGCCCGACCGCATCGCCCTTGATCTGCTCCGGCGACGCGAACAGCGGCGTGCCAATGAACGTGCCGGTCCGCGTCAGCGCGCTGGAGGCTGCCAGCGACTTGGACAGGCCGAAGTCGCCGACCTTGACGCGGCCCTCCGCGTCCACAAAGCAATTGGACGGCTTGACGTCGCGGTGGACGACGCCGAGGCGGTGGGCCTCCTGCAAACCTTCGATCACATCCAGGATTTTGCCAATCGCCTTGTCAATGGGCAGCGGTCCTTCCCGGTCCACCAGGTCTTGCAGCGTGGTCCCGGGCATCAGTTCCATGACGATGTAAGGGCGGCCGCCGGACTCGTCGGCGGTCAGGACGAAGACGCACCGGGGGTGGGACACGCCGCTGGCCAGCCGTCCTTCGCGGCGGAAGCGTTCGACGGCGGCGGGGGAAGCGGCGAAGGCGGCGGAGATGAGCTTGAGGGCGACGCGCCGCCCGCCGGCGTCCTCGGCTTCGTAGACGCGGCCCATGCCGCCTTCGCCGATGGGCCGCAGCAGACGATAACCGCCGATTTCGGAGGGATCGGCGCCGTCGTCGTCGGTAGCCGCAGGGGACGTGTCGCAGCCGACCGTGGTGGCTTCCGCGGCCGGCGGCAGGGACTTGCCGCAATAGGCGCAAAAGGCCGGCCGCCGACCGGAGAATTGCAAGTCCTGCTGGCAGTGGGGACAGGTGAGTTGCATGCAGCGCTCCGGCCCGGCCGCGCGGGGACAGCCGTCGTCGTCCCACGGTTGCGGGTTTGGAACCACTATACACAGGCGCCGCCCGGAATCGCAACGGCGCCGCCGCGTCCCATCGCCTAGGCTGCACGCCGCCGAAATCCGGCGAAACGGCCGTCCTAACTTCCGGCGCGGGCGCAAGTTGAGTTTGTCCTCGCAAACCCCTTTGTCTTTCGCTGGCCGGGGTCATACACTCCGTAACAGCCGGCTGCGCAGGGACGCTGGCGCCGGGTCCGCGTCCCCTCCGGCGGCGTGCTCGCAGATCATGCCGCGGCGGGGCCGGGCGAACCGGGCTGGGACGGCCGACGTGCGTTGACGCAGTCTCCCCATTTCCAACCAACGAGGTGCGAAAGTGGGCGCCGCTCTGCTTGTCGAATACTACCAACGGATGCCGACTCGCCGCGCCAAGGACGACGCCGAAACCTGGCGAAAACGTCAGGAGGAAGGCCGGCAGAAATTCCTCAACCTCGCCCGCGCTCGCTACACGGAGGGAACGCTGCTGCGACTCCTGGAGAACCAGGACCTGCGGGCGCGGCGGGCCGCTCTGGCGGCCCTCTGCAAGATCGGCACGATGGAGGCCAGCGAGGCGACGGCCGCCCGTCTGCAGGACGAGGACGCCGAGGTACGGCAACTCGCGGCCGATGCGCTGTGGGGCCTTTGGTTCCGCGGCGACACGGAGGAGAACAATCAAGAGCTGCAAAGGCTGGTGCGCGTGCGCGACCGCGACAAGGCGCTGACGGGGCTCGATCAGCTTATCGGTCGCGCCCCGCAATTCGCTGAAGCCTACAATCAGCGAGCCGTCCTGTTTTTCCGCCTCAAACAGTACGACCGTTCCATCGCCGACTGTGAAAAAGCGGTGCAGCTCAATCCGCACCATTTCGGCGCCCTCGCCGGCATGGCCCAGTGCTACGTGCAGCTCCGCAAGCCCAAGGCGGCGCTGAAGGCATTCCGCTGCGCGCTGAACATCAATCCCAACCTCGACGGCGTCGCCGAAACCATCCGGGCGCTGGAAACGACGCTCGGCGAGGAAGGCCGCAAGGACGACAAAAAGTGAGGCGAGCCGGGGGCGTAAGTCCCCGGAGGATGGATGCAATCGCTGCAACATCTCTCCGAGGGCTTATGCCCCCGGCTCGCCGTGCGGCTGCTTCAGCACGCCGCCCGTCGCCGCGCTGTCGCGCTTCGGCGGAGCGGCAAGCGTGTTGACGTCGGCGTCTGTCAAATCCAGCACGGGCGACATCATAAGGGCATGGAAGCGCTGCAGGGCCGCCGCTAAATCGCTGCCCAGCGGAACGGCACCCTCGGACTGGACGCTCTGATCCGCCCCATAGAGCGCGAAATGAAGCTGTCCGCCGCCGCCGGCCAGGACGATGCGAAGGCCAGCCGGGTCCTCGCGGAATCGGGGCGAACGCAGCAACGCGTCGGCCAAACGGGCGGCCTGGGCGCTGCCGTCCTGCTCGATCCGCACCGGGATGCTCAGGTGCAGCAGCCGAAACACCTCTGGAAAGTCCTGCAAGGCCGCGCCGGTGAGCTGACGGCACTCGTCGGCATGGCCAAGCTGGCGGGCCGCCTCAGCCGCGATCGCCGACGCCCGCGCCCGCAACGTACGCTCCTGCACGCTGGGCAGACTGGCCAGCGCCTGCAGGGCCAAGCGATGGGCCTCCTCCGGCTGGCCGCGGATAAGATCGGCCTCCGCCTCCAGTGCGTCGAAATAGGACGCCGCGTTGGGATTGCTTTCCGACTGGCGCGCCTGACGGATCGCCTCCACCGCGACGCCCGGCGGCAGGATGCGAATGATCGTCGGCGTCACCCACGCTTCCTTGTCGTCCTGCCCCGGCAAATAGGGCCGCAGCAGCTCGTTGAGGAAGGTCTCATCGCTCAGC
>Ga0307476_10001488_pt1 | contig 14260 bp, 7 predicted proteins | sample atmos_gasesECM2C_2_FD_203314 | JGI IMG/M metagenome (GOLD analysis project Ga0307476, IMG submission 203314) | Hardwood forest soil microbial communities from Morgan-Monroe State Forest, Indiana, United States - atmos_gasesECM2C_05 | ecosystem: Environmental > Terrestrial > Soil > Temperate... | reverse complement strand
GCTGGCTGGCGGCGAGCCTTGGTGTGGCCGGGCTGGTATCGAGGGCGGCATCGGGAACGGCCATGCCCGCATCGGCGCCGCCTGGCTGACCGGGCGAGCACGCCTGCCCCGCCAGGAACACTGTCGTGAGGGCTCGAACCACCATGCTCCGGCGCCTTTGCAATCAGCACACCACGCCGGCCCCGGAGCCGCCATGCGCGCCTGGGCCGGGCCTGCTGGATTCCGCCACGCGCGGCATCGGTGTGTACGCGCCGTGTGGAGTATCGAGACGCTCCGGAGAGGTGGTGCCGCGGAGCGCCCCTCCCGGGCGCGGCGTGCGGTGCGGATCACGGGTTCGCGGCACGCGTCGGGTCTGGAGGTCGCGCGCTCACAGACAGTACAGGTAGGCCAGCAGATCGCGCTTGTCGTCCTCGCCCAGCTTGGTCCCGAGCACCAGGTTGAAGAACTCGACCACGTCGTCGAGCGTGAGCAGCCGGTCGTCGTGCAGGTAGGGCGCCGAGTCCTTGATGCCGCGCAGCGGGAACGTCTTGGTCGGCCCGCCGGCGGTCTCGTACCGGCCGTTGACCATGGCCGGCTCGTAGAACCGCTCGGTCTGGAGGTCGTGCGAGAAGTTGTCCGAGAAGATCGGCGGCGGGTGGCACTCGGCGCACCGCGCCTTGCCGAAGAACAGCTGCTCGCCGCGCAGCTCGGACGCGGTCGCCTTGCTGCGGTCGAGCCGCTGGTGGAGGTCGAGCTTGGGCGCGGGCGAGAACCCGATCAGCTCCTGGAACTCGGCCATCGCGTGGACCTGGCTGCCGCGCTCGAGGACGTTGACCCCCTTCTTGACCGCGATCACGATGTCGCCGTCGAAGTACGCGCCGCGCTGCTCGAACTCGGTGAAGTCCTCGACGCTGCGCAGCGCGCGCTGCGAGCCGAACAGCCGCTGCTGATTGACCCCGCGCAGGGTCGGCGTGGCGATCCGCCGGCGAAATGCCTGCGGCCGGATGTCGCCGGCCAGGTGGGTGCCGGCGTTGGTGTGCCCGTTGGAGTGACAGTCGAAGCAGGCCACGCCGCGGCTCGGCGTCGCGCTGCGCCGGTCGGCGGTGTCGTTGAACTGCTGCTGCGGGAACGGCGTGACCAGCAGGCGGAGCCCCTCGATGTCCTTGGGGTTCAGGACGCCGTTGAACAGCCGGTAGAAGTTCTGGTTGGTGATCAGCTCGCCCTGCGAGACGTCCCCGAGGTCGGGCCGCGTGGTGAGGAACAGCGGCGGCGGGAACTCGGGCAGGAAGTGGTCGGGGATGTCGAAGTCGACGTCGAACCGCACCAGGTCGCGGTCCTCCTGGCGCCGGATCTCCCGGATCTCGAAGTCCGGGAACACCATGCCGCCCTGCGGCTGATCGGGGTGCGGCAGCGGCAGGAAGCCGGCCGGCCACAGCCTGCGCCGCTTGATCTCGCCGGGCGACATCTCGGCGAGCTGCTGCCAGCTGACGCCCCGGGCCAGCTTGACGCGCACGCCGCCCTGGATCGGCTTGCCGCGCGTCATCGTCAGGCCCGCGACCGGATGGTCGGCGAGGTCGTAGCGATCGCGGAGCAGCGCGAGCTGGCGCTGCATCACGAGCGGCTTCTCGTGCGACAGCTGGGCGTACACCTTGTCGAACGGCGGCTCGGTGGTCGGCAGGTAGCTGCTGTCGCCTCGTCGCGGCACCCCCGCGGAGGACGAGTCCGCGTCCGCCTCCGGCGCGCGACACCCGAACACCGTCACCGCCAGCGCGGCCGCCAGCGCGACCCCCGCCACCACCCATGTCCATGCGCCACTCGAGCCCTTCATCACACGACCTCCTCGGAAACGCCGCCCGGGTCCCTGCAAGGACGGGTCCGCGGCGATCGCCCGGCGATCGCAACGACCTCCGGCGCGTTTCGCAGGGCCCGCGAGGGCGCGCGCGGCCGCGGCGCACGCGGCGACGCGCACGGCGGGCTTGGGCGGCGCAGCGCACACCCGCCGTGTTCCACGGGTGGGAGATCGGGAGACGAGGGTGCTGACAGACCCACGTCGTAGGCTCGGCCGGTGCAGCTGATCGTCGCGGAGAAGCCGGCGGTGGCGCGCGACCTCGCGCGCGTGCTCGGCGTGCGCCCGTCCGGCGAGCACTGCTTCGAGGGCGCGGGGCGCGTGATCACCTGGTGCATCGGACACCTGGTCGAGCTGGACGAGCCGGCGGCCTACGACGCGCGGTGGAAGGCGTGGCGGCTCGACACGCTGCCGATGCTGCCCGCCGAATTCCGGCTGCGGCCGTCGCGCCACGCCGCGGCGCAGCTCCGCGCGGTGGCCCGGCTGCTCGCCGACCGCCGGTTCCACACCGTGGTCAACGCGTGCGACGCGGGCCGCGAGGGCGAGCTGATCTTCCGCTACCTCGTGCAGTTCGCCGGCCGCTGCCCGCCGGTCCAGCGGCTGTGGATCTCGTCGCTGACCGACGAGGCGATCCGCAAGGGGTTCGCCGCGCTGCGGCCGGGTGCGCAGCTCGATCCGCTCGCCGACGCGGCGCGATCGCGCTCCGAGGCCGACTGGCTGGTCGGCATGAACGCGACCCGGGCGGTCACCGCGCGGGGCCGGGTCGCCGGCGACACCGCGCTGTACTCGATCGGCCGGGTCCAGACCCCGACCCTGGCGATGCTGGTCCGCCGCGAGCAGGCGATCCGCGCGTTCGTGCCGCGGCCGTACTGGGAGGTCCGCGGCACGTTCACCACCGCCGGCGGCCAGCGCTTCACCGCCGGCTGGCGACAGGGCGGCGTGGCCCGGCTCGGCAGCGCCGCGATCGCCGAGGCGATCGCCGGGCGCGACACCGCCCACGGCGCGGCCGCCGATCCGATCGGCCCGCGCGTCGAGCGCGTCCGCGCGCGCACCGTCCGCGAGCCCCCGCCGCTGCTGTTCGATCTCACGGCGCTGCAGCGCACCGCCAACCGGCGCTTCGGGCTGTCGGCGGCGCGCACGCTCGAGATCGCCCAGGCGCTGTACGAGCGACACAAGATCATCACCTACCCGCGGACCGACGCGCGCCACCTGTCGAGCGACGTCGCGCGCGAGCTGCCGGCGCTGTTCGCGGCGCTCGCCGAGGTCCCCGACTATGCAGCGTTCGCGACCGAGCTGATCGCGCATCCGCCGCGGCCCGGCCGGCGGATCATCGACGACGCCAAGGTCCACGACCACCACGCGATCATCCCGACCGGCAAGCCGGTGCGGATCGACGCGCTGGACCGCGACGAGCGCCGGCTGTTCGACCTGATCGCGCGCCGGTTCCTCGCGGCGTTCTACCCCGACGCCGAGTTCGCCGTCACCGAGGCCTGGATCCGGGTCGGCGCCCCGGACGCCAGCGCGCCGGCGCTCCCCACCGGCGAGCCAGCCGGCGCCGCGCGCGGCGACCCGCCCGAGCGCGACGACGGCAGCGTCCCCGTGGTCGAGACCCTGCCGCCCGCGCCCGATCGCTACCTCGCGCGCGGCCGGGTCCGCCGGGTCGCCGGCTGGCAGGCGGTCGCCGGCATCGAGGCCGCCGCGGCGGCCCGCGGCCCCGATCGCCCGCCCGCGGGACCGCACGGCGGGGCCGCGCAGGGCGACGCCGAGGGCGACACAGGTGCCGGCGCCGAGCCGGCCCAGCCGCTGCCGCCGCTCGTCGACGGCCAGGCGCTCGACGGCGCGTTCGCGCCGCTCGCGAAGCAGACCGCGCCGCCGCGGCGCTACACCGAGGCCACCCTGCTCGCCGCGATGGAGTCCGCCGGCAAGGCGATCGACGATGAAGCGCTGCGGCTCGCGATGAAGGACTGCGGGCTCGGCACGCCGGCGACCCGCGCCGCGATCATCGAGACCCTGCTGACCCGCGACTACGCCGCCCGCGCGCGCCAGGAGCTCGTCCCGACGCCGCGCGGCATCGCGCTGATCGACGCGCTGCCGGTCACCAGCCTCGCCTCGCCGGAGCTGACCGGCGCGTGGGAGGCCCGGCTGGCGCGGATCGCCCGCGGCCAGGAGTCGCGCGCCGCGTTCATGGCCGACATCGCGCGCTACGTCACCGAGCTGGTCGACGCGATCCGCGGCGCCAGCCCCCCGGCAGCGCCGCCGGCCGATGGCGATGGCGCCGCCGGCGCGCCGGTCGGCCGCTGCCCGCGCTGCGGCGCCGGCGTGGTCGAGCGGCGCCGCGACTTCGCCTGCACCGGCGGCTGCGGCTTCGCGATGCCCAGCCGGGTCGCCGGCCGCGCGATCCGCGCTCCGCTCGCCGCGGTGCTGCTCGAGCGCCGGCGCAGCCAGCCGCTGCGCGGCTTCCGCTCGAAGGCCGGCAAGCCGTTCTCCGCCGCGCTCGTGCTCGACGACGACGGCGCGCTGCGCTTCGCGTTCGAAGCCGCGGGGCGCGGCCAGCCACCCACCCGAGGTGGCGGCGGCGCCGACCCGGACCCCGATGCCGCCCCCGGCCCGGATCCCGGATCGCCGAGCCCGACGAGCGCGATGAGCTCGACCCGCGCGCCCGCGCGCCGCCGGCGGCAAGCTGCGCGTCGCGGTCGAGCCCCCGGGCGGGCCGCCGGCACGGCCGACCGGGCATCCGCCGCCGGCCGGTCCCAGCCCACCGCGGCCCGCCGTCGGCCGTCGCCGTCGATCGCGGTCGACGAGCCGCGCGACGCGACGCGCGGAGCGGGGAATGGCACGGCTGTGCCGGCCCAGCCCGCCGCCGACAGGAAGATCCGTCCCCCATCGATCGACCCGCTCGGCTGTCCGCGCTGCCGGGTCGGCACGCTGATCGCCGGCAGCCGCGGCTGGGGCTGCGCGCGCTGGCGCGAGGGCTGCCGGTTCGTCGTGTGGTTCGAGACCGCCGGCCGCCGGCTCACGCCCGCGCAGCTCCGCGACCTGGTCGTCCGCGGCAAGACGCGCAAGGCGCGGTTCCGCTCCGATCGCGGCGCCGAGATCGACGGTCGCCTCGTCCTCGATCCCGCGGCCGACGGCGGCGCCCGCCTCGAGCCGGCGCGACCACCCCGCCCGCGGTCCACCTGACAGCAGGACGGCGCACGGCTCCACACTGCCGTACGTTGGCTACCGGGGCGCCACATCGCCGGATCGGAGCTTCTGGCGTTCATGCCGGCTCGAATGTTCTGTGCCACCAGGTGATCCAGCCACGCCAGATCCTGTATCCCCGGTCACCCGTCGCGCTCGCGCAGAACCGGCACGAGCATGTGGTCGAACGAGCGCACGGTCCTGGCGCAGCACAACGCTGCGGCGCCGCCGCAACACCACCTCCACCGGCAGGTGTACCGCGGATTGCCGATGATTCGCGCAGCTTGAAATAGGGAGTCGGGATCCATGCTTGTTCTGCCGCGAACCGCAGCGGTGAACATCCTCTGTGTCAGAAACCACGGATTCTTGCATGTGATTGCCGTCCTCTCAGGTGCGGCATGCGTGAGCGTCTGTCCGTGTCGTGACCCACATGCTGCCGAAGCGTGCAACGCACCGTGTCACCGCCAAGTGCCTGCATCACCTTGATATTTTCGGTGGGGTGCGCGAACTTCTGACTCGCTCGGGCGAGCCGGGCGCGGGCTTGCGACATGGAGATAGGCAGCCAGATCGGGCCGTTCGTGGTGAAGCGACTGCTGGGCAAGGGCGGCATGGGGAGTGTTTATTTGGCGGAACACTCCCTGATGAAAGACCTGCACGCGATCAAGGTGCTGGATCCGCAGCTGACCCAGAATCCCGCGATCGTCACGCGGTTCGTCAACGAAGCGCGCGCGGCCGCCAAGCTCCGCCATCGCAACCTGGTGCGCGTCCACAACATCGAGCGGCTGCCGGACGACGGGCCGTGGTTCATGGTGCTCGACTATCTCGACGGCAGCACGCTCGCGCGGTTCATGGCGGCGCAGCGCGGGCCGATGCCGCCGCCGGCGATCCTGCACATCCTCGCCCAGGTCGCCAGCTGCATCCAGCACGTCCACGACCACAGGATCGTCCACCGCGACCTCAAGCCCGACAACATCTTCCTGATCCGGCACGGCGACGATCCGCAGTTCCCGGTCGTGCTCGATCTCGGCGTCGCCCAGCTGAGCGAGGACCTGTCCGCCGGACCGGCGACCAAGACCGGGACGGTGATCGGCACGCCGATCTACATGGCGCCCGAGCAGCTGCGCGGCGAGCGGGTCTCGCCGGCGGCCGACATCTTCGCGCTCGGCGTCATCGCCTACGAGATGAGCACCGGCGGGTTCTTCCCGTATCAGTACGACGAGCCGCGCGCCGCCTACTTCGAGCTTGCGCCAGCCGAGATCTACTATCGCCAGCGCAGCGGCCCGCCGGTCGATCCGCGGCGGCGCTGCCCGGATCTCGGCGACGCCTGGGTCGACGCGCTGCGCGCCGCGCTCGATCCCGACCCCCGCATGCGACCGGCGAGTGCCGGTGCGTTCGCCCGCTTGCTCGCCGCTGCCGTCCCGACCCGCCAGGGCGACGGCCACGCGATCCTCCACCAGGTCGCGCGCGAGCTGATCGCGCCTCGCGGTTCCGACGTCGACCTTCGCGGCTCGGGTCCAGCTCCCGTGCTCTGCGACGCCGGCGCAGAGCCGTCTCCCGGGCAGGTCGCCGAGGCCGGGCCGGTCAGCACCCTCGCCGAGGCGGCCTCGCAGTCCCTCGAACCCTCGCATCGCCGGCGGCGCTGGGGGCTGATCGCCGCCGCGGGGCTGGCGGCGCTGGTCGCCGGCGGGGCCACGTTCGCGATCACCCATCTGGTCGCACCGCCAGCCGCCGCCCGCGGCGCCTCGACGCCTCCGGGGAGAGGCGCGGGCGCGTCCCCGATCACGGTCGCGATCGCACCCCGGGTGGGCGCCGGCCCTGCGCTCCCCGCTTCGACCCGCGAGGATGGGGTGCGCATCGCTCCCCCCGCTGCGCCGCCACCCGACCCGGGAAGCAGCTCCGCCATCGCGCAGATGCCGTCGGCGCAGCCCGCTGCGCCCGCTCCCGCCGGCGCGTCGAACCCCGCGACGCCGCGCGCCGCCTCACCGACATCGCCGCCCGCGACGCCGCCTGGTGGACCCGGCGCACCGCGCGGGGAAGCGCCAGGGGCCGAGCCGCCGGCGCGTCCACCGTCCACCGGCAGCGCCGCGCGATCGACCGCCGCAGCGCCGTCCGCGCCGGCCACCACCGCGGTCAAGAAGGGCGAGCTCGCAATCATCGTCAAGCCGTGGGCCCTGATCTGGCTCAACGGCAAGTCGCTCGGCCAGACGCCATTCCGCGAGGCCATCCCGGCCGGGAGGTATCGATTGCGCATTGCCAATGACGACGCGGGCAAAGACGAGACCACGCTGGTCACGATCAACCCGGACCAGACCACCACGGTCCAGAGGTCGTGGTGACCCGGCGATCCAGGATCCCGCCGCTCTGTGCCCTGGCCCTCGCGGCCTGGCTGGCCTGGCCCCGGCCGGCGCACGCCGAGCGCGACGTGCTCGTGATCGGCGGCACCGCCGCGGCGCGCGGCCAGCTCGCCGCGGTGCGCAGCGCGATCGAGGGCGCCCTCCGCAGGGCGGGCTGGAGCTGGCCTGCGCGTCCGCCGTCGCAGAAGGAGGCCGACAGCCTGCTCAAGTGCGAGGACTCGCGCTCGCCGTGGACCTGCATCCCCGCGACGATCAGCGGGCTGCACGCCGCCGACGTCCAGCGCGTGTTCGTGCTCTCGGTCGAAGCGAGGACCGCCCCCGATCCGATGATCGTGCTCACCGCGCGGGTCATCGTCGCGTCGAGCCCGCCGGCGTTCGTCGTCCGCCAGCGGTTCTGCGAGCAGTGCTCGGCCGGCCAGCTGGTCCAGGCCGGCGAGGAGCTCACCCGCGAGCTGTTCGGTGAGCTCGCCGCGCGCGCCAGCGCGACCGCGGTCGCCGTGACCTCCGAGCCGCCCGGCGCGGACATCCGGCTGGACGGCTCGCTCGCCGGCCAGACCCCCGCACGGCTGATCACCGATGCGGGCAAGCACCTGATCACCGTGACCCGGCCCGACTTCGTGTACGAGGTCCGGACGATCGACATCGCGCCGGGCCAGACCGTCGCGGTCGACTTCCGGTTGCGCGCTGCGCTGCCAGCCGCCGCAGCGCACCCGAGCACATCGCCTGCGCCGACAACCCCGGAGTCCCGCTCGTTTCGCCTGGTCCCCGCCGGGGCGATGATCGCTGGCGCCGGGCTCGTGGCATTCGGCGGCGTCGCTCTCTACCTCGGACACCTCGGCGGACCGACCGACCGCTATCGCTACACCCGCGCGACGCCGGTCGGCGTCGCGTCGCTCGTGCTCGGCCTCGGTGCGATCGGCGCCGGGCTCTACCTCTGGCGCGCCCCGGACGGCTCCGGGCTGTTCGGCGCCGTCGATCGCCACGGCTCGTCCGTGGTCTGGAGCGGACGATTTTGAGGAGGTATGTGATGGCTACGCCCGGAGTGTGCATGGCGCTCGCATCGTGGTGGGTGATCGCCGGCCTGGCGAGCGCCGGCTGCGACGGCCTGCTCGGCAAGGAGCCCAATCCGGGCTACTGCGCCAGCTCACCGTGCGCGCCGGACGCCGGCGGCTGCGGCTCGAACGCCGACTGCACATCGCCCGGAGCGGGCGTCTGCGATGTGATGGGAACCAGGCAGTGCGTGCAGTGCACGGCGACCGACCACGGCGCGTGCACCGGGAACGCCCCGGTCTGCGGGACCGACGAAGCCTGCCGGGGATGCGCGGGCCACGAGGAGTGCGACTCGGACGCATGCTCGTTCGCGACCGGATCGTGCGCCGCCGAGACCGACGTCGCGTACGTCAGCTCGACCGGCACCGACAACTCGACCTGCGACAAGACGGCGCCGTGCGCGAGCATCGCCGCCGCGCTGATGACCGGCCGGCACTATGTCAAGATCCACGGCACGATCGACGGCGCGGTCGTGGTCGACAAGGGCCGCACGGTGACGTTCCTGGCCGAACCGGGCGCGATGCTCACGCGCGGGACCGGCGGCGATGTGCTGACGGTCAGAGATACCGGCACGTCGCTCGCGATCTACGACCTCGCGATCTCCGGTGCGCAGGGCTCGTCGGTCGGCATCTCGCTGGCCGGTGTCGCAACACTGTCGTTGATGCGAGTCACGGTCTCGAACAACGCCGGCGGCGGAATCGCCTCCGCGGGAGCGCTCACCATCGATCACAGCATCATCACCGGCAGCGGCGGCGGCGGGCCGGGGATCTCGATCACCGGCGGCTCGCTCAGCCTCGCGCAGAGCCTGGTCAGCGGGAACCGCGCGGGTGGCGTCGATGTCACGGGCACGATGGCCAAGTTCGCCATCGTGAGCAACAAGTTCGTGAGCAACGGCTCGGGTGATAACGGAGGCTCGTTGATCGGCGCGGTGAGCATCCGAGCCAACTTCGCCAGCACCAACCTCCTGGAGTTCAATACCTTCTACAAGAACCTGAGCACCGACGGGACCGGCGCCGCGATCCAGTGCACTCCCTCCGCATTCACGGCGCGCGCCAACATCATGCTCAACAACGGCACCACCAGCAGTCCCGATCAGACCAGCGGGACCTGCACACACATCTACTCGATCACGAAACCAGGCATGGTTCCCACGGGCACGGGCAATCAGGCCGGCGATCCCATGTTCGTGGACGCCCCCGGCGGCAACCTCCACTTGCAAGCGGGAAGTCCCGCGGCCGGCGCGGCGAACCCACTGGCACCGCTCACCGGGCTCTCCGCGCGCGACTTCGATGATCACCCCCGGACGACCCCGGTGAACCTCGGCGCGTACCAGTGACCTTGCGCTCCACGCTCTGCCTCACCACGGCTCGTGGCCGGACCGCTTGCATCGCCGTCGCGATCGCGATCGGCTGCGCGCTCTCCGCGCGCGCGGCGGCGGCTCCCGACGCGGCACCGGCCGTTCCGCCGGTGGCCCCGACGCCGGCGCCCGCGACCCCGGCGAAGCCGCCGATCCTCGTGCTCGAGGCCCACGTCGGTGCTCGCCCGCTGGAGCTCGCCGCCACGGTCGGCCCGGTGCTCGACGAGCTCGAGCAGCGCGGCTTCGCCGCTCACCCCGGGAGCATCACCCGGGCGCTCGGCGGCCGGGCGCCGCGCCCCGGCGTGCTCGACGGCGGCAAGACCGCGGCCGAGATCACGCAGCTGGTCGAGAGCGGGTTCGACGCATTCACGCGCGGCAAGTACAGGGACGCCGAGACCTCGCTCGGTCTCGCGGTTCACCAGATCAAGCGCAACCCCGGGCTGCTCGTGCTCGACGCCAGCAATGCGCGGTCGACGTTCCACGCGTACGTCGGCCTCGCGCTCAGCCAGGCCAAGCTGGGCAACGCACCGGAGAGCGTCGAGACCATGACCGAGCTGCTGCGGTCGTTCAGCACCCAGACGATCAGCCGTGCCGAGTACGGCCCGCAGGCCGAGCAGTTCTATCGCGCGGTGCAGAAGCAGACCCAGCTGATGGGGCGCGGCCGGCTCACGATCGCGGCCGGCAACGATCATGCGATGATCTTCGTCGACGGCGAGCTGCGCGGCATGGGCAAGGCCGCGCTGGCCGACCTGATCCCCGGGACCTACCGCGTGTTCATCGATGTCCCCGGGACCTCGGGCCGGCAGTACGAGGTCGACGTCCGCGCCAGCGCCGACACCCGGCTCGACGTCGACTGGGAGATCGACGCCAGCCTGCTGATGTCATCGCAGTGGGTCGGCTTCGTGTTCGCCAGCGAGGTCGAGCGCAGCAAGGAGGCGAGCTACGCCCGCGCGCTCGCCCGCCGGTGGGGCGGCGAGAGCCTCGTCATCGTGGGCACCACGCGGCTGCAGGACCGCTCGGCGGTGATCGCGACACTGTACCGCGCCAGCGGCGAGGTCGCGCGCAGCGCGCTGGTCGTCACCGGCGGCGGCGACGACGCCCGGCTGCGCTCGCTGGCGAGGTTCATCGCGGATGGCACGCCGTCCGACGAGCTCGCCCGGGTCACCGGGGTCCAGCGCCAGGGCGCGGCGGAGGCCGCGGGCCCGGCGCCGCACGACCGCATGCCGCTGGCTGCCAGGCTCTGCCTGGGCGCCGGCCTCGTCGGCGTGGCGGCCGGCACGGCGCTGGTCGTCGCCAGCCCGGGCCCGGATCCGAGGCAGCGCTACTATTACCGCACCGCGCCCGCCGGGATCGTGGTGGGCCTGACCGGCGCGGCATCGATCGGCGTCGGCGTCGGCCTGTGGTGGTGGCTGCGCCGGCAGGACGAGCGATCGGTGCCCACCGTCTCGCTCGGCGCCTCCCATGCCGTGCTCGGCTGGTCCGGTCGGTTCTGACCCCTGGCCCTCGCGGGTCGTGATCCGCGACGGGACCCGTGGCATAACGGAATCGTGATCGAGCGCGCGACACTCGTGAGCCTCCTCGCAGTCTCGACCGCGGTCTCCACCGCGGCGTCGTTCGCGGCGCCGCCCGGCAAGCCACCGGCCGGCGCGCCGGCGCCGGGCCCGCGGATGGAGCCCGACGATCTGCCCGGGCCGCAGCCCGAGGTCTCCGGCGAGACCGCCAAGGTCGACCTGCCCGCGATCCCGGCGTTCGCGCTGCCGGGGATCGAGCCCGGGTTTCACGGCCCGCGCGAGCTGCACGTCCAGGGCAGGCACCTGCTCGGCACCGAGATCAAGGTCAAGGGCTACATCACGTCGATCTACGACTGCCCCGCGCAGCTCGCGTCGCTCCACCCCGAGGCGTCGCCCCAGAAGATCGCGACGGCGATCCAGAAGGATCCGACGCTGTGCGAGCGCGCCAAGTTCCTGCTCGGCGACGCCCGGGACACCGCGCGCGATGCGTCGATCCGGGTGGTCGACGTGCCCCGGCCGCCGCGCCGGATCGAGCGCGGCAGGCTCCGGCAGGCCGATCTCAAGGGCATCTGGCCCGACGTGCCGAACATCGCGGTCGGCGACTACGTGATGATCACCGGCACCTGGGCGCTGGTGTCGCCGCACGCCGAGCACAGCACCGACGGCCTGCTGGTCTACAAGGCGCTGGAGCACCTCGCGCCGCCCGGGGCACCGGCCGCCGCGATGGCAGCCGGGACCGGCGAGCCCGACATCGACGTCGTGACCACGGTCCCGCTGCGCAAGCTGGTCAGCAACCAGGTCCGCAACGCGTCCGTGGATCACTACAGCGCCTGCAACAAGGCGAACGCGGCGCGCCAGTACGACGCCGCGATCGCCGCGTGTCAGGCCGCGGTCCAGGCGTGGCCCGACAACCACCTCGCCTGGTACCTGTGGGGCGCCGCCCACATGGCCAAGGGCGAGTGGCAGAAGGCCCGGGAAGCGATCGAGCACGCCGTGACGCTGCGGCCCGATCACGGGATGTACCAGCTGTACTACGGCGTCTCGCTGTACGAGGCGGAGCTCGAGCGCGTGCGCGACGAGCAGGCGATCAAGGAGAGCAAGAAGCCCGAGGAGGTCGAGGTCGAGCCCGGGCTGCTCAAGCTCGACGCCGCGCGCGACGCGCTGCGCCGGGCGGCCCGGATCAACCCCCGGTTGTGGCGCGCCCACTACTACCTCGGGCGGGTCTACCGCGATCTCGACGACTCCCGGCACGCGGCCGAGCAGTTCGCCCAGACGATCGCGACCCACCCGAGCTACCGGTTCGGCTACATCGCGCTGGTCGAGCTGTACCGGCGCTGGAGCTACAACGACCAGGCGGCGGCGGTCGCGCAGCAGGGCACGCTCCAGGTGACACCGGCGGAGTCCGGCGATCTGTGGTTCGAGCTCGGCATGGCCTACGACGCCAAGCGCGACGACGACAAGGCGATCGACGCGTTCACCCGGGCGCTCGCCGCCCGGCCCGGCGACCTGGGCACGAAGTTCCAGCGCGGCCAGGCCTACTACCGCAAGAACGACTACGCGAACGCCAGGCGCGATCTCGAGGAGGTCGCCGGCTCCAGCGATCCGGCCGTCGCGACCACCAAGCCGCTCGCGGTCCAGATGCTCGACCAGATCGCGCACAAGCGCTGACGCGCCGCGATGTGATGTAGTTCACCGCGCGTGACCAGAGTGCCACGCGCGAGATCGGCCCCGGCGCGTGCAAACGAGTGCGGGCTGCCGTACATGAATGCCCACGCTCGTAAGCTGAGACTCGAAGATCACACGGACTGCTGCGTCCAGTGGTCAAACCGCCAGGACAGGCCGTCGAGAGATCAGGAACTGCCTGGTTCCCTTTACCGGCGATGGATGCAAGATCGGCCGGCTCCAGACGACCGGGCGGCACGCGCCGCCGATCGCCATCCACGCGTGACGGAGGACGAACATGGATCGACACCGAGAGACGTTTTCGACGTGCGCCCGCATGCTCCTGATCGGGCTCCTCGCGAGCTGCGCCTCGCTCGACGCCGCGGACACCGGATCTGCCGCCGCGGCCGACGCGGGTGACACCCCGCGCATCGCCGGGGACCACGCCGCGTTCGCGGTCACCGAGCAAGGCCCGGTGCGCGGCGTCGCGACCGACACCACCCTGGTGTTCCGCGGCATCCCCTACGCCGCCCCGCCGGTCGGCGATCTGCGGTGGCGGCCGCCGCAGGCCGTGGCGCGCCACCGCGGCGTGCTGGACGCCACCCGGTTCGCCAATCACTGCCCGCAGATCGCCAGCCCGTTCGGCCAGGCCAGCACCACCGAGGACTGCCTGTTCCTCAATGTCTTCACCCCCAACCCGCGCCACGGCCACGGCCACGACCGCGACGATGACCGCGGCCGCGACCACGACCGCGACGGCGACCGCGATGACGACGGCGACCGCTTCGGCCTGCACCCGGTGATGGTGTGGATCCACGGCGGCGCGCTGGTCACCGGCGAGAGCGACGACTACGACGCGACCCGGCTGGTCGAGCAGGGCGACGTCATCGTCGTCACGATCAACTACCGGCTCGGCGAGCTCGGCTTCCTCGCCCACCCCGCGCTGACCGCCGAGTCGCCCGATCACGCGTCGGGCAACTACGGCCTGCTCGACCAGCAGGCGGCGCTGCGCTGGGTGCACCGCAACATCCTGCTGTTCGGCGGCGACCCCGGCCGCGTCACGATCTTCGGCGAGTCGGCCGGCGGGCTCAGCGTCCACAGCCAGCTCGCCGCGCCCAGCTCGGCCGGCCTGTTCCAGCGCGCGATCGTCGAGAGCGGCGCGTACCAGCTGACCCAGCCCAGCCTGGCGACCGCCCAGGCCACCGGCGCCGCGTTCGCGACCGCCGCCGGCTGCACCGACCAGACCGCCGCCTGCCTGCGCGGCCTGTCGATCGCCCAGATCCTCGCCGCGCAGCCCGGCGGGACCGCCGGCGCCAGCCCG
>Ga0307476_10001487_pt1 | contig 14262 bp, 16 predicted proteins | sample atmos_gasesECM2C_2_FD_203314 | JGI IMG/M metagenome (GOLD analysis project Ga0307476, IMG submission 203314) | Hardwood forest soil microbial communities from Morgan-Monroe State Forest, Indiana, United States - atmos_gasesECM2C_05 | ecosystem: Environmental > Terrestrial > Soil > Temperate... | reverse complement strand
TTTCTTGGCGGACAAAATGATCAGGCGAAGTCGCTGTCTCCGCCGCCGCCGAAATCGCCACCGTCGAAATCGTCGGCGTCGTTGTCCATGTCGCTGCCGTCGTCGTCCGCCGAAGCCGTGTCGAAATATCCCGCGCGCGAATTATCGTCATTCCGATTGTTCGGCGAGCCGATATCGTTGATTCCGGCATCGCGGGCCATATTGGAGTCGGATTGGTTGGTCCACGGGCTTGCACCGCTGCTCTTGTCGGCCATCGCCGAAGCGTCGCCAAAACCGTGCTGGCTTCCGCCCATCATCGAGCGGATGCTGTTGAGAAGAAGCGATCCGCCGACCACGCCGGCTGCAGCGGCCGCCGCGGTGCCCAGGAAGGAACCGCCGCCGCCGCCGAACGGCGGTTGCGGACCACCGTAGGGCTGGCCATACGGTCCCTGGTCATACCGTCCAGGAGCCTGCTGCATCACCTGACCGCTGTTCCAGACCGGGCGATTGCCGGCGTCGGGCGGGCGAACATTGGGCACCGAGCTGCGGGACTGACCTTGCCCGAAGATCGCACCGCGCATCGAATCGAGGAAACCGCCACCCTGCTCCTGTTGCGGAGCGTGGGCAGTCTCCAGTTCCTGGATGCGATCATTGGCGCGCCTGAGCGCTTCGTCCTGCACCAGAACCGTCTGCACCAACGCATAAATCGCGTTGGGCGCAATGCGCAAGCCCTGGGCGATCGCAGCAACGGCGTCTGGATCGCGCGGCGCGCTTTCCATTTTTGAAAGCCGTTCGAAAAGGTCGTCAACCAACTGGCGTTCTTGCGGTGTCATCGGGCTTCTCCATCGTCGCTTCGAAGCGCGGGGCAAATGTAGGGGGCCGTTGTGCCGCGGGTAGTGCGGTCCTGAATTAAATTTATGCGATGGGGCGAAACCGGCTAAGTACCCGCGACGGGATGCGCAAATGATTGATTGGAGCCGGGAAAATACCGCAGGGCGGTCTTCAGGCGATCTTCAGGAAAGGACAATTCCGTTTGCCGCGAGTAGGCGCGGAAATTGCTCGCTTGCGAGAAATGCGTATTCGCGTTCGCGCTGCTCGGTCAGCGGATCGAGGCTGACCAGGACATCGTCCACTTCCCCGGGGTGACACATGAGGACGGCGCCCTCGCTCACACCTTGCAGGAATTGTTGCATCAGCGCGGCGAAATCGGGCTTGCTGGAGAAATCATAGGCTCCGGCGAAGTCGGGGTTGAAGGCAATATTGCTGCTTGAGGCGCGACGTCGAAACCTCGCGCTAAGGACATCGAGAACCAGGCCCTTGGCTGAACCGAACCGCTCCAGCAGCGGCCGATTGCGCCCGCATTGACGAACCCAGGCGCCGGGTGCTGCTTCCTTCACCGCGGCCAGGAAGGCGTCGCGCACGCCCGGAAACAGCTGCACGTGCTGGTGACCGTCGACGAAATCCGGAGCGCGTCCGAACAGTTCGCCGAAGCTCGACAACTGCACCGTCAATTCGGTGCGGATGACTTCCGCGTCCAGCCTTCCCATCAGGCCGAAACGCAGGAGTTTCGCAAACGGCAGGAACATGCCGCCGTCGGTTGGCTTGAAATGCATGGTCAAAGGGCGGAACGGCGCGGTAAGCGTGACGTGCAGGCCGATCGCACAGCGCTGCGAACTGGCGGCAGCCGCCGCGAGCGCGTCTGCTTCGTCCCGGCCGATCGCGGGGCCTGCCACCATGACCGAGGTGGCATTGAGCCGGCCGCGCGCGATCAGATCGCGGATCGCACCGTTGACCTTCGGGCTGATGCCGTAATCGTCGGCGCATAGCCAGATACGTTTTGGCGCGTTCGCTACCATTTGCCGCAATGTGTTGACGCGAACGGCACGCCATCCTTCATTCGGCCGCAGTCCTTTCGGCGGCGACAGCATCCTCCAGCGCTTCGGCGTGCTTCTCGCTGTGTTCGGCGACAAAGTAGATCGGCCGCGCTTTCAATTCAGAAAGGATCTTGCCGATATATTCGCCGACGATGCCGATCATGATGAGCTGAACGCCACCGATCGTCATCAGGCCGACCACCAGCGAGGGATAACCGGGAACCGACTTTCCGTCCACCAGCGTCTCCCAGAGAATCGAAAGACCGAACAGGAAGGCGCCGGAAGCAAGCAAGACGCCAAGCATGCTCGCAAAGCGCAGCGGCGCCACCGAAAACGAGGTCAGGCCTTCGATCGAAAGCCCCACCAGGCGGCCGGCGCTGAACGTCGTCATGCCGTGCGCGCGTGCTGCGGGTTCGTAATCGACCCGGATCTGGCGAAAGCCGATCCAGCTCGCAAGGCCCTTGAAGAAGCGATTGCGTTCGGGGAGCTGCCGCAGCGCCGCCGCCGCGCGCGGCGACAGCAGGCGAAAGTCGCCGCCATCTTCCGGGATCTTCTGCCGTGCGCCCCAATTGATCAGCGCATAGAAACCACGCACGGCAAACCGCCGCGCAAGCGGTTCATTGTCGCGATGGGCTTTCGCCGTGTAAACCACGTCATAGCCGTCATCGATCCAGTGACCTACCAGCGTTTCCACGAGGTCGGGTGGATGCTGGCCGTCACCGTCCATGAACAGCACGGCGCCGCGACGGGCATGATCCAGGCCCGCCATCAGGGCTGCTTCCTTGCCGAAGTTGCGCGACAGCGAAACGACCTGGATATCGAGCCATTCGGCGCGGAGCCCGCGCGCGATGGACAGGGTGGCGTCGGTGCTGCCGTCGTCGATGTAGACGACCTCACAGGCCAGCCGATGGCGGCGTTGCAGCGTCTTGGCGAGATCGCAGAGCCGCAGGTGGAGAGCGGCAAGCCCGGCCGCCTCGTTGTACAATGGCACCACGATCGACAACCCCCGCGCCGCGGCGTTTGCGGCGGTGGTTGACAGGCCAGAGACGTCAGTACCCAGCATCATCGATCAGGTTCCACGCACGATCAGGGTCCAACCATCATGTTCGACCCATCATGTCCCACCCATCATTTCGACCCATCCAGATACCTAACATATGGCAATCGGGATGGCTTGTCGCCACGGCCCTTTCTTCCGCGGCTTTTCGTCTTACCGGCGCAGGAAAGCCTCGAGGCGGGCGAACAGCGGGTTGTCGCGGTCGAGAACATAGTCGAGAGAGGCCACTGAAACCGTCTCCGCGCCGTGATCCCGCAGAAAGCTGCCGAGCGCGTAGAGTTGCGCCGGAGGACAGTGCAGTGTCACCATGCCGGAGGAGGTCGGCCCACCGAATGGCGACACCACCCCGAAGCGGTTGTGGGCCTCGGCCAACAGTGCCGTATCGCAACCGGCAAAGCGCGTGCGCACCTCCCGGTATTTGCTGGCGCGGGCGCGGGCGGCGATGTGGTCCAGGATGACGCGTGCGGCCTCGCGCGCTTCGTTAGACCAATCGGCGTCGCGCGATGCCACGAGATTGGCCTGGCTGCGCAGGATCACGCCGTCGTCGAGCACTTTCAATCCGTTGGCGGCAAGGGTGACCCCGCTCGTCGTGATATCGACGATCATTTCGGCGGTGCCGACCGCAGGCGCGCCTTCGGTCGCGCCGGCGCTCTCGACGATGCGATAATCGACGATGCCGTGTGCGGCGAAGAATGCGCGCGTGAGGTTGATGTATTTGGTCGCAACTCGCATTCGCCGGTTATGCTGCGCGCGAAAGCCGGTAGTGACGTCGTCGAGGTCGGCCATGGTGCGCACGTCAATCCAGGCCTGCGGCACGGCGACCACCACATTGGCGTTGCCAAAGCCGAGACTGTCGATCAAAAGCACGCGCTTGTCGGCTTCGGCAATGGTTTCCCGTACCAGATCCTCGCCGGTGACGCCGAGATGCACCGCGCCACGCGCAAGCTGCGAGGCGATTTCGTTCGCCGAAAGATAGGCGATCTCGACATTGTCGAGGCCGGAGATGGTGCCACGATAGTCGCGCGCGCCGCGGGGCTTGGCCAGCGCAAGTCCGGCCCGCGTAAAGAACGCTTCCGCGTTTTCCTGCAGCCGGCCCTTCGAGGGAACGGCAAGAACGAACGGCGCGGTCATGACACGCCCCCGCTCGCGGCCGGCTTGCCGCCAAGCGCCATCAAGGTTTCGATCCAGATCGAGAATCCCACGGCAGGAATCGACTCAAGGGCACCAAGCCGCGTCATCAGCCCGTCATAGCGTCCGCCAGCCACCAGTGGCTCGACACCATTGCTCCTGGCATGCAGTTCGAACTCGAAGCCGGTGTAGTAGTCGAGGCCGCGGCCGAACGAGGTGGAAAATCGCGTCGAGGCGGGATCGATCCCGCGTGCATTCATGAAGCCGATCCGGCTCTCGAACGCATCGATAGCAGCATGGATGTCGAGCTTTGCGTCGGCGGCAAGGGCCCGCAACCGCGCGATCGAATCCGTCGGATCGCCCGAGATCGCAAGGAACCGCTTGATCAGGTCGAGCGCGTCGCGAGGCAGCGCACCGCTCTTGAGCGTCGACTGCTCGAGGAAGCGATCGGCAATCTCCGCAACTGCTCGGCCACCGACATTGGTCGTGCCCGCAATCGTCATCAGATCGGTCACCAGCGCCAGTGCCGCCTTGCGATCGGAACCTGCAAGTGCCGCGAGCACGCCCTCATATTCGTTGCGGCTCGAGGCCGTCGCAAGCGTCAACCTCTCGAGATCCTGCTCCAGGCTGATCTTGCGGTTGAAGTCCTTGATCAACCGCCGCCGCCAGACCGGGTACAGATTCAGCGCATCGATCAGTGCCGTAAACAGCGCGACATCGCCAGTGCGGATTTCAACGTCGGTCAGGCCGAAGGCGCTGGTGGCCTCAAGCGCCAGCGCCAGCATTTCCGCGTCCGCAGCCGGGCGATCCTGCCGTCCGAAGGACTCGATACCTGCCTGCAGGAATTCGCTCGGCCGGCCGCCGCGATAGCGGAACACGGGGCCAAGGTAGCTGAATCCGGCCGGCTGACCGGCCTTGCCCGAAGCAAGATAGTCCCGTGCGACCGGGATGGTCAGATCGGGGCGAAGGCAAAGTTCCTCGCCGCCGGCATCCGTGGTCAGGTACAGGCTTTTGCGGATGTCTTCGCCCGAAAGGTCCAGAAAGGGCTCAGCCGGCTGCAGGATCGCCGGCTCCGCCAAGGTGTAGCCGGCCTGGGCGAACGACAATAGCAGCGGGTCCGCCCACGCGGCGGATGCGGTCGCAGTAGTGCCCCGTTTCCGCAGTTCGTCAGCCATTAGCGGCCCCTCCGGAACGAACGTCGGAAACCAGAGAGGGTATTGGCAAGCATTCATTCCTGGTGCCGCTCATCGATTTGAAGTTCCTGATGCGGACTCGCCGCAATCGGTGCAGGAACTTCAAATCGGCGGCGCCAGGGGCGGCGGAAACAGTCATCTTGAAGTCCAAATCCTGGGGATGCGGGTTCCAGCCTTTGAGCGGTTCAAGAACCGAAAGTACCTGTAAGTCATTGATCAAAAGTGTTTTTCCTAAGGTAATCCGGGCTTGGCAAACCAGAAAAACGCTTTTTCGCGAGAGCCCTTAGCATGGCCCGGGTCGGGTTTCGACTGGGATCGGCCAAGTCGCTTAACGGGCGGCCAAGAAATGGGGCCGAGGCGGCCCCGTCGCACCCTATCGCGGCGGGTGGCCGACGGTCCAATCGCCCAGAATCGCCTGCACCAGCGCCAGCGCGGCAACGCCGGCAGTGTCCGCGCGCAAAATTCGCGGCCCCAGCGAAAGCCGCAAGCTTCGCGGCTGCCCCATCAGGATGGCACGCTCGTCATCGGCAAATCCGCCTTCGGGGCCAATCACCACATCGATCCCATCGGCGGCGCCATTTGCGGCCCGCAGGGCCTGCCAGGGATCAGCTACGTCAGCGGCTTCGTCGCAGAAGACCAGCAGGCGGTGCGGATTGCGTTCCTTCAAATAGCGCTCAAGCTGCACCGGCTCCGCAACGTCTGCGATACCAAGGATACCGCATTGTTCGGCCGCCTCGATGACATTGGCCCGCATCCTCTCGGCGTTGACCCGCGATACCTGGGTGTGACGCGTCAAGATCGGTTGCAGGGAAGCTGCTCCCATCTCGACCGCCTTCTGCACCATGTAGTCAAGGCGGGCGTGTTTCAGCGGCGCAAACACGTATGCGAGATCGCCTGGCCGATCCTGCGGCCGGGTCCTTGCAATGACGGTGAGACGATCGGGCCGTTTGCGCCCGGATATCGAAGCCTGCCACTCGCCGTCTCGGCCATTGAACACGAGAATGGTTTCACCGGCCGACAACCGCAGCACGTTGCCGAGGTAATTGCTCTGGTCGCGCGCGAGCGTGACGGTTGCGTCAGGTGCCAGGACGGCGTCGACGAACAAGCGCGGTTTGCGGAAATCGAATTGCGGCATCGCAAATGTTCCAGTCCGCCGGCCTTTTAGCCCAAAGGATGAGAAAAAGCGCGATAATCGGCGCTTTGGCGCGGCTCAACGCCGCGCTGTTGCCCAATTCCATGGGTTGTTATGGACTTGGAGCAATCGTAAAATGACCCATCAGAGTCGCAACTCCCAAGACGCTCGGGGGCCGTGGACCTTGTCCTTAAGGGAATAGCTTGGATGATCCGTCGCCTGATCGTGCCGCTTGCCGCGGCGATCGTTACGCTCCATGCCGCGCAGAGTTTCGCGCAAGGTGTCTTTCCCGCACCGCTGCCGGGTCAGGCCGGTGCAGCCAACAGTTCGCCATTTCCGCCGGTGAATGGCGCCGCCGGATCGCCTGCCTTCGGTGCTGCACCTGCGGCCGCTCCCGCCGGGTTTCCTTCAGCAGGCGCCACGCCGTTCTCGAGCGCGCCCTTCGCGGCGCCGCCCACCCAGGCAGGCCCCAGCGATGATTGCATGAAGGGTTTCCTTCCACTGCGCGAAGAGGCGGAAAAGCGCGGCAAGCTGATCAAGGCGGCAAGCGACCGGCACGCGCCTCCGGCCGAGGCCTGCAAGCTGATCGGAAACTTCGCCGCGGTCGAGACCAAGATGATGAAATACGTCGAAGTCCACATGGCGAAGTGCGGGATTCCGCCCCAGATTCTTGATCAACTTAAGAATGGCCACAAGGGTACCGAGACGATGCAGCAGAAGGTGTGTGCTGCCGCCGAGCAGATGGCAAAGGGACCGGCAGGCCCCAGCCTGAGCGACGTGCTGGGTTCGGCAACCGCCCTTCCGGAAGCCTCCACCTCGAAAAAGGGTGGCGGCACATTCGATACGCTGAGCGGCAACGCGCTGACGCGATGAGTGCCATCGCGGGTTTGAACGAAAATCCGAAAGAGGATTCCGTGTCGCGATGAACGAGGCGACGGCCCGTGTTGCGGATGCGACCGGCAATTGGGTCGACACGCTCGCTCCGCTGTGGTCACGACCCTATCTGCGGCTCGCCCGGCTTGACCGTCCGATCGGGTCCTGGCTGCTGCTCTTGCCATGCTGGTGGTCGGCGGCGCTTGCCGCCTCGCTCGCCCGCAACCTCGGCGGATTGCCGTTCATTCTCGCGCTGTTCTTCGTTGGTGCCTTCGCCATGCGCGGGGCGGGTTGCACCTGGAACGACATCACCGATCGCGATCTCGATGCGAAGGTCGAACGCACGCGGTCGCGTCCGATACCCTCAGGCCAGATCAGTGTGCCGCAGGCGCTTGTGTTCCTGGTGGCACAGGCCCTGATCGGGCTTTGCGTGCTGCTCCAGTTCAATCGTTTTGCGGTTGCAACCGGCATCGCCTCGCTTGCCATCGTCGCCATATATCCGTTCATGAAGCGCATCACGTGGTGGCCGCAGGTCGTGCTCGGCCTTGCCTTTTCGTGGGGTGCGCTGATGGGGTTTGCCGTCGTCCTCGGGCGGATCGACACCACGGCACTGGTTCTCTACGCCGGTTCGATTGCATGGGTGATCGGTTACGACACCATCTACGCGCACCAGGACGCCGAAGACGACGCTCTGATCGGAGTGCGTTCGACCGCGCGGCTGTTCGGCGCCCGAACCCGACAGGCGTTGATTCTGTTTTATGGTTTGGCGGTGATTTTGATAGGCGCGGCAATCTGGCTCGCGGGCGCCGGCGTTTCGGCCTGGCTCGGCCTTGGCGCGTTCGCAGCGCATCTCGTCTGGCAAATCGGGCGGCTTGAGATCGGCGACCCCGCGCTGTGCCTGCGCATCTTCAAGTCGAACCGCGATGCCGGGCTGTTGCTGTTTGCCGGGCTGCTCGCAAACGCCGTGATGCGGGCAGTTTAAACCGCCTCAGTTTCTCGCGATGATCTCGCGCTCGCCGCGATGCACGCTGGCCGAATCGAGCGGGCCGCCGCCGCGCCGCCGCATCAGGAATTTCGGACGCCGGGCCCGGATTGCGCTGCGCCGCCGCCGCCGCGCCGCCGGCTCGCGGGCCGTGTCCTCCGGCAGCTGCGGCAGTGCGAAGATATCGCTCCACATTTGCCAGGCAGCTATGATCTCGTCGCGGTTCGAACTCACGCAGAGCGGAATGGTCAGCGACGGATCGCGGTGAAGCAGAACAATCATCTGCCCGTCATCGACGCCGCGCAGCGCGACGCCACGAAAATCGCTGACCCGAACATTGATGGCCATCCGCATTCCATGGACGGCACGCCGCAGAACGACGCGTTCGCGGTATAGTTCGACCCTTCGCACGCCGCCATCAGCGCGGACATCATGCGTTTCGAAGCTGACGGGAAGAGAAAGAGGGTCGGGCAGCAATGCGCGGCCCGACCCTGCGGGATTGATCCCGCCTGTTGGTGTTTGACGCCTCACGGCTTCGGTCTCCCCGCCGGGATTATGTTCCCGGTCGATACGCGAGACCTTGCCAGAAGGGGGTCCGAAACCGCTTAAAAAGGCTGGTTAATCCGTTCTCACCGGCCCTGCATTCATTCGCATGATTGACAAGAGCTTGGCTCGCATGATTGACGAGACCTTGCACCGAAAGCGAAAATCTTTGGCTTTCGCGCCGTGAAAATGCTTGAAATCCCCGTGAATCAGGCACATCTGGTTGGTCGCGCGATTGCCCATCGGGCTTGTCCGCTTCTCCTTGAAATGGCTGGATTTTGTTCGTGAACTCTTCACCATCGACCGCATCGTCCGTTGTCTCGAAGACCACCGCTTCCGACCTGTTCGATCAATCCGCCTTGAGTACGCTGGCGCAGCGTCTCGTCGAGGCCGCAAGGCGCGCCGGCGCGGACGCCGCCGATGCGGTAGCGGTGCGCGGCGTTTCGCAAGGCGTCGAGGTGCGGGATGGGCGCGTCGAGGAGTCCGAGCGTTCGGAAGGTGACGATGTAGGCTTGCGCGTGCTGGTCGGACAGCGCCAGGCCGTGGTCTCCACCAATGATGTCAGCGGCGGCGGCATCGCCCGGCTCGCCGAGCGCGCGGTCGCGATGGCGCGCGTTGCGCCCGACGATAAATATGTCGGCCTGGCGGATCCGTCGCTGCTCGCTCGCGAATTTCCCGATCTCGATCTGCTCGATCCCGATATTCCGACCACCGCGGAACTCGAACGTCGCGCCTGCGAGGCGGAGGCGGCAGCCCTCGCGGTGAAGGGTGTGACCAAGTCCGGCGGCGCCTCGGCCTCGACCGGAATTGGCGGCATGGTGCTCGTGACCAGCACCGGATTCCACGGTTCGTACCTGAGATCGAGCCAGGGCATCTCGGTGACCGCGATATCGGGCGAAGGCACCACGATGGAACGCGACTACGACTTCACCACCGCGCCACACGCCGCCGATCTCGCTTCGCCGGAAAGCGTCGGCCGTACCGCGGGCGAGCGAACGGTGGCGCGCGCCAATCCGCGCAAGGTCGAAACCTGCAGGGTACCCGTCGTGTACGATCCGCGTGTTTCGGGTTCAATCGTCGGTCACCTGGTGGGAGCGATCAACGGCGCATCGATTGCCCGCAAGACCAGCTTCCTGAAGGATCGTCTCGGCCAGCAGTTGTTTGCGAATAATATCCGCATCATCGACGACCCGTTGCGCGTGCGAGGATTGCGTTCGCAGCCCTTCGACGCCGAAGGCGTCAAGGTCAACAAGCTTGCGATCATCGACCACGGTATCCTGACATCATGGTTGCTGGATTGCGCGACCGCGCGCGAGCTTGGGCTCGTCACGACCGGTCACGCCCACCGCGGCGTGTCATCCTCGCCGTCGCCGGGGGCGTATAATCTTCATCTGGAGGCGGGTGAAGTTCCGCCGGCAGAACTGATATCCGATATTGCCAGGGGATTCTACGTCACCGATCTGATCGGTTCGGGCGTCAACGGCGTAACCGGGGATTATAGTCGCGGCGCGTCGGGCTTCTGGATCGAGAACGGCGAGATCACCTATCCGGTGAGCGAGGTGACGATCGCAGGGCACCTGCTGGAGGTGTTCAAATCGCTGGTGCCTGCCAGCGATCTGACATTCCGCTATGGGGTCAATGCGCCGACGTTGCGGATCGAGGGCTTGACGCTTGGCGGGCGCTAATGGTCCGATTCCGGAATTCCGCGATGAAATAACGCGCCACGCCGCCTTGCTGGCGGACACGGTGCGTCAGGCCGGCGCGCTTGCTTTGTCGTTGTTTCGCACCGAACTGAAGAACTGGACCAAGGGCGCTTCCTCTCCGGTGTCGGAGGCCGATATTGCGGTCAACGAGCTGATCGCGAGCAGGTTGACGGCCGCGACGCCCGATTATGGCTGGCTGTCGGAGGAGAGTGCAGATGACGAAAGCCGCCTCGCCAAGCGCCTGGTCTGGATTGTCGATCCGATCGACGGCACGCGAGGCTATCTCGCCGGCCGCGAAGACTGGTGCGTGAGCGTGGCGCTGGTTGAGGGTGCGCGGCCGCTTCTTGCCGCGGTATTTGCACCTGCCAGCGATGAATTCTTCTTTGCGGCGCGAGGGCGAGGCTCGTCGCTGAACGGCTCTCCGATCCATGCGACGCCCGGCACGAAACTCGATTTTTCCCGCGTGGCCGGTCCCAAGCCGCTGGTCGAGCGGCTCAACCGCACCTCTGGCGAAATTTCACTTCATCCACGCATCGCTTCGCTCGCGCTTCGCCTGTGCCGGGTCGCTCATGGAAGGCTCGATGCGGCCTTTGCCGGCGGCCAGAGCCGCGACTGGGACCTTGCTGCAGCCAATTTGATCGTGCATGAAGCGAATGGTAGCATGACCGCGCTTTCGGGGGATGACATCCTGTACAATCGCCGCGAGGTGACCCATGGGGTGCTGGTGGCGGCGGGGCGCGATCGTCATGCAAGCATCATCGAACATTTTCGGGCTCATTCGCCGCCCTGAGCGATACGGACCTGCCGGAAAAGTCATGCTCATCGGTCGTCGCGTCGGGAACAAGGGTCATGTCGAATAACGCTCCCCGGCAATTGCTCCATCTGGTGCTCGGAGGAGAGCTTGCCGATCTCGATCACACCACCTTCAGGGATCTTTCCCAGGTGGAAATCGTCGGCCTTTATCCCAACTACGCGACCGCCTACGCGGCCTGGAAGGCAAAGGCTCAGCAGACGGTGGACAACGCTCACATGCGCTATTTCATTGTCCATCTCCATCGGCTACTCGATCCGGACCAAGACACGAAGCCCTCCCGTTGAAGAAGCTGATTCGCAATGTGCTGCGCAGCAGCTGGGTACAGCACGCTGTGGGGTTTCTCACGGCCGAGTTTTTGCGGCTGGTGTGGCTTACCAACAGATTCAGTTTCGATCCTCCCGGCATCTACGGGCTCGTCGAGCCGCATATGCCTGCGATCTTCGTATTCTGGCACGGCCAGCATTTCCTGACGCCGTTCATCAGGACCAAGCAAAGCCATCGCGCCAAGGTGCTGATTTCACGGCATCGCGACGGCGAATTCAACGCCATTGCTGCCGAACGCCTCGGCGTCGGCACCATCCGGGGCTCCGGGGATCACGGCTCGGCATTCCAGCGCAAGGGCGGCGTTGGCGCGTTCAAGGAGATGGTGCGGGCGCTGGAACAGGGTTATAACGTCGCGCTGACCGCTGACGTGCCGAAGCGCTCGCGGATCGCAGGCCTCGGCATCATCATGCTGGCGCGCGAATCGGGGCGCCCGATCATGCCGTTTGCGATGGCGACCAGCCGTTTTTGGCGGCTGAAAAACTGGGACCGCACCACGATCAACCTGCCATTCGGGCGAGGAGTAGTGGTGGGAGGCGAAATTATAATGGTTCCACCCGACGCCGACGCCGCGACCATGGAAGCCCTGCGTGCCCGGCTCGAGGCGAGCCTTAACGACGCCACCGGGCGCGCTTATGCGCAAGTTGGCCGCCCGGAAGAGAAAAGGCATGGCTAGCTCCCTGCCGATGACGCTGCGCGTCTATCAGCGGCTGTCCGCTGCGGCCATGCCGTTCGCACCCGCGCTGATCAAGCGGCGTCTGAAACTGGGCAAGGAGGATCCCGCGCGGGTCGCCGAGCGCCGCGGCATGAGCAGGGACGTCCGGCCGCATGGACCGCTGGTATGGATTCACGGCGCAAGCGTCGGCGAAGTGCTGGCAGCGGCGGCCCTGATCGAGAAATTGCGCGCGCTCAATATCCGTATTCTGTTGACCTCAGGCACGGTGACCTCGGCGGCCATCGTCGCCAAACGGTTCCCAGCGGATATCATCCATCAATATGCGCCTTACGATTCCCCGCGCTATGTCGCGCGCTTCCTGGATCACTGGCGGCCGAGCCTGGCGCTGTTCATCGAGTCCGATCTGTGGCCGAATCTGATCCTGTCGAGCGCGGCACGGCGCTTGCCGATGGTCTTGATCAACGGCCGGATGTCGCCCCGATCGTTTCCGCGTTGGCGCCGCGCGAGCGGCACGATCTCGGCGCTGCTTTCGCGATTCGACGTCTGCCTGGCGCAGTCAAGGACGGACGCGGAACGTTTTGCCGCGCTCGGCAGCCGCAACGTCGTCGTCACCGGCAATCTGAAGCTGGATGTTCCGGCACCCCCGGCCGATTTCTCCAGGCTGGAGCGGCTGATGTCGGTCACGCGCGGTCGTCCCGTCGTCGTGGCGGCATCGACGCATCCGGGCGAAGAAGAAATCCTGATCAAGGCTCACCAGAAGCTTGCAGGTTTCTTTCCGGCGCTGTTGACCGTGATCGTTCCACGGCATCCAGCCCGCGGCGAGGCGATCGCGCGCATGGTCGGCGACGCCGGTCTATATGCTGCCTTGCGCTCGCGGGAGGAACTGCCGAACGTAAATACCGCGATCTACGTCGCCGACACGCTCGGCGAATTGGGTTTGTTCTATCGGCTGTCGCCTGTCGTATTCATGGGAGGCTCGCTGGTCGCGCATGGCGGGCAAAATCCGATCGAGGCGGCCAAGCTTGGCGCATCGATCGTTCATGGGCCTCATGTCTTCAATTTCGCCGATGTCTACCGTGCGCTCGACGGCGCAGGCGGCGCACGGCTGGCCGAGACCCAGGAGGCGCTGGTAAAGCAACTGGGCCAACTGCTGGCCGATCCGGCGCAACGCAGCCAGTCGGTGGCGGCGGCCGAACGGGTTGTTGCGCAGCTCGGCGGCGCGCTCGAACGAACGCTGGCGGCGCTCGAGCCCTATCTATTGCAATTGCGCCTTGAAATGGGGGCGGCGGATGCATGAGCCGGCCTTCTGGTACCGGCCATCATCATGGATGTCGCGATCGCTGATGCCGCTGGGCGCCGTCTATGGCGCGATCGCGGGCCATCGGTTGCAACGCAAGGGGTTCGACGCCGGAATTCCCGTACTTTGCGTCGGCAATTATCACGTCGGCGGAGCCGGCAAGACGCCCACGGTCCTTGCCCTCGTCAAGGCGCTGCGCGAACTCGGCGAGACGCCGGTCGTGCTCAGCCGCGGCTATGGCGGAACGTTACGCGGCCCGGTGACGGTCGATCCTGATCGTCACGCGGCAAGCCACGTTGGCGACGAGCCACTGATGCTTGCGCGGTCGGTGGCGGTCGTGGTGGCACGCGAGCGCATCGACGGGGTTGCGTTGGCGCGGTCGCAAGGTGCCACCGTGATCGTGATGGACGACGGTTTCCAGAATCCGGCGATTGCCAAGGATGCCTCGCTGATCGTGATCGACGCCGAGCGCGGTCTTGGCAATGCGTGCGTGTTTCCGGCCGGGCCGCTGCGCGCGCCGCTGAAGCTGCAGATCGCCCGCACCGATGCGCTGGTCGTCGTCGGTGACGGCGCCGCGGCCGGCGCGGTGGCGGCTGCCATCGCATCGCGCGGCAAGCCGGTGTTGTCGGCCCGTCTGGAGCCCGACACGGTGTTCGCCAACTCGCTTCTTGGCAAGCGCGTGCTCGCCTT
>Ga0307476_10001485_pt1 | contig 14272 bp, 14 predicted proteins | sample atmos_gasesECM2C_2_FD_203314 | JGI IMG/M metagenome (GOLD analysis project Ga0307476, IMG submission 203314) | Hardwood forest soil microbial communities from Morgan-Monroe State Forest, Indiana, United States - atmos_gasesECM2C_05 | ecosystem: Environmental > Terrestrial > Soil > Temperate... | reverse complement strand
TCATTGAGCACATGCGAAACGGTGCCAACAGAAACGCCCGCCATTCTGGCGATTTCCTTCATGTTGGCCATGGCGTCTTCTCCCCGATGTCAGACTGCATCAACGAGGAACGATTGTCGCACAGAACCTGAGGATGATTGTGGATGCCTCTAAAATTGCCTCCTTCCGCGCTGAAAGACGCCCTTCTGAGCCGACTTTGTGGCGGAAACATGCTCCGCAACTGGACAGCGCTAAAGAGCGCAGGGTGCCTCTCCCGAATCTCATTCGAGGCCATATAGCACTAGGTAGGACGTCTCAGCGCAGGCAGTCCGCGAGGTTGCCGGCATCAATCCGATCGTTTTTCTTCTTGGATGCGCGGTCGTGAAGGATCGGGCAGCGACGGCCCGTGCGCATGAAAATTCTTTGCTTGGAAAGGGACGATGCAGACATCGTGTTTGCGCCTCACGGGGAAGAAGCTCCTCGTGGCACTCACTCTGGAGGGCAAGTTCGGCGGTGGGGTTTTACAAAGCATCGATGAAGACGAGGACGTGCTCCGGGCGATGGCGCGGGAATTGGTTGAGAGGAACGGCATCGGCGATCCTGCCGATTCCGTTTGGAGAGCCCTCAGTTCAGAACAGCAAAAGCTATTCCCGACGAAGTCTCATAGTGACGATGCCTCCTCCTTCGAAATGCCGAGTATTCTGCTGGATACTCAGCATGACCCCGCACGTCTTGTTGAAGGAGCCGCGGGCAACGCGTCCGTGGTCGTGGTCGTCTTCGGACTGCGACCAGACTCACTGGCGAGAAAGAGGCAAGCAAGCCCCGTTGTTCCCGAGCGTCCCGGGCAGGCGTCCCTATTCAGCTCGAGTTAAATCAAGGCAAAATAAGCCAGACGCCCCACGTCCGCGGCCGGACCAAGTAAATCGTGGCAAAGTGACGAAGCCTCGAGGGGGAGCCCGAAGGAGTTGGCAATGTTCACACCGATCTGAGCATTCTTCCAGAGCCTCAGAGGCAACTTTGGGCGGAGTTGAGAGATACTTCAAAGATGTTCGAGCTCTATGGAGGCACAGCTCTGGCGCTGCGGCCGGGACACCGGCAAGCAAAGCTCGAAGCTGACGGTGGTTGGATGGAGCATCAATCTTCAAAGCTCTTTTGGCGTCTCGAGAACGCCGAGATAACGGCGATCGGCCGGAAGGGGCTCAACTGGTGAAACTCTGATCAGGAACTCTGCACGCGCCCGAACTGGGGTAACAATCGGGGCATGTGCGCCGTCAAGGATGACCAGACACTCCGGGTTGAGGTGTTGGATAAATTAATTGATGTTTAAAGTCGCTAGCTGGAATTTGAATTCTGTTCGCTCTCGGTTGATCCATGTCGCGACATGGCTGAAAGCTCGCGAACCGGATGTGTTGCTGCTACAAGAACTAAAGGGGACCGAATTCCCGTCCGAAGTCTTCAAGTCGCTCGGCTACGAGAGTGTCGCGGTGACGCAAAAGGCCTATAACGGGGTTGCCATTCTGTCGCGACATCCGATGAAGACGATTGCTAAGGCTCTCGACGGAGACGATTCGGATAGCCATGCGCGGTTCTTGGAGACAATTATCAACGGCGTCCGCATCGTCAATGTTTATGTTCCCAATGGCAACCCGGTAGGGAGTGACAAGTTTGAGTACAAGTTAGCTTGGATGGATCGACTGACTCAGCAAATGATGAGATGGAAGCAGGCCGATGTGCCGACGCTAATAGGCGGCGACTTCAACGTGATTCCTGAGGACATCGACTGTCACAAGCCGTCTTCGTGGGAGCGCGATGCTTTGTTTCAGCCGGAGTCGCGAGCCCGCTATCGTGCGATGTTGGGTATTGGCTATACGGATGCGTTCCGGTCGTTGCACGTGGGCGAAATCGGACATTTCACATTTTGGGATTACTTTCGGCAAGCGTTCCAAAACAATCGAGGTGTACGAATCGATCACTTCTTATTATCTCCGACGCTGGCGGATCGACTGGAAAGCTGCGAGATCGATAAAGGACCGCGAGCACAGGAAAAGCCGTCTGACCACGCCCCCATAATCGTGACGCTATCCGATCTGCCATAATCTCCTTAGTGTGCGGGGGCTACCGATTGTCGCGGCGGAAACAGCTTGTCGAAAAATGCTTCGATAGCCTTTCCGACGAACCAGACTGGAGTCCGCGCTTCAACATTGCACCAACCCAGCCGATCCCAGCCACACGGTTGATCCCTTTCTTCTTCTGAACACGCAAAATCTCAAGCGCGCAAACTAGCCTTCCCCACTCCGACTTCAGTTTTCCGGACTGAGATCACGGAAGCGGTATAGCGATCGCCGCGCAATAAAGAGAGACTATATTCGATGGCGACGTTCTGCGTGTCGTAAGTTGTCTCTTTGATGATGAGCAGCGGATTTCCGACAGAAGTCTCTAGTATCTCGGCTTCTTCTTTGCCTGCAATCACAGCGCCGATCACTTCTTCTGCCCATTGCAGCCGGCGCTTGTAGCTGTTCTCGAAAATGGCGTATAGCGATTGTTTCTCCAAATCCAGCTTGTCGATTCCTGCGAAGATGCGCGCCGGCAAATAACTTGTGACCACCGCGACCGGATCTTCATTGACCAAACGCAGCCGTCTGATGCGGTAGACGCGCTCTCCTGGCGTTAGCTTAAGAGCCTGTGCCACTTCCAGTTCGGGATCTTCCAATGCCATGCCGAGCAGACGCGCGGATGGCGTAAGGCCCCGCCGCCGCATCTCTTCGCTGAAGCCCCGAAGCTGCTGAAAATTCCATGGCACTCGGCCGGACCCGACGACGGGTCGCTTACCTTTGGCGATTACGAGCAGTCCTTCGGACCGCAACTTCTGAAAGGCTTGGCGCACCGGCATCTTGCTGATGTTAAGTGCGCGCGCAATTACGCCTTCGGAGCAAAAAATCTGTCCCTGGCTCAACTTGTTCTTCATGATCAACTCGCGCACGTGATCCACAATCTGCACGTAGTACGGAACGAAGCTGTGGCTGTCGATCGTAAGCCCGAGTCTCTCGACTGTGATGGAGTCGGCAGGATCAGGAAGGGTCACTCGAACCTCACTTTGGCAATCTGGGAACGTAGTATACAACGTATGCACGATTCCAAAAAGCACTGTTCTTCAGGAAACTGGTCTACGCCGCGGCGTCTACTGTAAATAAAAGATTAAAAGGATGTTATATGATTTTCTCGCACACTGAGCGAGTCACCTTCGTTCCGGCAGTGTGAAATCGTCTTGACATCATAGATGCATATGAGGTTCATATACGTCTTCAATAGGAGACCGTCTATGAACGCCAATATGGTTCGCGATGGCACGAAAGTGTCCCCTCATATTTTCCTTCCGAAAACGGCCTGCCTCGCGCTAGAGCTGATCCTCCTGTTGTGTGCTTCCCCGATGGTTCAGGCTCAAGTGGAGTCGGGAAAAATTGTGGGAACCGTCAAGGACGCTTCGGGGGCGATCCTCTCAGGAGCTGAGGTCATCGTCACAGAAACGCAGACAAACGCTGAGAGAAATATCACAACCAACAGCGCGGGAGAATACGTAGCCACCGAGTTGAAACCGGGAGCCTACACCGTGAAGGCCAAGCAGGAAGGCTTCAAAACGGCAGTGGAAGCGGCTTTCAAGCTTGATATCAACCAAGTCGTCCGCGTGGATTTTTCTCTCGTCGTGGGATCGATCCGCGAAGAAGTGACGATCACCGCTGCCGAGCCGCTGGTGGAATCGGAGACGTCATCCATCGGGCAGGTCATCGATGAGAGCCGGGTTCACCAGCTTCCGCTCAATGGACGGGATTTCGTTCAGCTTGCCTATTTGAGTCCCGGCGTGAACATGGGCCCTGCCAGTACCGGAAGCACCGGTAACGTACAGCAAGGCAATATTCCTGAAGACGAGCGCGGAAACGGCTCCATCCAGGTGAATGGACTGTGGGCAACCAACAACAACTATCTCTTAAATGGATTCGACAATAACGAGCAGCAGATCGGCTTCGAACTGATTGAACCACCCGTCGATGCGATCCAGGAATTCAAAGTTCAAACCAACAACTTCACCGCCGATATCGGAAAAGGCGGAGCGGTCGTCAACGTGGTGACAAAAGCGGGCACCAACATGTTTCACGGCAGCGCGTTCGAATTTCTCCGCAACTCCTTCATGGATGCGAAGAACTATTTTGACGATCCCACGCAACCTATTCCGCCCTTCAAGCGAAATGAGTTCGGAGGCTCGTTCGGAGGGCCGGTCATTCGAGATCGAACCTTCTTTTTTGGCGATTATCAGGGGAGGCGAATCCGTACCTCAGAAACGTTCCTTTCGCCCGTGCCCGGCCCGTCGGAGATTGGGGGAAACTTCTCCGATCTGCTGACGGGTTCTTCGCCCACGATCGTCATCGATCCGGTAACCGGCAAACAGTTTATGGGGAATAACAACGCGAGCCCTAACGTGATTCCCGCCTGCCCGAGTCCGACCGGCGGAGCCTGTCTTGATCCGGCCGCGCTCGACACGGTGAAGCTCTTCCCGCAACCGAATGTTTCCGCAAGTCTGGGCGATCTGTTTCTCTATAATCCGGTGAACCGCAATGATCAGGACTCATTCGACGTTCGCCTCGATCACCAGGTCAACTCCAACAATAGTTTTTTCGGCATCTTCAGCTACGGCAATGTGCGGGATCATAATCCCGACCCATTGCCTGGAAATGCCGGGGGCGGCTCATTTACGGGAGAAATCCACAACAAGGCGCTGCTGGCAGGGCTCAGCGACGTGCAATCGTTCTCGGCTACCAAGATCAACGAGTTTAAGATTGGCTACAGTCGTTACGTTGTCGATGCGGTTCCCTTCTTTCAAGGACAGCCGCTGGCGTCCCAGCTAGGAATTCCGGGAATCAATGTTGCGAACAACCCGATTACCGGAGGTCTGCCTAACATTCAGATCAGCGGGCTGAACAATTTGGGAAACGGCGACTACTTCCCGGAAACGCTGAATGAGGATAACTACCAGTTGCTGGACGCCTTCACCTACATTCGCGGCCGCCACTCGCTCAAGATGGGAGGCGATCTGCGGCGGCGCGAGCACGGCTTTTTTCAGGTGCAAAATCCTCATGGAGATTTCTTCTATACGGGACAATTCACGAACGATCCACTGGCTGACTTTCTTATTGGCTACACACAAAGCCTCTTCCGCGACACGCAAACCGGAGCCTATGGTATGCGCTGGTGGGAGTTCGGCACTTATCTAATGGACGACTACCGTGTGTCACCGAAGATCACCCTTAACCTCGGAGTACGTTATGACGTGTATACACCGATGGTCGAAGATCACGACCGCCTGGCCAACTTTGACTTTAAAACCGGGCTATTTGTCGCACCCAAGGTTACACGCGGCACCAGTCGATCGGGCGACGTGGCTACGAACTGGAAGAATTTTTCTCCACGCATCGGCTTTGCTTACTCGTTAGGCAACGATAACAAGACCGCGGTGCGCGGCGGCTACGGAATTTTCTACGATGAGCAAGCCGATCAAAACGATACCGAGTTAGCCTACAATGATCTGCCCGGCGTCTATGGCAGCGAGTCTTTTACGGCGCCTCTGGGCCCCACTCCGGTCATGATTCTCTCGCAGGGGCCTCCACCCATTATTTTCTCCCCCATCAGTAACCCCACGGGACGAGCGAGCGCCGCCTACTTCCACAATCCGACGACTTATATCGAAGAGTGGAATTTGAATATCGAACGCCAGCTTGGAAAGAACATGGTCTTCCAAATCGGATACGAGGGGACGCGCGGCGTCCATTTGACTTATCTGAGGAACTTGAATCAGGCGACGACTCCTACCTGGCAAAATTTTGCCGGCCCCACCGGCAATGAAGGACGCCCCTACGACTCGACGGTTCCCAATATTGCCGCCATCCGAACCGAGGGCCACGACATCAGCCTGATCAACCACGGCTTGCAAGTGCGTTTTGAAAAGCGCTCGTCTAAGGGATGGAGCATGCTGAATAGTTACACCTATCAGCACACGATCGGTCAGGCTACCGAAAGTGAGACGCCGAACTCCGACGGCGAACCGCAAGACACTTATAATTTGCGCGCCGAGCGCGGAAACGTAACCCCTGATTTTCGTCATCAGTTCACTTCGGCCTGGTCTTATGCACTCCCGTTCGGTTCCGGGCGGCGTTACCTGCAAGACTCAGGGTTGCTGGGACTGCTCGCCGGAGGCTGGCAGTTGAACGGTATCATCTCGCTCTACTCCGGCCAGGCATTCACTCCTTACTTATCTTTCGATCCAACCAACACCGGTTCGGGTGGCCCGCGTCCAGACCGAATCGGCAATCCTTACGACTTTACCAATTCCGCCCTTGGTTTTGATGGCGGCAACAATGGAGGTCCCACGACAGGCTGCGCGGCTTCGACTCACCAGAACATCAACTGCTGGTACAATCCAGCCGCTTTCGCGTTTCCGGCGATCGCGCTGGGTCAGCCCGCACCGCCGGCTGGGACTCCATATGCCACCATGTTCGGGAACGCAACTCGCGGCAGCCTTCGCAGCCCAGCCTTTTACAATACGGACTTCTCCATCTTCAAGGACTTCAAAATAAAAGAGAGGGGACAGCTCGAACTGCGTGGTGAGATCTTCAATCTGTTCAATACGCCTCAGTTTGCCTTACCCAATAATCAGGTTGACACTCCGACCGCAGGGCAGATCACGAGTACGCTGCATGAATCACGGCAGATTCAGGTCTCGGCGAATTTTTCGTTTTAGGTCTCGCTCAGTACTTAGCAGAACAGTAGTCCCGGCTCCCGGCCCCGAGCTAAACTTTGCCGTCAGCGAACTTCAGGAAGGAACTCAGGCATGCAGCACAGAAAGATTCGACGCTTTTCGATCGCTCCGGTCGTGATTCTGTTCGCATTCTTCTCGTCTCTCGCTTTTGCCGGCGAGGGTTCCGCTCCGACTACTAGCGCTAAAGAGAGCAGCACCACCGATTCCGCAAACCGCCTGCCCGCGATCCATCTCGACGGCAACTATTTCTCTCGTGACGGCAAGCGCTTCATTCCCGTGGGCGCCAATTGGGTGCCGGCCAAAGCGGCGATGCAGTGGCCGATTCAGTGGGATCCAAAATCCATTGAAGCCGATTTTGCCCGCATGCACGAGCTGGGTTTCAATGCGATTCGTCTCGATTTTGTCTGGGCCTGGATCGAGCCTCGCCCCGGCGACTACAATCCCGAGGCGTTTCGCGCGCTCGACTTCCTGATCACTCTCGCTCACCGCTATCAGATTTATCTGCACCCGAGTTTGCTGATTGGCGGGGAGGTGGGCGAGGCATATTGGGATGTACCGTACCGGCAGGGCCGCCATCCTCATTCCGATCCGGATATGTTGCGGATCGAGACCGATCACGTCGGCGAGCTGGCGCGGCGATATGGAAAAGAGACGGCGATCCTCGGATGGGATTTGACCGACGAGCCTCCGTTCTGGATCGCCCCTGAGACAACGGACGCGATGGCTATCAACTGGACGCGCCTGCTTTCGTGGTCGATGCGACGCTACGATTCATTGCATCCAATCGTGGTTGGAACCAGCATGGAGGATGTGGGCCGTGGCCCATTCCGCCCCGATAATCTGCGCGAGGAAGCGGATTTTTTCAGCGTTCATCCGTACTCCATCTACGCACGGAAGCTCTTCCCCGACGCGATGCTATCCCAGCGTGGCACCTATGGGTCAGCTTTTGAGACTGCTTTATCGGGCGGCGCCGGGAGGCCGGTTATGGTGCAGGAAATCGGGGCTTCCTCGGCGCAATATGATCCCGATCAAATCGCAAAATTTCTGCGCGCCAGCCTTTACTCCGGGCTGGGGGCGGGAGCGAATGGATTCTTGCTGTGGTGTTACACCGATGCTGCGCCTGAGCAGTTTCACAAAGTGCCCTACTTGCGCTCGCCGCATGAAACCCAATTCGGCCTGACCACCTGGGACGGCAAAGGCCGACCCTCCGCGGAAATCTTCAAGGAATTTGAGGATGTTGTTGCCCGGTTGGACCTCTCCGGAGTCGAACCGGCTCCCGCCGAGGCAGCGATCATCGTTCCCTACGAATGGTCAAAGCCGCATGGCGATTTTTCTCACTTCGGCCTCGCCGGGCCGGAAGTTGTTCCTTACGCCTCGACGGACGAAGGCGCGAATGTAGCGGGACAGTCGCAGCCGAATTTCAACGAAGAAAATTTGTGGATTACCGGTTCGTGGCTGTCTTCTTTTGTGCTGGCAAGACGCGCCGGCATGAAAGCGGATTTCCCGCGGGAGTATGACGATTGGCAAGAGCGCCCCCTGGTTCTGATGCCCTCCCCTTTAACGAGTACCGATAATTTCCTGGTTCATGTGCATTCGGATTTTTGGGAGAAAGCAAAGCAGTACGTCAGCAAGGGAGGAGCGCTATACGCGTCTGTTGCCGCGGACGCCGCCATTCCCGAGATGGAATCGTTGTTCGGCGCAAGGATGGCGGACGCCAATCCGAAAGACGAAGTCACGCTGAAGATCGTCACCCCGTTCGGCAGCCTCAAAGTGGGAGACACTTTTCATTACTCAGTTCCATCCGCAACACCGCGATCCTGGGGTGCAATTCTTGAAGTCAAAGGAGGCACGGTGATCGCCGTCGATCAGGACAACCGGCCCGCGCTCGTCGCCAACTCGGTCGGTTCGGGGAAAACGCTGTTCTGTGCTTATCCGTTGGAAAACTATCTGGCAAACCTCCCGGCCGCTTTTGACAAACCGGAAAACACCCACCGAATCTACGAAGCCTTCCGCGAGTGGTCAGGAGTTAAACCGCTCTTTCGCAGCGACCGCCCATCGGTTGAAGTCTCGGCCCTGAGCGCAGGAACTCACGGCTACGTAGTCGTAACCAATCACAGTTCCACTTCGGAAACCGTGACCATCACAGCGGCTAAATCTTTGCGTTCCGTTGCGAGAATCACGCCGCAAGCGGCGACGCAAGTTCAGATCTCTGGCGCAACATTCAGGATCGATATCGGAGCTTACGAGGGTGAAGTTCTCGAGTGGAAATAGCAACAAGATCGAGCATGCGGAATAGGAGACTCCATTGATCGCGGCCGTGGATATTGGCGGAACCAAAATAGCGGTTGGAATAGTCGATAGCGATGGCAGAGTGTTAGCGCGCCGGGAATGCCAGACCGGCGCCGAGGGCAGTTATGCGGACGCATTGCGGCGTATCACCGAGATGCTCCGCGCGGCGGCGAAGACAGCGAAGGCGCAAATCTCCGGAATTGGAATCGGATCCACCGGACCCGTCTATCCGCTAACCGGGGAATTCGGTGATGTAAATTTCTTTCCTCATTGGAAAGGACAAAATCCGGTTGCCAATCTCAGCCAAACATTCCAAGTGAGGGTGGCCATAGAAAACGATGGCGACGCGGCGGCTCTTGGTGAAGCCGGCTGGGGCGCTGGCAAGAACAAAAAGAAATTGATTTACGTAACCGTCGGGACAGGAATTGGAACCGGACTGCTCTTCGACGGGCAACTTTATCGCGGCGTCGATCAATCTCATCCCGAGATCGGCCATCATCTCCTCGATCCCTCCGGTCCGCCGTGCGTGTGCGGTTTTCGCGGATGCTGGGAGTCTCTGGCGGCCGGACCGGCCATGGTCGTGTGGCTCGAAAGAAATGCGCCGCCGGAATATCCCCATCGCGCTGACCTAACAGCGAAGAGAATTTGCGAACTCGCCCAGCAAGGCGACGATTGGGCGATGCGCGCCATCAACAACGAAGGCCGATATCTCGGATTGGGACTTGCCAACCTGGTCACGATGTTTGTCCCCGAAATAATCGTGCTTGGCGGCAGTGTGATGAAGAGCGCCACGCTGTTTCTCGAAGAAATTCGGAAAACCATTGCCGCGAGCTGCCGCCTGGTCCCCTTTGAAAAGACGGAAATAGCATTGGCCTCGCTGGGAGAAGACTCAAATCTGATCGGAGCCGCCAGAGTCTGGTATCACCGCTTCGGGTGGGAAGGCGGGACGCGTGCAATCTGATTTCTCCGTCATCGAAGGCGCATATCTTCGCGACATTCTCGATCAACCGCGAGCGCTCGAGGAAACGCGGGCGGGACTCGAAGTCTCGGACTCTCTGCATCGGCTCGCCAGCCGCCTGCGAGAGGGCAAGTTCAAAACAGTAGTCCTAACAGGCATGGGTTCGTCTTTCCACGCCTTGCACCCACTCAACCTCGAACTAATCGATCATGGGTTCACCTCATTGATGATGGAGACTTCGGAACTTCTACACTATCAAAATCGCCTCTTCGATCCCGAGACCCTGATCGTGGCGGTTTCTCAATCCGGGCAAAGTGCCGAGGTCGTCCGCCTACTGGAAATGAATCGCGGAAAGTCGTCCGTGATTGCGGTTACTAATACGCCCGCTAGTCCGTTAGCCGAGCAAGCCGACGCGACGATCGTCAGCCGCGCCGGCGAAGAGTTCTCCGTTTCCTGCAAGACTTACCTCGCCGCATTGATGGCGCTACAGTGGCTTGGCGATGTTTTGTGCCAGCGTGATTTGCACCGCACGCGACAAGAACTTGAATCCGCCAGCCCCGCGGTTCGACATTACCTGGCCCATTGGAAAGAATACGTACAAGACCTCGCGCAAATGCTCGCAGGCGTTCGACACCTGTTCCTTGTAGGCCGCGGCCCGTCGCTGGCGGCGGTTGGAACCGGTGCTCTGACCATTAAGGAGTCCGATCACTTCCACGCCGAAGGCATGAGCAGCGCGGCATTCCGCCACGGGCCATTTGAAATGCTAAGCGATGAGACTTTTGTCCTGATCTTCGCCGGCGCAGACAAAACGCGAGACCTGAACCAAAGCCTCTTCGAGGACATTCGCGAAAAAGGTGGACGTGCCGAGTTGATCGGTGAAGGCGTCGCATCGCCCTCCTGTCTCTTGCCTTCGGCGCCGCCGTCGATACATGCGATAGTCGAGATCCTGCCGGTACAGATGGTCACGCTGGCTTTAGCTGCTCAAGTAGGACGCGAGCCCGGCCGTTTTGAACTCGCTTCAAAAGTGACCACCAAGGAATAGGAATAAAGGATAGCCGATGACCTCCCGCTCCATGCCGAGAAACCGCTACATGGTTGCCATCGTGTTCCTGACTTTTTTTGTGATGTCGTTGCTGACCAACATTCTCGGGCCCATCGTTCCCGACATAATCAATAGCTTCAAGGTTAGTCTCGCTGCTGCGGCTTTCCTTCCGTTCTCTTTCTTTATCGCTTACGGAGTGCTATCGATTCCCGCCGGCTTTTTGGTGGAACGCTTTGGCGAGAAGCCGGTCATGATCGCCGCGTTTTTGGTAGGCACGGCTGGATCGCTGAGTTTTGCCTTCCACCCCAGCTATGGAGTAGCCGTGGTCTCGCTGTTCGTAATGGGATCGGCAATGGCAACGCTGCAAACCGCGATCAACCCTCTGCTGCGGGTCGCCGGAGGGGAAGAACACTTTGCCTTCAATTCCGCTTTCGCCCAGTTGGTGTTCGGCAGCGCCTCTTTTCTAAGTCCATACATGTATTCGTATATGGTGCTGAACCTGGGCGGCGAGCACCCCGGCAGAAATCGGCTGCTCGAGATTTTGGCCAGAGTCACTCCCCCGGCACTGCCGTGGGCTTCCATGTATTGGATTTTCGCCGTTTTCACCCTCGCGATGGTTGTGCTCCTTTTCCTCAGCCGTTTTCCGCGCGTGGAGCTGACTTCCGACGAGCAAGCGGGATCCTTCCAGACCTATGGCAGTCTGTTCCGCAAGCCCATGGTCTGGGCCTTCTTCCTCTGCGTTTTCGCCTACGTCGGATCGGAGCAGGGCACCGCAAATTGGATCTCTGAGTTTTTAACGAAATACCACGGCTATGATCCGCACACCACTGGCGCGGCCGCGGTGTCATGGTTTTGGGGTCTGCTCACGGCGGGCTGCTTGATCGGCATGTTGCTTTTGAAGATTTTTGACAGCCGTTACGTCCTGATCGGTACTTGCCTGGGAGCGCTTTTGTGCCTGACCGCCGCTCTGGTCGGCCCGGCCAGCGTTTCGGTCATAGCCTTCCCCGCAATCGGCCTTTTCGCCTCAGTCATGTGGCCGATTCTGGTTTCGCTCGGGCTCAATTCCGTCGCTGAGCACCACGGTTCGTTCGGCGGAATTTTGAGCACCGGAATTATGGGTGGCGCTGTAGTGCCGCTGATTATTGGACGGATAGGGGATCACTTCGGCCTGCGAGCAGGAGTGGCATTTCTCTACGTCACCTTCGCCTGTGTTCTAAGCGTCGGCTTCTGGGCCAAACCACTTATCACCAACGCGACCGTCAGCCGTAAGAAAGCTGACGCTCCGTCTGCTGCTGAGGCACATTTAGCAGAACATAAGTAATGTGGCAGTCGCGGAACTTCTTGGGCGGGGGTTGGCGGCGGGAGTCGAACCTGTTCTTCGAGGGTGGTCAACCTTGTCGCATCACACCCTCCAAGGTACTCGAAGCGCTCGCTGCCAAATGTAAATCGGAGATCCGCCATGCGATCTCCTGGCGCAGTTCTCCGAACGTGTCGACTAACACTAGCCCTTGTTACGGGCTGACAAGTGTTATGTCAGAATCGCGCACATAACCCGGAAAATAAAGATGAAAAAGTTGTCAATCTGACTGCTCCTCGTTCGTCATATAGATAGCGGAAGAGTTTCGGGCAGTCGAAGCCGGATGACGCTCCGAGGGGAAAATCTTTGGAATGTCGGAAGGAGATGAGGATGTTGAAGATAACGGTTCAGAAATTGGGAGACACCAGTGTTTTGCGGTGCCATGGCCGAATTGTGGCTGGCGACGCCGGTTCGATATTGCGCAACGCAGCACTCAGTCAGCGACACGCCGCAATGCTGGTGATTGATTTGGCGCTAGTTGAGTGCATCGATGCGGGCGGGTTGGGAGTATTGTTGGGCCTGCGCGAGTCCGCTCGTTCCCGCGCAATCATGTTTAAGCTGATGAATACGACGAAAAGGATCGAGGAGATCCTTGAATTGACCCACTTGCAGCATGTCTTTGAATTCTGCTCCGTGCGGGAGCTTTTTTGCCTGCTGCACCGCGCGGCCTGTATGCCATCCCGCTCAGCTGATCAATCCAATCGAGCGGATGAAGACGACAGCCGCAACGGCTCCGCGGAATGGCCAGAAGCGGTTCCAGCCGTCTAAGCCGTTCCTCTGCCCGATAATCTGCGAATGGTCAACCCGCGGGAGTGGGTGCAAGCGTCGTCCTTCGCGCCGCATGTTCGCTCTTGCAATCCACCACTTCGGCCGTCTGCCGACAATTTCCAGAGTAGATGGTTTTGACATCATCCACCTGCTGTCGAACGATGGCCCGCTCAACGCGGAGCTTGCCGTTAAGCCAGTCTACGTCCGACCATTTGAGTCCAAGGCATTCGCTGACGCGAAGGCCAAAGAGACACAGACCAGCGCAAGCGTTCGCGCCGGATCTTCCCAATGCTCGACGAACCGTTGGAGTTCTTCTACCTCAAACTGCGAGGTTTACGAATTCTCCGGGTTGCCGCTGTGATCGTGACCAGTTCCAAAGGATTACGCTAAGTAGGCGTATCGCCGCGCCACATCGCGTAATCCCAAAGCGCATGGATGAGACCGCGCACCTGCACCCGGCTCGTCCGGTGAGTTTCCGTACGTTAACTCGGTAAATACATTATCGCGTTTAGTTCTGACCCTACTTCGTCCGGCTGTACTGGGTGGGTTACTGCGAGCGGGTTGTTCGCAAACTCCTGGAACGATCTGTTTGTATTGTTGACGGTGTTTCCCCGAAAGCACGTGTACACGTTAGCCCCTCCTTGCTCTCGCCGACGTTTCTTCATGCACCGAACGCGACGGATGCTAGCGAGAGCAGTTGGTCAGCTCTGGCACACGCCATAAGGCATCTGTAGGCACCTGGAAATCACACTCACTCGTTGCGTTCCCTTCTGACTCAACACGAATGTCCTTCCTCTCATTGAGCGACATTTTCATGTCGTTGTTACGGGATGACAAACTTATGGAGTAAGACAGTGCAATCTTTTGCATCTTGACAATCGACCTGGCCCAGAGGAGAATGGCGACCCGTCGCCTCGCTGCCCCTGCATTTGGCGGCTAGTTCCAAATCTTTTTCTCCCGGGAAATTGCTACATATTTGCTGAGCCTCATCGCGAGGGCAGCTCTCGACTCTACCTCGACGCGAACGAGAAAGTTCTCGCAGTCGAAGGCGCTTCAAAAATTACCAGCTGTGGA
>Ga0307476_10001482_pt1 | contig 14287 bp, 9 predicted proteins | sample atmos_gasesECM2C_2_FD_203314 | JGI IMG/M metagenome (GOLD analysis project Ga0307476, IMG submission 203314) | Hardwood forest soil microbial communities from Morgan-Monroe State Forest, Indiana, United States - atmos_gasesECM2C_05 | ecosystem: Environmental > Terrestrial > Soil > Temperate... | reverse complement strand
AGACACGCTCGTGATCGTGCGACAGCACGATGCCGCGCGGCCGCTTGCCGACGGGTATGCGCGCCACCACTTTGCGGGCTCGCGGGTCGACGATCACCACGTTACCGCCGGTCTCGTCGGACACGTATAGACGCTCCGCGGAGGAATCCGCGGCACGCGCGGGACCTGCGAGCGCCGCGAGAAGCCCGAAGGCGGCGGTCACACCTACGCTGGCATGGGAGCGCTGCACGTGCACGGCCACCCGCACCGAAGTCAGTACTGGACTACGCTGCGGATCGACTCACCCTTGTGCATCAGGTCGAAGCCGTCGTTGATCTTATCGAGCGCCATCGTGTGCGTAATCAGTGGATCGATCTGGATCTTCTTGTCCATGTACCAGTCGACGATCTTCGGGACGTCGGTGCGGCCACGCGCACCGCCGAAGGCCGTCCCCTTCCACACCCGCCCGGTCACGAGTTGGAACGGCCGCGTCTTGATCTCCTGCCCGGCGCCGGCGACGCCGATGATCACCGAGACGCCCCAGCCGCGATGGCAGCACTCGAGCGCCTGGCGCATCAGATTAACGTTGCCAACGCATTCGAAGCTGTAATCGGCGCCGCCATCGGTGACCGAAACCAGATGCGCGACCAGATCACCCTCGACTTCCTTGGGATTGACGAAGTGGGTCATGCCGAACTTCTCGGCGAGCTCCTTGCGACGCGGATTGAGGTCTACGCCGACGATCTTGTTGGCGCCCGCGAGGCGCGCTCCCTGGATGACGTTCAACCCGATGCCGCCCAGTCCGAACACCACTACGTTCGCGCCCGGCTCGACCTTCGCGGTGTTGATCACCGCACCGATACCCGTCGTGACGCCGCAGCCGATGTAGCAGACCTTGTCGAAGGGGGCGTCCTCGCGGATCTTCGCCACCGCGATCTCGGGCAGCACGGTGAAGTTGGAGAACGTCGAGCAGCCCATGTAGTGGTAGATCTTGTCCTTGCCGAGGGAAAAGCGGCTCGTGCCGTCGGGCATCACGCCCTTGCCCTGCGTGGCGCGGATCGCCGTGCAGAGGTTGGTCTTGCGCGAGAGGCAGGACTTGCACTGTCTGCATTCCGGTGTGTAGAGCGGAATCACGTGGTCGCCCTTCTTCACCGAGGTGACCCCCGGTCCGACATCCACCACGATACCCGCGCCCTCGTGTCCCAGGATCGAGGGGAACAGGCCTTCCGGATCGCCCCCCGAGCGCGTGAACTCATCCGTATGGCAGATACCGGTGGCCTTGAGCTCCACCAGCACCTCACCGGCCTTGGGGCCTTCGAGCTCGACGGTGGCGATCTCGAGGGGTTTGCCCGCGGCGGTGGCAATGGCAGCGCGTGTCTTCATGGCTGGGGTTTTCCTGAACCGAAATGCGGTTGAAGTCTGAAAGATCAAGAGCGATGGCCCCGCGCCACGTAAGGCGCGGGGCCGATCGACAGCGGTGCGCTAGGCTGCGAGTACGCCCTTGGCTTTCGCCGTATGGGTCGCGATCAGATCCATGAGCGCCGGCGACAGACAGTCATAGGGCTCGAGCCCGAGCTCCTTCAGCCTGGCGCGCACTGCGCCCATCTGATCGGGCGGTGTGCCCGACTCGATGATCGAGGAGACGAAGGCCGCAAAGCGCGGCTCTTCCCAGCCCGTGTCCTTCGACAGCTCCGTATGGAAGAAGTCGAAGCCATAGAACGGGTGCTGCTTGTTCTCGATGCGCCCGTACATGTGTACGCCGCAGCCGGTACAGGCATAGCGTTGGATCGCCGCCTTCTCATCGACGATCTTGAGCTTGTTGGCATTGGCGGTCACCGAGACCTTGTCGCGTCCGCCAACGCCAACAATGGAGAACGTTGCCCCCTGCGGCTTCCAGCACTTGGTACAGCCGCATGCATGGTTGAACGCGACGTTCGATCCGATACGGACCGTGACCGGGTTGCTGGTGCACTTGCAGGTGAGGGTGCCGCCGGCGAAGCCCGGCGTCCCCTTCTTCACTCCATTATCGACCATCGGGTGAATCTTGATTGTCGCCATCGTAGTTCTGCCTCGCCTCTGGGTTGTACACGACTTCTAGAGTTCCGGTCCGGAACTCATTCGGACTCCGGCGTACCCGCCCCGAGGTGCTGGGCGTGTCGCAGAAGGCCGTGTCGATGAATCTTGCGATACAGGGTGCGGCGGCTGATCTGCAGCCGTGCCGCCGCCGCGCTGACGTTCCACTGGCATACCTCCAGCGTCCGCTGCAATGCCTCGCGCTCGGCATCGCTCAGCACGCTGTCGCCTCGCGCGTCGGATCCGCCCGTGGCCGGGCGCCCACCCTCATCGGGGCTGCCGCCGGCGAGCCATTCCTCGTTGAAGTTGGCCAGCGTCAGCCGATCGCCACTGCGCAACGCCAGCATGGTCCGCAGCACGTTGCGTAGCTGCCGCACGTTGCCAGGCCAGGAATGTCGTAGCAGCCGCTCGAGGAGCGCCGGCTCGATCTCGATCGCATCGCCGGCCGCCTCAGCCTGCAGGATCCTGCAGATCAGCTCCGCGCCATCGGTGCGCTGTCGCACCGGCGGCACGTGCACGGTGATGCCGTTGAGACGATAGTAAAGATCCTCGCGGAAACGCCCCTTCGCGATCATGTCGAGTGGATGACGCTGGGTGGCGCTGATGATGCGCACGTCGACGCTCAGCATCTTGTTGCCGCCGAGAGGCATCACCTCGCGGTCCTCGATCACGTTGAGCAGCCGCGCCTGGAGCGCGAGGGGCATGTCGCCGATCTCATCGAGGAAGAGCGTGCCGCCGTTGGCCTGCAGGATTCTGCCTCGGCCGCCTTCACGGGCGGCACCGGTAAAGGCGCCGGGCTTGTGACCGAAGAGCTCGCTCTCGATCAGCGCCTCCGGAATCGCTGCGCAGTTGACGGTGACGAAGGGTTTGTCGGCACGGCAGCTCGCGTCATGAATGGCATGCGCGCAGTAGCCCTTGCCGGCACCGGTTTCGCCGAGCAGCAGTATCGAGATGTCGCGGTCGATGACCCGCCGCAGCACCTCGACGTTGTGGCGCATGACCGGATCGGTCGAGCACAGGCAGTCGAGCGAGGCGCGCGTCCCGGCCGCAGCGGCCGCCGGTGGCGACGAGGCGTGGTCCGCGCTCACAGCCTGCGGCGCGCGGCGGGCGGATTGCAGCGGCGCCTGTACGGTTGCGAACCAGCGTCGCGGCGCGAGCCTCGGCGCCAGCGGTTCGGCACGATAGCCCGGCTGCCCGGTGAGGCGCATGAGCGCATCGAGGCTGGTGTCGAGGACCTGGTCGACTCGCTGGCCGCAGAGAGTCTTGTGATCGCGATGGCCGAGCAGCTTGAGGGCGGAGCGGTTGGCGCCGTGGACCAGACCGTCGTCGTCGAACGCCACGACGCCCTCGCCCGGCGTGCTGACGAATTCGCGGCAGAGGTGAAAGCGCACCAGGTGCAGCTCCTTGCAGGCGCTCAGCAGGATGCGGTTCTCGACGTTCTGTGCGGCCATGTCGACCAGCGCAAGCGTGTGACTCTGAAGATTTGACGAGGCGCCGGAGATATCGAGCGCTGCCAGCAGCTCGCCGCGCATGTCGAAGATCGGCGCTGCGGAGCACGTCAGCGCGGTGTTCTGCGCGAGAAAGTGATCGGTGCGGTGGATCACCACCGGGCGACGCGCAGTGAGGCAGGTGCCCATGCCGTTGGTGCCCATCTCCTGCTCGCTCCACATGACGCCCTCGCGAAAGCCGCAGCGACGTGCGGTAGCCGCGAAGCCCGTGTCCCCGAGATAGCTCAGGATCACCCCGTCGCGATCAGTGAGCATGATGCTGTACTCGGAGTGCCGGATGAGCTTGCCGAGCGCTTCCATCTCGATGCGCGCGATCGACAGCAGCACGCCGAGTCGCTCGCGCCGCGCCTCGAAATCCCCGCGCTCCACGCTGGTGGGCGGGCGAGTCTGCTGCGGATCGAGCGCGTAGCTATGTAGACAGCGGCTCCAGGAATTTCTGACGAGGTCGGAGATCGGCACGTCGGCACCGTGGCGCCGGATGAGGCCGCTGATGAGTTCTGCGTGGCTGTGTGAAGCTGGCCGCGTACGCATCATGAACAACGCCCCCTCTCGCGACGTCCCGACGGCTTATTTGCTCGGGCAACCGAGCTTGCACTCAGGTGCGCCGTGGTAGTTGGCACGCACGAACGTCAGGATGCGCCACAACTCATCGTCCGTCTTGATGATCGACCCCATGGGCGGCATCGCGCCGACCACGTTCTCCTGGCCTGTGCGGCTGTAGCCCTTGCCCTGCAGCACTTGCGAGCCATAGCTCACCAGCCTGAAGAGTGTATCGTCGTCACCGCCGTAGACCCAGACGTCGTTGGTGAGCGGCGGGCACATGCCCCCGCCGCCGGTGCCGCCGTGACAGCCGCTGCAGCCGTAGCTCATGTAGAGCGCCAGTCCCGACTGGACCACCGCCTGGTCGCTGTCGGAGTAGGGATTCTTCAGCGTCCCCTTCGCGGCGGACTCGGCACGCTGCACGGGCGTCATCTTGGCGCCTGCGGCAGCGGGCGCCGAACCTGGTGATGCGCCCGGCGCGGCGGCGCCTCCCTGCCCCGGCTGCTGTTGCTGCGCGTAGAGCAGCGTAGCGGTCAGCATCACCACACCAGCGAACGAAATGGCAAAAGTATTCCTGTGCACCGCGCACCTCGCTCCTTGCTCGAGGGCGCGCTAGGCGCCCGGACCTCCCGGCGCTTCACCGAGCAGCCGGATCACCTTCTCGTTTCCCTTGGCCCGTGCAATCGACATTGCCGTGTCGCCGCGCTCGGTCCGCGCCTTCACGTCCGCACCCGCCCGCACCAGCATCTCGACGAGATCGTCGCGGCCGTTGGCCGCGGCGATCATCAGGGCAGTGACGCCGCCGCCATTCCTGGCGTTGACGTCGGCGCCCTTGCCGAGCAGTGCCTGCACGACGGTATTGGCATGCGAAGCCGTGGCCAGCATGAGCGGCGTGTAACCTGCGTCGCCGATCGGCCGGGCGGGATCTGCGCCCGCCTGGATGAGTGCCACGGCCGCCTGGTCCTTGCCGTATTGCGTGGCAATGCCGAGGGGGGTGAAATTCTGCGCGCTGACGGCGTTGGGATCACCGCCGTGCGCTGCCAGCACGCGTACGTCCTCGGCATCGTCGCAGTAGGCCGCCGTCATGATCGGCGTCCAGCCGTCGCGGTCGCGCACGTTGACGTCGGCGCCGTGTGCGATCAGGAATGCCACCATCTGCGGAGATCTCTGCAACAGCGCATGGTGTAGCGGCGTCTCGCCCTGCAGATCCTGCGCCGTCAGCGAAGCGTGCTTCTTCTCCAACAGGTAGCCGACACGCACCTGGTCATCCGCCATGACCGCGTTGTTGAGCTCGACGTTGATGTTGGCACCGCGCGCGAGCCAGTCATTCAGCTGCGCGATGCTCACCGACGTGGCGGCCTGTGCGGGTGCCGTGGACTTGGGTTGCGCATACGGGCCATGCGCAGGCAGATCCCCGTTGATCATGCAGGTGTCGCAATTCACCAGCGGCACCCCGAAATCCGTGAGGACGGCATGCAGCGCCTCGCGCTGCTCCTTCATCACCTGCTCGAGCCGGTGCTGCAGCTCGTGGTTGCCACGGCGCACCGCGAGCGCCATATCGAACTGCATGGGCACCGCGTCGTCCATCATGTTGGCCGGTTGGATCGTGAGCGGCGCACCTTTGACCTTGTAGTAGCCCGCGAGCGGCCCCCAGGCCGCCGCCACATCCAGCTTGCCGTCGATCACCTGCTGAACCTGGTAGCTCGGCTGGTCTTTCGGCACGAGATCCGCGTCGTGGCTGAGGTAATGAATCTCGACATTGCCGATGCCGTGGTCCGCGAGCGCCTCGCGAATTGCCGAAGTCTCGTAGACCCCGATCTTCATCTTCCGTAGCCGCGGATCGTCGAGGCTCTTGATGTTGATGCCGCGATCGCTCCGATACACGAGCACGTAGGTGGTGCGATACAACGGCGCCGTCGTGAGAACGTCGTCGGAGTCGACCGGCATGTCGAGCATGACGTCGCACTGGTCGGCGTCGAGCGTGTTGCGCGTCATGCCGCGCTCGACACCTGGACGATAGTAATACTGGACCATGCTGCCCATGGCGTGGGCCAGCACCTCGGCCATCTTGTTCTCCAGGCCTTCGCCGCGATTGTTCGAGAGCGGCATGTTGCCCGGGTCGGCACACACCCGCAGCGCAGTCTGGGCTTGTGCGGGCGCGGCGAGCAGAGCCACCGCGGCCATAGCCAGCACGGCAACCAGCGCCGGCCGGCTTCCCCTCGCGATCTTCATTTCTCCTGGTCCTCGATGCTTGCGGCATCCTGCCGCGTCGAAGAAGGCGCACCCGGCGTCGACGCCGGGTGCGCCCGATCATCCTTAACTATCTACATTCAATCCCTGTGAGTAGTTCCCTCTTACTCGCGACCCTCGATAGCGAACGTGTACAGCGTGCCACCCTGCGGGATCATGCTGAGACCCGCAGCCTTGGTCATGGCCGTGGCACCAATGGCGCCGAACTTGTCGCCCAGGTCCAGACCCGCCGTCACGGGCAGGCCGATCCAGCCGCCGATGCCGCTCCATACCGAGACGTACTGCTTGCCGTTGACGCTGTAGGTAATCGGGTTGCCGATGATTCCCGAACCCAGGCGTCGCTGCCACAGTACCTTTCCGCTCGCACGGTCGACCGCGCGGAAGTCACCGTTGAGGCTGCCGTAGAACGCCAGCCCGCCGTCGGTCACCAGTGCACCGCCCCAGTTCGGATACGGATCCGGGATCTCCCATACCGTCTCACCGGTCAGCACGTTGAACTTCTTGAACTTGCCGGTGATGCCGGGCTTCTCCGGGTACATGTAGACATTTGCGAACACGTACACGATGCCCTGCTGGGTGTGCGAGCGCTCCTGCGGCTCATCCTCCATGCACCAGTTGTTGGTCGGGCAATACGCCATGCCCGGCTCGTTCGGGTCGATCGCGCACGGCTGCTGATCCTTGCCGCCCATCGCCGACGGGCACGCCTGCGTGTTGCCATGTGGCTTCAGCGGTGAGTGCTCATAGACCTTCACCGGCCGGCCGGTCTTCATGTCGACCTTTTCCGCCCAGTTGGTGGTCACGTACTTGTTGGCACGCAGCAGCGTGCCATCGGTACGATCGAGCACGTAGGCAAAGCCATTGCGGTCGAAGTGGATGAGGACGTGGTGCATCTTGCCGTCGATCGTCGCATCCTCGAGCATGTTCTCGTTGATGCCGTCATAGTCCCACTGATCGAACGGTGTCATCTGGTAGACCCAGACCACCTCGCCGGTATCGACCTTGCGCGCGAAGATGCTCATCGACCACTTGTTGTCCCATTTGCCGCTGTTGCAGGCTTCCTGGCTCACGGGATTCGCGCCGCAGCGATAAGACGGGCTCCACAACCCTGGGTTGCCGCTCGAGGCGTAAACGAGCTTCAGCTCCGGATCGTAGCTGTAGAAGCCCCACATGGCGCCGCCACCGCGTTGCCACTCATCGCCTGGGTACGTGTGGATGCCGAGATCCTTGCCGGCCGTCCCATACTCGGGATGCTTCTTGTTCGTGTCCTTGGTGAGGCAGACGTCTTTGTCGCTGCCGGTGTTGTAGCAGTGCCAGACCAGCTTGCCGGTCTGCAGGTCGTAGGCAAAGAACGCGCCGCGCGCGGCGAACTCGTCACCCCCGAAGCCGATGAGCACCTTGCCTTCGGCAATGATCGGGGCCGGCGTGATGGTCTCGCCCTTGTCCGGATAGGCTTCCTTGACGACCCACACCTCTTTGCCCGTCGCCGCATCGAGCGCGATGACGAAGCCGTCGAGCGTGCCGAACACCAGCTTGCCGTCGGCGAAAGACATGCCGCGATTCACGGTGTCGCAGCAGGCGCGCGGCACAGCCGAGTCATCGCGGTTGGTCGTTTTCTTGTAGTTCCAGACCTCCTTCGGATGATCCGGATCACTGAGGTCCAGCGCCTGGATGATGTTCGGCCAGCCGCTCTCCATGAACATCATCGGCTTGCCACCCACCTCGACGACCAGCGGCTGACCCTCGTGGCCGCGCAGCGTGCCGCTCGACTGCGACCACACCATCTGCAGCTGGCCGACGTTCGAAGTGCTGATCTGCTTCAGCGCGCTGTGCCGGCTCAGAGCGGGATCTCCGCCGGGCGCCGCCCATAGATTGGGATCCTTCGTCCGATCGGTCACCTCATCTGCGAGCGCCGCTGCGCACACCGTTCCGAGTGCCAGAGCGGTACCCAGAACGCCCAGAGTTCTCTTGTATCGCATACGCAGTTCTCCTGGTTCGAGTTGTATCGTTTCAGTACATCAGCGAGCGTCTGCTGCCGGTGGGCGCGATCTGCGACAGGCCGTCTCCCCTCATCGGTCCTGTCCGTTGCCACACACCGCCGTTCGCTTGGAACTTAAGCAAGGAAAGCGACTTAGGGCCGCCATCGTAGTCTTGTTCGGACAACTGCGCAGCCATTTGCCGACAGGTGTGTCGGTCCCGAGACCGTCGGTCGCGCCTTGTGTCACAAATGACACAAGCGCCCGGCCTCGCGCGGCACCGCAGCGCCTAACGTCAAGCTGACGACGTCGCTCGCCCACGGCCACCTCAGAGCACGACTTCGCTGATCTGGATGACCGGAGTTACGTTGGTGTAGTTGGGAATGTCGCCCATGATCTCCGCGGCATGCGGGGTGAAGGCGCCCTTGAACGCCTCCACGGAGTCGAAATAGAGATGCCCCGCTGCCAGGAACGGAGGCGATGAGCCTGCCTCGCCGCCGGAGAGGCCCCGCTCGACCGCCATGCGCTTCAACGGCGCCCCGAGCTTCTTCTGCACCATCGGCATGTGCGTCCGGGAGTAGTACTCGTGGTCGAACTTCTTCCCGGATCCGCCCGGATATAACACGCTCACCTTGATCATCATCGTTTCTCCTTGTCGTCGTAGGCCCGGCGCCTGCGCCGCCGGTCACCGCTCACCGCCGCAGCCCGCTCGCCGCGTCGACGGCACTCCCGCCGTCGACGCGGTCCGCATACCGGTTAGCGTTTACGTCGCCGCGCTAGAATTTGAGGAACGCGCCGACGTTCACGGTCGTGGCGGTGTTGTTTCCAGCCGCTGACACGTCCTTCACGTAACTTCCCTCGGCGAGCAGCATCAGATTCTTCGTCAGGGAGTAGTAGACGCCGACCGTGTCCTTGCGATTGCTCCTCACCAGGTCCGGATTGGCGGCCTGATCGACCGCATCGGCGTAATCGAGCCGGCTGTCGCCGTGGTTGTAGCCGAGCTTGACCGGACCCATCTGGTAGGTGATCTGTCCGAGGAAGCCGTACGACTTACGCGTCGCGCCGAGCTCCCCGCCGCCATCGAAGGCCCCGCCGTCGAACAGCGCCGTCGTACCGAGACCCTTGGCCGTGTAGCCGTAGCCGACGATCTCGAGTCCCTGGAAATCGAGCTTGGCGAAGAAATCCACGCCGTCGCCGTTGTAGTCATACGGCGTCGTGGTGAGAGTCGTCGTCTCCTCGTAGTACTGCTTCTGCTGGATACCGGCCACGGAGAAGTAGAGCTTGTTGCCCTCGCCGAGCGGCATCGTGTAGGTGAGCTTGCCGTGGAATCCCGGGGCTTTCTTCGCTTCCACCGTGCCGACGTCCGAGAGCGAATTGAGCGGGTCGAAGATACCCACCGTCGCATTGAAGCCGGAGATATCCGGAGTCGTGTAGTCGATCTGGGCCAGCCAGTCCGTGTAGATGTAACCGAGGCCGATACCGCCTAGCGTCGTGTTGGCCGGTGCCGGTCCCGCCGCCGAGCCTGGCCCGCCAACGCCGGGCAACGTCATATCCGCAAGAATGACATCGGCGCCGAACAATCCGATGTTGCGCCCGAGAGTGAAGGTCCCCATATCCTTGTTGCCGAAGGTCATGTAGACCTGGCGAATATCGAGACCGGTGCTTCCGAGCGCGGTGTTGGTAGAGCCGTTGCTGCCCCCCGCCTGCAGGTTGGGGCTGCCGCCGTCGTTGGTGGCGATACCAGGATAGAGCCCGAGGTGCGCCGCGATATCGATGCCGTCCTGCGTCGTGGCGACACCGAATGAGAAGGCTGCGGGCAGGAGGCCGTTACCGATGTTCGAGACGCTGCTGCCGCTCGCCGAGCCGACGCAGGCCAAACCTCCGTCCACGGCCACTGCGCTGTTGATGCTCTGACAGTTCGAGAAAATGTAGTCGACATTCACTTCGCCGCTGATGGAGAAAGTCCACTCGCCATCCGCCGTCTTCAGATCGACGGCTCCCGCCGGCGCCGCCAGGACGGCCAGCAGGACTGCCGCCGCGGACTGCAGCGACCGCTGAGTTGCCACATTCTTACTCATTGACATGCTCCTAAAGGTTGTCGTCACACCGTGACCGCGTCCCCTCGCGACGCACCGCGCGTCCCCTTCGTGACGCCCGGCAGCCGCGGTGCACGCGGCTGCCCGTTGTCGCGAAAGCAAATGATGTGCCAAGAGGTGTTGCTTTGCGGCAACGAATTGCCCACTGGTGGAACAACGAGTTATGTAGGCACAAGCGGCCCATCATAGCGACGCTGTTACCAAAAAGGCCACATGTGACTCAGCGAGTGTTGCAGGAACGCCCCAGCCGCAGCGCCGCACGACCTGGCGGGTCTTCGCGCCGAACGCTCGCCGAGGCGGCAGGTGCAGCGTCTCTCTCAGCGACGGTGCAGCCAGCGGGCCGCGAGCGGCGGCACGAGAATCAGGCTCACCAGGGTCGATGAGACGAGACCGCCGAGAATCACGATGGCCATCGGACCTTCGATCTCGTGCCCCGCCTCGCGCGACTGCAACGCCACCGGCAGCAGCGCGAGAGCCGTCAGGAGCGCGGTCAGCAGCACCGGCGTCAGCCGCTCCTGCGCGCCGCGCAGCGCGGTCGCCGGACCCCACGGCTGTCCTTCGGCCGTCACCAGATGCTCGTAGTGCGAGATCAGCAGGATGGTGTTGCGCGCGGCCATGCCGAACAGTGCGACGAAGCCCACCATCGCACCGAGGGAAAGCGTGCCCCCGGTGAGCGCCACTGCCGCGACACCGCCGATCAGCGTGCTGGGAAGGGCCGCAAGAGTGAGAAGCACGTGACGGCTGCGGCCGAAGGCAAGCGCAAGCAGGAGCACGATCAGCAGCAGCGCGACTCCCGAGTGCCAGATCAGCTCGCGCGCTGCCGCCGCCTGCGCGGGAGCTGTGCCGCCGTAGCGCAGGTAGACATTCGGCGGCAACCTGACGTGGGCCGCAATCGCCTGTCGCGCGACGCGCGCGAACCCGGCCTGATCGGCGGTACGCGGGCTCGCGACCACGACCTGGCGACGCAATCCGTCCTCGTGCTCGATGAGGCTGCGCGCGGAGATCATCTCGACGGTCGCCACCGACGAGACCGGTACGAGGGCACCGTCACGCCCGCGCAATCGCAGATCGCTCACGTCCTGCGGTGTCGCGCCGGCGCCGGCGAGCCGCACCACAACCGGCACACTGCGGTCCGACTGATTCAACTGCGCAACCGTGGCCCCGTGGTAGGCGGCGTTGAGCGCACCGAGCACGTCCGCGGGCTGCAGTCCGTAGAGGCTGAGGGCCTCCGGGCGCACTCGCACCTCGAGCTCGGGCTGACGCGGCGGCACGACCAGCCGTACCGTGCCGCTCTCCCGTGAGCGCCGCAGCAGGTCCGCGATCTGGCCGGCGACCTCATCGTCCCGGTCGAGGTCCGGACCGAACACGCTGACGAAAAAGGGAGCCACCTCACCGGAGAGCGTTTCGCCGATGCGCTCGGCGAGCACCGAATAGATTTCCACGAGCTGATTCGGAAACTGCTCGAAGACTGCGCGCACCCGGTCCTCGAGCTCTTCCGTGCTCTGCGTGCGGGCCGGATCGAGCTGGATCTCGAACTCGCTCTTGTTGGGCGCATCCGGGTCCTGACCGTTCTCCGCGCGGCCGATCTGCTCGGCAACGCTCCTGACTCCCGGAATCGCCGCGAGGCGTTGCGAGATGCGCTCGCCGACACGTGTGGTCTCGAGCAGCGATATCCCCGGGCGCAGCGCCGCGTGGGCGATCAGGTAGTTCTCGCGAAAGTCGGGTAGCAGCCGTGCGCCGAGGACCGGCAGCAGCGCGAGACCGGCGATGCCGCTCACCACGATGACGGCGAGCACTATCCGCCCGTGCGGCTGCAATCGGGTGATCGTCCATTTCTGCCAGTCCTTCAGCCGCTGCAGCCAGGCCGGCTCTGCGCGCGGCTGCAGACCGGGCATCAGGAGTGCACAGAGCGCGGGCGTTGCGCTCATCGCAACCAGCAGCGAGAGCAACACCGACAGCAGGAACGCCGCGGCCAGCGGACGGAAGAACGCTCCCTGCAGTCCCGAGAGCATCACGATCGGCAGGAAGGCCACCGCCACCGCCATGGTGGCGTAGAACACCGGCCGCCTCACTTCGAGCGAGGCATCGAGCAGCAACGCGCGCAGATTCGCGTTCGCGGAGGCGACCCGGCGCCGGCGCGTGATGTTCTCGACATCGATGACCGCATCGTCGACCACCACGCCGAGCGCGACCACCAGACCCCCGAGTGTCATCGTGTTGAGCGAGACTCCGCCGAGGCCGAGAATCCACACGGCCGCGAGCAGCGAGACCGGGATGGCGCTGAAGGAGATCAGCGCGCCGCGCCAGTCGCGCAGCGTCAGCAGCAGCAGCACGATCACCAGTACTGCGCCGATGGCGAGCGAGTTACGCAGCTTCGCGATGGCGCTCTCGATGAAGCTCGCCGGACGCAGCAACGCCGGATGATATTTGACGCCGCGCTGCGCGAGCTCGGGGACCAGCGTCTCGAGCCGGTGCTCGAGCTCGCGCGTCACATCGAGCGTGTTGGCGCCGTACTGCGTCGAGGTCTCCACCAGGATGCCGGGCTCGCCCGCGATGATCGCATCGCCGAAGCGCGGCGCCGCGCCATCGCGGACTTCGCCGAGGTCGCCGAGGCGCAGCGGCACGCCGCCGCGGCTCGTCATCACCGTCTGCCCGAGTGCTGCCAGCGAGTCACCGGCGGGAAGCGCCTGCAGCACGATGCGCTGCACCGGGGTCTCGAGGTAGCCCCCACCGGTCATTTGTGTACCGCGTCGCGCGGCCTCGAACACATCCTCGAGAGTGGCGCCGCTGGCATCGAGCTTGAGTGGATCGATCCACAGCTGCCGCTCGCGCTCGTCGCCGCCGAAGATCTGCGCCTGTGCCACGCCAGGCACGGCGAGGATCTGCGGCCTGACGCTCCAGCGGATGAGATCGCGCAGCTCGAGCGGCGACAGCCGCTCGCTGGTGAAGCCGAAGTGCAGCAGGTACTCCATCGAGGAGCTCAGCGGCGAGAGCAGCGGCGCACCTACGCCCGCTGGCAGGAGCGAGGCGGCCTCGGCCAGTCTTTCGGAGACTACCTGCCGCTGGCGGTAGGGATCGCTGCCCTGACCGAAGACCACCTGTATCGCGGCGAGACCCTGGCTCGAGGTGGAGCGCACCACCGCGACGTTCTCCGCGCCGGCGAGCAGCTCCTCGAGCGGCCGGGTCACCAGCGCCTCCACCTGCGTCGCATCCAATCCGGGCGCCTCGGCCTGCACCAGCAGGTGAGGCGGCGCGAAGTCCGGAAACACATCGAGCCGCGCAGTGATGAGCGCCGCCACGCCGAGCAGCACGACGAGCAGCGAGAGTGCCGTGACGATCCTGGGATTGGTGAGCGATGCGCGGACGATTGCGGCCAGCATGGGCGCTAGTCGTGCTCTTCTTCCGCCGCGGAGAAACTGCTGATGCCCTGCAGAGACCAGAGCACGCCCGCTCCCTGCACGACGACCTGGTCGCCCCGGCCGAGCCCGTCGACCAGCCAGGCGTCCCCGACGCGGGCCAGCGGCTTGACCACCACGGCCTCGTACCGAAAGCGGTCGGCCTCACGGGCACGTTGCTGCCGATACACGTACGCGCCGCTCTCGGCGTAGAGCAGCGCCGAAGCCGGTACCAGTACGCCGGCGGCGGCTGAGCTGCGCAGACGCACACGCACCCTTGCTCCCGGCCCGAGTGCCGGCGGCGGATTCACAAGCTCGAGGAGCCAACCGTTGCTTTGTGCCTGTGCGTCCGTTCGCGACAGCGGCCCGAGAACGCGTGCCACCACGTGGGCGCCGTCAACCTCGAGCAGCGCCTGCTCGCCGACGGCACCGCCGATGTGATGCCCGGGAACCTCGGCGCGCAGCAGCGCCTC
>Ga0307476_10001481_pt1 | contig 14290 bp, 15 predicted proteins | sample atmos_gasesECM2C_2_FD_203314 | JGI IMG/M metagenome (GOLD analysis project Ga0307476, IMG submission 203314) | Hardwood forest soil microbial communities from Morgan-Monroe State Forest, Indiana, United States - atmos_gasesECM2C_05 | ecosystem: Environmental > Terrestrial > Soil > Temperate... | reverse complement strand
ACCTCGCCGCGCAGCTTCTGCAGCGCTTCCTCCACGTCGTCCGCCGTCTGCGCGAGCATCGGCGAGACGGGCGAGAACAGCTCGAGCTGAAAGGCGTCGAGCGCATCGACCCCCTTGAGCAATGCGGCCGTTGCGACCGCACCGCGATCCTTCGAGTACATCGCGGCGCGGCGCACCGCCGCGATTGGCACCCGTGCAGCGGCAGCGATGGCGTCCAGCATCACCCCCCCGAGCGCGCCCTGGCGCAGCTCGCCCGCGAGGAGATGCAGCAGGAATCGCTGCTCAACCTGGGTGGCCCGCGAGAAGAGCTCGCGCAGTGCACGTGCGCGGCGCTCCGCCGAGCCGCTACCGCGGATGGCGGCGAGCGCCGTGAGAAGGCCGTCCACCTCGACGATCGAGAGCGTGGGGACGGCGGCTGCCGGCTCGTTCGCGGCGGCAGCCAGTGTGGCGTAGCCGATACCGAAGCGCCCCTGGGGAAGCTCGCCCGAGAGATAGTGCGTCGCAATGCCGATCTCATCCGGCTCGAGCGAACGGAGCAATGCCGCGAGCTCGCGCACCTTGACCAGCCGTGCGCGATCGGCGCCCACGCGGCCCGAAGCGTCGACGAGGTCAGCGAGTCGTGTCATGCCGAGGAATGTCGTGCATTACGGCCGATGTCTGGGCTGCGCTGATGCCCGAGGTAGTATCCTGACAAGCGCTGTCCCGACGGGCTGCGAGTCGGGCGAACGCAATGCCCCTCTCGGGCCCTAAGCCGGCCCCTCGCAGTCTCGCTGCTTGTGTTGGAGAATGGCACATGAAGAAACTCAAACACGAAGCGGAATTGTTCAAGGCGGCCTTGCTCGCAGGCGTTCGCTACGCCGAAGGCCGCAAGGCCGTAGAGTTTGAGGCGACCGACTCGGCGAGCGACAAGGCACTATACGTTTATCGCTTACTCGTTCACGACAAGGTTATTGCACCAATGCCGGAAGACCAAGTCACTGAGAAGACGATTCGGCATCGGCTCGCGACATGGTATGCGCATCAATTGCCTGCTGGGCATCCACTGTTGGGATAGGGGTGTCTTATTGCGGCTTGCGGAATCGGAACAGCACCTGATCCGTTCTGCCACGAATGCTCGGATTAAAAACCGCCAGCCTGTGATCATCGGCGGTATTACGCAACGCATCACTTTGCGATTCCAGCACGAATCCGGCCGCTTCGATCTCGTTCTTCATGCGGAGCGGATCGATTCGATGCAGCGTCTCCGTATCCCGTAATCCAGACCCCGCTTCGGCGACGTGGTCGATGACCAGAAAAACTCCTCCGGGCTTCAAAGCATCGAAAATGGTCTTGTTGAGCACCGCAACATCAGCCGGCCCGAGAAAGGAGTCGTGTAGATCGTGATAGCTCTGCGACATCCAGATCAAATCAAGCTTTTTCGGCAGACGAAAGTCAGTCAGGGACCCGGTGAGCAGGGTTACGTTTCTATAGCTGGAATCGCGGGCAATGGCCTGCGTGCCGGCGATTTCTTGCAGTGAACAATGGGCGATCTGTTCGGTTGGAATGTACGCGTAAACATGGCCGGCCGGACCCGCTACCTGGCTCAGAATTCGCGTAAAGTAACCGTTACCGGACATCACATCCGCAATACGATCGCCCGCTTTCGCCTCTGAAAACAGGACTGAAACAGCGGGCTTGCGAGTCGCATCGAGCTTGACCTGATCATGGGGTCTACGCGGATCTGCGACCGCCGCCTCCACAATCACGCGCATGGGCACCACAGTGTCCGCTTGCCCCATGCCGCACATGGCCAGGCTGATAAGACCCCCTAGATACCAGCAGGTCTTGATATTCATGCGGCGTTCCTCCGGTGAGTGAGTAATCGGTCGGGCTACCTCTCGCTGAGCCTACGAGTTAAAGTTCACTTCAAGTCAAGGTCTTTTTCGCGCAAAGCGTGAGTTCGGGAGTGAGCATGGCAGGCCTCATGATTGGCGAGCTGGCGCGCCAAGCGGGCGTGACAACCTCCGCACTGCGCTATTACGAGAAGGTGGGACTGCTTCCGCCGCCGGCGCGAGCATCTAACCGCCGACAATACGGTCTCGAGGTACTGGGTCGGATACGCATCATTCTTCTGGCTCGCGATGCTGGCTTCTCGATCGGCGAGACGCGCATGTTCCTGAGTGGCTTCCCCGTTGGTACTCGACCCGCGTTGCGATGGCGCGCGATGGCCAAACGTAAGCTCGCAGAGCTTGACGAGCTGACCACGCGCCTCAGTCAAATGCGATCTATTCTCAATGCCAGTTTCAACTGCGAATGCCACCGGCTGGAGGATTGTGAGCGCCTGATTGCAGCCAAGGCATGTTGTGGTCCCGAATCCGGATCTCGCAGAGTGGGCATGTCGAATAAATCACTGGCTCGGACGCGTTAGCGTCACTCAAGGAGAGGCTTCTCCAGAGTGGGCGGTCTCCAACTGCCGCAAGCGATCCTCGGATCGGCGCAGGAACGGTGCATTCGATCCCCGGGGCGGTTTACGGTGCTAACTCGCAAGCCGGGGACCGGCAGTCGACCTGCTGTCTCTCTGCGTCGCGTAGGAGCCAAAAAATGTTAAGCCGCGCGCTTCAATCGCTGCTGGTTGCTGGTCTGCTGACAGGTACGTCATGGGCAGCAAACGATCCCTTCGTTGGTAACTGGAAACTCAATCCGTCCCGAAGCAAGCTCACCGACGAGATGAAGGTTACGAAGGTCGGGCAACGCAAATACGCATTTGAGCTTGGCGGCGGTGAGCCCGAGACGATAGTGATCGATGGAACCTTTCAGCCCGGAGTCGGCGGCACCACTCTCTCCGTTGCCGCGGAAGGGCCCAACTGGAAGGTCATCCGCAAGAAAGAAGGTCGCATGTTGCTTACCGCGACGTGGACACTCTCCAAAGATGGAAGCTCGCTTACAGACGACTTCACGAGTTTCGGTCAAGACGGCTCCCCGTCTAACGTCAAGTATCTCTACAAGCGAGCGACAGGTGACGGGCCAGGCTTTGCGGGCACTTGGATCAGTACAAATGAGATGGTGAACTCGGTTATCACGCTGAAGATAAGTCCCTATGAAGACGACGGCCTTTCCCTGACCAGTTCCGCCGGGACGACGACGAACCTTAAATTCGACGGCAAGTCAGAGCGACGACTAAATGCAAGCGCCATTGAAGTGAGTCAAACGTCCGAAGGCCAGGTCACACTGACCAAGCAGTACAAACTTTCTCCCGATCTCAAGACCCTCACGATCACCACGCGAATTGTGGGCCACACTACGCCAAACGTCTTCGTATTCGAGCGCGAATAGAATCGTCGTGCGAACAGTCATCGCCTGAGTGTCTGGCTGGGTCCGATTCCGGCCGGATCTGCGTTAATTGGATGGCCAGCGAGTCTCACGGCTTGTTCGTACTTTAGTGAGCACTTCTGGCGGGATCCAGGTCTGTCTCAGCTCTCGAGGGAACAGCGAATCGGGATTGATGCGCGCTATCGACCCGGCCAGGAGCGGGCGGCTCGCGCAGGGGATATAAGATTCCGGGAACGCTGGCATTCGGGGAGCGCACTGCCATGGGAGATCCAATGAGAAATTCCCCTTTCGCCGTCTACTCCGTTGTCGGCCTTCTGGTGTCGGCTTGTGCTGCGTCAATTTGGGCGACCAGCAGCCGAGCCACAGCCGTAACTGCCAACATCTCTGACATCGCGGGCACGTACGAGCTGACGAGAAGGGTCATGTCGAACGGCGAGGAAATCCGTCCGCCGGCGATCGTCGCGCTTTACACCATGGATCATGGCCGAGGTAACTTTAACCTCTTCGTCAAGAACAAGGACGGCACGCTGGCGTCCGAATCGACGGTCAGCCGGTATACCTTGACGGCCCTGCAGTACTGCGAATGGATTGTGTACACGACGAGGAACAACCTCGATGGTCCCGGGCTCACGAACGAGGCCCCACGGGTGACAGATCATTGCACTCGTGTCACTTCAAAGGACGGTCGAATTGTTTTCGCACCCCCAGGCGAGGGAGTAGAGACAAGCTTTGATAAGGACAGCTTCGCTGCAGTAATTCCAGGCCAATTCGTCGACCACTGGCGAAAGTTGCGATGAAGCTGCGAACGGCTCTGCGGGCCTGGAGATCGCCAGAGCGGAAGCCGAAGCTTACGCCTCGCTGTTCGGAGATTCGTTGTTGACCTACGCTCGGCGCTGACGCCGGTTATGCTGCGGATGAAACGCAAATTGCCTTGGCTGACCAAGCATGGAGGAAGATCACATGACACGCGTATTGTTCGTCGGCCAACAGCCGGAGACGGTGGACTTCTCCGATCCCGCCATACCGCGGGGCTTCAATGCCGAGAAGATCCATGCCGGAATTGCGATCGCTCTGAGCAAAATGGCGGAGCGCGGATGGCAAGCGGACCTTTGCTTGATTCCACCCGACAAAACAGCCCGCTTGGTGCTGGACAAGCAGCTGGCAACTACGACCTATGACTGCGTAGTGATCGGGGCGGGTATTCGACTCCCGCCAAGAAGCCTGTCGCTGCTCGAGACCGCCATCAACGCTGTGCATAAGGCTGCGCCCCATGCGTCCATTGCATTCAACACGCGGCCGGAGGATAGCGCCGAAGCCGCTGCGCGCTGGTTACAAGCCGATTGATCGACGAGCGCGTAAATGTCGCCAGCTGCGTAGGGTCAATCAGAGGCAGACGATTGCGGCGGCTGAGCCGCCAACCGTCAGTGACGAGCCATGACCCGTCCGGAGTTGGTGATGCAGCGTCTAGGTGACAAAGGACTGACATGAGGCGCACCCGATTCATTCTGTTTGCAACATGAGTTCCGCCATGCAATATCGTTTGATCAAAGCAGCGGCTGCGGTGTTGCTTTTGGTCATTGTGACCGTGGCGGGGGTGCTGCTCGCCTGGAACGCAGGTCTGTTGCGCTCGAGCTTCATCCGCTTTGTCTCCTGGCAAAGCGGCCGTCCCATCGATGTACGCGGTGCGTTGCATCTGCATCTGTTAACCAGAAGCCCACGGATCGAGGCAGAACAAGTCACCATCGGCAATCCGCCCTGGACCAAGCCGGGGATCACGGCAGAAATCGCGAAGCTCACCGTGACATTCGCGCCGCTGCTGAGCCATCAATCCGGACTCAGTCTCCTTAAAGTCGACACCGCACAGCTGTACCTCACGCGTGACAGCGCGGGACGAGCCAACTGGCAGCGCGTCGACCCCGATAAATCTCCGGGTTCACCCTTGCCGATGATTCGCGCACTGGAGCTGGTGCATACCCATCTGTCGCTTGCCGATGAGCGCTTGCACCTCGTCTATGACGGCGATCTGTCCGTCATTGGCCCGGATTCGGCTCAGCCTTTGCAAATGGAAGGCTCCGGCACGCTCAACCAGCGCGCGGTCACCTTTCGCTTGAAAGGTGATGGCTTACCGTCAGCGGCGCCCGACAAACCTTACGCATTTGAGTTCGACGAGCGCTCGAGCGGTACGCATTTCACGGCGCATGGCTCGCTGCCGCGGCCGTTTGATTTGGACCTGTACGATGCGGAGTTTGATGCCACCGGCGCCGATCTGCGCGACTTGTACTATCTGGTCGGAGTCAGTCTGCCGAACACCGGTACCTTTCACTTGCACGGCCGCATGGTGCGTCGGGGCCTCGAAACGCTATTCGATGATCTCAAGATCGTATCGGGCCAAAGCGATGTGCAGGGGCAGGTGACGCTCGATACGCAACGAAGCGGCCGCACGCTTGTGCACGTCGATCTGAGTTCGGCGCTGTTGCGTCTGGCCGATGTTGGGCTGCGCGCCGCGGGGCGCGATCCGCATCCCGACGCGCCGCCCAAACTTTTTTCCGATGTGAAGCTCATCACTCCGGCAACTCGGCGCGTGGATGCTGTCGGGAAGTACCGCGCCCGTCGCTTGCTGCTGTCGCGAGTCGAAGTGAATGAGCTGTCCGCGCCATTTACGATCGAGCGCGGCCTGATCAAGGCACCGGAAGTTACCGGCCATATCATGGGCGGGAATTTCGTGCTGCATCTCGATGCCGATGCCAATCAGACCCCCGCTCACACCCGCATCGAATTGACACTCACGGGCTTACAGTTAGCCCAGATGCCGCACAAGGCCGAGCCGCCGCCGTACGAAGGCTCGCTGCGACTGCAAATCCATGCTCAGGGACGGGGCGACTCACTGCACGCCGCGGCTGCCAGCGCCGACGGCAACCTGAGCGCTTGGGTGTTGCAGGGGACGATAAGCGCCTCGTTGGCGGAACTGACCGGCATTGATTTGCGCGGGCTGGGCCTGGCCCTGACGCACAGCAGCCGTGATGCAGCGGTTCATTGCGCCGCCGCCGACTTTGAAATTCATTCCGGCGTGATGCAACCCACGCGCCTTTTCATTGATAGCGAGCCGGTATTCATCACCGGTGAGGGCCGCGTGCTGCTCGACCCCGAGACGCTGGATCTTAAGCTGCATGGTGAGCCTAAACGGTTGCGGATTCTTCGCATCAAGGCGCCGGTGTTAGTGCAAGGCACGTTGCTGCAACCGAAGTTCAGTGTCGGCGTGACCGAATCGGGCGTGCAACTGGTGGACCGCGGCACGCCGCGCAATGCCGACTGCGCCGCGCTGCAACTTCGCTAAACTGATAGCGCAGGATCCGCGATGGTTACAAGAGCTCCAGACGGGAGCTGAAGCCCGAGGGATAAGGTAAGTGGAACCAGAAGCTTCGAACGCGATCCGGCAGCTCCGAGTCGGTTTGGCGGACTGTCCGCTAATCGTCATCCAAAGTGGCCCCGCCGCCGACGGCGCAAATCCAGACGAGTGGTGGCATCATCAGCGGGTGATGTCGCGTAACCCACAATCGCTGTGTGCCGCTTTCTTCATCCTGGCTACGTTTCTGATGGCCTGCAGTACGCCGTCGGGTAACTATCGCAACGACGCGGCTCACGAAGCGTTGCTTCAGGCCCTTCGCCAGTGCCTGGTTGAGCTTTCCATCAGCGGCGAGCGAAACAAGGACTTCATTTCCCCCTGTGTCGGGCGGGACGTCTCTTCTTTGAATGGTATCGGGCGCGATCGTCTGATCGATGCGCTGGGCCCGGCCCGGCTTTGTATCAGTCCCACTGAGACGAACTTTCCGGAGAAGGCGAATTGCCCGCTCGACCAGGATCCCCTATGGAGTTTCTACCGGCATGCCGGCTCCATCGACATGGGTGGAGGCCCGGAATTGGTTTGCGTGGCGAATAAACAAACGCATTGTGTGACGGTGGAGTGGCGGCGCACGAAGTGAGCTTCTCAGCTGGCTCGCAAACGCCGGTAAGGCTCCTTGACGATTTGCCACAACCCGTAGCTCATCAGGCCGGCAGTCACTGTTCCCAGCGTCCATCCACCGTAAGGCTGCTGCCTGAGGGTGCCGAGTGCGCCCGCAACACCCACGGCGTACTGCGCATGAAGCCACCAGGCAGCACGGACCAGATACGCACCGATCAGGGCCAACATCACTCCGCGGGACAGTAAGCCAAAAATCCCGAGGACGCCGATAACCGGTCGAAGCCGCGTCCGCGTGAGGTCCACAGTGCTGTCCCTGGCCCGGGTGACGGCGCGATAGCACTGGTACAAGCTATAGAGCAATATACCGATTCCGATGGTGCCGACGACGTAACGTCCGAGAGGCACCTCGAACGCTCGCGCAATCCACTCCTTCTGGGCCCGCTCGCCGCCCGCCTTGCCCCCGAACCCGAACAGGATCCTCATGGCTTCGATCACGAAGACGCTGTACAGCCCCGCGCTGAGCACGTGTGCCAATCGGATGAGCGGACGGGAGCGTCGGTCCCGGTTGCCACGGTGCTCAGGATCACGAATGGCGATAAGCAGTTGCCAGGTCACGAACGAGGCCAGGCCGAGCGCGACGACGGCCAGGAGTAGTTTCCCCGGAGCTGTCACTCTCAGCCTGCTGAAGACGCCTTGGATTCCGTTCGGGTGCCGTGATGTGTTTAGTGTCGCGAGCAGGCCGAAGGTGCCGATCAGCAGATAGAGCAAGCCTTCGGACACGTATCCGGCATGTGCAATCCAGCGTTCCCATGCTCTCAGATCAACGGCGTCCTGAGGATCGACCGACACGAAGTTCCTGTTTTGTCTGCTCTCGTGGTCCGAGCTCGGCCATTCAGTTGGGACCATCAGTCGGGAAATTCAGCCCGCGCTCGATCGCCTGGAAGCGGGGCTCTCTACGCAACGGGTCGAGGAAAGGATTCGTTTTCACGTATTCCAGATAGGGATCACGATCACTGACTGCTCGATCGAGCTCAGCGAGCGCACGATCCACATCCCCGCGCTGTGCGTAGATCATCGCCAAGAATACCCCCATCCCCTGGTTTTCCGTCCTCATTGGGCTCGATGTCAGCTTCGCAAGCATAGCTTGTGCATCGGCATGTCGTCCGAGTCCGTCATAGGCCATTGCCAGGCAGTGAAATCGGTTGTCCTCAATGGTTTGCTCGCAGGCCTCTTTCGCATTCTGAAACTCATGAGCTGTCAAATAGGCATAACCGACCCAACCGTAAACGCTGGCATCTCCAGGCTCCAATGCCTTGGCCTCAGCAAGTGGTACGAGCGCCTCTTTGGCACGGCGCGCCCACACTAGGGCTTCACCGAGCAAAAAGTAGTTTCTGCCATTCAGCGGATCGAGGGTGACAGAGCGGCGTAACGCGTCCAGGCCCACATCGCTGTGGCCCATGAGAACCTCGAACTGCCCGTAGCGCCGCAGCACCTTCGCGTCGCCTGCCGAAAGCGCCAGTGCGCGCGCGTATTCGCTCTTTGCTCCTTGAAAATCGAGTGTCGCGTTTTCGAAGATAGCGGCCAAAGCAAGATGGCCGACAGCCAGTTCAGGCTGCAGAACGATCGCCTTCCTCGCGTCCGCCTGAGCTTCCTCGACATAGTCGCGCCGTTTTGCACCTGCCGAGTAGTTGCGGCTGAGCCCGTTCAGCACAAGAGATCTGTCCGCGTATGCCGTCGCGAACTCGGGGTCGAGCTGTATTGCCTGGCTGAACCCCGTGACTGCCTCGAGCATACTTGCCTTATCGAGATCTCCGCGGTACGCCTTGGTCGCGCGAAGGTAGGCATCAAAGGCCGCCGGATTGCGGGTACCCCCCATCTCGATCTTCTGGGCAATGTTGCCAAGCAAGGCGATCTTGAGGGCGCTTGTTACCGCATTCGCAATGTCGGTCTGCAATTGGAGCACATCGCTCAGCCGCCGATCATAGGTCTGTGACCAGAGATGAAATCCCGTCACGGCATCGGTGAGCTCTGCGGTGACGCGAATTGTATGCTCTCCGCGTCGTACGCTTCCCTCGAGCACTGCGCCTACGTTCAGCTTGCGTGCAATCGTGGCGATGTCGGCCTCCTTGCCCTTGAATGAGAAGGCCGATGCACGCGCGGCAACGTGCAGCTCGTTGATGCGCACCAGAGAGTTCAGCAGCTCCTCAGTCAATCCATCGGAGAAGTACTCCTGGTCCTTGTCCCCGCTCATGTTCACGAACGGCAATACCGCGATCGAATGCGGCGGCGGGTTGAAGTTGGCCGCGACCGGCGATGGAGCGCTCACCGGCGCGCTCGTCGGCGCATGCTTCGGCGCAAACCGTTCGAAGGCGAAGTACCCGACTGCGGCCGCAGCCGCTACGGCCGCCGCGGCGACCCAGGTTCCCACACCCGCGCGGGTGCGAGGCCAACTGGATGGCAAGCTTCGCCTGGCAGCAGCGCGCAGCACAGTCGGCGCCACGTCCGCAGAGAGGAGTCGCCGCACACGCTCTATAAAAACGGCGAGTGGCGCCCCCTCGGGCAGATACGACCACTGCACGTTGCGGAAGTGATCGGGCACGCGCGCCGTGGCCTCCTTGGTCGCGTCGATGACGAGGGGTAGCAGGAACGGCACGTCATCGGCCATGTCGGCCGTACGCTCGACCGCCAGCTTCCACTCCCGGCGGAAGTAACCTTCCTTGCGAGCGTTGGAGTGCGCCGAGATGATCGCAACGAATAGAGCGCACTCCTGTATTTGCCTGCGGATCTGACGGTCCCAGGCGTCCCCGCCTCGCAGCTCGCTCTGGTCGAACCAGACCTCGATGCCGGAAGCGCGCAGCGCATCGCAAATACGCTTGGCGGCGCCGGCATCCTGCGAGGCATAGCTGAGGAACACCGCTGCTGTCGGTATGCTCGCCGGCTTGGACGATTCTCCCCCCATCCGCGCCTCTGCCTCTTATGCGGTTCGCAGGAGAATGCCCTGAGGGGCCTCTTCAGGCAACGCAGCAGCGCGAGCATGGCCCGCCCCGCTTCGAGGCGGCGCCAGCGGGGGCCCCAGCGTGGCTTCACTTAGCTGCTTTCCGGCGACGCGAATGAGGCCTTGTCTGACTGCGAGGCGCAGCCGCTAGTGCAAGAGTTTCGTGGCCTAGCGAACTGGAGAATTGACATGGTCTACGAAAGCAATACCGCAACGGGTGCGCCGACTACGCCCGGAAGTCTTGGCGAGGACAACCCAAGTCTGCGCGACACATTGGACGATGCGACCGGCGCCGCGGAGGACACGACCGGTCTGGGCCGCAATGCGCGCGCCAGGGCCGAGAGGGTGCGCGCCTCGGCTGCACGCGGTCTGGACACTGCCGCGGACGCCATGCATGCCGGCGGCGACCGCGTCGCGAGCGCGGCCCATCGCACCGGTGATGCGCTTGCTTCGGGCGCGACCTACCTGCGTCGCAATGATACGGGCGAGATGGTCGACGACTTCATGGGCCTGCTGCGAGACCACCCAGGACCGGCATTGGTGTGCGCGGCAGCTTTGGGGTTTGTGCTCGGACGCGCCGTCTATCGGCGCTAGCCGCAAGGGCCTCTTGCCATGGGCGGGATAGGAAGCGGGGCGGCACGACCGATCACCGATGTCCTGGTGGATATCGGCCGCAATGCGCAGGAGCTGCTGCGTGCCGAGATCCGTCTCGCGCAGTCGGAAGTACGGCAGCAGTTAATCGGCGCGCAGTCAGCGATCGTGCTGGTAATTGTGGGAATAGCGGGTGGCATACTCGGCGGCTTCTTCCTGCTGCTCGCAGTGTTGTTTGCCCTGCGCTTCATAATGCCGGCGTGGGCCGCGGCGTTGTGCGTCACCGCTGTGTTGGTGCTGGTGGCCGCGGTTGCGCTGACAACTGGAGTGCGCCGACTCAAGGCGTCACGACCGGTGCTTAAACCGCTGGAGGACAGCGTAAAGGAGAATGCTGCATGGGTCAGACAGGCGACGAGATAGAAGGTCATATCCGCAGTACGCGGGAGGAGCTGCGTAGCAACCTCCAGGAACTTGAGGGCCGGGTCAAGTCAGTCGTGGATTGGCGCGAAAGATTTCGGCGTAACCCGGCGCTGGGAGTGGGCCTCGCTGCTGGGGGCGGATTCTTGTTGGCTGCCCTCACTCTGCGCTCGTCGCGTCGAGCCGTCGTGCAGGAGCGGGACGCCGCCCCTGCGTATACACACCGCGGTCACACCCGGAACGTGATGAACAATGTGCAGAGCACGCTGATCGGCATAGCTGTTGCGCGCGCCGCCGAGCTCGCAACCGCTCTCCTTCTGGGGTCGGCGCGTCGAGTCTATGAAGGTGACGCAGCCGGCGGCGGCGACGTACAAGGCGAGGGCGACTATCGCGCGGCACGCAGATACAGGCGCTCCGCCGAGGCATACGCGCACACGGCCGATGTGACGCGCGCCGCGCGTCAGGCTGCGCCCAAGAATCCAAACGAAGCCGCTGAGATGCGAGAGGCGGAAGCGCAGGGACGTGCGCGCGCCAGATCGTAGCGGAGTCTAAGGATGCTTGAGCTGCCGCAGCATATTGTCATCGATTGCGGCTAGTGAAAGCGATGCGCCCAGACCCGTGTTGCGGTAATACAGCGCCTTCAAGAACGCGAGATCGCCGGCTGTTATCGCTGTGGGGGTTTCACGTCCGCCGCAGCTCGATGACATCAGGTCCAGGATGCTCGGCAGTGCATCGCAATGGTCCGGTGATTGCGCCACTGACAAGGTCAACATCGCCAAGTAATCAGCGATCGTCCCGAGTTTGCGGCCACTGACTTTCGTTGTGTCGACGATCAGGATGACCATCCCGATGCCGATCCCGCTCCCACTGCCGGCCCCCAAACGCGACCCTGCCGAATCAACGCCGGAATAGTTCTGGGCGACCTGTGGCCAGATGGGCAATACGTCAAGCCCGACCAATGCCATGTCAGTATTCAGTACTCTGGCGCCGCCGCCCGTTGTTATGTACCAGCCCTGAATCGCATGTTCGCTTCTATATGCCAGGAGATCTCTCTTCCCGCCCGCATACCGGATACCAAAGGTAGCCGTCGCAGTCGCCCATCTCATGACGGCATCCATCGCTTCCTTGGGGTTGCTCGTGAAAAGTAGCTGCACGTTGTCTTTGCATTGCGGATTCTGCTCTACGGGCGCTCCAACATACGCTGCCAACGCACGTAGTCGCGCCGTTACGAAGGCGTTGTCTCCTGGGGTAAGCCCGGCAGTTATCGGGCAAAAGCTCTGCTTACCTCCACGCCAGCGCGCAAATCTACGCGCCGTAGAGACAGTTACATAATGCGTCGTCGCGTGGTGCGCGATGAATTGATACAGGCTATCTCCCGCTAACTCCTGCTCGGTTGGCAGGCTCGGGGTCGTCACGGTCACGTCGGCAGCTTGTGGCGATGCACTTGTTTCGACGCCAGGCAAGATTGATGGCAAACCGGCATGGGAAAGTGCGTCGGGGTGCGCCGATTGAGCCCCCGGCGCGCGCGCCGTCACGAGGGCGAGGACCGCGGCGCTGACCGTCAGCAACACGAAGTGTCGTGACATGTCTATGGCTCCGATAAGCCAGCGTAGCTGGGAAATCAGCCTACTCCGCCACTCAGCAGGTCCGCAAGCACGCTGAGCCGATGCCCGCGGGCGCCGGACTGCCTGGCGTTCCGCGCACAGGTACAGCGGGCGCCGTATGATGGGTCTCCTGCTGAGCCACGGTTGGAAGCTAAGATGTTTAAGAAATCCTTCGTGCCCGTGCTGCTACTCGTTGCTGTCCTCGGACCGGCAAGCGTCCTCGCCGCGCAGACCATGAAGGCCGCGGCCATCGATCGCGCCGGGGGTCCGGAGGTCCTCACGATTCACACGCTGCCCGTACCGCGGCCCGCGGCCGACGAGGTTCTGATTGCGGTCAACACCGCAGGGATCGGCAGCTGGGATGCGGACTTGCGCCGTCACCCCGAGGAGATCAAGCATTCGGCCTTTCCGTTGGTCCTCGGTACCGATGGCGCCGGCACGGTTGCCGCGGTTGGCTCGAAGGTGAGCGGCTTCAAGGTCGGCGATCGCGTCTACTCCTACAGCTGGGACAACCCCAACGGCGGCTTCTATGCAGAGTATGTCGCGGTGCCGTCACAGCGGGTCGGCCACGTGCCGGCTGGCCTGAGTCTCAGGGACGCAGGCGGGATCGCGACCACGGCGCTGACCGCGATCCAGGGGATCGACGATGCGCTGCATATGAAGTCCGGCGAAACACTCATCATTCATGGCGCATCGGGCGGCGTCGGAAGCGTCGCGCTGCAGTTCGCGAAGCTGCGCGGTGTAAAGGTGCTCGCAACCGCTTCCGGGGACGACGGACTCGAATTCGTCAGGAAGCTCGGTGCCGATGCGGTGGTCGACGGTCGCCACGGCGACATCGTCGCCGCAGGCCGGGCGTTTGCTCCGGCGGGTGTCGATGCCGTGCTCGCGTTCGCGGGCGGCGATTCGCTCGAGCGGTGTATGGATACGCTGCGTCCCGGCGGGCGTGCAGCCTTTCCCTACGGAGTAAGCCCCGGGCCCAAGGTGCGGGTGGAGATCGGCATGATCACCGAGTACAACGCAGTTCCGGGCCCCAAAGAGTTCGAGCGGCTGAATGCCGCGATCGTCGCGGCGAAGCTCCGTGTGCCGATCGCAGCGGAGTATCCGCTTGCGCAGGCGGCACAGGCGCAGGAGCGCGTCGAGAAAGGGCACGTACTAGGCAAGGTAGTGTTGCGGATCCGCTAGCGCGCGTGCAGCGCGAAGCCCGACCTCGGGCTCGCAGGGCTACTTCACGGCGTCGTCCACAGGGTCAAGCCGCGCATCGACCACCCCAGCTGCGCCGGTTGCCCCTTGGTGTGGAACTCAGCGTTCAGGTGTACCTCGGCGAGAACGTACTGCGCAGGGTCGGTCGATATGGCCTTCCCGGGAAACTGCGCCGCCAGGTGCTGAAGCGCGCCGACGAATTGGGCTTCGCTA
>Ga0307476_10001479_pt1 | contig 14308 bp, 12 predicted proteins | sample atmos_gasesECM2C_2_FD_203314 | JGI IMG/M metagenome (GOLD analysis project Ga0307476, IMG submission 203314) | Hardwood forest soil microbial communities from Morgan-Monroe State Forest, Indiana, United States - atmos_gasesECM2C_05 | ecosystem: Environmental > Terrestrial > Soil > Temperate... | reverse complement strand
ACCAGGTGCTGTACCACCTCGGCGAGCGGGCGATCGAGCACCGCATCGTGCCGTGGTGCGAGCAGCACGGCGTCGCGGTGGTCGCGTACAGCCCGCTCGGCAGCCGCGGCGGGTTCCCGGACAGCCGCGCGCTCGATCCCACCGGGGGCTCTGCCCCCCGCCCCGCCGGCAGCGCCGCCGGGGTCCCCACCCCCCGTCTCGCTTCGCTCGAAGGCGTGGCCCGGCGGCTCGGCGCGACGCCGCGCCAGGTCGCGCTCGCGTTCCTCGCGCGCCGGCCGGGAAGCCTCGTGATCCCCAAGAGCTCGCAGGCGCGCCACGTCGACGAGCTCGCAGGCGCCGACGCGGTCGCGCTCGACGCCGACGCGATCGCGGCGATCGAGGCCGCGTTCCCGCTCCGGCCGTGGCGCGGCCTGCCCACCTTGTGACCCCGATGACCCGCGAGCTCGACATCGTCCTGTTCGGCGCGACCGGCTTCACCGGCCGGCTGGTCGCGGCGTACCTCGCCGGTGCCGCCCGGCGCGAGCCGCTGCGCTGGGCGATCGCCGGTCGGAGCCACGCCAAGCTCACCGCGCTCGGGCTGGGCGTGCCGATCATCGTCGCCGACGCGCTCGACACCGCGGCGATGCGCGCGCTCGCCCAGCGCACGACCTGCGCGTGCACCACCGTCGGGCCGTTCGCGCGCTATGGCAGCGAGCTGGTCGCCGCGTGCGCCGCGGCGGGCACGCACTACTGCGACCTGACCGGCGAGGTGCCGTGGATGCGCCGGATGATCGACGCCCACCACGACCGGGCGCGATCGACCGGCGCGCGGATCGTCCACACCTGCGGGTTCGACTCGATCCCGAGCGACCTCGGCTGCTGGGCGGCGCAGCAGGCGTTCATCGCCCGGTTCGGCGGCCCGGCGCGCAAGGTCACCGCGGTGTTCGGCGAGCTGAGCGGCGGGCTGTCGGGCGGCACGTTCGCCAGCGCGTTCGACATCGCGCGCGAGGGCGACCGCGATCCCGCCGTGCGCAAGCTGCTCGCCAACCCGTACGCGCTCGACCCGTTGATCTCGTACCCGGCTGCGGAGGCCCGCCCGCCCGCTCCCGACGAGACGTCGATCCACTGGCAGCCCGTGCTCGGGATGTTCACCGTCCCGTTCGTGATGGCCCCGGTCAACACCCGCGTGGTCCGCCGCGGCCACGCGCTCGCCGGCTTCCCCTGGGGCAAGGACTTCGCGTACCGCGAGGTGATGTCGACCCCGGGCAGCCTGCGCGGCGCCGCGCTGGCCGCGGGCATCACCGCCGGGCTCGGCGCGCTCGCGCTCGCGCTCGGCCAGCCCTGGCTGCTCGACCGGCTCGCCCGCCGTGCGCCGCCGCCCGGCGAGGGGCCGTCGGCCGACGTCCGCGCGCGCGGGCACTGGATCGTCCGGCTGGTCGCCGAGGGCGACAGCGGCGAGCGCCTGGTCTACCTCGCGTCCGATCGCGCCGATCCGGGCTACGGCTCGACCGCGAAGATGCTGGGCGAGGCGGCGCTGTGCCTCGCGCGAGATCCGCTGAGCTCCCCGGGCGGCGTGCTCACGCCGTCGGTCGCGATGGCACAGCCGCTGCTCGACCGGCTGCGTCGCGCCGGTCTGACCTTCGCGCCTGCCTAGGAGAGCTGGAATTCCGAAGAACGAGCCTCAGATCGACGGGGGCTGGCAGGTCCAGGGCGCACGGCGCGGCGCGCGGCGGGGTGAATCGCCCGGCCCTGCCGGGCGAGAGGGGACGGGAAAGTCCCCTGTACAATGACGGAGCGGTCGCAGCCGTGTTACACGCTCGCGCAGGAGTCTGCATGTTCGGTCGGTTTTTGCCCCGCGAGACCAGCTTCTTCGACTTCTTCGAGCAGCACGCCGCGCTGACCATCGAGGGCACGAAGGAGTTCCTGTCGCTGGTGACCACCGGCACCAACATCGCGGCCAAGTGCCGGCGGATCTCGGATATCGAGCACGAGACCGACACGATCACCCATCGCTGCGTCGAGGCGCTGCACAAGACGTTCATCACGCCGATCGATCGCGACTCGATCCACCGGCTGATCACCCGGATGGACGACGTGATGGACTTCGTCGAGGCCGCCGCCGAGCGGCTCGAGCTCTACGAGCTGACGGTGATGACCGGCGACGTCCGCGACCTCGCCGACGTGCTCCACCGCTCGGCCCAGCAGGTCGAGGTCGCGGTCCGCGGGCTGCGCTCGCTCCGCGATCCCCAGGCCACGCTCAAGCTGTGCATCGACATCAACCGGCTGGAGAACGAGGCCGACGCGATCCTCCGCCGCTCGGTCGCCCGGCTGTTCAAGGAGGAGAAGGACCCGATCTTCGTGATCAAGTGGAAGGAGGTCTACGAGAACCTCGAGAGCGCGACCGACCGCTGCGAGGACGTCGCCAACATCATCGAGGGCGTGATCCTCGAGCACGCGTAGCCGCGCATGACCTCGGTCATCGTCATCGTCACGATCGTCGCGGCGCTGATCTTCGACGTGATCAACGGGTTCCACGACGCCGCGAACTCGATCGCGACCGTGGTGTCGACCCGCGTGCTGTCGCCCAAGATCGCCGTGGTGTGGGCGGCGGTGTTCAACTTCATCGCCCTGTTCATCTTTCACCAGGGCGTCGCCGACACGATCTCGAAGATCATCACGATCGACAAGAGCCCGTCGTACGTCATCGTCGTGGTGTGCGGGCTGACCGGCGCGATCCTGTGGAACCTGTTGACCTGGCTGTGGGGCCTGCCGTCGTCGAGCTCGCACGCGCTGATCGGCGGGCTGTCGGGCGCCGGCATCGCGTTCCGCGGGACCTCCGCCCTGCAGTGGGAGAACCTCGGCAAGACCCTGGAGTTCATCGTGCTGGCCCCGGTGATCGGCCTGGTGCTCGGCAGCGTGCTGATGTTCGCGGTGTTCTGGCTGTTCCGCGGGTTCCGGCCCCAGCGCGTCGACCGGATCTTTCGGGTCGGCCAGCTCGCGTCGGCCGCGGCGTACTCGATCGGTCACGGCGGCAACGACGCCCAGAAGACGATCGGCGTGATCTGGGCGGTGATGATCGCGGGCGGCATGCTGGAGGGCGGCGCCGACAGCGCGCCGACCTGGGTCGTGATCGCGTCGTACACCGCGATGGCGATCGGCACCGCGGTCGGCGGCTGGCGGATCGTCAAGACCATGGGGATGGGGCTCACCCACCTCAAGCCGGTCGGCGGGTTCTGCGCCGAGATCGCCGGCGCGATCACGCTGTTCACCGCGACCGCGTTCAAGATCCCGGTGTCGACCACCCACACGATCACCGGCGCGATCATCGGGGTTGGCTCGGTCAACACCGCGCGCGGCATCCGCTGGGCGGTCGCGACGCGCATCGTGTACGCGTGGATCTTCACCATCCCCGCGGCCGGCATGGTCGGCGCCGCCGGCGTCGTCCTCGCCCAGCTCACCGGCGCGCTGTGACGGCGCCCGCCGCCGTGCGATACCTCCCGGCGTGAGCGAGCGCTGGGACGTGATCGTGATCGGCGGCGGCCACAACGGCCTGGTCGCCGCCGGCCTGCTCGCCCGGCGCGGCCGCCGGGTCTGCGTGGTGGAGCGCCGACCCGTGGTCGGCGGCGCGGCGATCACCGAGACCCCGTGGGGTCCGGACTTCAAGGTGACCGCGCTGTCCTACGTGGTGAGCCTCTTGCCGCGGACGGTGCTCGACGAGCTCGAGCTGGTGCGGTTCGGCTACAAGGTCTATCCCCAGTTCCCGTACTTCGCGCCGCGCCGCGACGGCCGCTACCTGATGATGTGCGATGACCCGGCGCGCCGCGCCGCCGAGATCGCCCGGTTCTCGGCGCGCGACGCCGACGAGATCGCGCGGTGGGACGCCTGGCTCGGCGCGCTCGGCGCGCTGCTCGGGCCGATGCTCACCCAGGTCCCGCCCCGGCTCGGCAGCAAGCGGCCGGCCGACCTGCTCGCCGCGCTGCGCGTCGCGTGGCGGCTGCGCAAGCTCGACGAGCGCGGGGTCGGCGATATCACCCGGCTGATGACGATGAGCGTCGCCGACCTGCTCGAGGAGCGGTTCGAGTCCGACGCCGTGCGCGGCGCGCTGTCGGTGTCCGGCGTGATCGGGACCTGGGCCGGCCCGCGCTCGCCGGGCACCGCCTACGTCATGGCCCACCACAAGATGGGCGATGTCGGCGACGGCCAGCTCGGATCGTGGGGGTTCCCCGAGGGCGGCATGGGCGGCGTGACCGGCGCGCTGCGCGCCGCGGCCGAGGCGTTCGGCGCGACGATCCGGACCGGGGCCGAGGTCGCCCGGATCCGGGTCACCGGCGGCCGCGCGAGCGGCGTCGTGCTCGCGAGCGGCGACGAGCTCGCCGCCGACGCGGTCATCGCCACCTCTCACCCCAAGATCACCTTCCTCCGCCACCTCGATCGCGGCGAGCTGCCCGGCGAGTTCGTCACCGCGATCGAGCGCTGGAAGACCCGCAGCGGCGTGGTCAAGATCAACCTCGCGCTCGACCGGCTGCCCGAGTTCACCTGCAAGCCCGGGTTCGACCCCGAGGTCCACGGCGGCACGATCGTGCTCGCCGAGTCGCTCGACGACCTCGAGCACGCGTTCCAGGACGCGGTGTCCGGCGCCCCGGCGCGGCTGCCGTTCGCCGACATCTGCATCCCGAGCGTGTTCGACCCGACGCTCGCCCCGCCCGGCAAGCACGTGATGTCGATGTTCACCCAGTGGGTGCCGCACGGCTTCGCCGCCGCGCCGCACACCGCCGAGCTCGAGGCCTACGCCGACCGCCTGATCGCCCGGCTCGAGGACCTCGCCCCCGGGTTCGCGTCGTCGATCCTGCACCGCCAGATCATCGGCCCGCACGCCATGGAGACCACCTACGGCCTGATCGGTGGCAACATCTTCCACGGCGAGCTGTCGGCCAACCAGCTGTTCCACATGCGGCCCGCCCCGGGCTACGCCGACTTCACCACCCCGGTCCGCGGCCTGTACCAGGCGTCGTCGGCGACCCACGGCGGCGGCGGCGTCACCGGCATCCCGGCGCTCCAGGCGGTCCGCCGCCTGCTGCGCGATACGTAGCCGGCCCGGGCGCTGTCATCCTTCGATCTGTGCAGCTTCGGCGAACAGCCTGTCGACCAGATCCTTCATCCCGAGCTCGGCGGCATGGCCCACGATGTACGTGCGGTCGAGCGCATCGCCGCGGACCTGGACCACGCCGATGGCGTCACGCCACTGTCGCTCCGATCCACCTGCATCGCGCCACCACATCAGCTTCTGCAGGATGATGTCCTCGGACGAGCAGACCGGGATCCGACCGATCTCCAGATCGACGAAGATCCTGCGATCGAGCTCTCCGCGTGACAGCGGATCGTCTCCCGCGCAGAACACGCTTGATCACCGAGGCCTGGTGGATCGCGTTGAACGAGCGGCGGGTCGACACCGCCCATCGCATGGTATCGCGATCCACGTAGTAGTCCTTGGCCAGAGCATCGTGCAGCGCGGTCACGTGGGCCCCGCGAAGATCGGCGACCAGATCGATGTCGGTCGTCGATCGCGGCACCCCGAGGATCGAGCTGGCGACCGATCCTCCAACGAGCCAGCGCACGCGCACCTCGTCGAGGTGCCGGCCGACATCGGCGGCCAACCCCAGCTCGGTGATCAGCACGTCATCGCCCGTGCAGCTCGGGATCCCAGCCAAATGCCCGGATCATCGTTTCGCGGGGGATCGTCCGGGACGCCAGGCGGAGTTCGATCTCGCGAGGGGTCGACTCCGGATATCGCTTCCGGATCTCCGCTCTCGCCAGCTCATTGATCATCCGGCCCATTCCGAACACCCGCGCGAGCTTTTGCTCGGGCGTTGCGTGGCGCCATAGGTCCAGCATCATCCGCTCGACGCTGCGCGGCGTATCAGAACCTCTCTCGGGTAGATCCGCCGACTGTTGAACGTACGCGGGGGGATCTCCATGGTGCTTACCTTACACCATCGCTGCGCGCGGACATCAGCGAATGACGGGTCCCACAGCGGAAACGAGCGTCGCCACGATCGAGTGATCGAAGCTGCTGGTGGGCAGCACCTCAGGCCAGGCGGGCCTCGGCGAGCTCGAGGGCGCGGCCGACGCCGACCTCGACGTCGAATGCGTGGACGTCGAGCACGGCGGCCCAGTGATCGAGCCGGTGGGCGAGCGCGGACAGCGCGTCGGCGGCCGCGCGCGCGAGCGGCTCGCCGAGCTCGCGATCGAGGTCGGGCGCGCCGCGGATCAGCGCGTGGTAGACCGCGTCCTCGGCGAGCTCGAGCCGCGGCACGTCGTTGCGGAAGAAGCTCTCGACGTAGCCACCCTCGAGGTAGCCGCGCAGGAACGCGCGGGCGCGATCGAACACGCGGGACAGCGCGAGGCCGATCTGGTCGTCGGCGGCGCGCTGGAGGTCGCCGACGACGTCGACCCCGAGCGCGGCGGACAGCGGGCGCGCGGCGGTCTCGGCGAGCCGAGCGCACCGGGTCAGCTCGTCGGCGACCCGCCGCCGGCCGCCTTCGATCGCGGCGTCGAACCCCGACGCGAGCAGCGCGATCAGGTAGTCGCGGTCGGCCGCCGTGGCGGTGTGCGACGAGAACGGCAGGCGGCGCGGCCGGACCAGGTCGAGCACCTCGCGCGCAGCGCGGCGGTACAGCGTCGTCGAGGCCTCGGACAGCGCCTTGCGCTCGGCGATCACGGTGCCGCCGTCGAACGCGCGGGCGGCACCGGCCAGCTCGCCCGACCCCGCGCGGGCGGCCTCGGCGGCCTCGCCGGCGCGCTGGCGGACCGCCTCGATCGCGCCGCGGGCCTCGCCGACCACCGCGCGCAGCGCGCGGGCGCAGCCGTCGCGCTTGAGCTGGCGCGCCTGCCGGAAGAACCGCTGCTCCAGCGCGGCCTCGAGCACCGTCCAGTTGCCGCTGGCGGCCAGCGCGTCGCCGTCGCCGGACCCGCCGGGGAACGCGGACGCCCCGCGCTTCCACGCCAGCGCGCGGCGCGCGCTGAACGGCACGACGGCCTCGACCAGATCGCCGAGCTCGCCGGTGATGAACTGCACGACCTCCGCGGTGTCCTCGCGGCTGAGCTGGTCCGCCTTGTTGAGCACGCCGAGCACCCGCTTGCCCTCGTCGCGGATCGACCGCAGCGCGCGCTTCTCGCTCGCCTTGCCGCCCTGCGACGCGGTGAACACCCAGACGATCGCGTCGGCGCGCGCGATGAAGCCGCGCGCGGTCGCCTCGTGCTCGGGCTGGATCGAGTTGAGGCCCGGGGTGTCGACGATGTGGATCTTCTCGAGCTGGGGCAGCGGCACGAGGATCTCGACCCGGTCGATCGCGCGGGCCGCCTCGGAGGTCAGCGCGCGGAGGTGGGCCATCATCGCGTCCCAGCCGAGCTCGACCGTCGCGCCGTCGGCGGCGACCACCCGGCCGCCGCGGTCGCGGCCGTAGCGCACGACGTTGATCGTGGCCGTGGTCGGGGTGATCCCGGTCGGCGCGACGTCGGCCCCGATGAACGCGTTGACGAACGACGACTTGCCGCTCGAGAACTCGCCCATCACGGTGACCAGCAGCGGCTGATCGAGGCTGGCGGCCGCGCGCGCGACGTCGCCGACCAGGTGGCCGAGCTCGCGGCGCGATCCGACGACCCGCTGGAGGAACTGCGCGAGCTCCCCGATGTCGGCGGCATCGCCCGGCGCGCCGAGCAGCGCGGCGTGGGCCTCGGTGAGCAGCTGGCGCGCGGGGCCGTGGCGCGGCGCGACCCGCAGCGCGGCCAGCGCCGAGGCCTGGGCGGCGGCCGGGTCGCGGGCGAGCGCGAGCCGGGCGAGCCAGACGTGGGCGTCGACGTCGTCGCGCGCGGCCGCCAGCTCGAGCAGCGCCCGCGCGGCGTCGGGCTGATCGGCGGCCATCGCGGCGCCGCGCGCGACGATCGCGCGGACGTCGCCCGGATCGACCGCGAGCAGGTCGCTCGCCCACCGCGCCTGGCGCAGCGGATCGCCCGCCGCGATCGCGGTGTCGACCGCGGCGCGCAGCGTGTCGGTGCCGGCACCCAGCGCGAGCGCGCGCTCGAAGCTCGCGAGCGCGGCGTCGAGGTTGCCGATCGAGCGATGGGTCTGCGCGACCTTGGCGTGGAGATCCGCCCGGCGCGGCTCGACCTGGAGCGCCTCGAGGAAGAAGCCGTGCGCCCCGTGGGCGTCGCGCCCGGCGAGCGCGGCGTCGCCCTGGGCGACGATCACGTCGAACCGGACCTGGGCGCCGAGCGGGGTCGGATCGCGCTCGGCGATCGCGCGCGCCCGGCCGAGCCGGTCGATGGCCAGCGCCACCGCGCCCTCGACCAGCGCCATCCGGCCCAGCGCGTACAGCGCGAGCGCGGCCGGCGCGTCGGCGGCCGCCGCCCGCTCGAGGTGGCGGAGCGCCTCGTCGAGCGCCATGTACGGCCCGGCGTCGGCGTCGGCGACCAGCGCCTCGCCGAGCGCCGCCCGCGCCTCGAGGTCCTCGCTGTCCTCGGCGACCGCCTTGCGCAGCTCGCGGATCGCCTTGTCGATGTCGCCCCGCCGCCGCCACGCGATGCCGAGGCCGCGATACGCGTCGGCGAGGATCCCGCGGTCGCCGGCAGCCTCGGCCACCGCGCGCCCCAGCGAGGTGATCGCCGGCTCGTAGCTCGCGAGCGCGACCAGCGCCAGGCCGTGGCCGACCAGCGCGGCCGGATCGCCGGGCCGGAGCTCCAGCGCGCGCTCGAACGCGGCCAGCGCCCGCGCCGGATCGCGCCCGATCAGCCGGGCATCGCCGAGCGCGATCAGCGCCTGGCCGTGCTCGGGCTTGACGGCGAGCACCCGGTCCAGCAGATCGGTGGCGCCGGCGACGTCACCGGCGGCGAGCAGCTGGTGCGCGCGGTCGAGGTACTCGCGGTACTCGTCGAGCACCAGCTCGCCGGCCAGGTCCCCCAGCCGGCGCTGCACACGCGACCACAGCGACATCGCTCACAGCTTACCCCACCGCCCATGGGGGCGCCCCGGGCGGCGCCCGGTCACGACACGTCCGGCGGCAGCGCACCGGCGCTGGACCCGCTCGATCCGGCGAGCTCGTCGCTCGCCCACAGGCCCTCGCGGAGCTGGCGCAGCGCGGCGCCCGCGGCGCGGATCTGCTCGATCTGCCGCGTGGTCGCCGACCTGAGCTCGGCCAGGCCGCCGGCGTGCTCGCGGCGCTCCGACATCGTGCGGTCGAGGATCTCGCTGATGCCCTTGTACAGCGTGTTGCCGGCGTTGGACACGAACTCCGACAGCCGCTTCGCGAAGTCGTCGATGCACTTGTCGAAGTGCGGCCGCATCGCCTCGGCGGCCTTGAGCACGGCGCCCGGGACCCGCTCCTTGGCCTGGATCCGGATGTCGCCGGCGATCTTCGACTTGAGGATGATCGCGAGGATCGGCGCGGCGATCGTGAGCAGCCCGCCGGCGAGCGCGTTGACGAACAGCATCACGGTGGTGCCGAGCGCGCCCATCGCGTAGATCCCGATGTCGTACTTGAAGCTGTCGACCGAGATCTCGACCGCGGTGTCCTCGGGGCCGAGCCGCTCGGCCAGCGCGGCCGCGGCGGTCGCCACGTTCTCGTTGGTGATCGAGATGACCTGCTCGGCGAGGTGCTCCAGCAGCGCCGCGAGCCGAGCGCCCTCGAGCTCGGCCCACTCCTTGAACTTGCTCTCGATGAACGCCGGCAGGTAGGCCTTGACGTCGTTGGCGTCGACCGCGTCGATCTGGGCGGGCAGCGCCGCGACGAACGCGCGCGCGAACGCCTCGAGGTCGAGCCCGACCTGGTTCTTGATCGAGGCCGCGTCGGCGTCGATCCGGATGTGGAGCTCGTCGAGCTTGCGCTTCGAGGTGTCGAGCTGCTCGCGCACCGCGGCGATCCGCTGCTCGAGCTCGCCGAGGTCGAGGTCGTAGGCCCGCATCCGGACGCCGAGGTTGTTCTCGAGGTAGCCCGCGGTGCGCGAGGCGTCGGCCGCGGCGTTGTCGAGGATGACCTGGGCGCGATCGCGGGCGAGGAAGCGCTCGAGGTAGGCCAGCAGCTCGGGCATCCCGCTCGCCGCGTCCTTCGACTTCGCCCAGTCCTTGGCCGACAGCGGGAACACCACCGGCTCGGGCATCAGCTGGGTCAGGCCGCCCTTGACGTACTCGGTCACGGCGACCCGCTCGTCGGACGACAGCATGTCCATCTTGCCGAGCACGAAGATCAGCCGGTCGCGCGCGCTCTCCAGCACGCGGCTGCGCAGGAACTCGCGCTCGCTGTCCTTGAGCGCCTGGCCGGCGTCGAGCAGGAACACCACGGCGTCGGCCCGCGGCACGTAGCCGTAGGTGACCTCGGCGCGCTGCTCGTTGAGGTCGTTGACGCCGGGGGTGTCGACCAGCACGACGCTGTTCTCCAGCAGCTTGCTCGGATAGCCGACCTCGACGTAGGCGACCTCGCTGGCGTGGCCGCCGGCGACGGTGACCCACTCCTTGAGCTGCTGCGGGTCGAGGTACTTGCTCTCGCCGCTGGTCAGCACGACGCGCGCGGTGGGGTGCTGCGCGAACACCACGTGGTTGATCGATGCGGTGGTCGGCGTGATCCCGGTCGGCAGGATGTCGCTGCCGAGCAGCGAGTTGACGAACGTCGACTTGCCGTGGTTGAACTCGCCGAGCACGACCAGGTGGAATCGCTCGGACTCCAGCTTGGGGATCCGCGTGGTGCGGATGTCGCGGGCGAGCGTGATCATGCCGACCGCATCGGCGAGCTCGGCGAGCTGCTGGAGGCGCGCGACGATCTCGCGCTTGGCTTGCTTGTGGTGTTCGAGGAAGATCATGGCGCCTCGTGGTGGGGACGACGGGAGCGAGTCACAGCACGCTGATCAGGTCGGCGACCTGCTTGTCGACGTCGGTCAGGCTCGGCTTGCCCGTCGGATCGCCGCCGGTCGCCTGGGCGTACATCGCCGAGCCCGCGAACAGCCGCAGCGCCTGGATCCGCTTGGGGAGCTGGGAGTGCGAGCGGAACAGCTCGGCGTAGCGCCCGATGCCGCGCTTGGCGTCGGGCACCGACCTGAGGTAGTCCTCGGCGCTGAACGCCGCGCCCTTGTCGAGCCCGAGCTCGATCGCGATCAGCGCCTGCAGGGTCTTGTCGAGATCGCGGACCGCGAGCAGCGCGGCGCGATCGCAGGTGACCTCTGCGCGGCGCGACCACGCCTGCAGCGTCATGATCGCCGGCTGCACCACCCAGCGGACGTAGAACGCGGCCGAGTGGCGGAGGTAGTGCAGCGCGGTGGCGTAGAAGATGTGGCCGTTCTGCACGTGGCCGAGCTCGTGGCCGATCGCGGCGATCAGCTGGGTGTCATCGAGCCGCTCGGCGAGCTGCAGGTTGACGATCAGGTGGGGCGCGTCGTCGGTGCCGAGCACCGCGACCTTGATCGTGTCGCTCGGCGCGGCGAACACCGACGGGACGGTGACCCGGAGCGCGGCGCCGGCCGCCTTGGCGGCGTGGTAGACCCGCGGGTACTGCTGATCGGTGACCTTGACCGCGCTGCCGAGCAGCTCGGTGCGGGCCGCGTCGCGCCACAGCCGGGTCGTGGCCTCGAGCGCGATCGTCACCGGCCGCGCGATGGCCAGCGTGCGGCGGAACTTGCGCTCGCCGGTGAACGCGTAGGCCGCGCCCTCGCGCGCCTGCTGCTCCAGCGCGCCGCGCCGCGCCGCGATCCACTTCGCAAGGTCGAAATCGACGCCTACCGACATGAGGTCCAGTATAGCGAGTCACGCCGGCCGGGCATCTCCGGGCGCCGGATTCGCCGCGGCCGCCTGTCGCGCCCGGATCCGGCGCCGCGCGACCGCCAGGCAGACCAGCCCGAGACCGACCGCGAACCACAGGGTCGCGAGCCGGGTGAGCAGGGTCGCGTCGACCGCGCTTCCCCGGTCGAGCCGGGCCGCGCCGCGCACCAGCCACATCGCCATCGCGCCCTCGGTGACCCCGAGCCCTCCGGGCAGGAACGACAGCGCGCCGGCGATCGTGGTCCCGGCGTAGATCACCACCGCGAGGCCCAGGTCGACGTGCGCCCCGGGGAACGCGTTGACGATCAGCGCGAACCCGACGCACTCGCACAGCCACGCCGGCATGGCGATCGCGGTCGCCGCCGCCAGCGTCGCCGGGCGGCACAGCCCCGCCAGGCTCGCGTACATGTCGTGGAGCGGGGCGCGAAACCGGCGCAGCCGGGCGCCGCGGGTGACCCCGTCGATCAGGGCGCGGGTCGGGCGCGGCCACGCCAGCAGCACCAGCCCGACGGCGATCAGCGCCCCAGCGGCCGCCGCCGCGGTGGTCGCGACGCCGTAGGCCGCGACGCCGGCGACCGCGAGCACCAGCAGCGCGACGAGGTCGGTGACGCGCTCGGCGATCACGATCGGCGCGGTCCGGGTCGCGGGCACGCCGTGCCATTCGCGGAGCAGGTAGCTCTTGATCAGATCGCCGACCTTGCCGGGTGTGATCGAGAGCGACAGCCCGGCGCCGAACACCAGGGCGCTGGCGCTCACCGGCACGCGGACCGCCTGGCGACGCAGGTAGAGCGCCCAGCGCGCGCACCGGATCGCGTAATTGCCGAGCGCGAGGCCGAGCGCCGCGACGAACGCCGACCACCGGAAGCCGTCGAGCCGGGCCGGGAGCTCTCGGACATCGCCGAGCATCGCGAGCGCCGCCGCCCCGATCACCAGGGCGATCGCGATCCAGATCCAGCGCCGGGGCACCGCTCGCCTCCGTATCACACTTCCCGGTACGGTGTGGTGCAAACCCGGGCCAATGGTTGACCTCGGGAAGCCGCGCGGCGTAGCGTGGAACCATGAGCAAGGCGCAGGGCGCGAGCATCCTGGTGGTCGACGACGATCCGGAGATCGTAACAATGCTCACCACGCGCCTGGGGCACCGCGGCTACAAGGTCAGCTCGGCGGGCGACGGTCACCGCGCGCTGGAGCTCGCCCGCCGCGAGAAGCCGGACCTCGTGCTGCTCGACGTGATGATGCCGGGCAAGTCGGGCTGGGAGGTCGCGCGCGCGCTCAAGCAGGATCCGGTCACCCAGGGCATCAAGATCGTGATGGTCACGGCGATCGGCGAGCAGGTCAACGAGATCACGTCGCCGCTCTACGGCGCGGACGCGCACGTCGACAAGCCGTTCGAGTTCGAGCGGCTGGAGCGCGTGATCGGCGGCCTGCTCACGGACCGTTGAGCAGCTTCGCGGCCTGCTGCCAGATCGAGCTCTGGCGCTCGACCATGCCCTGGATCTGGCGCAGCTTCTGCTTGGCGGCCTCGGGATCGCTGGCGATCTCGCTGCGCGCCGCGCGCAGCAGCTCCTTCGCCCTGTCCTCGAGGTTCAGTCGCACGATCTTGAGGTCCTCGATCCGGCTGCCGAGCTCCTCGGCCTTGCGCACGGCCTGGAACGCCTGCTCGAAGCTCTTGGCCGCCATGTACGAGGTCGCCGCGCGCGGCGCGATCGCCACCAGCTTCTCGCGGAGCTCCTGCGAGCAGGCGCCCCCGACCTCGCGATCGTAGTCGCTGGCGCGCAGCAGCGCCTGGTAGGCGTCGATCGGCTTGGTCCCGGGCGCCATGCCGACCGCATAGGCCTTGCCGAGCTGCGAGTAGATCGCCGCGATCCCCTTGAGGTCCTTGACGTCCTCGCCGGTGAACCCCGGCAGCGCCGCGTTGATCGCCTGCGCGGCGCCGCTGAAGTTCTTGCTGCGGTACAGCCCGGTCGCCTCGCTCTTGACGTCCTGCAGGCTGCGGCCGCCGTGGCGCTTCTCGGGTCGGGATGGCGGCGGCGCCGCGGCGACCTCGACCTTGTGCTCGATCCGCCTGGGCTCGGCGTGCTTGACCGGTCGCGCGGTCTTGGCCGGGGCCGGGTCGGCGTGGACCTTGTCAGCGGCCTTGTCGCCGGGCGCAGGATGAGCAGGCTCGCCGGGCGGCGGCACGGCGTGCGACGGTTCGGCGGGGCCGGTCGGCGCGGCCGGCGCATTCGCGGCGACGCGGTCGCTCGCGATGCTGCGCGGCGAGCCGGGGGCCGGTGCAGCCGGCCCGGACCCGGCCGGCGGCGGCGCGGTCGCCGGCGGCGGCGCAGACCCGGCCGGTGCCGGGCTCGCCGGAGGCGACAACGGAGGCGACGCTGGAGGCGCCGACGGAGGCGACGCTGGAGGCGCCGAGGGGGCGCCGGCACCGGGGGAGGCGACCACGATCTTGTCGGTCGTCGGCGAGCGCCCCGACGACGCGGCCGGCGGCGTCGCTTGCGCGCCCTTGTCGGCGGCCGGGCGCACTCCGGCGGG
>Ga0307476_10001477_pt1 | contig 14311 bp, 8 predicted proteins | sample atmos_gasesECM2C_2_FD_203314 | JGI IMG/M metagenome (GOLD analysis project Ga0307476, IMG submission 203314) | Hardwood forest soil microbial communities from Morgan-Monroe State Forest, Indiana, United States - atmos_gasesECM2C_05 | ecosystem: Environmental > Terrestrial > Soil > Temperate... | reverse complement strand
CCACCGTTGCCGAGCACATTTCCGAGCCCGCATCCAAACCCGTCGCCGCTAGTCGCATGAGTGCAGCGCCCAGGATAGCGTTCCGAGATCCTGCCAAAGCGATTGAGTTCTACAAGCAAGCTTTGGGGGCGAAAGAAACGTTCCGTTTCCAGGTGGGAGACAGCATTCCGCACGCCGAACTGATGATCGGTGATTCGCCCATTGACATAACCGGCGAATGGCCCGAGGGAGGCCGCTTCAGCGCGGAAACGCTGGGTGGTTCGCCGATTTCGATTTCCGTCCAGGTTCCGGATGTAGATGCCTTTGCGAAACATGCCGTCGCGGCCGGGATGAAGCTGGTGCGCGAGCCCAGGGACCAGTTCTACGGGCACCGCGATGCGACGCTCGAGGATCCGTTTGGCTATTCGTGGGGCGTGTTTACCGTGAAAGAGGAGATGTCAGCCGACGAAATGCACCGGCGCATGCAGGGGATGACCAGGGGGCCCGAGGGCGGACAGATGCCTGAATCAGGTAAGGGAGTGAATCCGGTTCCACGCGGATTCCGGATGGTGACGCCGTATCTGGTCGCGGCGGATGGTCCGGCGATGATCGACTTCGTGAAGGCAGCGTTCGGCGCCGAAGAAATGATGCGCGCCGAGACACCGATGGGCGGAGTGCACGGCGAGGTGCGCATCGGCGATTCCATGATGATGGTGGGCGGCGGCATTCCCGGGAAGAACTTCCCCGGTCAACTGAAGCAGAACGCGTTGCACGTTTATGTCAAAGATGCCGATGCCGTGACGGCGAGGGCGGTAGCGGCCGGGGCGACGCTCATCGATCCGGTTCGCGATCAGGAGTATGGCGAGCGCTCATCCACCGTGAAGGACGTGGCGGGAAATTTCTGGTACATCGCGACGCACAAAGGTCCGAACTACAAGTGGGAGGGCGCACCCGATGTCCAGCCGTATCTGCATCCGCGGCGGGCCGACCCACTGATCAACTTCTTGAAGCGCGCCTTCGATGCGGAAGTGGTGGGGCGTTACGCCTCCCCGGATGGTGTGGTCCATCACGCAACCCTGAAGATCGGCGACTCGCACGTGGAGATGGGCGAGGCACACGGCAAGTACGAAACGATGGCCGCGATGTTCTACCTCTACGTACCCAACGTGGACGCGCTCTACAGGCAGGCTCTGGCGGCCGGCGCGACGTCGTTCCAGGAACCGGCCGATCAGTTCTACGGCGACCGAAGTGCCGGCGTGCGAGATACCTTCGGCAACACCTGGTACATCGCCACGCACATCAAAGATGTGGCGATGTAATCAGCGGTTACGAGGGGAAAGGCTTTCGACCAGAGCGAGGCGATGACGGCTCCGGTGCGAGATTCCAGCTACGCGTTTGAAGTGTTGGGCGGGAACGTGATTCCCCAAAACGTTTCCGCCTTTTCGTCCTGCTCCACAAACTCGATTGCGTAGGTGGAAATACCCTGCAGTCCGGCCAACTGCGCCACGATGCGAGCCGAGATCTGAGTGCCGCTCTTGTTTCTTACGGTGACGAGCGAGCCTACCGAAAGCTCGCGACCGAGTTCGACGGCGGCGCCGTGCTTATTCAGTTTCGTCGCTTTGGCCGGCATGGTGAAGGAACATTTCTGGCGATCTTCTCCGGACAGCCCGACGGATGCGTGAAGCGCCATGCGATTGCTGCGGCGCTTCGCCATCATGCTGCGGCCGACGGTCGCGTGAGTGGACGAGTGCGGATGGTGCGATTTCAGGTGGGGGTGTGCAGGTTTCAAATTCATTGTGATGGCGAGATTAGAGTGTGCTCCGGCTTGCTGCAATGTTCCATTCGTCACCCTCGCCAGGTTACTCCGCAGAAGTCCTTGATTCTTCGTAGTAAGGCCCGCACCGCATCACGGCACGAAATAGGACATGTACCAGATTCGCAGGGCTCCGAGAACAGAATCGGCTCAGCCCTGCCCATGTAACGTCAATGGGCCTTGGCAGCCGCGCCAGACTTGATCGCCTCCAGGAGTTGATTGACTTTGCTCTCGGTGATCGCCCGCAAGGCGTCCTCGGCGCTCGCGCTTCCTTGGGCGATCGCTTGTCCGGGGAGGGGCGCGACGTTTGAAAAGGTGCCATCCGCCCACAACGTGAACATCAACTTTACTTGGAGGTTGATGCCCTGCTTCGCTACTTGTACGACTTGCCCCGAGATGGTGAAGCCGCTCTTCGCCGGAGTGCCCCCATCGGCCTTTACAGGCGTGAAGCCATCCTTCTTCTTGACCGTGTTCCAGGCTTCGTCACCCATAGCGTCGGCCAGAGGCTGGCGCTGTTTCTGATCAATGGTCTTTGCGGCGGTCCAGGGTCCTAAGGTTATGTCCATGATTGGTCTCCTTTCTTTCTCGGCTCCGTCGATAAGTTATACGGGAATCTTTCAAAACAGCCCAGTGGCGAATTTCAAACGGCAGCATTACCCAAATCCGCTTCGGTTTGACCCTCCCCACTCCCTTCTTTAGACTGAAAGATTCAAGATTCCTGCAGGTCTCAAACTATGGCAGACATGATTCATGTGAAGCTCCCGGATGGGAGCGTGAAAGAAGTTCCGAAGGGCACGACTGCGCTCGAAATTGCGAAGGAGATCGGTCCACGGCTGGCGGATGCGGCGCTGGCGGCCAAAACCAATGGCGATCTTATTGACCTGGCGCGGCCGCTGGAAAAGGATACTGATCTTCGTTTCTTGACTGAGAAGGATCCTGAGTCGCTCGAGATCTTCCGGCATTCGTCGGCGCACCTGCTGGCGGCGGCGGTGCTCGAACTCTTCCCTGAGACCAAGCTTGGCCACGGGCCTGCGACCGAGAGCGGATTTTTCTACGATTTCTATCGGCCCACGCCTTTTACTCCGGAGGATCTGGAAAAGATCGAAAAGAAAATGCAGGAACTGGTGCAGCAGAACCTGCCGTACGCGCGCGAGTTTCTGCCGCGCGACCAGGGGCTGGCCGAGTTCAAAAAAGAAGGCGACTTCATGAAATGCCATTTCATCGAGCAGTTCACCAAGCCCGATGAAAAGATTTCGATCTACCGCACCGGCAAGTTCACCGACTTTTGCCGCGGGCCGCACATTCCTTCGACCGGAAAGATCAAGGCGTTCAAGCTGTTCAACATCGCCGGCGCGTATTGGCTGGGCGACGAGAAGAATCCACAGCTGCAGCGCATTTATGGGACTTCGTTTTTCTCGAAGAAAGATCTCGATGCGCACCTGCAGCAAGTGGAAGAGGCGAAGAAGCGCGACCACCGCGTGATTGGCCAGCAGTTGGATTTGTTTTCGATTCAGGAGTTGGCCGGGCCGGGGTTGATTTTCTGGCATCCCAAGGGCGGCATCATCCGCAAAGAGATGGAAGACTGGATGCGCGAGCAGTACCTGAAGCGCGGCTATTCGCTGGTCTACACTCCGCATGTGGCGCGGCGGCAGTTGTTCTATACCTCGGGGCACGAGGGCTATTACTCGCAGAATATGTTCGACGCCATGGAACTCGATGACGCCGAATATCGCCTGAAGCCGATGAATTGTCCTGGGCACATTCTGATTTACAAGGATTCTCTGAAGTCGTATCGCGATCTTCCGGTGCGGCTGGGGGAGTTGGGCACCGTGTATCGGTATGAGCGTTCGGGCGTGATGCACGGGTTGTTGAGGGTTCGGGGTTTCACTCAGGATGACTCGCACATTTTTTGTACTCCTGAGCAGGTTGAGGGCGAAATTACCGGCTGTCTCGAGTTTGCGCTGGATGTGCTGAAGGATTTTGGCTTCGACCAATTTCAGACGGAGCTTTCGACCTGGGATCCTAACGACCGTAAGAATTTTGTGGGCAGCGAGGAGCAATGGAACCATGCGATCCAATCGCTGGAGAACGTGCTGAAGCGGAAGAATGTCGACTACAAGACGATCCCCGGCGAGGCGGCGTTTTACGGGCCGAAGATCGACATTAAGCTGGTGGACGCGATTGGGCGGCTGTGGCAGCTTTCGACGGTGCAGGTTGACTTCAACCTGCCGCAGCGCTTTGGTCTCGAGTATGTCGCGGAAGATGGTTCACGCAAGCAGCCGGTGATGGTGCATCGGGCGCTGTTTGGATCGATCGAGCGATTTTTCGGCGTACTGATTGAGCACTATGCGGGAGCGTTCCCTGTTTGGCTGTCGCCAGTGCAGGTGGCGATGATCCCGATCAGCGAGCGGCATGCGGAGTATGCGAACAAGGTTGCGGCGCAACTGAAGGAAGTTGGCGTGCGCGTGGTGGTCGATGCGCGCAACGAAAAGATGAATGCCAAGATTCGCGAGCATGCCATGCAGAAAGTGCCGTTCCTGCTGGTGGTCGGGGATAAGGAAGCCGAGGCGGGGAACGTGAATGTGCGTTCGCGCGGGAAAGAGAAGACGGAAGACATGCCGGCAGCGGAGTTTGTGGACAAGATCAGGAAGGTGATTGCGGAAAAAAGTCCGGGAGTGTGACTTTATGTCATGACCCGCCTACGTGGGATTGGCCTTGCGTCGGTCGATCTCCTGAAATGCTTTTCTTAGTCTTGCTTGTGTTTCAGGATCGAGGTCGTCTATGGTCCGAATTTGTGACTCTTCACGCTGCGGCGGTTGTGGGATTATATAAATATCCCAAACCTTGTTGATTATGGAGCCAGCAAACTTAGGTGGGTATTCCACAGCCGAGTGCTGAGCAGAGGCGCTACTTGAGGCGTTGCGGCAAGCATCGTTACGTGCCTTAAGGTCCGATTTCAGCTCTTCGCCGCTCACGAAAGAGTTTCGCCCAGCCGAGACAGACCACATCAACTCATGGAAGCGGTCGGCAGAACTGAACACCATGCAGAAGGGAACATAGTTGAGATATTGCAGGTCGATATAGTTAGTCGCCCGGGTCGTTACGACCCCTGCACCAATCCCAATGACGAATGCCAAGTACAATCTTGTCACGTAGGCAGCATATGGCGCAAACTCGCGAAACTTGGGTCGGTCTAGATTTTGCCATCGATCAATTACAGCCTTTTGGCCAAGCTCGTTTAGTCCAACAGACGCAGCTGAATTCCTGATCATGTTCTCCTGGAATCCCTCTCCGTCTTGTTCCATGAATCTATCTACAGCGAGTGCGAGATCAAAACCGGAGTGAATCGGGCCGAAGAACTGCTTTCGGGGGCCCGCCCAGGTACGTTGGATCGCTTCGAGGTCAATTGCTTTCGCGCTTCTCCTCCATTCCGCGGCGCGAACCATGTCCTGCTCGCTAAACCGCCCAGATGCCAAGCGATCCCAGAATTCCTGTTCCGGAACCTGGTCATAAATGAACCCTTCGCCATCGTACGTAGGGTAGGCATTTGGTCGGTCACCGATCGGAACTTGTCCGAACATTGTGACATCTCCGCCAAACAGGTTGCCGGCAACGGCTTCGGCATAATGAACAGGAATCGCGCCGACGGCATTCGCCATCTTTCTGGCTAATGCCTTCACGACATTTTCCGGGATAGTCCTTTCGGTAGGTTTCAGCTTCAGGTCCGCCACGATTTCGTCAATCAGCACAGGAGGCACCACAAGAGACAGATACCGGGTGAGAAACGAGAACTCCTCCTCATTCAGCATCTGCAATGCTGACTTATCGAGTATTGTCAGTGGACCAACGAACATGGAATGATTCCCGTTCCAACTGCCTTGTTACAGGATACTGCTAAAGGGCACGCGTCGCGTCCGCGACGCAGCTGCATTTCCCCGATGTACTATGTTTGCCGTGCACCCGCTCGCAGAACTCGTACTCCCCCACATCCGGCAGCACGAACTGCTTAGGGCTGGCGATCGCGTGGGTGTAGCTGTTTCTGGTGGGATTGATTCGGTTGCGCTCTTGCGGGTGTTGCTGCAGTTGCGGGGGGAGTTGGGGATGGTCCTTTCTGTGGTTCATTTCAATCACAGGCTGCGTAGCGCAGAATCGGACGGCGATCAGCAATTCGTGGCGAAGCTGGCGAGCGAGTTTGATCTGGAGTTTTATGTCGATGGCGAAGACGTGGCGGCTCAGGCCACCGAAGAGCATGTGAGCATCGAGACGGCCGCGCGGGAATTGCGGTATGGATTTTTTCGGTATCTATTGGGTTCGGAGCGGAATCCCTCGGGGGCTGAAGCCCAAGCTCATAGCGGGGCGGCTGATCGCGTCGCTGAAAGCGCGACGTCAAACAAAGGGGACGCATCCCAAGACGCGCCGCCCGAAAGAGTGCCACAGGGGCTAAAGCCCGATTCCGAGAAGCCGCCTTTTCGCGGCCCCTTCGACAGGCTCAGGGCAAGCTCTGAAGGGCCGCTCTTCCACGTCACAGCCGAGGCTGCGGGTGTCCGCGAGTCGCCTTCCATTCGCCGCAGTCACTCCGGCGTCGGCCTGGCTAGAGTTCGTCTAAACAAGATCGTGACGGGGCATACGCTTGATGATCAGGCGGAGACTGTGCTTATGCGGATGATTCGTGGAGCTGGGTTGCGGGGGCTGGGGGGGATTCATCCGCGTCTTTTGGTGGAGGATGACGATGGAGAAACTTCTGGCGAGATTGTGCGACCGCTGCTGGGCGTGCGGCGGTGCGAATTGGAGAAGTATCTTCGAGACATCGGGCAGACCTGGCGGGAAGACTCGACCAATGCGGATGAGCATTTCACTCGCAATCGCGTTCGCAAGCTCCTGGTTCCGTTGCTGGAGCGGGAGTTTAATCCTGCCGTCGCGGAGAGTCTGGCGGAGTTGGCGGAGATTGCGCGCGGCGAAGAAGACTATTGGGAGAACGAAGTCTCGGGGTGGCTGGGGACAGTGGTGCAATGGGTGCAGCCGGAGTGGGCTCGGGCGGTGTCTGTAGAGAAGAGTTTGGTGCAGATTGCGGGGCTCGGAGAATTGCAAGGCGAGCCGACCACCGGAAAAATCCCCACTTCTCGCGCAGAAGGCGCGCGAGAAATGGGGCACCCGCTTCGGAATGCGAGACCCGATGATCTCCAGGCCGATCTCCGTTCGAAGATCGACACTGCTCCCTGGCTAGTCATGAACGCTTCCGTCCCTCGGATGTGGTTTCTCGGAGAGCCGGTGGCTGTGCAGCGCAGGCTGGTGAAGGCGATTGGGGAGAATGCTGGGATTCCACTGGAGTTTAAACATGTGGACGAAATTCTGCGAGTCGCGGCGGAAGACGCGGCATCCGGCAAGGAGGTGTCGCTGCCGCTGGGCTGGAGGTTCGTTGTCGAGCCTGACGAGTTGACCTTCATGACTCCGGATTTGCGCGAGCCTTCGCCGCAGCGTGAGTACGAGTACGACCTTTCGATCCCGGGCGAAGTTGTCGTTCACGAGGCCGGCGTTGCGATTGAAGTACGGCGAATTCCCAGTGGAGAGCAGGGGGCGTATAATCCTGATCAACTTCTGGATGCGGAAACTCTGCCCGGACGGTTAAGGGTGCGGAACTGGCGTCCCGGAGATCGATACTGGCCGGCCCATACGAAGTCCCCCAAGAAGATCAAGGAATTGCTGCAGGATCGTCATGTGGCTCAACCGGAGCGCGGGCTTTGGCCAGTGATCGTGGGGAGAGACACTAGCAGGGACGGCGACGAGATCGTTTGGATGAGAGGATTCCCGGTGCCTGCCAAATTGCGGGCGAAGGCGGGGCAAGCGGCGATCCTGATTGTGGAAAAGCTGATCGCAGAGAAATCGCTCGCAGAAGTTCTTGGTTGAATTGGCCGTCGAAGTAGAATGAGCAAGGACGTGCCGGGAGGCACGCAAACTTCATGAATGGTCCGCGAGTCGAACCTCTTCGCCCGGTCATTTCAACGGATCAGATCCAGAAGCGGGTAAAGGAGTTGGCTCGGCAAATCTCCGACGACTACAAGGGTCAGACCATCCAGATGCTGGCGGTGCTGGAGAACGCATTCATGTTTCAGGCTGACCTGGTGCGGGCTCTCGAGGTTCCGGTGGTTTGCCAGTTCATCAAGCCCCGGTACACGCGGCCGCCGAGTGGCGCGTCGCCCGATGTAATGGAGATTTTTTTCAGCCACGAGCCCGATATTCGCGGGCAACACATCCTGCTGGTGGAAGGGCTGGTGCATTCCGGCGTGACCAGCGAGTTCCTGATGAGCGACCTGCGGTCCCGAGGAGCAGCCTCGGTGAAGCTGGTGACGCTGCTCGACCGCCAGGCGGCGAGGAGGGTGCCCTTGCAGCCGGATTATTTCGGCTTTCTGGTGGATGAAACTTTTCTGGTGGGCTACGGGCTGGGCGCGGCCGAACAGACCAATCGGAACTTGCCCTACTTAGCGGCGGCAACCCCAACAATCCCCGTGACTTAAGTCACCGCACTAGGAACGGGCCTTTTTGGCGGGGAAAAGGTAGAATAAACGTTCAACGATTTGCCAATCGAAAATTGCGCTCGGGCATCTAATTAGCGGTAGGAGCCTCGGGGGTTGGTGTAGTCAGCTGACCGCTTCGAATTTAGGAGTCCTCTAGGTGAACTCAACTGTAAAGACCGTGCTGTTCTGGTTGCTGATCGGCGTTTCCGCGCTTCTGCTGTGGCAGGTGGTGAAGAGCGCGCGCGAAGGCCAGAAGGACCAAGAGTTAAAAACTTCCCAGTTCATGAACGAAGTGGAACAGAACAACGTTCAGGAATTTGTGGTCAACGGGATGGAAGTGCGCGGCAAATTGCGCAACGGTTCCGCGTTTCACAGCACGGCCCCCGCAACCTATTTCACGCCCGAAATGCTCAAGAGCCTGGATAGTAAGGGTGTGAACGTCGACTTCCGCGACATCAATGGCGGGAACTGGGCGTGGATGATTCAGGTGATTCCGATCGTGCTGATCGGGGCGGTCTGGATATTCATGATCCGGCAGATGCAGACCGGCGGCAATAAGGCTCTGTCGTTCGGCAAGAGCCGGGCGCGGCTGCTCTCGATGCAGCAGAAGAAAGTTACGTTCAAAGACGTGGCCGGGGTAGAAGAGGCGAAAGAAGAGCTGCGCGAGATTATTGAATTTCTGCGCGAGGCGCAGAAGTTTCAGAAACTGGGTGGGCGCATTCCGAAAGGCGTACTGCTGGTGGGGCCTCCGGGAACGGGCAAGACGCTGTTGGCCCGTGCGGTTGCAGGCGAGGCGAACGTTCCGTTCTTCTCGATTTCGGGCTCTGATTTCGTTGAAATGTTTGTTGGCGTCGGCGCGAGCCGCGTGCGTGATCTGTTTGAGCAGGGCAAGAAGAATGCTCCATGCATTATTTTCATTGACGAAATCGATGCGGTGGGACGCCATCGCGGGGCTGGCCTGGGTGGTGGACACGACGAGCGCGAGCAGACTTTGAATCAACTGCTCGTCGAAATGGACGGGTTCGAGTCGAATGAAGGCGTCATTCTGATGGCTGCGACCAACCGGCCGGACGTGCTGGATCCGGCGTTGCTGCGGCCCGGGCGTTTTGACCGGCGTGTGGTGGTGAGCCGTCCGGATGTCCGTGGGCGCGAGGAGATTCTTCGCGTGCACACCCGCAAGATTCCTCTTGCTGAAGACGTCGATCTCTCGGTGCTAGCTCGCGGGACGCCGGGGTTTTCTGGCGCTGATTTGGCCAACATGGTGAACGAAGCTGCCTTGGCGGCGGCCCGGCAAAATCGCAAGGCTGTGCTCCAATATGATTTCGAGCTGGCCAAAGACAAAGTCCTGATGGGTGTGGAGCGCAAGTCTCTGCTGCTCACCGACGAGGAAAAGAAGAATACGGCGTATCACGAGGCGGGACATGCGCTCGTGGCGGCGAAGATGCCGAACTCCGATCCTCTGCACAAGGTCACGATCATTCCGCGCGGCATGGCGCTGGGCGTCACCATGCAGCTGCCGACCGACGACCGCCACAATTACTACAAGAATTATCTTGAGACCGAAATTGCGATCCTGATGGGCGGTCGCATTGCGGAAGAACTGTTCCTCAATGTGATGAGCACCGGCGCGGGCAACGATATTGAGCGGGCGACCGACATGGCACGCAAGATGGTCTGCGAGTGGGGCATGAGCGACTTGGGGCCGATGACGTTTGGCAAAAAAGAAGAGCAGATCTTCCTGGGCCGGGAAATTGCCCAGCATCGCGATTACAGCGAGGACACGGCGATCAAGATCGATCAGGAAGTCCGCAAGCTGGTTAACAAAGGCTATACCACCGCCAAGGAGCTTATCTCGGATAATCGCGAAACGCTCGAACGGATCGCGCGCGCGTTAATTGAGCGCGAAGTGCTTGATGCGAACGAGATCAAGATGCTGGTGGAGAACCAGCAGCTTCCTCCGATTCAGCCGCCGCCGACCTCGAAGGACGACGGCGTGCAGCACGTCATTAAGCCAGAACTGCAGCCGGGACGCGCCAAGGGCGGGGAGCGACCGGCCACGGCGTAACAGTAATTGCGGGATACTTTTCACGGGCGGCCTTACTGGCCGCCCAATTTGTTTATGGGTCATGCGAATTTCTGGGCCTGAGCGTCGTTCCGATCTGGGCGTTACTGGCTCGATTCAGCGCGTTTCGAGGGTCTCGAAAAGTGCCTGTTTGTGGTATAATCGATCCAGTAGCAATACGACCCTAAGTATTAGGAATTTCAATAACTTGAAGTCTTTTGCAGGAGGCTTCAACGCGGCCTGTCAAGGCGCTAATTCCAGCCGAAATTCCAGGGATTCGCAACACCAAGTTCACAGAAAAAATCGGGACATTTTCGCGGAGCGGAATGGCCACCAAAGAGATCAATACTCCCATCGTTGAGACCAAAACAAAAAACGGAAAAGTGACTCCCATCAACACGTCGAACGGCGGCGGCAACGGCAGCAATAACGACTACAACGCCGACTCGATTAAAGTGCTGGGTGGCATGGAGGCGGTTCGCAAGCGCCCTGCCATGTACATCGGTTCGACGGGCGAACTGGGACTGCATCACCTGGTGTATGAAGTCGTCGACAACTCCGTCGACGAGGCGCTCGCCGGATTCGCTACGAAGATTGAGGTCACGATTCATCTCGACAACTCGATCACGGTGATCGACGACGGGCGCGGCATTCCGGTCGACGACATGATGATTGACGGCGAGAAGGTTTCCGCAGCGCAGGTAGTGATGACTACGCTGCATGCCGGCGGAAAATTTGATTCGTCGACATACAAGGTTTCTGGCGGGCTGCACGGTGTGGGCGTGTCGTGCGTCAACGCGCTGAGCGAAGATCTTGATCTGGAAATTTGGCGCGACGGGGCGACCTGGCAGCAGAACTACTCGAAGGGCGACCCGACCAACAAGCTGAGCAAGACGGGCGCGACCAAGCGGCGCGGGACGAAAGTTCACTTCCTGCCCGACAGGTCGATCTTTACTGCGACTGAATATAACTACGACACGCTGGCGCAGCGCCTGCGCGAACTCGCGTTCCTGAACAAGGGACTGCTGATCACGCTGACTGACGAGCGCGCCACCGACTCGAAGAGCGGCGAACCCAAGCACACCGAGTTCAAATACAACGGTGGCATCGCGGAGTTCATCAAGCATCTCAATCGCGGCAAGCAGGTGCTGCACGACAAACCCATTTACATGGAAGACGACCGCAACGGCGTTCACATGGAGATCGGGCTGCAGTACAACGACGCGTATTCCGAGACGGTGTTCAGCTTTGCCAACAACATCAACACGGTTGACGGCGGCACGCATCTGTCCGGATTCCGCACGGCCCTGACCCGCACCATCAACTACGCCGGGCAGCAGATGGGGCTGTTTAAAGACGTCAAAGAAAACCTAACCGGCGACGATGTGCGCGAAGGCCTGGTTGCTGTGATCAGCGTGAAGCTGCCGCAGCCGCAGTTCGAAGGGCAGACCAAAGGCAAACTGAATTCAGACATCGCGGGTACGGTCACGCAGTTCGTGAACGAGCGGCTGGGCGCGTTCTTCGAACAGAACGCGACTGTCGGACGAAAAATCATCAACAAAGCAGTCGACGCCGCGCGTGCTCGCGAAGCAGCTCGCAAGGCGCGCGACCTTACACGCCGCAAAGGTGCGCTCGATTCCGGCGGGCTTCCCGGTAAGCTGGCGGATTGTTCCGAGCGCGATCCGAACCGCTGCGAGTTGTTCCTAGTCGAGGGCGAGTCGGCCGGTGGGACGGCCAAGCAGGGTCGCGACCGCCGTTTCCAGGCGATCCTGCCGCTGAAGGGAAAGATTCTCAACGTCGAAAAAGCTCGCTACGACAAGATGCTGGCGCACGAAGAAATTCGCGCCATGATCACGGCGCTCGGTACCGGCATTGCGAAAGACGATTTCGATCCGACGAAAGTGCGCTACGGCAAGATCATTCTGATGACGGACGCGGACGTAGACGGGAGCCACATCCGCACGCTGCTGCTGACGTTTTTCTTCCGGCACATGCAAGAACTGATCAAGCGCGGGAATGTCTTTATCGCGCAGCCGCCGCTGTTCTCGCTGAAGAAGGGCAAGTCGCAACAGTACATCAAGGACGAGCGCGAATTCGTGAAAGTCATTGTGAAGCGCGCGGCCGACGGCCTGAGCGTGCGCTACGGCGAGGGCGCGGCCAAGATCGAAGGCAAGGATCTGGCGCGTTTCATGACCGTGCTCGACGAATATCTCGGCTTTTTCGAGAAGCTCGACAAGCGCGTGCGCAACGAGCGCGTGACCGAGCTGATTCCGAAACTTGACCTGGCCAAGCGTGCCGATTTTGAGGGCGACAAGAATACGCCTCCGAAGAAAATCGAGCGCCTGGAAAAGGAACTGAAGAAGCTGGAGAAAGAGCACAGCTTCAAGAGCGTCGAAAAGCACTTCGACGAAGAGCACAACTTGTGGGAAGTGAAATTCGTCAACAAGCACGGGGCTGAACACGTCATCAACTGGGTGCTGGCTTCGAGCGCGGAATCCCGCCAGCTGATCTCGAAGTACAAGCAGATCGAGCCTTATATGGAGCCGCCGTTCGTGGTCGAGACGCTGGTTAAGGCCGCGCCCGCGGGCGGCAACGGTGACGGGGCTGACGAGGCCGCATCGGCCGACGGTGACAAGGGCGACAAGAAAACGGGCAAGCCGGCAAAGCGCAAAACTGAGATCGAAGTGGTGGAGAAGTCGAATGTTCGCGAGCTTCGCGACTATGTCATTAACGAAGGCCGCAAGGACTTCACTATCCAGCGCTACAAAGGTCTCGGCGAAATGACTGCGCCGCAGCTTTGGGAGACGACCATGGATCCCGAGCGGCGCACACTGCTGTCGGTGCGGCTGGAAGACATCGCCGAGTGCGAGACCATCTTCACCACGCTGATGGGCGAAGACGTGGAGGCGCGGCGCAAGTTCATCGAGGAAAACGCGCTCGATGTGAAGAACCTGGACATTTAGACATCTTAAGGAACTTTCGCCACGGATCTACACGGATAGAGCAATGCAAATTTTTTCGGGCGGCCTTGGGGCTGCCCGTTTTGTTTTCGCGCCGCCTCCGCGCGCTAACGGCTTACAATGTGCCGTTATGATTCGACGCCGCGCTCTCTGTTCCCTTGTCTCGCTCGCGATCCTGACGACTGCGCTGTCCGCCGGTGGTCCTTCCTCTGCTCCGACTCCGCCGATGGGATGGAATAGCTGGGATTCTTACGGGACCACGGTGCGTGAGGCGCAGGTCAAGGCCAACGCAGATTGGATGGCGGAGCATCTCGCGAAGTATGGTTGGCAGTACATTGTGGTCGACATTCAGTGGTATGAGCCGAACGCACAAGGGCACGACTACAAGCCGGGGGCTCCGCTGACGATGGATGAGTATGGGCGACTGCTGCCGGCCGTGAATCGCTTCCCGTCCGCCGCGAACGGCGCTGGGTTCAAACCGCTGGCCGATTACGTGCACGGCAAGGGATTGAAGTTCGGGATTCACATCATGCGCGGGATTCCGCGGCAGGCGGTTGAAAAAAATCTTCCGATCAAGAGCACACCGTATCACGCGGCCGATATTGCCGACAGAGAAAATGCATGCCGCTGGAATCCGGATATGTGGGGGATCGACACGACGAAGCCCGGAGCGCAGGCTTATTACGATTCGATTGCGGAGTTGTACGCAGCGTGGGGCGTGGACTTCATTAAGGCGGATGACATGGGGAGCCATTTGTATCAGCCGGCCGAGATGAAGGCTCTTAGCTCAGCGATACGCAAGACGGGGCGGCCGATGGTGCTGAGCATTTCGCCGGGACCAGCGCCGGTTTCGGAGGCGGAGTTCTTCGAGAAGTATGCCCAGATGTGGCGCATCTCCGACGATTTCTGGGATGACTGGAAACTCCTGCGGCAGCAGTTTGACTTCACGCGCGACTGGGCGCAGTTCGTGGGCAAGAATGGAACC
>Ga0307476_10001476_pt1 | contig 14322 bp, 13 predicted proteins | sample atmos_gasesECM2C_2_FD_203314 | JGI IMG/M metagenome (GOLD analysis project Ga0307476, IMG submission 203314) | Hardwood forest soil microbial communities from Morgan-Monroe State Forest, Indiana, United States - atmos_gasesECM2C_05 | ecosystem: Environmental > Terrestrial > Soil > Temperate... | reverse complement strand
ATGCCCCAGCGCATCCTGCACCATGAAGCGCGCCACCCGCGTCCCCGCATCGAGGATGGTCAGGATAAACAGCGCCTCAAACATGATGGCGAAGTGATACCACAGCGCCATTAACGTCTCTCCGCCCAGACTGTGCGAAAAGATATGCGCCATGCCCACCGCAAACGCGGGCGCTCCGCCGGTTCGGTTGTAAAGCGTCTGCTCACCGACAGCATGCGCCAACGCCTGCATATCGGCCGCAGTCACTGGAAACCCCCAACTCGAAATAGTCGCCGCTGCGGCAGCAGGCGCTTGCCCCACAATTCCCGCCGGACTGTTGATCGCAAAATAAACCCCCGGCTGCATCACGCAGGCAGCGATGATCGCCATCACCGCCACCGCCGACTCGCACATCATCGCTCCGTAGCCCACCATGCGGGTCTCGGTCTCCCGCGCAACCATCTTCGGAGTCGTCCCGCTCGAAATCAGAGCGTGAAATCCGCTGATCGCTCCGCAGGCAATCGTGATGAAAGCAAAAGGAAATATCTTCCCCGCAAACACCGGACCCGTACCGTCCACAAAACGCGTCAAGGCCGGCATGTGCAGCGTAGGATGCAGCGCCACAATACCCACAGCCAGCAACGCAATCGTTCCCAGCTTTACGAACGTGCTGAGATAGTCGCGCGGCGCCAGCAGCAGCCACACCGGCAGAGCCGACGCGGCAAAGCCATAAACCATGATCAGGATCGCCAGTGTAGGCGCGCTGAATGTAAACACCCGTGCCAGCCCCGGACTCTGCGACACATACTGCCCACCCCAGATCGCCGCCAGCACCAGCACAAATCCCAGCGCGGATACCTCGAGCACTTTCCCCGGACGAATCCGCCGCAGATACACGCCCATGAGCAGAGCGATCGGCATGGTCATCGCGATCGTGAACGTGCCCCAGGGGCTTGCCTTCAGCGCATTCACTACGATCAACGCCGCCACGCCCAGCAGGATAATCAGAATCGCAATCACCGCCACATAAGCGACAAATCCTCCCACACGCCCAATCTCGTCCTTGGCCATCTCCGTCAGCGACTTGCCGTCGCGCCGCACCGAGAACAGCAAAATCACAAAGTCCTGCACGCAGCCCGCAAACACTGCCCCCGCCAGCACCCACATCGTTCCGGGAAGATAACCAAACTGCGCCGCCAGCACCGGTCCCACCAGCGGCCCCGGCCCGGCGATCGCCGCGAAGTGATGTCCAAACACCACCCATTTGTTAGTGACCAGAAAGTCGCGTCCATTCTCCAATCGCTCCGCCGGAGTCGCCCGCAAACCATCCAAAGCAAGAATCTTCACCGCGATGAACTTGCTGTAGAAGCGGTACCCAAGCGCGTAGCAGCAAGTAGCCGCCACCACCAGCCACAGTGCATTGATGGGCTCTCCGCGATGCACAGCTACGGTACCCACCGCCACCGCCCCGAGCACCGCAACCGTTCCCCACCCGAGAATCGCAAGCAGACTGCTCATTCCAGCTCCTTCCAGCGGAGCATTGTGCCCAAACTTCGGCCGCAACGCAAATGCCGCCCATACCGTCACTCGGGCGTAATGAAGCGACTCCTTGCCAAGAATCACTCCACGTTTAATGATAATCTTGTTCTTCCCGGCGACTGCAGATCCCGCGCCTCGGGGCAACGATGAATCCAGCCCACGCTGGAGTGCATCCGAGGAAGTGTCGTCCGAATTAACGCACCGGAGCAAACAATGAAGATTGGTATGTTAACCGGCGGAGGAGATTGTCCCGGCCTGAACGCAGTGATTCGCGCGGTCGTACGCAAAGGCATCTTCACTTATGAGGACGAATTCGTCGGCTTCATGGAAGGCTGGCGCGGCGTCATTGAAGACACCAGCATTCCCCTCGATCTCGACTCGGTCGGCGGCATTCTGCCTCGCGGCGGCACCATCCTCCGTACCTCGCGCACCAATCCTTCGAAGCGCCCTGACGGGATCGACCGTTGCCTTGCGACGCTTGAAAAAAACCGCATCGAGGGTCTGATCGCGATCGGAGGTGACGACACTCTTTCGGTCGCCCAAAAACTCCACGAACGCGGCGCCAAGGTCGTAGGAGTTCCCAAGACCATCGACAACGATTTGGGAGGCACCGATTACACCTTCGGGTTCGACACGGCCTGCAACATCGTCTGCGAGGCTCTCGACCGCGTCCACACCACCGCCGAAGCCCACAACCGAGTGATGGTCGTCGAGGTAATGGGCCGTGACGCCGGCTGGATCGCTCTGTACAGCGGCATCGCCGGCGGCGCCGACGTCATTCTCATCCCTGAACGCCCCTTCGATATCGATAAAGTCGCCGATTCCATCCGCCAGCGCCACGAGCGCGGCCGCTACTTTTCCATCGTGGTCGTGGCCGAAGGCGCAAAGTTCTCCTCCGATGGCCAGGGACCTCCCGTTCTGTCCGACATGGGCAAGGACGAATTTGGCCACGTCAAACTCGGCGGCATCGCCAACATCCTCGCCCGCGAAATCGAGAAGCGCACCGGCTACGAAACCCGCGCTGTGGTCCTGGGTCACATCCAGCGCGGAGGCTCTCCCAGCGCCTTCGATCGCGTCCTGGCCACGCGCTACGGCCTGGGCGCAATCGACATGGTGCACCGTGGCGAATTCGGATGCATGGCCGCACTGCGCGCTAACAAAATCGTCTCCATCCCTCTGCTCGAGGCCATCTCCCATAACCGCGTCGTAGACGACGAGATGATTCAGATCGTCGACGGCCTCTTCCAGAAAGTGGCCGATCGACAACCGGCCTGAGGAGGCCGGCCGTTTTTCTCTCCAACCGACCAGGGTGACGTGCGACCGTGCGCTTGATGGATCGGGTGACGTTCCTAATCTCGATTTCGCTTTTCTTCGCGATCTTTGCGAATCCTTTGCGCACTTCGCGGTTAAAGGCTTTTGCTCCGCGAAATTAGGACGCCACTACGGATCGACGTCCGTTTCTCGACACACATAACTGAGGTAAAGTAGTGCTCGGCCTCGTCTCGTGATGCAAGACCTCTACCTTCGGCTCGCTCCATCGTTTCTAGTGCTGCTCGAACTCCTCCTGCTAACAGCCGCTGCCGGGCTGATTTTCTTCTCTTCTCGAAACAGCTCCAGTCGTCTCCGGCCCCCAGTTTTTCTTTCGCTGGAGCGCGCATTCGCTCACCTGGCCCGCCGCAAGCTCCTCTGTGTGCTTCTCGTCGGTCTCAGCGTGATCGCTCTCCGCGTCGCGCTAATCCCCATCCTCGGTATCCCGCAGCCTCGCTTCAACGACGAGTTCAGCTATCTGCTCGCCGCCGATACTTTCGCTCACGGCAGGCTCACCAATCCCACCCATCCCATGTGGATTCACTTCGAAAGTTTCCACATCATTCAGCAGCCGACTTACATGTCGATGTATCCCCCCGCGCAGGGGATGATCCTCGCCGCCGGTCAACTCCTCGGTCATCCCTGGATTGGACAAGTGCTCGTGACCGCTCTCATGTGCTCCGCTCTTTGCTGGATGCTGCAAGGCTGGCTGCCTGCATCCTGGGCCTTGTTAGGAGCAGCGTTGGCCGTGCTTCGACTGGGAATCCTCAGCTACTGGATGAATACTTATTGGTCCGCTTCCGTTGCCGCTCTCGGCGGCGCGCTCATCCTCGGAGCGTGGCCGCGCCTCCGCAAACATCTCCACATTCACGATGCCGTGCTCATGGGCTTGGGTCTCGTGATCCTGGCTAACAGCCGTCCGTATGAAGGCTTGCTCTTCAGCCTGCCCGTGGCCGCGGTAATGCTCTTGTGGCTCAGCGGCAATCGCCGTCCCGCATTCCAGCTCACCCTCACTCGCGTCGTATTGCCGCTGTTCGTTGTCCTCGCCATCGGTGCGCTGGCCACCGGCTACTACTATTTTCGCGTAACCGGCAGCCCCATCCGCCTCGCCTATCAAGTGAATCGCGACACCTACGCAATTGCCCCTTACTTCATCTGGCAAACACCCCGCCCCGAGCCCCCCTATCACCACGCGGCGATGCGCGACTTCTATCGCGCGGCGTTGATAGAGTTCGAGACCAACCGCACCTTCACCGGCTATCTGCGCCGGGGCGCGGCAAAATTCGTTGACTGGTGGCAGTTTTATCTGGGCCCGCTTCTCACGCTGCCGTTCCTGGCATTTCTCAGCGTGCTGCGCCAGAAAAAGATGCGTCTGCCTGTGATGATCTGCGCCGCTATGCTCGTCGGCTTCGCCATTCAAACCTGGACTCTTCCTCATTACTTCTCTCCCGCCGTCGGCGCCCTCTACATTCTTCTTGTTCAATGCCTGCGCCAACTCTCGGACTGGCGCCTTGCCGGCCGCCCGATAGGCCCGGCCCTGGTCCGCGTGATTCCAATGCTGGCGTGCGCTATGATCCTTCTGCGAGTCTCAGCGGCGGCCGTTCACATCCGGATCGAACCCCCGTGGCCTCGAGGCAATCTGGAAAGGTCAAGTATTTTGCGTCAACTGCAGCAGCGTCCTGGTCTTCAACTTGTGATCGTGCGTTGCGGACCACACCCCGACCCCACCCTCGACTGGGTGTACAACGAGGCAAACGTAGACGACGCAAAAGTGGTCTGGGCGCGCGATATGGGGAAGGACGATCACCAGAATGACGATAACCAGGAATTGCTGCGTTATTTCAAAGATCGCCGCGTCTGGCAGGTGAATGCTGACGCTTCGCCGCCCCGGCTAGAATCATACGAGACTGCCCAGTAAATGAGAGCCCGAATCTGGTTTTTGCTCAGCCTGTTCGCGAGCGGAATGACCTGGATCTACACCGTCAGAGTCCTGGGACCGTGGGAATACTACGTTGACGTGGAACACGGTGGCCTCAAAAGTCAAATGGGCGACCTCTATTCCCCCTGGATGGGGACGCGCGAACTCCTCCTGCACGGTCGCAATCCGTATGGACCAGAAGTGAGCCACGAGATTCAGATGGCATTCTACGGGCATGCAATCGAGCAGAAGTACGGAGAGCCAGGAGCGAATGTCATTAACGAACAGCGCTTCGCTTATCCCGTGTACGTTGTGTTTCTTCTGGCTCCCACGGTCTACGCGGACTTTCAGACGCTACAAATCTGGGCGGCGGTGGTCCTCGCAATGCTAACCGCAATCAGTGTGCTTCTCTGGATTGACGTCTCGCGCTGGCGGCCTTCCGGAATCCTGATCGCCACCATCATTCCATTTGTCATCAGCAGTCCACAGATCATGCAAGGCTTGCGGCTCCGCCAACTCGGCCTGGCGGTAGGGTTCCTGCTCGCAGTGAGCGCATGGTGCATTACCCGGAATCACATGGCAAGCGCCGGTATCGCTCTCGCACTCTCAACGATCAAGCCGCAGATGGTCCTCATTACCCTGGCGTGGTTCCTGTTATGGGGTGTAAGCGACTGCTCTAGACGATGGCGGCTGCTGGCAGGATTTGGGATCACGTTTGCCATTTTGGTGGGCTTGGGAGAACTGCTCCTGCCTGGCTGGCTTCGCCTTTTCGTAAACGGACTCATAGCTTATCCGAAGTACGTTGGAATACCTTCGCTTCTGTGCATGGCGCTTGGCAACCTGGTCGGGGCGGCTGTGTCAGGAATCGTGGTGATTGTTCTATTGGGATTCGCATGGCGAAATCGCCGCGCCGATGCCGGGTCCTCCGAATTCGTTCAGACCGTTGCCGCGTCTTTCATCGGAGCGACCCTGGTTCTGCCCCTGGCCCACCCCTTCAACCAGGTTCTCTTGTTACTTCCCGCAGTGCTGGTCATCCGTGATTGGAGGGCTCTGCCCCGCGTCGGCCGCCGTGCTCTTGCAGCCGTTGTCGCCGCACCTTGGATAACGCGTCTCACTTTGCTGGTGCGTCATCCCAGCGTCGATTCACCTAGCCGTCTTCCTCTGCTGCCTTCAGCGATGGCCCTGTTGGTACCATTCCTCCTCTTCATGCTGTTTGCAATCGCATGGAGTAAGGCCGGTGAGTCGCGGCTGCGGGGCGCAAATTTGCACTCCTCATGATTTTCATTTACGTACTATGGGCAGCCCCATGAGATTAGGGAAGGCCGCCTCATTCCTCACCGCCCGCCGGCTACGTGCACACGGCCTGATCCTCGCACTGTGCCTCTGGTCTGTCTACCTCTGGAATATGGCTACTCCCGGCCTGCTCGATCGCGCCGGCAACCTCAAAGGCACGGACTTCCTGCATTTCTATGCTCTAGGCTCGCTCTCCCTGGCTCACCGCGGCGCCGATCTGTATAACATGCAAGCGCAGTCCGTACTTGCGGCCGAACGCGTGCCGGCCGCTGCGGGCATCCGCTATCTGCCGCTTTATCCCCCGCAGGCCTCAATTTTCTTCGCGCCCTTTGCCCACCTGTCTTATCCATGCGCACTGATTCTCTGGCTCACCTTGAGCTCGCTAATTTACGCCTTCTGCGTTTATGCGCTCTGGCGCGCCTGCCCGAGCCTGCGCAACCACAGACTCACCGTCCTAATTCTCGCGCTAGCGCTCCCCGCCTTCTGGCACCTCATTGCTTGGGGACAAACCTCCGCGCTCGCTCTCGCCTGCTTCACCCTAGCCTTCTTCGCCCTGCGCGCACAGCGCGAATTCCTCGCGGGCCTGGCTCTCGGATGCCTCATCTTCAAGCCCCAACTCGGTGTCGCGGCCGCGGCCATTTTCGTTGCCTCACGCCGATGGAAAGTAATAACCGGCGCATTGCTCTCCGCCTCAGCTCAACTGGCTGCCGCGTGGATTTACTACGGCCCGGATCCGCTCCACACTTGGATCCGATTGCTTTGGCGCATCCCCAGCCTGCTCCCGCTCCTCGAACCGAAGCTCTACCAAACTCACTGCCTACGCACGTTCTGGACGATGCTCATGCCGTGGCCGCGCTTGGACCTTGCCCTCTACATCGTCTCCGCACTCCTCACGCTCGCCCTAGCCGCCCGCTGCTGGCAAAGCCGCTTATCCTTGCCTCTCCGTTACTCCGCTCTGTTGCTGGCCACCGTCCTCGTAGCTCCCCATCTCACAGTCTATGATCTTGTCGTCCTCGCGCCTGTTTTCCTGCTGCTCTCAGATTGGATCGTCGTTCAACCCGGCCACGCCAATACGCCCCCTCTCAAACTCCTTCTCTACCTGGCGTTTATTCTTCCACTACTCGGCCCACTGGCGCGCTGGACGCATCTGCAGCTCTCCGTTCCCGTCATGCTGGCCATCCTGTATGTGATATTTCAACTCGGACGACGCAGTAACGTGGAAGAGCGGCGCTTCAGCGCCGCGTAAAGCGTCTAACATACGTGCGGGCTTCAGCCCCCGTCACACTTCTCCCGAAGCCGATACTTTCCGCAACTAGCTTCATTCCGCTCCTACTCTCCATACAAAAACTTCAACGCTTCAGGAAATCGTTCCGCCCACGCCGCCTCGTTGTGCCCGGCTCCATCCTCGATCACCAACCGCAACCGCCTCTCGCTCAGCACCGCACGGCGCAGGATGGCAGCCAGTTCCCGCACATCGTCCACCACCGTCCGGCTCCGCTCCGCGCTTCCAGCCTCGGCAGTTCCCACCCCCAGATAGATTCGCTCCGGCCAGATTCTCACCAACAGGCTCTCCTTAATCGCTTGTCTCGCCGACGCCCACAGCGACGGACTCTCCAGCAACAACCGCCCAATCACTCCCGGCCGCGCCATCGCGGTGTATAGCGCGATCAGCGCCCCCAAAGACGATCCGCCCAGCCCGGTATTCTCCGGCCCCGTCGCTACGCGGTAGTTCCGCTCCACGAACGGCATCACTTCCTTCATCAGAAAGTCCGGATAATACCGCCCCTGCACCCGCAGCATCATCGGATTCATCGACCGGTGCGGCATGTATTCGCGAATCCGATCCTTGCCCGCATTATCGATGCCCACAAGAATCATCGGCGCCACCGCGCCTTCGCGGATCAGCCGATCCGCCGCCTCGTCCACCCCCCACTCGACTCCCGAGTAGGACGTTGCCGTCTCAAACAGATTCTGCCCGTCATTCAAATAGAGGACCGGATAATGCCGCCCTGAATTCTCCGCGTAGTCATGACCCGGCGGCAGCCATACCCGCAGAAAACGCGTGTTTCGGAACACACGGCTCCGAAACTCATGCAGCCGCAAATCTCCGGTAGCGCCGCTGGCGCGCACAAAATCCGGGCTCGGACTCGATTCCTGTTTTCTCTGGAGTTCTGCCATCGAGGAAAATTATCTAGAAGGTAAGTTTCAGCACTCGATCTTCATCATAACAAGCACTGAGCAGCGTCTTTCAAACCGTCCGCCGGGAGAGCTTAACTCTTCATTATTCTCGTTTCACAGCTGCTTTTTTGTCGCGGCTGGCAAGATTTGCAAGCGCCCGGTTCCGTGTCGCCGGGTCGCTCGAGTTAGCTAGAGTTTGCAGCAGATCGAGCGGTAGATTCGGATTGGACGCGGCATACCTGGATGTGGCTGGGTCCAATGCTAGTTGCTTCAGCGCATCCTGTGGACAGTCCGGACTCTCCGCCGCCTCGTGACGCTCCACAAGCTTTTGGGAAACAGCTGCCCGGCGAAGATACTCAATTCTTGCTGCCTTCGGTGTTCGCGGATTCGCCGCCGACGCTCTGCGCGCTCCGGCATCCTCGTTATCCAGCATTTTGATCAGCACTGAGACAGGCACATTTGGATTCCACGCAAGGTTATAAAACACCATCGAGAGATCGCCTTCATTCGGAAACGACGGACCTTTTTGCAGCTCGACAGCATTCTCAAAGATGGTATCCAGCACTTCGGGCGGGCAATATCTCCTTTCTGACAGATGCTTCATGATCCTCACACTGGAAGGATCACGATACTGCTTGCTCGCGCTTTGCAACTCCGGCACGTTGTTGGAATGCGCATCGAGGTAGCTAATAACAGCATCAACCTGCGGTCCCGTCAAAGGCTCGGTGAACGCGGTGATGCCGTCGGCCTGAATAACAGCCAGCGCCGCTCGCTCCAATGAGTCTTGCTGCACCTGGATTTGCTGCCTGCGCAGTGCTTCGACGCGAGCAGCCTCTCGAATGTCTACTACGCTGCGACGCTCAAGCAGGATGAAGGGCGTCACGCAAACCGCCGACACAATGAACAGAACGACAGCGGCCTTCGCCGGCCACTTCCTGTCCCGGCCCGCGGACCGCATTACCCACGCCTCAACGCCGATCAGCACCGGCCAGATGAGCCCGAACGCCAGGGGAATGTAAATCACCGCCAGAAGTATGTGGAAGTTAAAGTACCGGGGTTCATACGTCTCTCGGTAGACAATCCAGGCAAGCGGCAGCTTGATGGCTAGCGCAGCCGAGATCCCAATCGTGAGCCATCGAGCGTAAGCGTTCAGACGCGGTTTAGTGGAGGACGACATGAGCCTCCCATGCAGGCCGGAAGACAATCACGAATTCCCGGTCCGCACCTTCACGAAGCCTGCGAGCACGGTGATCGTCGCAATCAGCCCCAGCGAACTCAAACACAAAATGCACCACGTCTCCAGCACATAGCCCTCGACGTAAGTGAGATATAGCGCAAACCCCAATCCCGCCACGGCCACAACTAATAACCACGTCGGCGTCTCCGAACGTGAGCGGTAAATAGTCACCAGCGCCAGAAGAAGTCCGTACCCGACGATTCCAATCCCCGCCACCGGAATTCCCATCACCGTCGAATACTCACTTCGGTTCACGATGTCGCAATTGAATCTCTCGCTGATGTCGCAGAACGCCGACGCCGACTTCGCATAGTGCCGCTCCAGCGACAACGCCGACACTGCGATTCCTGCCACCGCCAAAACGGCGATCGCTAGGCACAGCCCTCGATTGTCCGCGGTGGAAATTACGTTCGCCCTAGGGTGTTGATCTCCAGTCGCATTCACGGCAAACTGCACCCAGTCTTATCGCTCAGTTCCTGCAAGGGAAACACTCCCTCGATCGGAGGATTCGGCCCAAACTGCCAGCTCGGAAACAGCTTCACCCCAGCCGCCTTACATGCCGGAGCAAGCTCACGCGAGCCCTTAATCGCGCACTCCGTGTAGGGCACGTACTGAAACGCTTTCCCAAACATCTCCTTCTGTTCGATGCAATGCGGACACCAATACAGCCCGTACATCTTCGCCTGCTTCGTGGCCAGGCACTTCGCGAATCCATCGTAGCGGTGATTACTGTGGTACCAGCCCGCAGCGTAGGCCAACACAAACAGCATCACAATCCCTCCCCAGATCAGCTTCTTCCGCGATAGTGGGCTCGCTTCCCGCACTCCCACGCGCTCCTGACGCCTCTTTCGCCGTTCTTCAGACATGATTCCCTTTCGGCAAGTTCACTTCTTATATCACGGGCTCAAGCCACTACGTTCAACGCCCCGGGCAGCACGTCCAACTCCTCGCAATGCAGCGTCAGCACTTCCCCATCCACCATCACATCGACCGCCGCGTGCAAGTCAAATTCCACTCGCCGAACCGCTTTTCTCTCCGCCAGCGGATGCTCAATGTGCGTGCCATCATAAAGTCCCGGCAGATTCCGCATCAGCCCGAGCCTCCCAATCGCCCCCCAACGGACGTATTCAATGAACCCACTATTCACTTCAGCTTTCGGTGCGATCATCATCGTCCCGCCGGTAAACTTGCTGTTGTTGAAGGTGAGAAACAAACAGCGTCTCCGGTCAAACTCCGTTTCTCCCTCCACGCGCACCGGAAACGGACGCCTTTGCAAGCGCGCCAGCCCAAGAAAAATCGAAATCACATATCCCAATTCTCCCTGACGGCTGAAACGCCGCGCCCGCAAGGTCGCCACGTCCGCCGGAAACCCCACACTCAACAGATTGATATAGTGGATCACTCCGCCGCGGTGCCGCAATCGCAGCACGTCGCAGCTCTGGGTTCGTTCCGCAATCAGCGACTCGATCGCATGCTCCACCCCGCGGTCGCTGAAATCCCTCAAGAAGGAATTCCCCGTCCCTAAAGGCAAGAACCCGAGTGTCGGGCGGGCGCCCCCGCCCGCCTTGCCAGCATCGGAACCGTTCCCCGGCTCGGGAAAAAGCCCGTTCACCACCTCATAAGAAGTCCCATCTCCGCCGACCGCGATAAACCGCCGCTGCCCAAACCCGTAAGCCTCGCGCGCGATCCGCGACGCATCGCCAGCACCCCGCGTCTCCACCACGTCAACCGCAACCCCGCCCGCTCGCAGCCGCTCCAAAGCCGGACCCAGCATCTTGCGGCTTTTCCCGCCCCCCGCCGCAGGATTCACAATCGCCAGATACGATTCCCGCTCATTCACAGCCCCACCACCGCTGCCCGATTCACGGTTTTTCCCAACTCTTCCGCCAGCGCCTGCCGCTTGATCTTCATGGACGCCGTCCGCGGAAAATCTTTCTCGCAGATCACATAACCGCCCACCCGTTTGAAGTCAGGCAGCCGCCGGTTGCGAGTGCCGATCTCTCCCAGCAGCGTGCTGTCAAAGCGCTGATTCTGTTCCAGCCGCAGCGCGATCACCAGCATCTCCCGCCCCAGCTTGTTCTGCGGCCACACATAGTTCGCCGCGAACACACAGTACTCCTTCACCGGCAGTCCGTCGAAAACTGTCTCAATATCCTCGGGATAAATATTCTTCCCGCCTGCGGTCACAATCATGTTCTTCTTCCGCCCGAAAAGCTGCAGATGCCCACTCTTGTCAAAGCGCCCCAGATCGCCGGTCAGAAGCCAGCCATCGACAATCGTTTCCAGCGTCAGCTCCGCATCGTCCAGATAATGCGACATCACCGTCTTGCTCCGCGCAGCAATTTCCCCGATCCCCTCCTCACTCGGACTGAGCACCCGCAGTTCCACACCCGGCAGAGGTTTGCCCACCGTGTCCGCGCGAAACGGCTTCAGATCGTTCAAAGTCAGCGCTGTTCCCGCTTCCGTCAGGCCATAACCATTCACCACCGGAATTCCCAAGTCATAGAAAAACTGCATGGTGGAAGGCTCCATGAACGCCCCGCCCGTAATCAGCGCCAGCAACTCCCCGCCAAACGCCCGATGCACTCCCGGCAGCAGTGTCCGGCTGACTTTCACCCGTGCTTTGTTCCGCGTCAGCAGTTTGTTGACCGCAATCATTCGGTTCAGAATCGCCCGCTTCCACCCCGGCAGCGCGTCAAACTTCGCCCGCAACCCGCGCTCCAGGTTTTTCACAATCATCGGCACCAGCGCGACGTAAGTGATTCGGTAGCGCACAAAAGCATCCCGCACAAATTCCGGACGCATCGTCCGCAAATGCACCACGCAAGCTCCGCACACGAAGGGACCGATGAATCCCACCATGAAATCAATCGCGTGATTCGTAGGCAGAATGCTCAAATATCGCACTCCCGGCCAGAATGGATACCACGCCGTCAATGCCCGGCACTGCTCCAGATAATTCTCATGCGTCAGCACGCATCCCTTCGGACGCCCGCCCGTGCCCGACGAATAAACAATGCACGCCTCGTCTTCCCGCTGCCGCATCACAAAATCCGGCGCGCCCTTGCGCTTGAAATCTTCCCAACGGAATCCTCCCGCCAGCTCCGCTCCCAGCGGCGCCTCCGTTACCAGTACCATCTTCGTCTTGATGCTTTGAAACTCCGGCGATTGCATGATCGCCCGCCAAAGGTAGTATTCCACCACCAGCACTTTGGCCTTCGAGTGCTCCAGAAGTTGCAACTGTTCGGCCGCCGTCAGCTTGTAATCGAGAGGAACCAGCACGCCACCACTGTAGAAAATCGCATAAGCCGAAATCAGCCACTTCGACTGATTCGTCATCAAAATCGCCGCGCGATCCCCGGCATCGAACTCCGCATCCTCCAGCGCCCGCGCCAGCGGCATGCTGATTTCCTTGAAATCGGAGTACGTCAGCCGCGTCTTCTCCCGGTCGCGGTCGGCCTCAATCAGGCAGGTCTCGCCCCCAAAGCGCTCCATCGCGTCGCGCAACGCCGCGCCCAGACAGCTATATTTTTGGAGATCAAGCATTAAGGAATCATTTCACCACAGACGCACAGAGACACGCAGAATACCGTGTTAATGAACAAGTTACCTGCGCAAGTCGATGGCGAAATCGAGGATCGCGAATAATGAGCGCAGATCGGTTTTTTCTCCGTGTCTCCGTGCCTCCGTGGTGGAAATCAGTTAGAGTCGCGCCTGAATCTTCCCCGCCAGCGTTCGAAAATCAGAAACCCCCTGCAGCTCATAATCCGGCAGCTCTACCCGAAAATGATTCTCCAGCTTGGTCAGCAGATCAAGAGTCTGCAAGCTGTCAATCCCCAAAGTCTTGAAAAAGTCGTCATCAGGACGCAGCTTTTCCCGCGGCACCTTAAAGTGCGCCGCCGCGAGACTCAATATTTCATCAAGCGTCTGTTCAGCATTATTCATAAACGCACTTTGTCATTCGCGCTTTCACCAGGTGCTAGGTACTGGGTACTGCCCTAAGGCAAATAAGGCTGCGCATCCGTGCTCTCCACAAACTTCTTCAACCCAGCCTGCACCGCCGGACGCGCAAACAGCTCACAAAATATATCGATCTCCCGCCGCAACTCCTCGTAAGGAATCGGCTTGATGAACCCCTTCGCCGCCGCCGCCGTCCCGCGATCAAATTTCCCCAACTGCGCCGCCGTAGCCCGCGCCGCTCGCAGCGCCTCGCCTTCACCCACCACCTGGCTCACCAGCCCGATCTGCTGCGCCTTCGTCGCATTGAAGCTACGCCCCGTCAGCAATAGGTCCCTCACCACTGCATTGCCCAAATCCCGCTTCAGTCGCGGAATCCCGCCAAACCCAGGAATCAATCCCAGCCGCAACTCCGGAAAACAAAACCGCGCCATCTTGTCCGCAATAATCAAATCGCAAGCCAGCGCCAGCTCGAATCCCCCGCCGAAGGTCACCCCATGCACCGCCGCGATCGTAGTCAGAGGCAAAGCATCGATCAGATTCAACACTCGATGAATCCGCTCCAGAAAATCTCGCACGCCCTTCGCGGCCTCGGTCCTCTCCATCGCCTGCGAACGCTGATAAAGTTCGCGCAAGTCGGCCCCCGCGCAAAACCCCGGTTTCATCTCGCTATAAATAATGAGCGCATGCGCCTCCGCCTGCAGATCCTCCAAAACAGCTGCAAAGCTCTCCAACTCTTCCAGCGACGCTGACCCCAACTCGTTACAAGGTCCTCGATGCAGCGCCAATTCGATGACACCCTCGCGAAAAGACCACGATAAGGCGCTCCCACGGCGCCCGTTCACCACTTCCGTCTCAGCCTTTCCCTCGTGCACCTTAATGTCCTTCATAACGCCCGGCATTGTTCGCCTAC
>Ga0307476_10001475_pt1 | contig 14324 bp, 12 predicted proteins | sample atmos_gasesECM2C_2_FD_203314 | JGI IMG/M metagenome (GOLD analysis project Ga0307476, IMG submission 203314) | Hardwood forest soil microbial communities from Morgan-Monroe State Forest, Indiana, United States - atmos_gasesECM2C_05 | ecosystem: Environmental > Terrestrial > Soil > Temperate... | reverse complement strand
TGTCGGTGGCGAGAATGATCTTCACCGCCTCGTCCTCATGCGCCTTGGCGTAATCCCAGCCCTTCATCGAGGCTTTGACGAATTTCGCCATCTTGGCGACGAAGGCCGGATCTTTCAACTTCGCCTCAATGACCCACAGCCCATCTTCCATGGTGGCGACGCCTTCCTTCTCATAATTGAAGACGACGAGATCGCTCGGCTTGAAGCCGCCGTCGATGACTTGCCAATATTCATTGTAGGTCATCGCCGAGACGCAATCGGCCTGCTTTTGCAGGATCGGATCTACGTTAAAGCCCTGCTTGAGAATCTTCACGCCGCCCGGCGAGCCGTCGGTCTTGTAGTCGAGCTTCGACATCCAGTTCAGGAACGGATATTCGTTGCCGCCGTACCAGATGCCGACGGTCTTGCCCTTGAAGTCCTCGGGCTTCTTGATGCCGGTGTCCTTGCGGCACACGAGCTCGAGGCCGGAATGCTTGAAGGTCTGCGAGATGTTGACCAGCGGCACACCCTTTTCGCGCGATGCCAGCGCCGACGGCATCCAGTCGACCACCACGTCGGCGCCACCGCCGGCGATCACCTGCGGCGGAGCGACATCCGGGCCGCCGGGATTTATGGTCACGTCGAGGCCCGCGTCCTTGTAAAAACCCTTGTCCTTGGCGACGAAATAGCCGGCGAACTGGGCCTGGGCGACCCATTTGAGCTGGATCGTCACTTTATCGGCGGCGTGAGCGGTGGCGAACGAAAGCCCGAAGGCCGCCGCCGCCGCAATCATCGTGATTTTTCTCATGTTTGATGCTCCAAGACGACAGACGAACCGCCGAGTCAGGTCCGATAGGATGGGTGCCAGAAGGTCGTCACGCGCTCGGCGAGCGCGACAATTCCGTAAAAGGCCATGCCAGCAAGCGCGGCCAGCGCGATCTCGGCCCACACCACGTCGAGCGCCATTCGGCCGGCCTCGATCGAAATGCGAAAGCCAATCCCCAAGGTGGGCGTGCCGAAGAATTCCGCGACGATGGCGCCGATGAAGGCCAGCGTCGAATTGATCTTCAGCGCATTGAAGATGAACGGCATCGCCGCCGGCAAATATAGCTTCTGCAGAGTCTGCCGATATCCGGCGCCATAAGAGCGCATCAGGTCGCGCTCGATATGTCCTGCGGCGTTGAGGCCGGCGAGCGTGTTCACCAGCATCGGGAAAAACGTGATGACGACGACGACCGCGGCTTTGGAGGGCCAATCGAAGCCGAACCACATCACCATGATCGGAGCGATGCCGACGATCGGCAAAGCAGAGATGAAATTGCCGATCGGCAATAGTCCGCGTCCTAGAAAGGTGTAACGGTGCGCGAGCACGGCGACGAGGAAGCCGGCGCCGCAACCGATAACATAGCCGCTGAGCATGCCAAGAATGAAGGTCTGGAAAAAATCCTGCCAGAGCATCCACAGCGAGTCAAAGAATCGTACCGCGATTGCGCTTGGCGCTGGAAACAGCACCAAGGGCACGCCGAAGCCGCGCACCGCCACCTCCCAGAGATAGAATATGAAGGCGCCGAACAACAGCGGGATCGCGAGATCGATCGTGCCGGGAGCCGCCTTGTCGCGCGGCTTGACCGCAGCCAGCTTGGCAACGCCCAGCCACGCCGCGCCCCAATTCGCCACCACAGGTAACCAAATGCCCGACGTCGCATAGCTGGCGATGGCGTCGTCGCGCAGCAGGGCAAGCGTCACGCCGCAACCAAGCGCCACACCGACAAACGTAACCGCAATCGAGACCCGCGGCGTAACGAACGCCGCACCCGCATAGAGCACGGTCGTCAGCAGGATTGCCGTGAGAACTATCGGCCGGGCGAGAAGACTTGGCGTCGGTTCGCTCGACAGCGGCAGGACCGTGGCGGCCAGCATACCCAGCGCAGCGGCGAAGTATGCGAGGCGCTGCCAGGTCACGAGCGCGCTCCCATGAGCTGCGCCACCCAGCGCTCGATGAGGCTGACAACGCCGATGAGCCCGACGGCGAGTACAGAGGCGGCGACGAGCGCTGCCCAAATCTGGATCGTTTGTCCGTAATAGGAACCCGCAAGCAGTCGCGCCCCGATCCCAGCCTGCGCACCGGTCGGCAGCTCGGCGACGATGGCGCCGATCAGCGATATCGTGATCGAAACCTTCAGACTGGCGAACAGGAACGGCACCGCCGACGGCCAGCGCAGCTTCCAAAATATTTGCGCCGGTGTCGCCGACCAGGTCCGCATCAGGTCGCCCTGGATCGGATCGGGTGAAGTCAGACCTTTGACGACGCCGATGACGACCGGGAAAAAACACAAATACGCCGAGATGATCGCTTTCGGCAACAGCCCGCGCAATCCGATCGCGCCCAGCACGACGATGACGATGGGCGCCACCGCGAGGATCGGCACCATCTGCGAGCAGATGATCCAGGGCAGCAAGCTCTTCTGCAACGTGCGCACATGCACGATCAGGACGGCGAGAACGATTCCGAAGGTGGCGCCGAGCAGAAAGCCGACGAAGGTCGCCGACAGCGTCACCCAGCCGTGATAGACAAGACTGCGCGGCGACGTCACCGGCCAGCCAAAGACATCTTCGGCGAAAGTCTGGACGATCTGATGCGGCGCCGGCAACAGCGGACGCTCGGCGCGCATCGTGCCCGCGATCAACTGTCCGGTCGTGTATGGGGTGTCGTCGCGCTCGAATGCGCCGCGCACGAGATTCAGATTCATCAGCACCGCCGCGACGTACCAGACCGCGATCAGCACCAGCACGATCACAACGACAGGAGCAATGCGGACGAAGGTCGGATGCCAGCGAATCTCGGCCGGGCGTGCCGCCGAAAATGTGCTCCTCGTCACGGAAGCGCTACTCGTCATAGGAATGACCCGAACGCAGGCCAGAGCGCACGCGCTGCGCGATCTTGAGGAATTCCGGCGTCTCGCGAATCTCCAGCGTGCGGTCGCGCGGAAAATTGCAACTGATAACGTCGATGATCCGTCCCGGCCGTGGCGACATCACGACGATCTTGGTCGACAGGAATACGGCTTCGGGAATCGAGTGGGTGACGAACACGACCGTCTTGCAGGTCTGATTCCACAGCCGAAGCAACTGCTCGTTGAGATGATCGCGTACAATCTCGTCGAGCGCTCCGAAGGGCTCGTCCATCAAGAGCAGCGCCGGCTCAAAGGACAGCGCGCGCGCAATCGAGGCGCGCTGCTGCATGCCGCCAGAAAGCTGCCATGGATATTTGCGCTCGAAGCCGGACAGATTGACGAGCTTGAGATATTGCTCGACACGCCTGCGCCGCTCCGCGGCATCGAATCCCATGATCTCGAGCGGCAACATCACGTTGCGCTCGATGGTGCGCCACGGATAAAGCGCGGGTGCCTGGAAGATGTAGCCGTAGTGCCGCTGCACGCGCGCTTGCTCGGATGTGACGCCGTTGATCAGGATGGTCCCGGCGGTTGGACGCTCGAGGTCGGCGATAACGCGCAGCAGCGTGGTCTTGCCGCAGCCGGACGGGCCGATGAAGGAGACGAAGTCGCCTTCGGCAATATCGAGGTCGATGTTCGACAGCGCCTCGACCTCGCCATCCGCCGTTTGGAACGTCAGCGAGATGTCGTGCGCGCTGACCGCGAGCGCTGCCGGGCTGGTTACGCCTTCACGGATTGGTTGGTCAGGGGCTCGCATGGATTCAACCACATGCAACGGCGTTGCAAGCGCTGGGCCGGACGCGCTGCTCCGGCCTTCCGCGCGCAATGATATTGCACTGCGAAGCGTCATAGAAAAATACTGGCAGACACAGGCCCGAAAGCCGCGCCCAATATTTACCCATGCTGAGAGAATATTGGGCAAGCCAAATCATGAGGATTTCCGGCCCGATAGCTATCTGCCTGACTGGGTGGGATATTACTTTGACTCAACCTCGCGATCCTTTCCATACTTTGCGCCGAGCCGCACTGCACCCTCCGATGGTCGCTCCTGCAGCATGAAACCCGCGCCTTTCAAGTACATTGCCGCTCGTTCGCTGGAGCAAGCCTTGGCGCTGAAGGCCGAACACGGCGATGAGGCGCGTTTTCTCGCCGGCGGCCAAAGTCTCGTGCCGACCATGAATTTTCGACTGACCCAGCCGGCTGTTCTGATCGATATCAATCCCCTGCCGCAGCTCGCCGGGATGCAAAAATCCGGGCCGGAAAGCCTGCACATCGGCGCGTTGACGCGCTATCGCGACCTGGAGCGCAATCCGGCAACGGCGCTAGACCTGCCGCTTGTAGCGGAAGCGTTGCCGCATATCGCCCATCCGCAAATCCGCAACCGAGGCACGATCGGCGGCAACCTCGCGCATGCCGACCCGGCGTCCGAAATGCCGGCTATCGTCGTGGCGCTGGCCGGTCAATTGCGTGCCCAATCGACCCGGGGGGAGCGCTGGATTGCCGCAGCGGAATTCTTCGCCGGGGCGCTCGTCACCACGCTTGCGGCGGACGAAATGCTGGTGGAGGTGAAGCTGCCGGCGGCCAAGCCGCGCTCGGGCGCCTGCTTCATGGAGGTGGCGCGCCGGCGCGGCGATTTCGCCCTCATCGGCGTGGCCTGCACGGTGCGCATCGACGACGATGGACGATGCGCCGAAGCGCGGATCGGCCTTTGCAACGCCGGCGACAAACCGGTCCTGGCCCAAGATGCTGGCGCCTCGCTCGTCGGCCGGCCAATCGGCGCGGCGCAAATCGATGAAGCAGCCGAATTGGTTCAGCGCGCCATCGATCCGGGCGGCAGCATCCACGCCAGCAAGGAATTCCAACGGCATCTCGCCGGCGTGCTGACCATGCGCGCGCTCGCCGAGGCAAACGAACGAGCGCAGCGTGCCCTCTGACATGCATGACGTAACAGTTACGGTGAACGGTGCGCAGCACCGGCGCCAAGTCGAATCGCGCATGCTGCTCAGCGACTTTCTGCGGCACGATCTCCTGCTCGCGGGTACGCATGTCGGTTGCGAGCACGGCGTATGCGGTGCCTGCACCGTGATCTTCGACGGCGTTGCGGTTCGCTCCTGTCTGATGCTCGCGGCGCAGGCGGACGGCCATGCGATCATGACCGTCGAGGGGCTCGCCGCCGACCGCGACCATCTCCATCCGCTGCAGGAAGCGATGCGCGACTGTCACGGGCTGCAATGCGGCTACTGCACGCCCGGCATCCTGATGACCATGAAATGCTTCCTTGACGAAACGCCGGCACCGGATGAGGCGAAAATTCGCGAAGCGCTGTCCGGCAACCTCTGCCGCTGCACCGGTTACCAGCATATCGTCGAGGCCATGATGCTTGCCGCCGAACGGCTGCGGAGTTGAACGAATGACAACCCGCAATTTCGGCGCTCCGATAACCCGCAACGAGGATGCCCGGCTGCTCAGCGGCCAGGCGCTGTTCGTCGACGACGTCGAGCTTCCCGGTATGCTGCACGCAGCCTTCCTGCGCAGCAACGTCGCCCACGCCCGCATCCGCTCGATCGACGTTGCGGCGGCGCGCATGCGTCCGGGCGTCGTCGCGGTCTATACCGCCGCCGATCTCGGCGCGTATTGGGCTCCGGGACCGCTCTTGGTGCCGCCGCCGCCAATCGCCGGCATCACGTTCAATAAGCGCACGCAGGTGCCGCTGGCCAAGGACAAGGTGCGCCACGTCGGCGAGCCGCTGGCCGTCGTCTTGGCGGACAGCCGTTATATCGCGGAGGATGCGCTCGCCGACATCGGCGTCGAGCTCGATCCGCTGCCTGCGGTTGTCGATCTCGAAAAGGCACTCGATGACACGAGTGCGCGCGTGCACGAGGACGTGCTCGGCAATATCGCCGCCCATGTGCGGCAGAACCGGGGCAGTTACGCCGACGCCCGGTCGCGCGCCGAGCATCTGGTCGCTCGCCGCTTCCTTTACGACCACGGGGCGTCGTCACCGATCGAAACGCGCGGCATCGTCGCCAATTGGGACGGCCGCGCCAATCAACTCACGATATGGGACACCACCCAGGCGCCCGTCTTTCTCCGCAACGGGCTTGCCGGAATGCTGGGCTTGAGCGAGCGGCAGGTGCGGGTCATCGCGCCTTTCGTCGGCGGCGGCTTCGGGCCCAAGATCATGCTGTTCTATCCTGAAGAGGTCGTCATCCCATGGGCGGCGATGAAGCATAATCGCCCCGTTAAATGGATCGAGGATCGCCTCGAACATTTCTTTGCCACCACGCAGGAACGCGGCCAGACTCACGACGCCGAAATCGCGCTGTCGCGCGACGGTCAAATCCTCGGCATCAAAGACACGTTTTTGCACGACACGGGTGCCTACAATCCTTACGGCCTGACCGTGCCGATCAACAGCCAATGCACGTTGCTTGGCCCCTATGTGGTGCCAAACTACGACAGCACTTTCACGGCGGTCTTCACCAACAAGCCGATCGTCACGCCCTACCGCGGCGCCGGCCGCCAGCATGGCGTCTTTGTCATCGAGCGGCTGCTCGACATCGCGGCGCGCGAGCTCGGTATCGACCGGGCAGAGATCAGGCGGCGAAATTTCATCCCGGCCGATGCGTTCCCCTACAATAACGAAATCATCTATCAGGATTTTACCGCGTTGGAATACGACAGCGGCAATTACGAGCCGATACTCGATAAAGCCCTCGACATGATCGGCTATCAAAAATTCCTTGCCGAGGAACAGCCACGATTGCGCGCACAAGGCCATAATGTCGGCATCGGCATCGCCTGTTATGTCGAAGGCACCGGCATCGGACCTTATGAAGGCGCCAAGGTGCAGGTGCAGGCCAACGGCAAAGTAAGCGTGGCAACCGGCATCGGCACCCAGGGCCAAGGACATTTTACCAGTTTCGCCCAGATCGCCGCGGATCAGGTCGGCGTCGATGTCCGCAATGTCGATGTGGTGACCGGAGATACCGATCAGTTCTACTGGGGCGCCGGCACGTTTGCCAGCCGCGGCGCGGTCGTGGCGGGCAATGCCGTTAACGAAGCCGCAAAGGTGGTGCGGCGAAAAATCCTGCAGCTTGCCGCTGAGCATTTCGAATGTGCCGAGGAGGATCTGGAAATCGCCGATGGCGCAGTTTCCGTCGTCGGCGTGCCCGATCAGGCCGTCAAGCTCGGCGCGCTGGCGCTCAAAGGCAATCCGATGCGCGGCGCAGTGCGTCCCGGAACCGAGCCCGGACTTGAATCGACGCAATATTTCGGGCCGCCGCGCGGTGCCACCGCGAGCGGCGTGCACGCCATGATCGTCGAGGTCGATCCGCAGACTTTCATGCTCAAGGTCCTCAAATACGTCGTCGTGCATGATTGCGGCACCATCATCAATCCGTTGATCCTGGCCGGCCAGATCCACGGCGGCGTTGCGCAAGGCATCGGCAATGCCTTCTACGAACAACTCGTGTTCGACGACGAGGGGCAGTTGCTCAATGCGTCGCTCGCCGACTACTTGCTGCCGAGCGCACTCGAAGTACCACGCATGGAAATCGCCCACATGGTGACCGCGTCGCCGCTCAATCCGCTCGGCATCAAGGGTGCCGGCGAGGCAGGCGCCATCCCGGTCGGTCCGCTGTTCGCGCAAGCCATCGAGGATGCGCTCGGGCTTGCGGACCGAAAAATCGAGTTGCTGGAAATTCCGCTTAGCCCGAACCGCCTGTTCGAGCTGACCGCGAAGCCGCGATGATTCCGGTCAACGGCGCCGCAGCTGCCCCGGTTGCTCTGACGCGATGCCTAACTGCTGTGCGACGCAGTTAGCTCCAGAAATGATTTTCGTATGGCGGCGATGCCCTGCGGCGACACGGTCATGCCGATATGGCCGATGCCCGGCACGATCGTAATGGGCATATCGGGCCGTGCCGACCGCAGCAACGGCGCGAAACGGTCGGGAAAGAACAGTTCATCGCTGCCGCCGACCAGAAGCGCCACCGGCTTCTTGCTGCGGCCGAGCCCCGCCAGATAATCGCGCGGCGCGCCGAAATCGACCGCAAGCCGGAACGAATAGACGCTGGTGAGGTTCGGAGCCTTTGGCGAAGTCGCGAAGGCGACGATGGGAAGCCCGTTGAACCAGTCGACGCCGAGGCGATTCAACAACGCCAGCACGATGATGCGCGGTTTCGCCACCGAGACCCAACCGCCGGTGTCTGGACGGATGGTCGGTGAGCCCGGCGGCAGCGCCGGCGAGATCATGATGAAGCGGTCAAACAGTTTCTCGTCGGGAGCGGCGATCACGCGCAGAACAAAACCGCCGCCCGAGGAAAAGCCGATCAGTGAAAAGCTGGTGCCGGGATGGAGCGGTCGCAGCGCCGCCACGAAATCGGCGAGATCGTCCTCGAGCTGGCCGACATAATGGATATCGCCGCTGCGGCCGAAATGGCCATGGCCGCGCAGAACCGGCACATAAACCGACGCGCCGGCATCGCGTAGCGCCTTGGCAAGCGGATGCAGCCCGGCGCCGTCGTCGGACGAGCCGTGAATCAGTACCACGGCTTGCGTGCCGCCGCCCTCATAAACCCGATAGCCGAGCTTGGTGCCGTCGCGCGCCGGATAAGTCTGGACCGCCGGCAGATCGCTGAAATCGACGTTGGCAAAGGGTTCGCTGACCGAGGCCAAAGGCGGCGGCTGCACCGGCGCGTCGAAGGCCAGCACGGCGCCGAAGACGCCAAAAACGACGACGATTAAACAGACAAAAATCCAAAGCATTTTGCGCACTGTAAAGTCCTTTGCACCGGTTACTCCCCAGACACTATCGTCGCGGCAGCGGTCGTCCGAGTTTCAGCAGCGAAATGGCTCACTCATGCCGTCAAGGAGGCGGTGACTTGAAGACGCTGCGGTGCATCTGCCATGGTTAGTACGCCGAATGCCGGGGCGTGACCACCCAGGGTCGCGAAGGGATTTTTGCGATGTCGTCTTCGCCCTTTTCCAAATATCCGCGAGATCTTGCGGGTTACGGGCGCAACCCGCCCGATCCGCGCTGGCCCGGCAAGGCGCGTGTCGCCGTCCAATTTGTGGTGAATTTCGAAGAAGGCGCGGAAAACAGCATCCTGCACGGAGATCAGGCATCGGAGTCTTTCCTAACGGAAGTCATCGGCACGACGCCGTGGCCCGGCCAGCGCCACATGAACGTGGAATCCATGTATGAATACGGCTCGCGCGCCGGATTCTGGCGGCTATGGCGAATTTTCACGGCGCGAAAGCGCGCCGTGACCGTGTTCGGTGTTGCCAACGCGCTCGCCAGGAACCCGCAAGTGGTTGCCGGCATGCGCGAGGCCGGCTGGGACATCGCGAGCCACGGCTTGAAATGGATCGACTACAAGGACTTCTCCTACGCCGAGGAAGGCGCCCATATGCGCGACGCCATCCGTATTCACACCGAGACGACGGGCGAACGGCCGTTCGGCTGGTACACGGGCCGCACATCCGCGCACACATTGAAGCTCGTGCTCGACAACGGCGGCTTTTTGTATTCGTCGGATTCCTATGCCGACGACCTACCCTATTGGGTCAAAGGACCGAAGGGCCCGCACCTCATTATCCCCTACTCGCTCGATGCCAATGACATGCGGTTCATCAATGCCCAGGGTTTCCCGAACGGCGAGGCGTTCTTCACCTATCTGCGCGACACCTTTGACACTCTCTACGAAGAAGGCGCCCAGGCCCCGAAAATGATGTCGGTCGGGCTGCACTGCCGGTTGGCCGGGCGTCCGGGCCGCGCCGCAGGCCTCACCCGGTTCCTCGATCACATCGAAAAATTCGATCGCGTGTGGGTGGCCTCGCGCGTCGACATTGCACGGCATTGGCACCGCGAACACCATGCGCTCGCGGCCAATGCGCCGGTCATCGATTGAGACCGCACGGTGGCCATGGCGCAAATCACGCTCGATGATCTCAACCGGATGGACCAAGGCGCATATGTTGCGGCTCTCGGCGACATTTTCGAGCATGCGCCATGGGTCGCCGAGGCCACCCACAACGCGCGGCCGTTTCCAAGCTTGAACACGCTTTATGAGGTGATGACCGCCGCGGTGCGCGGTGCCGGCGATGCCCGCCAGATGGCGCTTATCAACGGCCATCCGGATCTTGCGGGCAAAGCCGCCCGCGAGGGAACGATGACGGCCGACTCGAAGCACGAGCAGTCTAGCGCGGGGCTCGACCGACTTTCGGCGGACGAATTCGCCGCGTTCCATCGGCTCAACAATGCCTATCGCGAAAAGTTCGGCATGCCCTTCATCGTCTGCGTGCGTCGGCACGGCAAGGGATCGATCCTGCGCCAGTTCGAGCACCGCCTTGGCAACGACGCCGCGACCGAACGCGACGCGGCACTGACCGAAATTTTCCGCATCGTCGCGCTCAGACTCGATCAGCGTGTTGCGGCGCCGGATCGTCTTCGCGTGCACGGCCGTCTCTCGACCCATGTGCTCGATACTCATGGCGGCCGCCCCGCATCGGGCGTTGCGATCGGGCTTTTCGAAGTCGCATCGTCCGGCGAGCCGCGTCTCATCTCGCGAACGATCACGAATGCCGATGGCCGCACCGACCGCCCGCTTATTGCCGAGCAGCCAATCCCGATTGCTCAGTATGAGCTGCGGTTTGGCATCGGCGAGTATTTTGCGCGGCAGGCGGCACCAGTCGCCGACCCGCCCTTTCTCGGCGTCGTTCCGATCCGGTTCGCGGTCGCTGAGCCCGAGGCTCATTATCATGTACCGATCATCGTCACGCCGTGGAGTTACTCCACCTATCGGGGCAGTTGATGGAGAAGTCGGCACTTTGGATCAAGGATCCGCTGGCCATTTTTGCGGACGGCGCCGAGCGAGGCATCGTGCTGCAAGACGGCCGCATCGTGGAGCTGGTCGCTGCGCGGCAAAATCCGACGGCATCGAATGTCGAAATATACGACGCCGGCGAACACGTGGTCTTACCGGGCCTTATCAATACCCATCATCATTTCTACCAGACGCTCACGCGGGCCGTTCCAGCGGCGCTCGACCGCGAATTGTTCCCCTGGCTGCAGGCGCTGTATCCGATCTGGGCGCGGCTGACGCCGGAAGCCCTCGATCTCGGCATGACGCTGGCGATGGCCGAACTGCTGCTGTCCGGCTGCACCACGACGACGGATCACCATTATGTATTTCCCGCCGGGCTCGAGGACGCCATCGACATCGAAGTCGCCGCAGCGAAACGTCTCGGTTTGCGCGTTTTGCTGACGCGCGGCTCGATGAATCTGTCGCAGCGCGACGGTGGCTTGCCGCCGGACAGCGTCGTGCAAGACGAAGACACCATCCTGGCCGACAGCGAGCGCGTGGTGGCGCGTTATCACGAGGCCGGCCAGGGCGCGATGGTGCAGATCGCGCTTGCCCCTTGCTCGCCATTTTCGGTCACGACCTCGCTGATGCGTTCGACGGCGGAGCTGGCCGGCCGGCTCAACGTGCGCATGCACACCCACCTTGCCGAAACCGAGGACGAAAACCGCTACTGCCAAGAAGTCCATCATTGCCGCCCGCTCGACTACCTGGAGAGTTGCGGCTGGCTCAGCGATCGGGTCTGGCTCGCTCATGGCATTCATTTCGACGCTGCCGAGATGAGCCGGCTCGCGCGGGCCGGAACGGCAATTTCCCACTGTCCCTGCAGCAACCAGACGCTGGCGTCCGGCACCTGTCCGGTCTGCGCCATGGAGCAGGCCGGCGTGAAGATAGGCATCGGCGTCGACGGTTCGGCGTCCAATGACGGCTCGAATCTGATGCAGGAGGTCCGCGCCGCATTCCTGCTGCAACGCAGCCGCTACGGCGTCAAAGCGGTCAGTCATATCGACGCGCTACGCTGGGCAACCAAAGGCTCGGCGGCTTGCGTCGGGCGGACGGACATCGGCGAGATCGCCGTCGGCAAGATGGCGGACCTCGCGCTGTTCAAGCTCGACGAGCCGCGTTTCTCCGGCAGCGGCGATCCGCTTGCCGCCCTTGTGCTGTGCGGCGCGCACCGCGCGGATCGCGTCATGGTCGGAGGGCGTTGGATCGTGAAGGACGGCGAAATCCCCAATCTCGATCTCGGCGCGCTGGTGAAGCGCCACTCCGCGGCGGCCCATGCGCTGCAGTCCCCTCGCTGACTGTTTTTTTTGCTAAGTTGCCCGAACAGGATAATGGAGATTGATCATGCGGCGTCGCGTTGCGTTGGCCATTGCTGCGGCAATCGCATTGCAAGTTTGCTATCAAAACGCGCAAGCCGCGACCGGCAATTTCCCATGCGAAGCATTCGCCAAAAATTCAGACGGCTCATGGACCGTGCTCCAGACGACTTATCTTGAAGGCCCCAACGTCAAAGTCCAGCAAGACGCCACTTTCGCGCCTGGTCGCGTCGTCCTCGGCTATGACATCGCGGACATGATCGCCAAAGCGTGTCCGAACGCGGCGGTGGCGCCGCCGCCAGGAACAGAACCGGCCGCGGCTCAAGGTGCAGCACCAAGTGTAGCGCCAAGTACGGCGGGAGTGAGTACCGCACCAGGTACGGCACCGCGCGCGGCCGCGCCGCAGCCACAGTCGTTTCTGGCGCGATATGCGGACGCCAATGGCAACCTCGACATCCGGCAACTGACCTGCGGTCACCTCGATGATACCTCCGCCGAGGAGGCCGAGCTGTTTCTCTCCTGGTATAGCGGCTGGTACTCCGGCGTTGCCAAGAACCGGGGCATCAATCTGGCACGAGTCCGGTACGCCATCCGCAATGTCGTCGCCTATTGCAAAGGCGACCGCGGCAAAAGGCTCACCGAGGTGATGGAACAGATGTTGAAATAGAAGATACGCTGGCCGAATGAATAATTCGGCAGATTGGCGTGACAAACTAATTCGATAACGGAACGAATACCGCTCGGTTATTGGGCTGGGCTATTTCTTGAGCATGCCGTTCGCAGGCCCCGATCAAGTTTATGTCATGGTAGCCATTTGCCGAGGCGTGGGCTCTAGGATTTTCGCTGCGCCGCAATAGCTAGCTCTGCAAGGCCGGGGCGAACGAGTGCGATTAGGAGCGCGCTCTCACAACGAAAATATGGAGTGAGACCATGCGGACTAACCTCATTGTGGCCATCGTCGCGAGCGGGTGCTTGCTGGGCTTCCAAGCTTCGGCATTCGCTCAAGGCGCTGCTGCGTACCCTAATACTGCGCCGGTGTTGACCGAGCCCACGCCTATTGTGCCCGAGGCTCGACCGGGAAAATACGTGCGCGTGCCGCCGGCACAGCCGTATTACGACCAATACAGCGACTATTATGGCCAGCCCCGCCGGCAAAGTCGCTGATTAGTCCGGCTTTATTGGTTGCCGGCAATAAAAGATTGGACGCTGACCGGAACAAAATCCGGTCAGCGTTGTCTTGCGCTGTCACGACAACGCCGCGCATCGATCATCGGGGGCATGATCTATCTGCAGCGTTCGTTCGAATTCCCGATAAGCTTGCCATCCTTCGACGGCACCCGTCACCAAGCGATGAGCTTGCGCTGTGGCTTGAACGGCGGTCTGCCTATAGGCATGATGTTGGCGGCAAGGCAGTTCGACGAAAGCTTTGTCTATCGTCAAGCCCGGGCGCGGACAGGAGGTAGTCATGAGCGATCTGCGCGACTTCATCGCGGGCATGCCGAAGTGCGAGCTGCATGTGCACATTGAGGGCACGCTCGAACCGGAAATGAAGTTCGAGCTTGCGAAGCGCAATGGTGTCTCCCTTCCCTATCAGGACGCCGCGGCGATGAGGGCAGCCTATGATTTCGACGACCTGCCTTCCTTTCTCAAGATGTATTACGAGGGGATGAGGGTCTTATTGCAAGAACAGGATTTCTTCGACGTAACGTTCGCCTATCTCGCCAAGGCGCGGTCGCAAAACGTGCGCTACGCCGAGATGTTCTTCGATCCGCAAGCCCACACGGCGCGAGGGGTGCCGTTTGACGTGGTGGTCCGCGGCATTCGGCGTGCGCAGCTTGATGCGGAGCGAATCCTCGGTATCAAGAGCCAGCTCATCCTCTGCGTGCTGCGCGATTGGAGCGCGGAATTCGCCATGACGACACTGGTGCAATCGCTGCCTTATCGCGAATGGATCATCGGCTTCGGACTCGATTCGGACGAAAAGAACAATCCGCCGGTGAAATTCAAGGCGGTTTTCGAGCGTGCCCGCCGCGAGGGCTATTTTCTCACCATGCATTGCGACGTCGATCAGCAGAATTCGACCGAGCATATCCGCCAATGTTTGGAAGAGATTGGCGTCGACCGCATCGATCACGGGGTCAACGTGTTGGAAAGCAAGCCGCTTTGCGAAGAAGTCGCGCGCCGGCAGCTGGCGTTCACCGTGTGCC
>Ga0307476_10001474_pt1 | contig 14326 bp, 11 predicted proteins | sample atmos_gasesECM2C_2_FD_203314 | JGI IMG/M metagenome (GOLD analysis project Ga0307476, IMG submission 203314) | Hardwood forest soil microbial communities from Morgan-Monroe State Forest, Indiana, United States - atmos_gasesECM2C_05 | ecosystem: Environmental > Terrestrial > Soil > Temperate... | reverse complement strand
CGTTCGCCACGCTCGACGCGCGCGCGGACCTCCACGAGCTGCCGCCGGAGATGGGACCGGCGTGGCCGGGCGCCGGGTTCGCTGCGATCGGCGGCACCGACTGGACCGGCTACCGCACCGAGCGCGCCGAGATCTTCGACTTCGTCCGCGATCGCCGGCTGACCGGGTTCGCGATCGTCAGCGGCGATCGCCACTCGTTCTGGGCCGGCCGGGTGTCGCGCTCGCTGCCGCCCGGACCGTTCGAGCCGGTCGGCGTCGAGTTCGTCACCGGCTCGGTCTCGGCGCCCGGCGTGATCGAGGGCGCCGAGTACGGCATGGCGCCCGGCGACCCGCTGCGCCCGCTCTACGTGCACGCCGCGGCGCCCGGCGCGCCGGTCGAGCCCACGCTCAACCTGCTGCTGCTGCACGGCGTGCGGTCGTGCCTGGAGTACGTGCGGACCGGCGATCTGGCGCGCGCGCGCGCGCTGTCCAACCGCGATCTCGCGCCGCACCTGGCGTTCCTCGACCTCGGCGGCCACGGCTACGGGGTGGTCCGGCTCGACGGCGCCGCGCTGGAGACCGAGTTCGTGTGCATCCCGCGGCCGCTCGAGCGCAGCGACCGGCCGGATGGCGGCCCGCTGCTCTACCGGGTCGGCCACCGCGCCCGGCTGTGGCGTCCCGGCGAGCCACCGCAGCTCGAGCGCACCCGGGTCGACGGCTCGCCGCCGCTCGCGACGTAGCCCGCACTGGCGTCGATCGGTCTGCTGGCCGATCGAGAGTCTTGAATTGCCAATCTGTGCCGCTCAGCGGTGGCGATCATGGGCCCATGTCAGGACGAGCCTCACATGCGCGCCTGCATTCGTCGATGCCAGAACGATGCCCGCGTTGGCGCCCACATCGAACCCGACCTCGACGGAGACCTGCTGGGCGGTCGTCACCATGGTCGTGAGTGCTTGCTGGATCGCTTCCGCCGCATTGCGCACATGGACGAAGGCGTCATCCAGCGATTGCACGACCTTGTCTCCCAGGTTCGCGGCGGCGGGTGCCCGTGCGCCCTCGTCACGTGGGACTCCGGGAAGCGAAGGTGTTTCTATGAACACGGTTGTTTCGGGGAAGTCCTTGAGACGCAATGGAGTCATCATTGCCTTATAGCAGGACTTCGTTTGCCGCACTCCACCGCGATCTCTGCATCGAGGCGCACGCCGCTGCCGGCGGGAAGGCGCGAAGGGGCGTGAGCCCGGGAGCCAGCTGTGATAGATCCGCGGCCATGTCCGAGCCCGAGATCCGCACGTCCTCCGTCACCATCCCGGTCGCCGATGGCACCACCATGGGCGGCTACCTCGCCGCCCCGGCCGCTCGCGGGCCGCACGCCGCGATCTTCGTGATCCAGGAGATCTTCGGCGTGAACGCGCACATCCGCGACGTGACCGACCGCTTCGCGCGCGCCGGCTACCTCGCGGTCGCGCCCGAGATCTTCCATCGCTTCGCGCCGGGCTACCAGGGCTCGTACGACGACATCCAGGCCAGCATCGCGATGACCGGGAAGCTGACGCCGGAGGGCGTGCGGGCCGACCTCGCCGCCACCCACGCCTGGCTGACGGCGCGCGACGACGTCCGCGCCGGCCGGGTCGCCGCGATCGGCTACTGCATGGGCGGCCGGCTCGCGTTCGTCGCCAACGCGGCGCTGCCGCTCGGTGCGTCGGTGTCGTACTACGGCGGCGGCATCGCGACCAACCACCTCGAGCTCGCGGGCGCGCTGCACGGCCCGCAGCTGCTGGTGTGGGCCGGCCACGATCCGTACATTCCCCCCGCCGACCGCGACCGCGTGCACGCCGCCGTGCGCGACGCCGGCAAGCGGTTCGTGAACATCGAGTTCTCGGGCGTGAACCACGGCTTCTTCTGCGACGCGCGCAGCGACTACGACGCCGGCGCCGCGCGCCAGGCCTGGGCGCTGACGCTCGCGTTCCTCGACCACTGGCTGAACGCGCCCTGAGCGGCTCGGCCGGCTAGATCGATCTCGCCGGCGCGCGCGGGGTGAACGTCACCGGCAGGTGCCTGAGCCCGCGCATGACGCGGCTGTGCCGCCACTCGAGCGCTCCGGGCTCGACGGCGAGCGCGAGGTCGGGGCACCCGGCCAGCAGCGCCGCGAACGCGGTCTCGGCCTCGAGCCGGGCCAGCGGTGCGCCGAGGCAGAAGTGGATGCCGTGGCCGAACGCCAGGTGCGCCCGCTCGCTGCGCGTGAGGTCGAGCCGGTCGGGGTCGTGGAAGTGCGCAGGATCGCGGTTGCCGGCACCGAGCGCGAACAGCACCGTCTGGTGCGCCGGGATCACCGCGCCGCCGAGGGTGACCTCGGCCGTCGTGAACCGCGCGAACGGCGAGATCTTGACCGGCGACTCGTGGCGCAGGAGCTCCTCGATCGCCGGCCGGATCCGCGCCGGGTCGGCGCGGAGCGCCGCGCACTGGTCGGGGTTGCGCAGCAGGTTCAGCAGGCCGCTGGCGATCAGGTTCATCGTCGTGTCATATCCAGCGACCACGAGCAGGAACGACATCGCCAGCAGCTCGTCGTCGCTGATCCGCTCGCCCTCGTGGCGCGCCGCGATCAGCCCATCGAGCAAGGTCCCGGCCTCCGGGTCGTGCAGCGATCCGGCGAGCTCGCGCTTCCGGTGCTCGATGAGCTGGGTCAGGTAGGCGGTGATCCAGGTGCGCGCCTCCCCGTTCCGCGACCCGTCGCCCTCGTCGAACCCGAAGAACACGTGGGTCCACGCGCCGAACTCCTGGCGCTCCGCGGGGGGGACGCCGAACAGCTCGGAGATCACGGTGAGCGGCAGCGGCTGCGCGAGCTCCGTCACCACGTCGGCGCGCCCCCGCGGCTGGAACGCGGCGATCAGATCGCCGGTGACCTGCTGGATCCACGGCCGCAGCGCCTCGATCCGGCGCGGCGTGAACGCCCTGGCGACCAGCCCTCGCAACCGGGTGTGAGCGGGTAGGTCCATCCGCCCCATGTGGCGCGCCGAGATCAGCGAGCCGCCCTGCCAGGGCACCGCGCGGGTCGCCGCGTCCGCGAGCGCGGGGTCGCTGCTCAGCCGCGGATCGGAGAGCCCCGCCCGGATGTCGTCGTAGCGCGTGACCAGCCACGCGGACAGGCCGTCGAGCACGACCTGGGTCGGTGCCTGCTCCCGCAGGCGGGCAAAGAACGGGTAGGGATCCTCGGTATATCGCGGCTCCCAGGACGACAGATCGATGTGCGCTGCCATGTCCGCCCTCCAATCACTGGCGTCGAAGCCATCGCGCCAGCCACTGGAGCGTAGCATTCCGCGGATGTGTTGGGATCGCGAGACTGGCCGGCCCGCGCGTGCGACCACCGCAGCAACGCCTCACGGAGCGGGCTCCCCACGGCGACCCAGCGTACGCCGGCTGACACAGCCGACCTCCGGTGGCGCTCGTCGGCTCGCCGGTTCCACCCTCAGCGCATTCCGGCAGCGCCCGAAACCCCGGTGGTTTCCCCTGCGTGCCCCCCACCGCACGACCAGCGCCGAGATGCAAGTGCCGTGCTCGCGTCCGATGAGCCCGATGATATCGCGCCGACGTTGGCCGCGGCGCGTCCCCGGCGTCATCCTCGACGACGAATCGAGTCCTGTCCGGCCGTGCTCTGGAATCGGCCGCGTTCGTTCATCTCTAACCAGGAATCATGAATCATGAATCCCCCCAAGCTCGGCATTGTCCTTGGCGCCTGCCTGCTGGTGTGCGCCCTGCCTGCGGCCGCCGACGTCCTGTTCCACAACACGGGCACCACGGCCGGCTGGGATTCCACCCTCCAGGAGCACAGTGGTTCGATCTTCGACGTGACGAACGTCTTCTATGAGGGGCCCACCGCGTTCAAGGCCATCCAGGTCTACGACCCGTCCTACACCGGCCGCTATCACTCGGAGGTCGTGAAGAACAACGTCTACCGTCGTGGCGACACCGGATTCTACGGCTTCATGTTCCGCCTGCAGAGCGACTGGCAGTTCCAGAATCAATCGTACAACATCGCCCAGTTCATCGCCGATTTCAGCGATACCGGCTGCGACGACTTCATGCCATCGAGCATGGTCTGGATCGTCGGCAACCAGCTCTTCACGCGCGTCAAGCAGGGTACGGTCTGCGACCAGCACACCGTCACGTTCGGCAACCTCGCCACCGTCACCGCCGGTGGATGGCACAAGGTGGAAATCCAGGCCAGGTGGGCGACCGACGGCACTGGCTTCTACAAGCTCTGGTACGACGGCGTCAAGGTCCTCGAGAGGTTCAACCTGAACACGACCGTCGCCGACGATCGCTTCTTCCAGATGCGCGTCGGCCTCTACGCGAACGGCTGGCATGACGATGGTGTCATGCTCGGTACCCAGGGGACGCGCAGCATCTGGTTCGACGAGATCGGTGCGGGCACGACCTTCGCGGATGCCGATCCCGATCAGTGGTGATCGGGTCATATTCTCGTCGGTGACGGGCGTGAAACAGATCGATCCGCGCGCCCGGCGCGCGGCCACGAGCGGTTCGCGTCGCTCGATCGTGCTGGACAGCTGCCCGACCCCGATCACGCCGCCGCGCGCCAGCACCACCGCCGGTGCAAAGCATTCCTCGAGCTCGCGCACGTTGCCAGGGCTTCAGCAGCTGGTGTTGTTGCCGTAGCTGACCCCGAGCTGGTCGCAGAAGAATTTGTGCTTTGTGATCCGGCTATCGCGCGACGCCGTGTTCATGCCGCCCTGGCTGGGGCACTCGAGGGCGCCGTGGATCGCCCGGATCGTGTACCCGAACCCGAACGACCCGTTCGACTGCAGCATGGCGTTGTGCGGGGTCGTCGAACCAGCGCTGGCCTGCGTGTTCCAGAACCACGCCACGGTCTGCGACGAGACGCTCGCGTTGCTCTATCCCTGCCAGGACCATGGCCCGGGTGGCAGGCGTTGCATGCGAGGCCGGCGTGTGAATTGCTCGACGCGAGGCATGGCGAAGTCGAATCTTCGCGACTGCCGCGCGGGGAAGGCTGATCTCAGGGCTCGCCGGCCCCCGCGTGCGACCACCGGAGCAACGCCTCGCGGAGCGCTCTCCACCGGCGGACCGGCTGCGCGGCAAGCCAGCGCAGCTGGGCGCGGATCGCGTCGATCGCACGGGGTGGCACGGCGGGCGCGCCGGGCGCCGGGGCCTCGGGGGCGGCGGCCGCGCGGGTCGCTGCGATCCACCGCCCGACCAGCCTGCGGATCATGTCCTCGATCGTCACCGTCTCGCCGACCGCGGCGAGCGCCTCGCAGGCCGCCGACAGCGCCTGATGCTCCTCGGGCGACAGTTGGACCCGCACGCGGTACTCGCCCTGCGCGGCGGCGTCCGCCGGCGGCTGCGGGGCGTCGCGACGGGCCTTGCGGCGCACCTCCTTGCCCGCGGGCTTGTCCGCCGGCCTGGCGGAGGTGACACGGGAGGTCTCGGCGGGAGCCTTGACGAAGTTGTCCGGGAGCTTGGCCATGAGCGAGTCCTTGGGTCAGGCAGTGGCACGCACGCGCGCGGGGAGCTTGAGCCGCCGGGCGACCTCGGACGCGAGCGCGCGGTAGTCGTCCGAGCCGCGGCGCGGAGCGCGCTCGGCGCGCTCGATCGCGAAGATGTCGCGATGCCACGCCGGGCACACGATGAAGCTGCTGTTGGTGCGGATGCAGGTGTCGAGCAGGAGCTTGCCGTACGCGGCGCGGACCTGATCGCGCGACTGCTGGGTCACCGCGAGGCGGCGATCGTAGGCGACCTGGACGCAGCCCAGCACGACCGCGGCGCCGAGCTCCGCCGCGGCGATCTCGGCGAGCGCGCTGGTGGTGGTCGCGAGCCCTTCCAGCGCCTTGGGATCCGGCGTGAACGGCATCAGCACGTGGGTCGCCGCGACCAGGGCGTTGACCGTGGCCAGCTGCTGCTCGGGGGCGGTGTCGATGATCGCGAGATCGATCGCGAGATCGGGGCCATCGAGGCCGCGCAGCGCGCGCCGCAGGATCGTCTCGCGCCCGGTGCGCCCGGCGATCGCGAGCTGGGCGTGGGTCAGGTCGGCGGCCGCCGGCGCGAGCCACACGCCGGCGCGCGGGGTCGGCCGCGCGATGTCGCGGACCGCGGCGGTGCCGAGCAGCACGCGGGTCGTCGTCGGCGCGCCGAGGGCGATCTCGCCGGCGAGATCGTCGGCGAGCATCGCCGTGGCGCTGGCCTGCGAGTCCATGTCGATCACCAGCACGCGCTGCCCGAGCTCCGCGAGCCCCGCCGCGAGGTTCACCGCGAGCGACGACTTGCCGACGCCCCCCTTTCGATTCGCGATCGCGACGACGTGCATGTGTAGCACTCTATGCGTGCACTCTGGACTGCGCACTCGCGCGGGCAAGTATTTGCCGTCGGAGCGCGCCAAGATCGGACTGAATCGCGATCGGCTACAAATGATTCGTAGCAGTGCAATTCGCTGTGCCGCAATACGATCTTCGATCGAGCCGTGCGTGCGAGCCCGGTTCAAGCGTGGATCGCGCGCGTGGCGCGACCGGCGGCTCAGCGCGCCAGCTCGCCGATCAGCTGCGCTGCGGACACCCGGTCGACCCCGTCGCGGGCCGATCGCGGATCCAGCGCGTAGCCGACGCTGCCCGCCGGCAGCTCCAGATCGTCGCGCAGCAGCGCGAACCAGGTCGGGGCGTTGGCCGGCGGCAGCTCGTCGAGCCTGCCGTCGGGATCACCGCCGGCGTGCAGCCGCGCGAGCCGCGCCAGGGTCTGCTCCTTGTCGCGCCGGCGGTAGACCGCGAGCTCGCCGGTGCGCTCGCGGACGTAGACCAGGTTGCCGCGCGCGGCGGCGTGGATCGCGGCGATGTCCCACAGGCTCGGCCGCGCCCCGCTGGCGGCGAGATCGGCGAAGTCGCGGCCGAGGTGGGCGAGCGCCGCGCGGTAGCCGCCGGCCGCGTGGAGCGCGCCGACCCCGGTGATGTGGACGTCGAGCCAGCTCACCCGCCGGGCCTCGAGATCGAGCGCGAGCGGCACGGTGATCGCCGACCAGCCGTGCAGATCGAACCGCTGGGCGGCGGCGCGGGGCTCGAACGGCTCGCCGTCGGCGGGGCCGGGCATCACGCCGGCGAAGCCGTGGCTCAGCCGCTCGAACGGCACCGCGTCGTAGCTCTGCACCACCATGACGGCGTGGCGGACGCCGAGCGCGCGCAGCCGATCGGCGTCGAGATCGATGAACTCGGACGCGCCGCGCGGTGGTGGCGCCGACGTCTGATCGCCGGAGTGCACGGCCGCGCGCTCGCCGATCTGCGGGCTGGCGTCGTCGCAGGTCGCGACGTGGCGCCACGCGGCGTCGAACAGCGCGACGGACAGATCGAGGTCGACGCGCGCGCCGGGCGGCTCCTCCCAGTGCAGCACCAGCCGCACCGGGCGGTGGGCGGCGCCGGTCAGCGCGACCGAGCTGCCGCGCGGCCACACGGTCCGGGTGGTCGCGGCCGCACCGCCGCGGGTCGGGGCCCGCAGATCGCACAGCCCGCGGTCGATCACCGCGCGCGCGAAGTTGCGCTTGGCGGCGGCGCGCGCGACCAGCTCGGCGCGGAGCAGGGCGACCAGCGCCCCGATCGCATCGCCGCGCAGCGGCGCGCGGCGATCCGGTGCGCCCCACGCCCGGAGCACGTCGCCTGCGGGAAAGAACACCCGGCGCGGCCACGGCGCGGTGCGCCGGGCGATGTGCGACGCGAGCCCGAGCAGCTGTCCGGGCTCGCCGCGCGCGGCCGCGGCCTCGACCGCGCCGATCACGGCGGCGAGCGCGTCGGGCTGGCGGGCGTGCGCGACCCGGACCAGCTGATCGACCCGGCGGAGCAGCTCGCCGGGCCGCTGGCCGAGCCGCTCGGCGGCGCCGCGCGCATCGCCGGCGCGCAGCCGGTCCTCGACCGCGCTGATCCAGGGCGTGACCCGGGCGCGATCGCCGGCGATCCGCACGGTCGCGACCCCGCGCGCCTCGTCGCGCACCACGGCGCCGAACGTCACCGCGTCGAGCCGGGTCTGGCGGACCGCCGCGAACCCGAGCGTCGCGACCGGCAGCCGGGTCGCGTACTCGTAGGGATGCAGCCGCTCGCCGACCCGCTTCCACAGCCCGCGGTGGCGCCACATGTCCTCGATCAGCGGGTCGGCCGGCAGCCGATCGAGCGCCTCGAGCACCGCGCGCCGCATGCTGCGGCCGAGCGAGCCCAGCCGCATCGGCTCGGTCAGCGCCGGGTTGCCGCCGAGCAGCACCGCGGCGACGCGCAGCACGTCGGTCGCGGTCGCCAGGTGACCGCGCGTCGCCTGCACCATCGCCATGCGATCGGGCGCGACCGTCCACAGCCGGGCCAGCACCACCGCCATCGTCTCCTTGACCGGGATCCGGATCGGCAGCCACTGCACGGTCCGGGGGCCCATCGCGTCGATCACGGTCTCGACCTCGGCGCGATCGTCGATCGACAGCGGCGCGGGCCGGCCGAGCAGCTGCTCGAACCGGCTGCGCGCGGCGCCGATCAGATCGAACCCCAGGTGGAGCAGCCGGAGCTGGCCGTCGTGGTGGGTGACCCGGTCGGTGGTCTCCGGCGCGCGGACGAACGGCTCGCCGACCGCGACCCGGCGGTGGCAGATCGGGCAGCCGGCGAACTCGCCGCCGTCCCAGCACGTCCGGCACACCAGGTGGCCGCACGGATCGAGCGCGCCGATCGACTTGACCTGGCCGCACCACGGGCACGGCTGGGCCGGCCGGGTCGCGAGCCAGGTCAGCATCCGTCGCAGGTACAGCGACGGCCCGTCGCCGATCGCGCTCGGCGCGCCGCCGGACAGCGGCACGTGGGGGCGCTGGGCGCCCAGCGAGCGGGTCAGCGTCGCGACGATCCATGCGCGGAGCTCGAGCAGCGCCTGGTGCGGCAGCCGCCGGACGGTCATCGCGAGGTCGAGGCTCATCGCGTAGCCGAGCTGCGCGAGCTCGTCCTCGAACTTCTCCAGATCGACGCCGCGGCTCGGCCGGGTCGTCGCGCTGGCGACGCGATCGGCATCGAGCACGACCGTCTGGGTTCGCGCCAGCAGCAACGTCCGGATCGAGTCCATCAAAGATGGGCGGAGAGTGGCTGCGCTACCGTGACCAACCAGGAAGCACAGCCCGAGCCGCCCACCTGCACTCTACCACCGTTGCCGGGCGGCGGCGCCGGGCCGGGCGCCGGGCCCGGTTCGCGCCGGGTTCCAGGACCGATCCTGCGTCGCGATGTCGCAGCGGCGGCAGGCAAGCCGGTTCATCCGAGCGGTAGCACCGCGGTCCGGTTGTGCCGGCCGGCCGGCATCCAGCACACGCGCTCGTCGGTCGGGTAGCGCGTCCCGCGGATCCGCGCCTGGGTCGCCGGCGCGAGCAGGTGCGACTGCAGCGCGCGGGCCCCGTCCTGGTTGCAGCCGGGCACGCGAACGACCACCGCCACCATCATGCGCTGGAGCAGCGGATCGGCGAGCACGAGCGGCTCGAGCTGCAGCGGCCGCTGCCGGTGGGTGCGCAGGAACGGCGTCAGCCCCCACAGCGAGTAGCCGCCGACCCGCGACGCGACCGCCATCGCGTCCTCGCGCTGGTGCTGGTCGTCGAGGAACCAGCCGGCGCGCGGCGGGCGGCCGATGCACTGCCACAGGATCTCGGTCAGGTAGCGCACGCCGTCGAGGTCGTTGACCACGAACGGGCTGGCGGTCCGCGCGATCCGCGCGAACGCCTCGGCGGCGTCGGTCAGGCCCCGGATCCGCGCCGGGTCCGACGGCGGCCCGACCATCGCCATCTGGTTGGAGAACACCGTGCGCGGCCACTCGCCCAGGCCGTCGAGCACGAACTGCTCGCAGTCGTGGTGGCCGTAGTGCGACACCACGAGGTCGGCGCGGCCGGCGCGCGCGGCGGCGTAGACGTCGGGCCCGGCCGACAGCTCGACGCGCCCCGGAAAGTCGCCGACCAGGGCCGGGAGCAGGTCGCCCTCGACCGCGGTCGGCACGCTCGCGACCCGGACGACCGCCGGGTCGGCCGCCGGTGCCGGTCGATCGCGTCGCGCGCACGCCGGCGCGAGCGCTGCCACCGCCGCGCCCGCCGAGAGCTCGAGGAACGCGCGCCGGGATGGGGGCTCGGTCATCACGCCAACCTCGCATGTCATCGCGCTGTCATGCGAACAGCTGAGTAACAGCGCGCGGGTCGTGACCGGCCTCGCGGTTCGCGGGCCCGGGGCCGTGCGAGATGTGAGGAATGGTGGCCATGCGCGCGGTGCTCGTGCTCGTCCTCGTCCTGATCGGAGTCGCCGGCTGCGGCGACAACCAACGGCTCTCGTCCGACGGACCCGTCAGCGCGGCGTGCGGCGACGGCGTCGCCCAGGACACCGAGCAGTGCGACGGCACCGACCTGCGCGCCCAGTCGTGCATCGGGCTCGGGCTTCCCGCCGGCACGCTGGCCTGCACCGCCGGCTGCGCGTACGACACCCGCGGCTGCACCGGGTGCGGCAACGGCATCCTCGAGCCCGGCGAGCAGTGCGATGGCCCCGCTCTCGGCAGTGCGACCTGCGGCTCCCTGGGCTTCGACAGCGGCGCGCTGGCGTGCACCGGATGCACGTTCGACACCGCCGGCTGCGGCCGGTGCGGCGACGGCGTCAAGAACGGCAGCGAGCGATGCGACGGCAGCGACCTCGGCGCCACGACCTGCGAGAGCCTGGGCCACGCCCCCGGCGCCCTGGCCTGCAACGCCACCTGCGACGGCTTCGACGCCCGCGCCTGCGACGGCGGCTTCGTCGCCGCCGGCGCCGGGTTCAGCGGCAGGCCGTGCTTCGACGGCGTGAAGTTCGGCCAGCCCGGCCTGCTCTCGCCCCACCTCGTGGCGTGCACCGAGGACAGCGGCGTGCTCATGACCCCGCTCGGCGATCCCTTCACCCCCGTGGCCTGGACCCGCATCACCGACACCACCGGCGGCACCGGCACTCCGATCTCCAACCTCCACGGCCGCGCCGTCATCCCCCAGCCCGACGGCCCGGCGACCCTCTACCTCGCCGACGACTCGACCACCCCCCACGCCTTCCGGTCGACCAACGTGATGCTGCCGCCCGCCGCGCTGTCCTGGGCCCCGGTCACCTTCGCCGACGCCGGCGTGCCGATCGAGGTGTTCGCCGCGGCCCCCGGCACCAGCACCAACAACGTCGTCGGCGGCTGGTCCGCCGCGCGCGGCGCGGTCGTCCTGCACGGCAACTTCGCCGCGACCGCCGCCCTCAGCGCGGTCGGCCCGCCCGGCAGCGTCACCGGCACGGTCCGCTCGATCGCCCGGGGGGCGACCAACGACCTCCACGTCGCCGTCTGGGGCCAGACCCCGGCCGGCGATCCCGCGACCGGCGGCGGCATCTACCTGACCTGCGATCAGGTCGGCACCGCCGGCGGCACCTACCTCGAGCACGACGCCGGCATCGCCGCCGCCGACCGCCCGCTGGTCTGGTCGCTCACCGTCGACCCCTTCAGCGTCACCTCCGCCTCGCGCACGTGCGGGACGGCGACCTTCACCACCTTCGCGACCACCTACTACGCCGCGCTGCGCGGCGGCGGCCAGATCTACAAGACCATCGACGGCGGCGCGAGCTGGGCGCCGAGCAACGCGGGCCTGCCCGCCGGCGCCGAGGTCTACAAGATCGCGATCGACTGCTTCGCCACGACCACCCCGACCCGGTGTGCCGACCACAGCCTGCTGTACGCCGCCACCAGCGCCGGCCTCTACGCCTCGACCGACGCCGGTGCCCACTGGGCGCTCGCCGGCCTCGAGGGCAAGATCGTCCGCGGCGTCACCCTCGATCCCGACCACGCGGTCGGCGTCGCGCCCCGGATCTTCGTCGCCGTCGACGACGCGGTCGCGATCTACCAGAAGCCCTGAGCCGGCTGGTTCACCTCGATGTCCCGGCGCGCGCGTTCAGGGGTTCTCCCAGCGAATGCGTCTCCGCGTGCCATGGTCGATACAAGCGCCCGTCGCCCACGTTCCACAGTTGCCACAAGCCTGAACACTCTTGAACAGCGAGTCATCGCAGCAACGCACCGCGCAGACCACAACTTCCGGAAGCGCCGCTGAAGTGCGAGTGCCAATTATTGACAATGAATCATTGACCACTCCCATGGGCTTCAGATCCGGCGACTCGAGACCAAAAGTACAATCATAGGTAATTCCCAGGCGTTATCTCCAGTCGGTGTCGAGCGCGGAGCCGGTCCAGAGCAGCTCAGGGCAATGCGAGCATCGTGCGTCGCCTGTCGCTGGAACTCTCCTGGGCGCGCGACGGAGATCCTCTGGCTCAGGGATGCTGGACCAGGCCCCCGAGGCCGCCGGCGAGCAGCGGGCCGCCCGGTGGCTGGAACAGCACGGGCATCGTCGTGCCCGACGCGATGTCCTCGGTCGTCCAGGACGTGCCGTCCAAGCGCGCGAGCAGGCTCTGGCCCGGGGACGACACGACGACGTGGGTGGCGTCGAGCGCGAGCAGGCCGCCGGCCGGGACGCCGGAGTGCACCTTGGTCCAGGTCGTGCCGTCGTAGCTGAGCAGATCGCTGCTGATCGGCATGCCGACCCACAGCTTGCCGCCGGCGCCGCTGATCGGGCCGAGGTCGAGCGGCGTGCCGTGCTCCGGGTCGACCGGGATCAGGGACGCGTCGAGCGTCGGATCCGGGGCCGCGACCGTCGGCCTGGCGCGGTCCCAGCGCAGCAGGGTGCCCTGCGCGCCGGTGATGTACACGTGGTCGGGATCGGGGCCCCAGACTCCCGCCAGGTTGGCGGTCACGCCGGTGGCGATCGGGGTCCACGCACCGCCGGTGTAGTGGTAGGCGAGCCCGCCGCCGCCGACGGCGATCGCCTCGCCGGGGCCGAGCGGCCAGATCGCCTCGAAGTAGCGGTTCTGCGCGAACGGCGCGACGTCGAGCTCGGTCGTGGCCCAGCCCGCGCCGTCGCGGTGGAAGCCGAGCGCGACGTACCGGGTGTGATCGTCGCTGAGCCGGTAGCCGCCCGCGAACAGCTCGTCGGCGCCGCCGGTCCGCACGCCGGTGACCCGGCGCGCCGTCACGGGGAGCGCGGTGGTCTTCGCGCCGTCCCGGTGGAAGATCTGGCCGCCGGTCGCGAAGTACAGGTCGCTGTCGGCGGAGCCCCACATGCTCTGCATGCCGGTGATCGCGGCCTGGACGACCGGCTGCAGGGTCTTCCCCGCACCCAGCGTGGACACCGCGCCGCCGTAGCCGACCAGCCACCACTGCCCGCCGATCAGCCCGACGTCGGTGAACTGGCTGCCCGCGCCGGTGGCGTCGACCGTGGTCGACGCGATCGCCGTGCCGTCCCAGTGGACCAGATCCGACGACGCGCCGGCGCCGATCCACCACCACGCGTCGTCGCGGCCGCGCGCCCCGACGCGCTGGAGAACGCCCGAGCTGTGGCCGCTCGCCACCGCGGTCCACGCCGCGCCGTTCCAGTGCAGCAGGGTGCCGGCCGCGCCGCTGACCCAGATGTCGTCGGTCGCGCTGCCGATGATGCCGCCGACCGGGATCGTGCCGGTGAACGAGCGGGTGAAGGTCTTGCCGTCGGAGTGCAGGATGTTGCCGGGCAGCGACGTCATCCAGAAGTCGTCCGGGGCGAGCCCCCAGATGTTGCCGAGGAAGCAGCCGCAGCCGGTGTCGATCCGCTGGAAGTCACCGCCGCCGAGCGAGCGCGACAGCGTGCCGTTGCTCAGCGTGACCCAGACGTCGCCGTTGGGCGCCTCCCACACGTTGTCGAACGTGACCGTGCCGCTGGTCGGCGCCGCGTCCTTGATCGTCCACGCCGTGCCGTCCCAGTGCTCGACCGCCGTGCCGTAGATCAGCCACATGTCGCCGGCGCTCCGGCCGGAGATCGACATCGAGAACTGCGCCGGGGCCTGGCCGGGGAGCACCGCCGGATGGTGGGCGTGCCACGCGGCGCCGTCCCACTGCAGCACCGTGCCGTGCTGGCCGATCAGCCAGATGTTGTCGTTCGAGGTCGCGAACACGTGATCGTAGTCGTTGCCGGTCGGCATCGGATCGCGCCAGCACCAGCCGTCCGCCGAGCACTGGGCGGGCAGCGCGGCGAGCGCCGCGAGCGGGTCGGCGGCCGGCCCGCCGGCGTCGGGTGGCTGGGTGCCGGCGTCGTCGCCCGGCCCGGCGTCCGGCGGCGCGGCGTGGTGCGGGGCGCCGCATGCGGCGGCGAGGACAACCAGCGCGATCGTGCGACGCATCTGCGGCGATGCTAGGGGCGCAGCGGGAACCAGAACATTACAGCCTTGCAAACTGTGGGCGGGGCGGTGAGCACCGTCGCTGCGCGCAGGGGCTCACC
>Ga0307476_10001473_pt1 | contig 14333 bp, 16 predicted proteins | sample atmos_gasesECM2C_2_FD_203314 | JGI IMG/M metagenome (GOLD analysis project Ga0307476, IMG submission 203314) | Hardwood forest soil microbial communities from Morgan-Monroe State Forest, Indiana, United States - atmos_gasesECM2C_05 | ecosystem: Environmental > Terrestrial > Soil > Temperate... | reverse complement strand
CGTGCCAGCGAGGTGATGATCGGCGTGATCATGACGGCCAGGATGAGGCCGGCCGTCATGAACGAGGCACCTTCGATGTTCGGCCCGCCAAACAGGGTGTCGAGCACCGGGATGCCTTTGACACCCGAGCCGATGTGCAGGTAGACGTGATCGATCCAGGGAACCAGCACGATGATGCCCCACAGGCCCCAGACCACCGACGGCACCACGGCGAGCAGGTCGATCACGTAGACGAACGGGCGCGACCAGCGGCGTGGCACTACCTCGGTCAGCAGCAGCGCCATGCCGACGCTAACCGGGAACGCGATGATTATCGCGATCACCGAGCTGATGACCGTGCCGTACACGAAGGCCATCGCGCCGAACTTGTTGTTCGTCGGATCCCAGTCGATGGAGAAGATCCCCTTGGCACCGGCGCCCGTGAACCAGCTCGTGGACTGCTGGGCGGTGGTGACCGCGATCAGGACCAGGATGACGAGCACCAGCAGGCCGGCCACGAGGGCCAGGATCTGGAATCCCCGGTCGCCGAGCGGCCTGCGTTGCTTGAGGGGCGCGTCAGCGGACCCGGCCGGGCTGGCCGGGTCCGCCTTCGTATCGATGCTCATGACGCTTTGACGATCTGAGCCGTATAGGTCACGTATCCGACTTTACGAGGTGATCTTGGACAGCTGCGCCTTAGCCGCGGCATCGATGCTCGCCGGCAATGGCGCGAGGTTGATGGTGCTGAGCAGGCTCTGGCCCGCGCCGAGCAGGTAGCCGAGGTATGCCTGGAGCAGCTGCACGTCGGTCGCGTTCGGCTGCGTCTCGTACACCAGGTCCCAGGACTGGTAGGTGATCGGGTAAGACGTAGCACCTGGCTCGTCAACCGTCAGGAAGGTCAGGTCGGCCTTCGGGGTGACGTGCGACGCGGCCGCGGCCGCCGACGAGGTGGAGGGCGCCACGTAGTCCCCGGCGGAGTTCCTGATAGACGCCGCGCTCAGCCCGGACGCCGTGGCGGTCGAGAAGTCCACATAACCAATGGAATTGGGAGTGGTCTTGACGATCTGCGCCAGGGCGCTGCCGCCGTCACCCGCGCGAGCGGTGGACGGCCACTTGATCGTGGAACTGGTGCCAAGCTTCCAGGCGCTGCCGGCGGCGTCAACGAGGTACTGCGAGAAGTTGGCCGTGGTGCCAGAGGAGTCGGAGCGGACGGCGAGCGTGATCGAGCTGCTCGGCAGGTTGACCCCCGGGTTGAGCGCCTTGATCGCCGAGTTGTCCCAGGTCGTGATCTGACCCTGGAAAATCCCCGCGAGGACGCTCGCGTCCAGCTTCAAGCCGGTGATACCCGACAGGTTGTAGGCGATCGCGATCGGGCCGACCTGCACCGGGAAGTACAGCACTGTCTTCCCGGCCGGGACCTCGGATGCCTCCTTGCTCGGGATCGGCGAGTCGGAGCCCGCGAACAGCACGGTGTTCTTATACAGGTCGGTGCGGCCGGTACCCGACCCAACCGGGTCGTAGTTCACCGTGATGCCCGACTGGACCGACTTGAACGCGGAGATCGCGCCCTGCTGGAAGTTCGTCTGGAACGTCGATCCGGCCGCGTTGATCGTGCCGCTCACGTTGGCGGCGGGACTGCTGCTCGACGAGCTGCTCGACGGCGTGGTGCTGCCCGATGAGCCGGTGCCCGGCGAGGAAGTGGTCGACGAGGAGGAGCACGCAGCGAGCGACAGGGCCATCGCGACGATGGCTCCCCCCACCGTCATGACCTGCGGTCTGCGTCGAAGTTGCATATCGGGTTTCTCCTTATGGGTTCATGCATTTCCTGGCCGCGACGAGCAGCCTGGACGACGGCCGGTCAGCCTGCAATCGTGGTGTGCGAATACAGTTTGCCGGCCTTGGTGGAATCCTTGGGTAAATGTGAGGTTTACAACTGGAGGCCAGAAGGTGAAGTTATGGTGTACGGACTTCGCACTGCCTGGCCCGGACCCGGCGGAACGCCTGGTCAGCTCCCCGTCTTTCGCGGACTCAAGATAGGGCGATGGCAGTCGGCCAGCGGCCCCGCACCGCCCGGCCTGTTTTCACCAGCATCATAATGGGCGGCCGGCTTCGGCCGCGCCCGCCACTCGCTGCTGACCAGCACGATGGCACTATGGTGCACGTTTACCGATGCGACGGCAGAACCAGTTGCTCCGTTTTCGTTTAATTCACCTGTAGTTCATTGAAGATGCATATCAATAGGGATTAAGGACGCAGGTAATGCCGCCTGCACGTCGATCGAACACGGGTGAGGCAAGTCGTTGTTGGACGCGGAGAGCCGCTATCCGATCCGCGTGCCACCGGCTTCGCAGCTGGCCAGCGAGCCAGGACCGGCCGCCGACGCCAGCGCGGACAGGCCAAGCTCGCCGGCCGCCACGGGGGGCGAGCTCGCGGAGCGGATGGCCGCGGCGCTGACTGACCGCGAGCCGGGCTGGCGGCTCCCCCGGCGCAGCGCGCTCGCCAAGCGATACGGCACGGACATCGGCGAGATCGACGCGGCGATCGCGGACCTGGTGCGCAGATCGCTGATCCGGCGGCTGCCCGACGGGCAGCTGTACCGGGCCAGCCCGGCCGAGGACTGGATCGGCGTCGAGGGAATCGATGAACTCGGAACGCGCCTCGACCCGATGGGCAACACGATCGGCTGCCTGAGCCGGCAGGTGTCTCGGGGCAAGGCGCCGCGCGACGTGGCGATCGCGCTGGGCCAGCCGCCGGAAGCGCACCTGCGGATGGTCCGCTGCGTCTGGACGGCCGACGACGAGCCGGTGGCGGTGTCCGTCGCTTACGTGCCTGACCAGGAGGCTGGGCAGGAGGGCACACCGGTTGCCCCGCTGCGAGCCGCCGCGGTCAGCGTCCAGCTGAGCCCGCCGCACCCGGAGACCGCCCGGGCGCTACGGGTGCCGGCGAGCCTGCCGGTCATCACGGTGACGGTCGGGTTCGGCGGCGCCGCGGGCGGGCGGAGCGCCGTCAGCACGGTGACGCTGAAGCCTGAACTGTTCCGGGTCGCGATCGACCTGCCGCCGGCCGGCACCGAGGCATCGTTAGCCAGACCGGCGCAAACGAGCGGGGCGCGACCGTCCTACGGCCGCGCCCCGCAACGTTTTCCCGTTGTTCAGACGGTCACATCGATCTTCGTCACCTGACCGTAGTCCGCGTCCACGGTGCGCTCGGCACGCAGTCCGCCCGGGGCCAGGACACGCAGCGTCCACGAGCCGGGCGCCGCGAAGAAGCGGAATCCGCCATCGTCACCCAAAGGCACTTCCGCGACAAACTCGTCGCCGGTCCCCAGCAGCCGCGCGTAACCGGTCGGCACCGGGACACCGTCATGCAGCACGCGTCCCTCCACGACCGCCTGGTCGCCAGCCGCCGCCGAGGCCTGAACACCGCCAGCGGGCGCGCCGCAGCCGTCGCTGGTGCTCATCGGGCCTCCCCGAGCTCGATCGGCACGCCGACCAGGGACCCGTACTCAGTCCACGAGCCGTCGTAGTTCTTCACGTTCGCCAGGTCCAGCAGCTCGTGCAGCACGAACCAGGTGTGCGCGGACCGCTCACCGATCCGGCAGTACGCGATGGTGTCCTTGCCGAAGTCCAGCCCCGCCTCGTTCTGGTACAGCTCCCGCAGCTCGTCGTCGGAGCGGAAGGTGCCGTCCTCGTTGGCCGACTTCGACCAGGGCACGTTGCGCGCGGTCGGGATGTGCCCGGCGCGCTGTGCCTGCTCCTGCGGCAGGTGGGCCGGGGCGAGCAGCCGGCCGGCGAACTCGTCGGGCGATCGCACGTCGACCAGGTTCCGCTTGCCGATGGCCGCGAGCACCTCATCGCGCAGCGCGCGAAGCGACGCGTCCTGCTCGGACGCGGTGTAGCTGGTGGCGGGACGGTCCGGCACGTCGCGGCTCAGCTCGCGCGATTCCAGCTCCCACTTCTTGCGGCCGCCGTCGAGCAGCTTCACGTTGCGGTGCCCGTACAGGCGGAAGTACCAGTACGCGTACGCGGCGAACCAGTTGTTGTTGCCGCCGTACAGCACGACGGTGTCGTCGTTGGCGATGCCCCGCTTGGACAGCAGGTTCTCGAACCCCGTCTTGTCCACGAAGTCCCGGCGGACCGGGTCCTGGAGGTCCTTCTTCCAGTCCACCTTCACCGCGGTGGGGATATGGCCCTTGTCATAGGCGCTGGTGTCCTCGTCTACCTCCACGATCACGACACCCGGCTGGCCGATATTGGCCTCGACCCAGTCGGCGTCCACGAGGACGTCGGAACGACTCATTGATATACCTCCCGATCAGGACCGGCCGCCTGGTGCGCGGACGGCCGCGTCCGCTGAATGAACAGATACGCCTGGCAACCCAGGCAGAAATCGAAGGCCGCGTTCAGGAACGCCGCGACCAGGGCGAGGGCGGTGAAGACAGTGCCCGCGACGGCAGAACCCGCCGCGAACCCGATAACCCCGGCCAGCGCCATCATGGCGCCGGTCGCTTGGGCGAACCGCGGCGGCGCTTCCGCCTCGGTATGACTCGGCGGGCCGAGCCGCGGCCTGACCAGGCCGCGGTACACCAGGCCGTACGGCGCGTACCGCAGCCCGGCCAGCGCCCCGATCGCGAACACGAGGCACTGGGCCGCGAGCAGCCAGCCACTCTGCGTGATCAAGACGACTGCCAGGACAACGACGGTAATCGCCGCTCCGAACCTGGGACCTCGTGGGTCAATCTCCATGGAAATGCTCCTCGGCACCTTTTGGGCAAATGCGGGTCATCAGAGGTGCGGAACCCGCGAGCCGAAAAGGCGAGACGGGTCGGGCTCAGGCCGCGGAGCGTGGACAGATCGCCGTCGCGACGTGGCAGAAATCCACGGCCCGTCGCTTGGTCAGCATCTCTTCTGTCCTCCAGGTCACGAACATGATGCTATTCGGACTCACTCCGGCTGTCACTCCCAGGACCAGTGGCATTTCCGGTATTGGCGGCCAATCTAGTCGAACTTTCGGGACCGCCCAACTCGGCGACCAAGCCCAGCGCGGCGATCACGTCGGCCTTGCGCGGCAGGCCGGTGGCCCGCTTCACGATGGCGCCGTCCGGTCCGAGTACGAGCACGGTCGGGGTGCTGCTGATCCGGAGCCGCCGCACCAGATCGAGCCGGGTGGTCGCGTCGATATCGACATGGCTAACGCCGGCCACCATGTCCGCCACCTGAGCGAGGATCTGCCGGGTGGGCCGGCACGGCGCGCAGAACGCCGTGGAGAACTGGACGAGGGTCGCGCGCTCGCCCAGCTCCGTACCCAGGTCGGCGGCGGCCAGCACCGGGTCATCGTGGACGGCGGCCGGTATGACCGCGGGGGCCGCGGCCACCGGACGGAAGCGACCGGACCGCCGGCGCAGCACCAGACCCAGCGCCGTCGCCACGGTCAGGGCGACGGCGAGCGCGATCAGCCCTCCGGTCATAGATCTGTATCAGCACCATCACGCGGCACCGCATTCCCGGTCGCGGGACTGGTGACGGGTTCAGCTGGCGGGGACGGTGACCAGGACCCGGGGGCCCTCGGTGACCTCGAAGCTGGCGATGCCCTTGCTCGTGCTGGGCATCGCGATGGCGCCCCAGTACCAGACCTTGCCCTCGTCGTTCGCGGTGGTCCACTCCGTAGCCATGGTCCGCGTCCCGTCGTTGTGCACCACGTATAGCTCGCAGGTAGTGCCGGGCCGGATACCTTCGACCTTGGCGGCCAGCACCGTGCCCCAGCGGGCCGCCCCGTAGGAGACGGTGGCGCTGATGTCACCGGTCGTGCTGGTGCCGGTCACGGTCTCCCAGCTGCTGGCGCCCGGATCGAACGCGATCGCGGGCGTGCCCGGAGCGGGCGATCCGGAGACGGCGAGCCCGCCGAAGACACCGCCGACCACGGCCACCACCGCGGCGGCCGAGGCAAGGTAGCGCCACCGGGAGCGCCGGCGCCGGGCCGCGGCGAGGTTGAGCACGCTGCCGAGCAGCTCCGGTGGCGCCTCGGTGACGGTCTGGACCGGCTGCTCCGCATTGATCCGGTCGATCTCCTCCGGGGTCACCCGGGCCAGCAGCGCCGGTATGCCGGCCAGGCCGGCCAGCTCATCGCGGCAGTCGCGGCAGGTGGGCAGGTGAGCGTCGACAAGGGCCCGTTCGGCCGGGTCGATCGCGCCGAGCACGTAGACGCCGAGCGAGATCTTCGTCTCGGCGCAGTCCCAGGACTCGCTCATGGCGCCAGCCCCCGTTCCTGCAAGGCAAGCTTCAGTGCCTTCAGCGCGTAGAACGTTCTCGATTTCACAGTGCCAGGCGGTATCCCGAGGGTAGCTGACGCCTCGGCGACCGAACAGCCGCGGTAGTAGGTCTCGATGATCACGCGGCGGTGCTCGGGCCGCAGCGAGGCCAGCGCATCCGCCACCGCCCACGATTCCAGCGTCCGGTCCGCGTCGTCGTCGGACGGCAGCAGGTTGAGCGCGGCTTCGCCCAGTTCGGTCGGCCGGGCCTGGCGGGCGCGGTAGGAATCGACCGCGAGGTTGCGGGCAACCGCGAATAGCCAGGGCCGGGCGGGGCGCTCGGCGAGCGCGTCGGGGTGCCGCCACGCCCGCACTATCGTTTCCTGCACTAGGTCCTCCGCACGCTGCCTGTCCCCGCCCATGAGGTGGAGGGCATAACGAAACAGGACGCCGCCATGTTCGGCGTACAGCGCCCTGACAAACGCTTCGTCAGCGACTCGCCCCTGACGATCCGCGGTTTCCGCGTTCGGCACACTACGTAGAACGTATGGCCGCGGCGAGCGGTTCAATTCGCTGGCGTGTGATTTCACGCCGTTGGCATCGCCGTTGTCGTCAGGCATACCGGGGCCCTGCGGCCCCTCGGGTCCACGCGTTATATCCATGATCACTGACTTCGGAGCGTACATGTCCGGACACAGTCGGGAATTGCTCGTCCCAGTGTGCCGCAATACGTCCGCGTTGCACAGTGCCAGTTGCACAGTGCCAGCGGCTATCCGCCCGCGAACTGCGGCAGCACCTCCACCACCGCGGCCTCGCGCAGCGAAACGTCCGCGGGCACCCGGCGGCCCGCGGGCGCACCGTCCACCAGGAACGACGATCCGGCCAGCACGGCGCCGAGGCGGCCATCCGCGCCCCGCCGGGCGAGCGCGATCTCCAGCGCCTCAGCGAGGGTTCCGGCGTCGACCGTGTCCTCGGCGACCCCGGCCGCCTCCTTCGCCGCCGCCCAGTACCTGATTGTCACCGTGGCCATATGGGATATCCTGCCTGTAGCGGGACCCGGGCGGAGCTGCCCCCGGGTCCTTACGTGTTTATACCGGTAGTGGAGGTGTCATCGGATGAGTGACCTGCTGCTGATCACCGGCGCGCTGGAGCCGTCCGCCGAGGTGGTACCTGCCCTCGGATTGCTGCTCCATTCCGTCCGCGTGCTCCCCGCGGATACGTCCGCCCTGGTGGCGGCGCCGCCCGCGGACGCGGTACTGGTGGACGCGCGGCGCGAGCTCGCGCACGCCAGGACGCTCTGCCAGCTCCTGCACACCACCGGCCTTGAGTGCCCGCTGCTGGTCATCGTGACCGAGGGCGGCCTCGCCGCGATCAGCGCCGACTGGGGCGTGGACGATGTGATCTTGACCACAGCGGGGCCGGCCGAGGTGGAAGCCAGGCTGCGCCTGGCGGCCGGGCGCCGGGCGCTCGCGGCGGCCGAGGACGTGCCCGACGAGATCCGCTCCGGCGAGCTGGCCATCGACGAGGCCACGTACTCCGCCCGGCTGCGCGGCCGGGCGCTCGACCTGACCTTCAAGGAATTCGAGCTGCTCAAGTTCCTCGCCCAGCACCCTGGCCGCGTCTTCACCCGGGCACACCTGCTGCAAGAGGTGTGGGGCTATGACTATTTCGGCGGTACTCGCACGGTCGACGTGCACGTCCGCCGGCTGCGCGCCAAGCTGGGACCGGAACACGAGGCCCTGATCGGCACGGTGCGCAACGTGGGCTACCGGTTCGTACCGGTCAAGGGCCCCCGCGAGGACGACAGCGCGCTGGTCGCCGATAGCGCCGCACCCGCCCGTTCGGTACCCTCCAGCCGGTGACCGCTGGAGTAGATCTTCGCACCGGGCCGCTGGCGGCCGGCCAGCGCACCGAGGTGCTCGGCCTCATCCAGGCGGCCGCCGATGCCGACGGGATCGGCCCGTTCTCCGAACACGGCTTGCTCCGGGTCAAGCACGGGGACCCGGGCGGCGGGGCCGATCTGGCCGCCGTGGCCGACGGCCAGATCATCGGCTACGCCTACCTCGACGCACCCGAGGCCCAGGGCGCCGGGGGCGCCCAGGGGCCGGGCAGTGAGGTGAGCGGCGAACTGGTCGTGCATCCCGCCCATCGCCGCAATGGCGTGGGCACCGCGCTCACCGGCGAGCTGATCGCCCGCGCGGCCGGCCATCCGGTCCGGGTCTGGGCGCACGGCGATCTCGAAGCGGCCGCGGTGCTGGCCAAGTCGACGGGCTTCGATCGGTTCCGCGCGCTGTGGCAGCTGCGGCGTCCGCTGACCGGCGAGCTGCCGGAGGCCGCGTTCCCGCCCGGCATCTCGCTGCGCACGTTCCGGCCCGGGCAGGACGAGGAGCAGTGGCTGCGCCTGAACGCACGAGCATTCGCCAACCACCCGGAGCAGGGCTCATGGACCCGGCGCGACCTTGAGCTGCGGGAAAGCGAGCCGTGGTTCGATCCGGACGGCTTTTTCCTCGCCGAGCACGACGGCGCGATGACCGGATTCCACTGGACGAAGGTGCACCCGGGCGGCATCGGCGAGGTCTACGTCGTGGGCGTGGACCCGGCGGCGCACGGCGGCGGTCTGGGCAAGGCGCTCACCGTCGCCGGCCTTGCCTACTTGCGCGACCGCGGCCTGCCCGAGGTGATGCTCTACGTCGACGAGGACAACCCCGCGGCCATCAGCATGTACCAGCACCTGGGGTTCACCCGGTTCCGGGTGGACGCGATGTACCGCCGCCCGCGCTAGTCGCTGGTAAGGCCGAGCACCTCGTCAAGCTCGGCGTCCGTCAGCGGCCGGTCGGCCGTCGCGACGGCGCTGAGCACGTCGGTGTACAGATCAATCTCGTCCCAGGCGACGCGGTCGTGGACGCGCAGATCCAACTGCCTCGGAATCGCGCTCACCTCCACGTTGCTGACCGACTCCGTGCACTTTCGGCAAGGGTACGCGCCGATACCGCTCCTTCGCATGACCCATGAGAGCCATTCGTATACCACCTGCACGTGCGGTTCGGTCCAGGGAAACGGTAACCATTCCGGCAATTCGCGACATGTCGCCCGCCACATCTGCTATATGAAGAGGGTTCCGGACGCGCCAGCGCCTTGCGTCACATTCGCACCTAGGCTCAAAGCACGTAGCGGAGCACGCCATGTGACACTCCGAAGCAGCGAAACCTAACACGGTATAAACCGGGACACTAGGTCGTTTCGGTTGCGCGAGACACTAGTTCGGGACGAGAGTCGTGCAGGTACGGGCGCGAACGCGCGTATCGAACAGCTCACAGCATTCACATGAGTTCACCCAGTGATCTGGCTAAACCTCTAGCATCGCTAGACTCCGGACACGTTCCCGCCTGCCGCCAATTGAATGATCTCGGGAAGCCGCGAAATGAATGACAACAGTGATCTCCTGCCGAATCTCAGCAACGACGACGTCTTCGAAGTGCAGCTTCGCGGATACAGCCGCCGCCAGGTCGACGAGTTCCTGGCCCGGTGCCGGAGTCAGATCCGGGACCTGGAGCAACGTCTTGCCCGCGCCCTTGACGAATCCGAGGACCTCCGGCGCGACCTAGCCACCGCGCGTCAGCAAGCGCTCGGCGCCAAGCCCGCCCACCAGGAAGTCAGTGAGCGCATCGCCCAGATCCTGAAGCTTGCCGACGACGAGGCACGGTCGGAGAAGACCAAGGCCCAGGACGAGATCACCCAGCAGCTCAGCGAGGCCAAGGCCGAGTCCGAGCGCACTCGGGGCGAGGCGCGCGAGCAGGCCGAACGAATGCTCACCGCCGCCCAGGAGCAGGCCGAGCGGGCGATCACCTCGGCGCGGGCCGAGGCGGAGAAGACCCGGAACGCCTCGCGTACCGAGGCGGAGCGGGCCACGACGGCCGCCCGGGCCGAGGCCGAACGCACCACCACGGACGCCCAGAAGAAGGCGGACGCGGCGCTGAACTCGGCCAAGGCGCAGGCGAAGAAGGCCCTCGACGAGGCCACCGCCCGGGCGACCGCGATCCACGACGGCGCCGAGCGCCGCCTGAACCTGCTCAGCACCAGGCATGGCGAGACCGTGAATCGGCTGGCCGACATCCTGGAGGGCGTGTCCGCGCTGGTAGCGGCCGAGAACGCCCGCCCGTCGCTGGAGGACGAGGTCGCCCAGTCGGCGGCCAAGACGCTCAATCCGCCCGACGCCGGGCCTGGCCTCGCCGCCGGACCCGCGACACCCACCGCCCAGGCCGCACCCAACGGGCCCGCTGCGCAGGCCGCACCGGGCGCGCCGGTCAGGAACGGGACCGGCCAGCCAGCGGCGCCGGCCTCGGCGCCGAAGGCGCAGAATCAGGGCCAGGGCCAGGGCCAGGGCCAAGGTCAGGTCAAGCCGGCCATGGGGCGACCCACGATCGACGCGGACGAGGAGACCGAGGGCGTGCGCATCATGCCTAACTCCGCCCGCGTCAACCGGTAGCAGCTTCCATGATCGTGGCCAGTTCGGGTCGTATGCGACCCCGAACTGGCCACGATCATGACTGAGGCCCGGCTCAGGTGATGGCGTCCAGGCCGTAGGCCAGCATGTCCAGGCGGCGCAGGATGATGCCCTCGCGCAGCGCCCACGGGCACAGCTCGAACTGCTCCACGCCGAGCAGGTCCAGGATCGCGTCGGCCACGATCGCGCCGGCCGGCAGCTGGGGCGCCCGGGCCACCGACACTCCGGGCAGCTTGGCCCGGTCGGCCAGCTTCATTTCCGGCAGCCGCCGCGCCAGGTCCGCGATGTCCGTGTGGCGCAGCACCCGCTTGGTGTACGGCCCCTCGATGGACGGCGCCACGCCCGCGATCCGGCCCAGCTGCCGGAACGTCTTCGACGTCGCCACCACGTGGTCGGCCGCCCCATGCCGCAGCACCGACCCGATCTCGTTGGCGATCTCCGCCCGGACATGCCGGCGCAGCTTGCGCACCTCATCGGATTCTGGCGGGTCCGCGGTGATCCAGTCCCTGGTCAGCCGCCCGGCGCCGAGCGGCAGCGAGAGCAGCGCGTCCGGCTCCTCGTCGAGGCCGGCCGCCACCTCCAGCGAGCCGCCGCCGATGTCGATCACCAGCAGCCGGCCGGACGACCAGCCGAACCAGCGCCGGGCGGCCAGGAACGTCAGCCGGGCCTCCTCCTCACCGGTCAGCACGGTGATATGGGCCCCGGTCTGCTCGCGGATCCTGGCCAGCACCTGCTCGCCGTTCTCTGCTTCGCGGACCGCCGACGTGGCGAACCCCAGCACGTCGGTCACGCCCTTGTCCTCGGCGATCCGCAGCGCCTCCTTGACGTCGGCGCGCAGGCTCTCCTCACCGGCCGCGGAAAGCCGGACACCGTTTTCCAGGTGATCCGCGAGCCGCAGCTCGGTCTTGTGCGAGAACGCGGGCATGGGCCGCGCGCCCGGGTAAGCGTCCACCACGAGCAAATGCACGGTGTTAGACCCCACGTCGAGGACCCCAAGCCGCATACCACCGACGCTACCCTGCGTTGAAAGATAAATTCCCTCTTCAGAACGTTCTGTGGCTTCTCCGCCGGGAAAGGTTGCTCATGCACAACGGCGACGTCTCCTACTGGTGGCACAAACTGGGCATACCGCCCAGGCGGCCTCAGCTGCCCGGGGATACGCGGGCCGACGTGTGCATCGTCGGCGCCGGTTACACAGGGTTGTGGACCGCCTACTACCTGACTCGGGCTGATCCGGGGCTGCGGATCGTGCTGCTCGAGGCCTCGTTCGCCGGCTTCGGCGCCTCCGGGCGGAACGGCGGGTGGGTTACCGCCGCGCTGCCCGGCTCACGGGCCGCGTACGCCAAGGGCGCACGCGGCGCCGAGGGGGTCCGCACGCTCGAGCAAGCACTGCGGGTCACGGTTGACGAGGTGGGCCGGGTCTGCGCGGCGGAGCGCATCGACGCGGGATACCTGAAGGGCGGCACGTTGTCCGTCGCCACCTCCCGGGCACAAGATGCCAGGCTGCGGTCACAACTCGAGCGAGACCGGGCCTGGGGAGATGACAGTAATGTCGTTTGCTATCTCGGGGTCGAAGAGCTCAGCCGGCGACTGCGGATAGCCAGCGCGGCGGGCGCGCTGTTCTCCCCGCACTGCGCGCGCATCCAGCCGGCCGCGCTGGTCGCGGGCCTGGCCGCGGCCGTGACCGCGGCCGGCGCGGAGCTGTACGAGGGCACCGAGGTCACCGCCATCGAGCCCGGGCTGGCCCGTACCCGCTTCGGCGCGGTCAGGGCTAAGCACGTGCTGCGCTGCACCGAGGGCTTCACCGCCCGGCTCCCCGGCCAGCGCCGCCGCCTGCTGCCGATGAACAGCTCGATGATCGTGACCGAGCCGCTCAGCGACGCCGCCTGGCAGCGGATCGGCTGGGACGGGTACGAGACGCTGGGCGACGAGGCGCACGCCTACATGTACGCGCAGCGCACCGCCGACGGGCGGATCGCGCTCGGCGGCCGGGGCGTGCCGTACCGGTACGGGTCCGCGGTGGACTCCGACGGCGCGACACAGCCGCGCACCGCCGCCGCGCTGGCCGCCATCCTGCGGCGGATGTTCCCGGCCGCGGCGTCGGCGGGCATCGCGCACGCGTGGTGCGGCGTGCTCGGCGTGCCGCGGGACTGGTGCGCGTCGGTGACGCTCGACCCGGCGACTGGTCTCGGCTTCGCGGGCGGCTATACCGGACAGGGCGTCGCCGCGGCCAACCTGGCCGGGCGCACGCTCGCCGACCTGGTGCGCGGCGAGCAGAGCGAGCTGGTCACGCTGCCCTGGGTCGGGCATCGCTGGCCCAGCTGGGAACCCGAACCGCTGCGCTGGACCGGCGTGCACGGCCTGTACTCGCTGTACCGGGCGGCGGACCGGCTGGAGACCCGGTCCGGATCGGCGCGCACCTCCCCGCTGGCGAAAGCCGGTGACCTCATCTCGGGCATCCCGCACTGATCACGAACGTGGTGGCGACCCGGGGGGCGGGAGCTCGCCGGAGCCGCGCGTGATCAGCGTGGTGGGCAGCTCGACGTGCTCCGGCGGTCCGTCGTAGCCGTCGAGGCGGCGGAACAGCATCTCCCCCGCGATGCGGCCGAGCTCGCCGGTGTTCTGCGCGACGACCGTGACCCCCGGGTCCAGCAGGTCGGCCAGTTCCAGGTCGTCGAAGCCGACCAGGGCCACCCGCGCCCGGGCTTCCCGCAGTTCCCGCAGCACCAGGGCGGTGACCCGGTTGTTCCCGCAGAATACGGCCGTCACCGGGGCCGGCCCGGCGAGCATCCGGCGCAACGCCGCGCGGATGCCGGGCTGGCTGGGGCTCGCCGTCGTTACCCAGTCCGGGCTCGCGATGGGCAGCCCGGCTGCCGCCATGGCATCGCGGTAGCCGCGGTGCCGCTCCGCGGCCGTGTAGATGCCGGCGTCGTCGCCGACGAAGCCGATCTGACGGTGGCCATGCTTGATCAGGTGCGCGACGCCCGCCGCGACACCTCCCCGGTTGTCGGTCAGCACGGTGTCCGCGTCGATCAGCTTGGGCGGCCGGTCGGCGAATACCAGCGCGCACCCAGCGGCCATCTCCGGCAGCAGATAGCTGTGGTCGGCCGCGGCCGGGATGACGATCAGGCCGTCCACCCGCCGGGCGCAGAACGCCAGCGCCAGCGTGCGTTCCCGTTCGGGATCCTCGTCGCTGGAGCCGGTGATGAGCAGCGCGCCGTGCCGCGACGCGACATCCTCCACCGCCCGGGACAGCGTGGAGTAGAACGGGTCGCCGATGTCTTCCAGGATCAGGCCGATCGAGGCGGTCTGGCCGCGGCGCAGTACGCGGGCGCCGTCATGGCGGCGGTAACCGAGTTCGGCTATCGCGGCCTGGACGCGCTCGGCGGTGGCCGACCGGACACCGGGCTCGCCGTTGACCACCCGGGACACGGTCTTCAACGCCACGCCGGCCTGCCGCGCCACGTCCTCCATCGTGGGCCGGGTCGCGTGCGTATGAGTCACCCCCCGAGGGGCGTGGGAGCCGGGCGCCGCCCGGCTCCCACGCAGTGGTTATCCGGATATCGCGAAGATGCCTATCGAGCCGTTGTTCACGGTAGCGGG
>Ga0307476_10001472_pt1 | contig 14343 bp, 12 predicted proteins | sample atmos_gasesECM2C_2_FD_203314 | JGI IMG/M metagenome (GOLD analysis project Ga0307476, IMG submission 203314) | Hardwood forest soil microbial communities from Morgan-Monroe State Forest, Indiana, United States - atmos_gasesECM2C_05 | ecosystem: Environmental > Terrestrial > Soil > Temperate... | reverse complement strand
AAAAAGAATTCATGCAGATCGCCACTAACGATCCTCACTGCGCTATGGCCCATTGGGGCGTAGCCATGAGCATGTGGCACCAGCTTTGGAACCATCCAGACGCTAAAGTCATCCAACGCGGCCTCGATGAAGTTCACCAGGCGAAAACCACCGACGGCCCCACCACTCCGCGCGAGAAAGCCTACATCGCCGCCGTCACAGCCTTCTACAGCAACTCCAAAAAACTCAATCACGAAGCCCGCGCCAAGGCTTACTCTGACGCGATGAAGACGATCTACGAGTCCTACCCTGACGACCACGAAGCCGCCGTCTTCTATGCTCTATCCTTGCTCGCCTCCGAACCGCACGACGACGAAACCTTCGCCAACCGCAAGCAGGCTGCGGCCATCCTCGAGAAATTATTTGCCACCGAACCTGACCATCCCGGCGTGGCGCACTACCTGATCCACAGCTACGATAAGCCGCAACTGGCGCAACTCGGGCTGCCTGCGGCCCGCCGTTACGCTCAAGTCGCCCCCGCCGCTCCGCACGCCCTGCACATGCCCTCGCACATCTTCGCCCGCGTCGGCCTCTGGCCGGACGACATCAACTCCAACCTCGCCTCCATCGCCGCTACCCGCAAAACCGCCGCCATGCACATGGGAGGCGAAGGCCACCAGTTCCATGCCATGGATTTCCTCATCTACGCCTACCTCCAAAGCGGACGCGAGGCCGACGCCGCCAAGGTCATCGACGAAATCAAAACCATGCCCAAAATGAAGTCAATGTATGGCTCCGACTTCGATCCTCAAACCAACGCTCTCACCAAATTCCCCGCCATCTACGACCTCGAACTCCGCCACTGGTCCGACGCCGCCGCGCTGCAAGTCGTCCCCGGCTCGCTCCGCGGAGATCAATCCATTACCCACTGGGCGCGCGCCATCGGCGCAGCCCGCGCCGGTAATCTCGCCGAAGCCCACAAGGATCTGGACCAGATCGAAACCATCCGCAAAGAATTCGTAGCGGAAAAGAAAACCGAATACGCCGAAGCCGTCGGTGAGGACTATCAGGAAGCCGCCGCTTGGGTCGCACACGCCGAGGGCAAAGACGACGAAGCCATCACCAGCCTGCGCGCCCTGGCCGATAAAGCCGACAAGCTAGGCGAAGAGCCGGAAGGCATTCCAGCCCGCGAACAGCTAGCCGATGTGCTGCTCGAAGCCAAACGCCCCCAGCAATCGCTGACGGAATATCAAACCGACCTGAGGCTGAATCCCAACCGCTTCAACGCCCTCTACGGCGCAGCCCGCGCCGCCGAAGCCGCCGGCAAACAGAAAGACGCCGCCGAATACTACGCGCTGTTACTAAAAGTCTGCGACGGCTCAAATTCAACACGGCCTGAACTGAGCCGCGCGAGGGATCTGGTGGCGCAGAAATAGACTGCCATCAAATCATCCTGAACCAATTAAATGCGATCCAGCTTGAGCCGCGGTGCTTCTCCCAATCTCGATGTTCTCCGCAGTATGGCGGTTCTGATGGTGCTATGCGACCACTTGATCCGGCACTACCAGTTGGGTCGATTCGACAACGTTGGCTTGTTCGGCGTTCTCCTCTTCTTCGTTCACACATCTCTGGTATTGATGTACTCGATGCAGCGCAGCGGCCTCACGGGCGCAGCCCTCTTGAAAGATTTCTACATACGACGGTTTTTTCGGATTTATCCGCTCAGCATACTGGCAGTATTAACCGCTGTCGCCTTGCATCTCCACAACTCTCAACTCGGCCTGACCGTCGGGCCGCGACCAGGTGCTTTAACCCTGATTTCGAACTTGCTGCTGGTTCAAAACCTCACGCAAACGAGTTCCGTCATCGGCCCGTTATGGTCTCTGCCCATCGAAGTGCAGATGTATCTGGTGCTGCCTTTTCTGTTTCTCTGGAGGAAGCGTTCTCTCTGGAGCTTGTTTGCTATTTGGCTGATCTGCGCGCTTCTCGGCCATTTTCCCCAGACCATCCCAGCCTTGGCATGGTTCTCGCTGTTACTTTTTATCCCCAATTTCTTGCCCGGCGTCATGGCCTTCACTCTGCCCCAGAAAAAAATCTTCCCATCTTATCTTTGGCCTGTCTTCATCATCGCGCTGGCATCGGTGTTTCTATGGCTTCCATCCCGCCGAATGGGCGCGGAACTATGTCTGCTGCTTGGGATTGCAATACCTAAGTTCCAGGAAATCACCTTCCGGCCGCTCCAGCTGATCAGTAACCGCATCGCAACTTACTCCTACGGGATCTATCTGGGGCACTCCTTTTTCATCTGGTTCGCGCTCACGCGCCACCATAGCTGGATTCTTTTCTGGCTCATGTGGCTAATCATTCCAGCCGTTCTCTTCCACGCATTTGAACACCCAGCGATTGAGTTGGGAAGAAGGTGGGCAGAAAAAGCATCGTCGCCACCGCGGCGCGCTTTATCGACGGAACCGCTGACCGCTGATGCTCACCCGTAACGGACCCCTTGCCCGCGTGCTCCATCAGCGGCCTTGTGAGTGTTCCATTGCGAAGCGTTTAGCTACTTAAAAACGCCCCACGGGATTGCATTCGACTGGTTACGAATGTGTAGGACTAGCGGCGAAATTCATTCCGAAGCGATTGCTCCAGCATAGAATCAAGTTCCATGTTCTGGGTTCTTAGGTCGATCGTTAACGTAATCCGAAACGAGTATGCGGGCTGGCGCAAATTCAGGGAAGCATCCGGCAAGTGGCCCGCGTGCTCTATTCTTGCTGCTATCTTGTCTGGTCCCACGTTGTTTGTATTAGTGACGTATGTATTCGTGGCAACGCTCCGAACCGGCCGCCTACCACTTATCTACGCGGGACTCTTCGCGTCTGTCATTTTCAGCGGCATGATTTGGTATGGGCTTCGGCGCTTGGCCAGCAAAGTCGACCTGATCATAACGAAGGCATATCGAAAGGCGCACTCCAGCGAGAATCTCGAACAACTCATTCGATAATCCTCATCGCGTTGATGACATCAAAATGAGCTCGCTGCGATTCATTCAAAACAGCCGCATCTTCATCACGAGCCCTGCCATCATCACCACCGCTCCCAGCAGCGCGTTGTACTCGCGATGCTTCCAATACAAATCCGAAGAAAATCCTTCCGACGCATCATCCGCCTCGTCGGGACCGTTCGACCCGCGCGTAAATCGGGGCACCATCCTCGGAACCCGCCGCGCATATTCCTCAAACTCCGGAAACTTCCCCCGCAAAAACGCCTCCTCATAGCGAATCACCGGCAGGTACACAACCACAAACATCGCGACCAGCACCACGCCCACCCACCAACTGCGCGCCGCCACCGCAAATCCCAATCCCATCAGCACCGATCCCAGATACAGCGGATTGCGCGTATAAGCATAAGGACCGGAAACCGCGAGCGCCTCATTCTTGCGCACATGCCCTGATGCCAGCCCCCGAATCAAAAGCCCCGCCACAACCCCAATCGCACCCAGCGCCATCGACCGCCACGTAGGCCGCGCCAGCCAGAAATAAAGCACGGCAAACAGAAATCCCAACGGCACCCGTATCCGCCGCGCGATTTTTGACCACTCAACCATTCTTGACTCTGCTTTGAAAGGGAGCGGCTTTAGCCGCGCCGTAAAAGGCTGAAAAGACTTGAAGGCTTAGCCCCTGAGGACGCGCCGCGCCGCCTCCACCACCGCATCGCTCCCAATCCCTAACATCCCCTCATCCGCCTCCGCCCGCCGCGCATGCGACGTAGCGCTCTCCGCGCTCCGCAGCACTATACTTCGCGTCCCATAAGGCCCGTTGCGCCCCGGATCAGTAGGCCCATAAATCGCGACCACCGGCAGGCTCAACGCCGCCGCCAGATGCAACGGCCCCGTGTCGCCCCCAACAAACAGCCGCGCCCGCCGCGTCAAGGCAATCAACTCCGTCAGCGTGCAACTCATCGCCCGAGCCGTCCCCGCGCTGGCTTCCTCCGCCGCGCGCACCAAGCTTTCTTCTCCCGGACCGTAATTAAGAATCGACCGCATCCCCAAATCCGCCAGTCCCCGGGCAACCTCGCCATACCGCTCCGCCGGCCATCGTTTCGCCCCCCACCCCGCGCCCGGATTCAAAATCGCAAACTCGCCAACACCAGATTCGGCAAGCCGCTGATCGATAAGTGACTCGGCGTTGGGATCACAAGGAAGCCGGGCACACGGCACTCTCACCCGACGTCCTGCGAGCGCTTCAGCCACAGACACACTCTGCTCGATGACGTGCCGCCCCCGCTCCACTACTCTCCGCGTATACCACAGGCTGGCCGGCGACTCCCGCGGCTCCGCCGCACCGTACACCACTCGCGCCCCCGACCACCGCGCCAGCACCGCCGACCGCACCGCTCCCTGCAGATCCACCGCAACTTTGTACCTCGCATCCCGCACGTCGTTCCAAACCGTAGCCATGCGCTGCCAGGTTGAAAGTGAAAAAAGAGACTTACCCCACCCTTTCAACTGAACCGTGTGAACCTCATCCACCAGCGGCCGCCGGGATGACCGAGCCCCGCGCCTCGGAAATCCAGCAGCGCACAGCAGCTCTGCCCATCGCTCTTCAATCAGCCAGCCAATATGCGCCTCTGGAAATGATTCTCGCAAGGCCTGAACCGCCGGCAGCGTATGGATCACATCCCCCATGGCGCTGAGCCGCACAACCAGCAGCCGCTCGACCTTTTGTTCGGAAGGTATATCGATACTAGCCGGCTCGAAACTCACGGTTGCCTCGGCGACAGCCGCGACCGGATAATCTCACTGGTCGAATGATCCTTGGAATCTCCCACGATCGCCACACGCCCGCCGTATTCCGCCACCACATCCCGCTCCGGCACCGAATCCACTGTGTAGTCCGTGCCCTTCGCTTGAATGTCAGGACGAATCTCGCGAATCAGCGCGCGCACGTCGAGTTCAGAGAAAATGACCACCGCATCCACATCGCTCAGCGCGGCAACAATTTCAGCCCGCTCCTCCTCCGGCATCACCGGACGCCCCTCGCCCTTCAGCGCCCTAACCGATTCGTCAGAATTGATCGCCACCACCAGCCTTCCTCCCAAGTCCTTCGCCCCTCGCAAATAGCGCACGTGCCCCACATGCAGCAAATCGAAATTGCCGTTAGCCAGCACAATGCGTTCGCCCGCGCGCCGCCATTGCATAACGCGCTCGCCCAGTTGTTCCCGCTGCAGAATCTTGCTGGTCCCCATCCGTGATATTTCCATCAGTGCGGTCGCGTCGCTGGCGGGGCCTGATCCACCGCCCGCAATAATTCCTGAGCAGAAACCGTTGCCGTGCCCCGCTTCATCACCACGATCCCACCCGCATAGTTAGCCAGTTGCGCCGCTTCTTCCGTGCTCGCCCCAGCTGCCAGTGCCGCGCTAAACGCCGCAATCACCGTGTCGCCCGCGCCGGTCACATCCGCCACTTCGTCAGAACCAAAAATAGGAATATCCACCGGCGCATTCTGCCGATCGAACGCAACCATCCCGTCGCGTCCCCGCGTGATCAGCAACGACTGCAGCTTCATTCGCTCCATCACCTGCTGTCCAGCCTCAGCCACCTTCTCCCAATCATGCCCAACCCGAACGCCCAGCGCCGCCTCCACTTCCGGTTCGTTCGGAGTAGCAGCCGTAACGCCCACGTATTCCAGCAGCCGGTATCGCGAATCCAGAATCATCGGGACATTCACCACTCTTCTCCGCGACCCTTGCCGCAACGCATTTACAATCGCCGGACTCGCCGACCCATAGCCGTAATCGGAAACCAGCAGCGCATCCGACGCCCGCAAATATTCCCGCGCCGCTAAAAACAATTCGCGCGTCAGATGCCGGTTCGGAGCGGTCTCCGGCTCTCGATCCACGCGCACCACCTGCTGCCGCGTGTTATGAGTCATGCCCGCGAGAATGCGCGTCTTCGTGACCGTCGTATAACTCTTATCCTTCAGCACGCCGCTGACCGGAATGCGCTTGTGGCGAAAAAACTTCAGCAGCAAGCGTCCCGGCTCGTCATCGCCAATCGCACCCACCGGCAAAACGTTTACTCCCAGGTCCGCGAGATTATTTACCGCGTTCGCCCCTCCTCCAGGCAGGACGGTGCGTTCGCGATGCCTCAAGATGAGCACCGGAGCCTCCCGCGACACGCGCGAGATCTCTCCATAGACAAATTCGTCGGCCACCAAATCCCCCAGCACTGTAATCGTGATCTTGGGGAATGCCTCGATAATCTTCCGCAGCCGCTCCGCTTCCTTCAAGTGTTTCGTCATCAGATTTAGAAATAGATGTCATCCTGAGGCGACGTGCCTTTCGTCGCCGAAGGACCGGGCGCGCCGCCCCAACATTCTCGCGTTCTTTGCGGGAATGCTAAAGCGCGCGTTCAGCGCGCTTCCTTAATACAGTCAACGCATTTTCTCACGAGCGCCGCCGCTCCTCAATTACACGTAGCAACGTACCCACAGCGTCAGCTGTGTCGACTAACTCCATTTTGACGGGAACCACCGCCAGCGGCGCCAGCGAGTCAAGATATCCGCCCAGGTTCACCGCATCTTTTTCCGTCGTCACAAAGCCGCCCGCCTCGCTGCGCTGCCGCAGTTGCAGCAAATCGCGAACGTCCTTTTCAGTATAGGCGTGATGATCTCGAAAGAACGCCTCTGCCACCGGATCAATCCCCGCCGCCCGCAGCTGGAGCAGGAAATTCCGCGGCCGCGCAATCCCGCAGAACACAACCGGCCGCTCCGGAACATCTCGCGGAACAATCCCGCGCCGCGCCCGCCAGACAACTTTGCCGTCAAGCGGAAACGCCTCCGCCGCAGCCCCGCTCGTCAACACCACAGCATCGGCCCGTCGCAACCCACGCAACGGCTCCCGCAGCCGGCCGGATGGAAGCAATCGGTCGCGAGCATCCTCCGGCGTCACCAGCACAATATCGAAATCCCGCGCCAGTCCGCGATGTTGAAACCCATCATCCAGCAAATGAACTTGCGGACCAAATCGCGCCTCGGCGAATCTTCCCGCTTCATAGCGATCTTCACCAACCACCACCGCCGCCTGAAGTTTTCTTGCGATCAACAACGGCTCATCGCCAAAATCCCGCGATAGCCCGCCAGGTTCAACCAGCAGCACTCCGCGCGTCTTTCGTCCGTAACCCCGCGAGAGCACATCAAATTTAATTCCGTGCCCCTTCAACAACTCGCCCAACAAAATAACGAACGGAGTTTTCCCCGCACCTCCCGCCGAGAGATTTCCTACGCTGATAACCGTCCCTTGCAACCCGCGCGCCCGTAAAAATCGCCGGTCATAAAGCGCGTTGCGCGCTCCCACCACGCCGCCATAAATGGCCGCCATAGGATTCAAGTTCATAACCGCGCCAGCAACTCCTGCAGTGCGTCGGCCGTCCGCTTGGTTGCTCCCAACTGTGAGCGCATGGTTTCCACCGCACGCCGCCCCAATGCCATTCGCTCCGCGTCGTTCTCCAGCAACTCCATCAACACCAACGGCAACTCCGCCGGACCAACAACCCGCACCGCATCCCGGCTTTGAAACAGACTCACAATGTCACGAAAATTCTCCGTGTGATTCCCCACCACCGTCGCCACTCCATACTGCGCGGGTTCGATGATGTTATGCCCCCCTCGCGGAACCATGCTCCCGCCTACAAACGCAACGTCCGCGACGGCATACAGCACGGCCAATTCTCCAATCGTATCCAGCAGCAGAACCGCGCCACTCAACTCCTGACCGTTCCAAACCGAGCGCCGCCAGAACCGAATCGACATCTGCTCCAGCAGCGCCGCTACCGCCCCAAACCTCTCGGGATGCCGCGGCGCCAAAATCATCACCGCTCGCGGATGCCGCACCAGCAGATTCTCAAACGCCTTCAGCAGCAGCGGCTCTTCTCCATCCACCGTGCTGCCACACACTAACACCGGTCCCGCGCCAGTCTCAGCGATTGCCGTCCGCACGCTCTCAACGATCCCGCTCGCAGCCGGTGGAGGAATATCAAATTTTAAATTCCCCGCAACCCGCACCCGTTCCGCACTTGCGCCAATATCTCGCAGCCGCGCAGCATCTTCTTCGGTCTGCGCCAGAAACAAGTCAACGTTCGTCAGCACCTTTCGCAGCAACCCGCGAAATCGCCGGTAACTCGGCCACGAGCGGTCTGAGATGCGCGCATTCACCACCGCAACCCGCGCCCCCCTCCCATGCGCCAATCGCAGAAAGTTCGGCCAAAACTCCGTCTCCGCAATCACCACCAACTTCGGCCGCAGCGCCTTCAGGTACGGGCGGATCGCAAATGCAAAATCCATCGGAAAATAAAATACACTCGCCTCGCCAAACCGTTTGCGCGCGAGAGCCTGCCCCGTATCCGTAGTGGTAGAAATGAAGATTCGATACTGCGGAAGACGCCTCTGCAGTTCCTCCACCAAACCCGCAACCGCCAGCACCTCGCCCACGGAAACCGCGTGAACCCAGATCACCGGCACATGGACTCCCGGCAACTGAAGCCGCAAAGGCGCTCGTCCCAGCCTCTCGGCCAGCCCCTTGCGGTATTTCCCGTGGCCTGCGATCTGGAAAAGCCAATAAGGCAAGCTCACCAACATCGCCACGGCCAGCGCCGAGCTGTAGAGAAAGCTGTAGAGAGAAGAGATCAAGTCCAGCCATTCTAAACAAACTCTGCTTTCAACACCCTGTCATTCTCTCCTCAACGCTCTGTCATTCCGAGTGGAGAGAGATCATCCGCAATGCAGATGGTCTTTTGGAATCGAGGAACCTGCCGTTTGTCTGCACTGCCACAACCTCACCCCTTCGAAGATTTCCCGTCTGTTAAGGAATACTTGTTGACCAGGCTCTATAATGCCGAGCATGCATTCCGCCTTTAAGCCGAGCAGCCGTCGCACTCTCCTCATCCTCTGTGCCCTCGCAGCCTTGACCCTTTCCCTCGCCGCCAAAGACTTCGTCAAGCCCGCCGCTCGCTCCGCCAAAACCTATGCCGCGCACGACGATCATTCCGACGAAAAGGTAGCCATCGCCGCCGACTCCTACGACACTCCCGACAAAGCCAAAATATTCTCCATCAACTTCCGCGAGCACGGATTCCTTCCCATCTTCTTCATCGTCACCAACGACGGCGCCCAGCCCATCTCGATCGCCAACATCGACGTCAAACTCATCACCGCCAACCACTCCAAACTCTCCCCTGCTTCCTCCGAGGATATCTACCGTCGCCTCACCAATCCCCGCGCCAACACCAACCAAATCCCTCTTCCCATCCCGCAAAAGAAAGTGAAAGGAACCATCAACCAGAAAGAGCGTGACGAAATCGAATCCTCGCAATTCGCCGCCAAAGCCGTCGAGCCCCACACCACCCAATCCGGATTCCTCTTCTTCGACGTCGGGGACATCTCCCTCGCCGGCGCCCACATCGACATCACCGGCGTCAACGACTCGAAAGGCACCGAGCTGATGTACTTCGAAATTCAGATGGAGAAGTAGTTGGACCGATGCAAGTGTGGGACGGACACCCCGTCCGTCGCTTTTGACTTTGGAGTCTTTGATCTTGACGTTCCTTCGAGAGAAATTCGTACCCTCTGAGCTCGGACCACTAACTGGTCGCTGTCTTATAATCCCGATATGTCGACCACCGCCGACACTTCCGTCGCCGCCGGCACAGCCTACGACCCGGTCATCGGACTCGAAGTGCACGTGCAGCTTCTGACGGCGTCGAAGATTTTCTGCTCTTGCTCCACTCGCTTCGGAGCCGCGCCCAACACCAATGTTTGCCCCGTTTGCCTCGGCATGCCCGGAGCGTTGCCCGTGCTCAACCGCAAAGCGGTCGAGTTCGCCACGCTGGCCGCGATGGCCCTGAATTGCCGCATCAACGAAACATCAATCTTTGCCCGCAAGAATTATTTCTATCCCGACCTGCCCAAGGGCTACCAGATTTCGCAGTACGACAAACCCCTGGCCGAGCATGGATTCATCGAAATCCCCTCCGGTAGCGGTAGGAGCGGAGACAAGAAGAAAATCGGCATCACCCGCGTCCACCTCGAAGAGGACGCCGGCAAGAGCCTGCACGACGGCTTCCCCGACTCCGGCGAGAAGACTGCCATCGACCTCAACCGCACCGGCGTGCCCCTGATCGAGATTGTCAGCGAGCCCGAGATCGCTACCCCCGACGAGGCTTACGAATACCTTACGCGCCTGAAAGAAATCGTTCTCTACACCGGTGTCAGCGACTGCAATATGGAGGAGGGCTCGCTGCGCTGCGACGCCAACGTCAGCGTGCGCCCCCGCGGCCAGAAAGAGTTGGGGACGAAAGCCGAAATCAAGAACGTGAATTCATTCCGCTTTATCCGGGAGGCCCTGGTCTACGAGATTTCGCGCCAAATCGAGGTGATCGAATCCGGCGGAAAGATCGTGCAGGAAACGCGCCTCTACAACTCGAGCGAAGGCAAGACGTACAGCATGCGATCGAAAGAGCAGGCGCACGACTACCGCTACTTTCCTGAGCCGGACCTCCTGCCGCTGATTGTCGACGAAAAATGGAAGGCCGAGATCACGAAGACTTTGCCGGAACTGCCGGAAGCGCGCCGCGCGCGCCTGGTGAAGGATTACGGCATCACCGAATACGACGCGCAGGTATTGACAGTTTCAAAGTCGCTCGCCGATCAGTTCGAAGCCGCGGCGAAAGCCGCGAAGAATCCCAAGCGCGTTGCGAATCTGGTGCAGGGAGAGCTGATGGGCCGTCTCAAAGGCAAAGGTATTGAGATTGAGCAATCTCCGATTTCGATGAAAGGCGTCGCCGCCTCCGCCGACCTGGTCGAGAGCGGCGCAATCTCCGGCAAGATGCTTAAAGATCTCTACGATCTTTCCTTCGAGCGCAACAAAGATTTTCCCGAAGTCTACGAGGAAGAAGGCCGTCCGCAACAATCCTCCGACACATCCGCTCTGGAAAGAATCATCGACGAAGTCGTCGCCGCTAATCCCAAACAGCTCGAACAGTATCGCGCCGGCAAGAAGACCATGCTCGGATTCTTCGTCGGCCAGGTGATGAAAGCATCCAAAGGCCAAGCCAATCCGCAGCTGGTAAACGAGCTGATAATCAAAAAGCTGGCATGAATTGTTTAGGGCCGGCTCTCTGACCGTCCCACACACTCAAGTCCAACACATTTAACGTCACTAAGGTAATCTGATTCTTTGCCAATGTTCCCGCTACCATGACCTCACCCTTTTCCTCGCGGCTGACTGCTCAAGGGCCTTCATGAAAATCAAGCTTTGGACCATCGTTAGAATGGTGACACTTCTGACCTCAGTTGTGACGCTGATAATGGTGTTGAAAAGGCCGGTGCCGGTGGCCCAGCCACAGACTCCGGCGGCGATCGCGGCCAATGCTCAATCGTTTGGGCAGAAGATGGAGCAGTTCGAACAGGCCGCCCAGCAAGGCTCGCCAGCTGGCGGAAGCTATCAGGCCGCGGCATCTCCAGATCGAGAGACGAGTCTGCCGCAGGCCAAAGCGGAGGTTCATCTGAACTCTCAGGAAGTTGGAGCGGCCCTGGCCCAGGCTACGGGCTCCGGGCAACTCATGGCCGATTCCAATATAGGGAGTGGTGCGCCAACCATCAAAGATCAACAAGTCAGCTTCGAAGGCGATGTGGTTCACGGCCAATTTCTCGCCGAAGTTGCGGGGAAAGATGTGTGGGTAACGGTGTCGGGGCATCTGGGCTCAAAGGATGGATATGCTACGTTCGAGCCGACCGAGTTTAAAGTGGGCGATCTGAACGTACCCGTTTCGCTGGTGAATCCGGCTCTGCAGAAAAAGCTTGCCGAACAGCAAGACCGACTGAAGCTTCCGGATTATGTAGGCGATGTGCGAATGCAGAACGGGGAACTGGTAATGCAGCAGAAGTGATCGCTGGCACGCGATTCTCAGCCGCTACCTTCGCATACCATCTGCCTGAATTTTTGATTGTGCGCTGCTGCGTTTTGAAATCCACATAGACCAGGCCGAAGCGCTGGCTCAAGCCTTCCGCCCACTCAAAATTATCCAGCAAACTCCACGCATGATAGCCGCGAACGTCAGCGCCATCGCCGATGGCGCGACCGACCGCTTGCAGATATTGGCGATGATACTCGACGCGGCGAGCATCGCGAATCACTCCGCTTGCGTCGGGGCCATCGTCGTAGGCGCAGCCGCTCTCGGTAATTTCAATCTGTGGGCGATTGAAGTCGCGAGTGATGCGCATGACCACGTCGTAGAGTGCCTGAGGCCAGACTTCCCATCCATTGCCGGTCTTGGGGCCTTGCTGGCCTCCCGCCATCTTCACTGGAAACAGCCATTGCTGCGCGTTTGCGATCCGCTCCATCGCGCCGGGTGCCGATGCCATGATGCGGTAGTAAAGATTGATGCCGATGAAATCGAGCGGCGCCCGCATTTTGTCGAGATCGCCTGCCTTGATCCGCATCGCGGTCTCCGGAAGAAACGCCAACGCTGCGGGATATCGGCCCTTCAGCGCCGGTTCCAGAAACCACAAGTTAGTCATGGCGTGAGCCCGCTCCGCGGCCAGCCTATCTTCTTCAGAGTTTGACGCGGGTTCGCACGCCGACATGCTGAATGCCGTCCCCACGCGCGCCGAGGGATGAGTTGCCTTCACGGCCCGGAATCCAGCACCCTGAGCCATGTTCACCGTATGCGAGGCGCGTAGGAAGTCGAACAGGCTTTGATGTCCGGGAGCGTGCCTCCCTTCGAGATACCCCTGATCGACGAAGCCGGTGGGCTCGTTGAGAAGAATCCAATCGGAAACGCGGTCGCCGAGAGCACGAGCGACAAGGTCTACATAGTCGGCAAAGCGCGAAGCCGTATCGCGGTTCGGCCAGCCACCCGCGTCTTCCAATGCCTGCGGCAGGTCCCAGTGGTAGAGCGTAACGAAAGGCCGGACTCGCGCTTCTAACAACACGTCGACGATGCGGCTGTAGTAATCGACGCCTTTGGAATTCGTGGAGCCGGATCCGCTAGGCTGAATGCGCGGCCAGGAGATCGAGAAGCGATAGCTGTTCAAATTCATCGCGCGCACGAGTGCGATGTCCTCTGGCCAGCGACGGTAGGAATCACACGCGACATCCCCGGTGTCGCCGTTCTTGATTTTCCCGGGCGTGTGCGCGAAGCGGTCCCAGATGGATTCTCCCTTGCCGTCATCTTTCCACGCGCCCTCGATCTGGTAAGCGGCAGTGGCTGTCCCCCAGAAGAAAGTCTTAGGGAAGCTTATCTCGGAGGAGGTATCAAACTGCCTGGCAGGGGAGCCGTTAAGTGCCGCGGAAGCCGTGATGCGCGCGGCATTGGACGATACGCTGCAGGCCGAGAGAAAGCCCGCCGGCAGCGCAGCCAGGGTGCTCGCGGCCAGAGCTGACTGCGCAAATTTACGGCGGGTTAGTCGCAAAGCTGGCTGCAGCTCCTTAAGAGATAAAGACGATCAATTGTGCGTGATGAACTCTCCGGGTTTTCGGCGCAACTGGCGCCGAACCTACAAGCGGCGAAAAGAAGCGACACCTTGGGCCCGATCATCCTCGATTCTCATTTTACCTACGGGCTGACATTCTAAACGGAAATAGGGAGGCGCGCACTCAGGGCTAGTTCGCGGTTAGGCGCCACCCGCTTCGGCCCACCAATTGAAAGTGATCTTGAAGAGGCGGCGAGACTTGGATATATGGAGCGAGCAAACATATTCACACCAGCCCTTACGAATTTGTTGGTGTCTCTCATCTTGGTGCTGCACCGCTGTCACTGGTTGCTTCCCCGCTCTTCGGGGATACCTCACTCAGGGCTTTATAGGAGTAGATCACCTGCTGGTCATATAGCACCTGGGTGGCCCACCAACCCAGGAAAGCCGTGAAGGTGAGCAAGGCCGCGAGGAGAAGATAGATAAATCGAATCTCGCCTCGGCCATTCTGAGTTCGGGGCTCTCCATGCGCTTTCTTTTTCAGTCTGCGCTGCCACAGCCGGCATCCACCCACTCCAGCCAGGAACAGAAAAGTGAATTCCATGTAAGGAGGGTCATGTGCATGGTCGAGAGCGTGGTTGACCGATGCAACCGCTCCCAAGAAAAGATAAGGCGATAGCACCGCCCATCGCCAGGGTGAGGGAAACTTGGAAACCCACCAGAAAAGACACAAAGAGAAAGCGAGCATGCCGTTGAATGCGGCGCCTCGAAGCACCATGATCTGATCATGGAACTGGCGAATCCTCTCGGTTGCATCGGTACCCTTCAAAAGAACGGTGGCTTCGTGGACGTGAAATACCTCTCCGGCCCGGTTTTGCTGGTCGCCGATCCAATCGGA
>Ga0307476_10001471_pt1 | contig 14352 bp, 8 predicted proteins | sample atmos_gasesECM2C_2_FD_203314 | JGI IMG/M metagenome (GOLD analysis project Ga0307476, IMG submission 203314) | Hardwood forest soil microbial communities from Morgan-Monroe State Forest, Indiana, United States - atmos_gasesECM2C_05 | ecosystem: Environmental > Terrestrial > Soil > Temperate... | reverse complement strand
GAAGGGGTAGTGGAGAGCATCACGCTCTTCAGCACCACCCTCGTGCACGCGGATCGCTCGCGGGTCGTGGTTCCCAACCGCAAGGTCGTCGGCGAGATCCTCCATAACTACGGCCGGGTGCGCCAGCTCGACTTCACCGTGGGGGTCGCCTACGACACCGATCTCAGCGCCGCGCTCGCCATCATCCGCGAGGTGCTGGCGGCCAACCCGCGGGTTCTGCAGGATCCCGCGCCGGTGGTCGCGCCGCTGCAGCTGGGGGAGTCTGCGGTGGCGCTGGCCGTACGCCCCTGGGTGCTGGTCGAGGATCAGGGCGCGGCCGGCGGCGAGGTGTGCGCCGCGGTGCTCGAGGCATTCCGCGCCCGCGGCGTCGTCATGCCCATGCCGCAGCGTGAAGTGCACCTGCGCGGCAGCCAGCCTTAGGGGCGGCCGTCCGCCGGCGGCTGCCGACCCTCATATAGGGTGGGGGGGTATGGTAAATAGCGATTGACTTTGTGCGGCGTGCGGCCAACAATCGCGCCCGCTGCGGATGGCCTGCGCCCGCTGTCACATAAAAGTCACACAAAGCAATAACCCTAGCTCCGCTGCCGAGCTTGTCGCTATGGAAACGCACGACCATCTGCCGGATCGGAACGGGCAGGCTGCGGGCGCTGGCGAGCCTGCGCACGCCCACGATCACACGCCGAACCCGCGCAGCCGCGCCTTCTTCTGGGGAGGCATCGGTGGCGGGCTGCTGCTCGTCGTGCTGCTGCTCACGCACGGATTCGGGCTGTGGGGCCGGGGAGCCACCGCGCAGGAGGCGCCGGCGCTCGTTCATCGGGGCGAGCGCATCTTCGTGCCGGAGACCTCGCCCTTGCGGCAGCGGCTCACCGTGGCGCCGGCCGCCGCCGAGGAGCGCGACGCCGTCGTCACCGCCCCCGGGATCGTGGAGTCGGATCCGGCGCGCACCGTGAACGTGCTGCCGCCGGGGGCAGGCAGGGTCCGCGAGGTCAGGGTGGCGCTCGGCGACCGGGTGCAGCGCGGTGAGGTGCTGGCGACCATCGACTCGCCCGATCTCGCGCAGGCGTACGCCGATTACGACAAGGCCGCGGCGACTGCTGCGCTCGCCGCCAAAAATCTCAAGTACCAGGAGGAGCAGTTGCGCATCGGCGCCGCGGCGCAGCGCGACCTCGAGTCGGCACGCAGTGACAACCAGCAGGCCGCCGCCGAATACGAGCGCTCGCGAGTGCGCCTGCGCGCCATGGGCGCCGCCGAGAACGCGCAGGGTGCCGGGCGGCTGCTCATGGTGCGCGCCCCGGCGGCCGGCAGCATCACCGCCTTCGCGATCGCCCCGGGCGCCACCATCAATGACGATACGCAGTCGATCATGACGCTCGCGGATCTCTCCGTGGTCTGGGTGACGGCGCTCATCGCCGAGCGCGACGTCGGCGGCGTGACGCGCGGTGAGGAGGCGGAAATCACCATGAGCGCCTACCCGGGACGGACGCTGCACGGGAAAGTGCTGTTCGTGTCGGACGTGATCGAGCCCGACTCTCGCCGCGACAAGACGCGCATCGCCCTGCCGAACCCCGACGGTTCTCTCAAGCCGAACATGTTCGCGCGCGTGACGCTGCACGGGGCTGCGCTCTCCCGGGTGGTGCTGCCGAGCTCGGCGCTGCTCATGAACAACGACCGCACCAGTGTCTTCGTCGCCGTCGCTCCCTGGACTTTCGAGCGGCGCACCGTGCAGCCGCTGCTCGAAGAAGGCATGCAGGTCGCGATCGAGTCGGGCGTTGCCCCCGGCGAGCAGGTGGTGATCAGGGGCGGAATCCTGCTCAATGATTGACCAGCTCGTCGACTTCTGCCTGCGGCGTCGCATCGCCGTCATCGTGATCGCGGTGCTGCTCAGCGTCTTCGGCGTTTACGCCTGGGAGACGCTCAGCGTCGAGGCTTACCCCGAGCTCGGCGATGTCGCGGCGCAGGTGACCACGCAGCTGCCGGGCCTCGCGGCGGAGGAGGTCGAGCAGCTCATCACGGTGCCGCTCGAGCGCGAGATCAACGGCACGCCCGGTTTGCTCCTCATGCGCTCGGAGAGCACCTTCGGGCTGTCGCTCATCACCGTGCTGTTCCGTGACGGTTACGAGGATTACTGGGTGCGGCAGCGCCTGCTCGAGCGCATCAGCCAGATCCAGCTCCCTGCCGGTGCGAGCCCCGCGCTCGCTCCGGTTGCCGGACCCGGTGGGGAGATCTACCGCTACACACTCGAGTCCGACACCCGCAACCTGCAGGAGCTCTCCGAGATCCAGCGCTGGACCGTGATCCCGGCGCTCAAATCGGTCCCCGGGGTCGTCGACGACACCAACTTCGGCGGCTTGACCACCGAGTACCAGCTCGACCTCGACCCGCGGCAGCTCGAGCACTATGGGCTCGGCATTACGGATGTCACCAACGCCATCAACAACAACAACGCCAACGCCGCCGGCGGTCGCGTCTCGCGCGGCGACCAGAGCTACGTCATCCGCGGCGCCGGGCTGATCCGCAACCTCGCCGACATCGGTTCCACCGTGGTGAGCCAGGTCAACGGCGCGCCGGTGCTGGTGCGCGACCTGGGGCGCACGACCCTCAGCCACCAGGAGCGCGCGGGGATTCTCGGCAAGGACAGCAATCCCGACACGATCGAAGGCATCGTGCTGATGCTGAAGTACCAGAATCCGTCGGACACGCTGCGCGGCGTGCATGCGAAGGTCGCGGAGCTCAACCGGCGGCTGGCCGGTGAGGACGTGCGCATCGTCCCCTACATCGACCGCGACGATCTGGTGCACGCCACCGTGCACAAGGTGGGGCGCACGATCCTCGAGGGCATCAGCCTGGTGTTCCTGATCCTGATCCTGTTCCTCGGCAGTCCGCGCAGCGCGCTGGTCGCCGGCGTGTCGATTCCGCTGGCGCTGGTGGCGGTGTTCTCGCTGCTGAATCTCACGCACGTGTCGGCCAACCTGCTGTCACTGGGTGCGATCGACTTCGGCATCCTGGTGGACGGCGCAATCGTCGTTACCGAGGCGATCCTCAGGCGCCGCGAGGCCATGCCGACCGAGGAGCTGTCCGAGAGCGAGGTCAAGGCGGCGGCGGTGCAGGTCACGCGTCCGATCTTCTTCGCCAGCCTCATCATCATCACCGCCTATCTGCCGCTCTTCTCCTTCGAGCGTGCCGAGGCGAAGCTGTTCACGCCGATGGCGTATACGATGGCTTATGCGCTCTTCGGGGCGCTGCTCACGACGCTGGCGCTGGTGCCGGGACTGGCGTACTTCGCGTTCCGCAAGCCGGCCGCCGTGTACCACAACCGTTGGCTCGCATGGCTGACCGAGCGCTATGAGCGGGTGCTCGCCGCCTGTATCGAGCAGCCGCGCATCATCTACGGAATCGCGATCTTCGCCCTGCTCGCGGTCGTCGGGCTCGGCGCTACGGTCGGGCGGGACTTCCTCCCCGACCTCGACGAGGGCGCCCTGTGGCTGCAGGTGCAGTTGCCAACCGGGCTGTCGCTGAACAAGGCGAGCGATATGGCGAGCGAGCTGCGGCGCGAGCTGCAGCAGTTCCCCGAGATTTCCTACGTGGTGACGCAGACCGGCCGCAACGACGACGGCACCGATCCCTGGACCATGTCGCACATCGAGGCGCCGGCGGGACTCACCCCCTACGACACCTGGCCGCACGGCGAGACCAAGCGGCAGTTTCTCGACCGGCTGGCCGCCAGGCTGCAACGCGACCTGCCGGGCTACTCGGTCGGCATCAGCCAGCCGATCATCGACGGCGTGAACGATATGATCGGCGGGGCACACAGCCCGCTCGTCATCAAGGTCTACGGCGACGATCTCGGCATGCTGCGCCGGGTGAGCCAGGAGATGGTGGATGTGCTCTACACCATCCGCGGTACCTCGAGCGCCTCCATCTTCCAGGAGCCACCGATCCCGCAGATCAACGTCAGCGTGGACCGCGAGAAGGCGGCGCGCTACGGGATCAACATCGCGGACGTGCAGAACCTGATCCAGACCGGAGTCGGGCAGGCGCCGGTGTCGACCGTGTACGTCGGCGAGCGGGTCTACAACCTCACTGTGCGCTTCGTGGCGACGAGCCGCGACTCGCCCGAGTCGCTCGCGCGGCTCCCGGTGCACAGCGCGAGCGGCATGCAGGTGCCGCTCGCGCAGGTGGCGGACGTGCGGGTGCAATCGGGCGAGAGCACGATCACGCGCGAGAACGGCCAGCGCAACCTCACCATCCGCATCGATAACCGCGACCGCGACCTCACCAGCTACCTCAAGGAGGCGCAGGCTAAGATCGCGGCACGCGTGCACTTCGACCCGGCCCGTGTGCGGCTCGAGTGGGGCGGACAGTTCGAGAATCAGCGCCGCGCAGAGGCGCGGCTGCTGGTGATCCTGGGCCTGGTAATGGGCATGATGCTCATCTTCCTCACCATCGGCACACGCTCGCTGCGCCAGGCGGTGCTGATCCTCGGCGTCGTGCCGCTCGCGACGCTCGGCGGGCTGGTGTCGCTCCATCTGACCGGCCAGACACTCAACGTCGCCTCCGGGGTCGGTTTCATCGCCCTGTTCGGCGTCGCCGTGCAGAACGGCATCATCATGGTGGCGAATCTCAATCGCATGCGCAGCGCCGGCCTCGAGCTGCACGATGCGATTCTGAAGGGGGCTACCGAGCGGCTGCGGCCGGTGCTGATGACCGCGACAGTGGCGACGCTCGGCATGCTGCCCGCGGCCATTCACACCGGTGTCGGCAGCGACGTGCAGCGCGGCATCGCCACCGTGGTCGTCGGCGGACTCGCGATCTCGACCGTGCTCACGCTGTTCGTGCTGCCCTCGATGTACCACGTGATCGAGCACTGGGCGGAGCGCGAGCATGGAGCTGCGAGATGGGCCTGAGGAGCCCACGCGTAGCGCCATTGCGGCTGCGCTTCGCGGCCGCGCTGGGCGGCATCTCGATGGCGCTGCTCGCCGGCCTCGGCGCCTGCGCCGTGGGTCCGAATTTCCACCGGCCGGCCCCGCCGCAGGCGACCGATTACGGCAGCGCGCCCGTGAGCGGTCGAACCGTCGCGAGCCCCGGCGCGGGCGGCGCGGCCCAGACCTTCACTCCCGACCTCGACATCCCGGCGGAATGGTGGAAGCTCTTCCAGTCAGAGAAGCTCAGCGCGCTCGTCAGCGAGTCGCTCAGGAGCAATCCGAATCTCGCCGCGGCGCAGGCGGCGCTGCGCCAGTCGAGCGAGCTCTACAAGGCGCAACGCACCAGCTTCCTGCCGGTCGTGCAGGGGTCGTTCGACGCGCAACGCGCCAGGAACCCGGTCGACACACTCGCCAACCCCACGAGCCTCGCGCAGGTCAATCCTTACTACAACCTCTTCACCGCGCAGCTCAGCCTGAGCTACGCGCCCGATGTCTTCGGCGGCATGCGCCGCTCGCTCGAGGCCACGCGCGCCGGGGTGAACGCCACGCGCTTCGAGCTGATCGCGACCTACGTGACCCTGAGCAGCAACGTTGTGGTCACGGCGGTGCAGGAGGCCTCGCTGCGCGGCCAGATCGCCGCGACCCAGCGCCTCCTCGAGCTGCAGCACATAATGACCGAGACGGTGGAGCGGCAGCGCGCGCTCGGCACCGCGAGCGAGCTCGAGCTGCTCGCGCAACGGGCGACGGAGGCGCAGACCGCGGCCACTCTGGCGCCGCTCGAGAGGCAGCTCGGACAGACCCGCGATGCGCTGACCGCGCTCCTCGGCAGACTCCCCTCGGAGGAGCCAGCCGAGACCTTTACGCTCGCCGACCTCACGCTGCCGACCGAGCTCCCCGTGACCCTGCCCTCGAAGCTCATCGAGCAACGTCCGGATATCCGCCAGGCCGAGGAGAGCCTGCACGCAGCCTCGGCGCAGGCCGGGGTGGCGCTAGCGGACATGCTGCCGCAGTTCGCGATCAGCGCCGACACCGGATCGGCGGCGCTCGAGCTCAACAAGCTCCTCACTCCCTACACCGGCTTCTGGACCGTCGGAGCCTCGCTGACGCAGACTCTGTTCGATGCGGGCGCGCTCATCCACCGGCACCGCGCTGCAGATGCCGCGCTCGACCAGGCGGCCGCGCAATACCGCGGCGCGGTGGTCCTCGCCTGCCAGAACGTGGCCGATACGCTGCGCGCCCTCAGAGCCGATGCCCATGCGCTGGCGGCCGAGGACGCCGCCGAGGTGGCGGCGCGCGAGGCCTTCGATCTCGCCCGCCAGCAGCGCGAGCTCGGTACGATCAGTGAGGTGGTGCTGATGAGTTCCGAGCAGACCTACAGGCAAGCGGAAATCGCGCTCGTGCAGGCACAGGCCAACCGCTATGCGGACACCGCCGGTTTGTTTCAGGCCCTCGGCGGGGGCTGGTGGAACCGCTCTGAGGGATTCCTCAAATGACAAAGCTGGTGTTGCGAGAGAATCATGGCGGCGCGGCTGTCCTGACACTCAATCGCCCCGAGAAGCTCAACGCGCTTTCCAAGGAGCTGATCGAGAGCCTGGATGAGCACGTCGAGGTGATTGCCCGTGAGAGCAAGACCATCGGACTCGTGATCCTGCGCGGCGCGGGCGGCAATTTCTCCGCCGGCCACGACATGCACGAGGTGCTGGCGCAGGTGAAGGCCCACGCCAAGCCACATCACTACGTGGAGGTCATCGACAAGGTCGCGAATCTTCCCCAGCCGGTGATCGCGGCGGTGCAGGGTCACTGTTCGACCGGCGCGCTGGAGCTGGCACTGGCCGCCGATCTGATCGCGGCATCCGAGTCGGCGCAGTTCTGCGATGCCTACGCGCGCTGGGGGCTTACTCCGATCTGGGGACTCAGCCTGCGCCTGCCGCATCGTATCGGCACCGCCAAGGCGAGCGAGATGATGTTCACGTGCCGCAGCTACTCCGGGCGCGAGGCACACGACATGCACCTGGTGAACTTCTGCTGGCCGGAGCAGCAGTTCGAGGCCGAGCTCGCCGCACTGGCTGCCGACATCCTCGCCAATTCCTGGTACTCGAACCAGGTCGACAAGCGCGCCCTGCTCGAGAGCGATGCGCTCACGTTGCACGATGCGCACGCGCTCGGCCTGTTCAAGAACGAGGGTCTCGCGCCCGATGCGGCCCAGCGGGTTGCGAAGTTCTTCAAGCCCCGCAAGCCCTGAGGATCCCAGGCCGCGCGCTCAGGTTGCGGCGGCGATGTAGTGGGTAACGCGCGGCTCCTCCTGCGTGAAGCTGCGCACGCGGTCCTCGAGTGCCTGATCGGCGCGCGTGACGCGCTCGTGCTGACGCAGGTGCTCGAGCCACGAGTCGACCAGGAAAGTCTCGACGAACCTGCCCGCATGCGCCGTATCCTGGAACACGCCCCACGAATAGGCGCCGTCGCGGCGGCGCGTGCGCGCGAGACGGGTCACGGCGGTGATGAATGCTTCCCGGTCCTTGAGATCGACGCGGTATTCGATGCTCACGAGCACCGGTCCCGCATCGTCCTTGACCGCCTCGGCCAGCACCGGCACGGGCCAGTGCATGGAGGGAGTGAGGTCCTGATCGGCGCCACCGCGCAGTTTCCAGCGCCACGTCAGAGGGACGGCGAGCAACGCGCCGGCCGCGGCGATCAGATGCGCTGACGGCAGCCCGAGATGAGAGCCGAGGAATCCCCAACAGGCGCTCCCGAGGCTCATGGTTCCGAAGAAGACGGTCACATAGACGGCGAGCCCCCGGCCCCGCACCCACTCAGGCAGCGCGAGTTGCGCTGAGACGTTGAGAACCGCCAGTGCCAGGATCCAGCCTGCCCCGGCGAGCAGGCACGCCAGCAGCGCGAGCGTCGCGGCGTGTGCGACCGCGAAGAGTACCAGCGCCAACGCGGTACCGAGCTCGCCGAGGGCTAGCACGCGATCCGCCCCGAGTCTCGCCTTGAGCCGCGGCAGGACCATTGCGCCGGCGACCGCACCGGCGCCGAGCGTCGCGAGCAGCACTCCGTAGAGAGTGGCGCCGCCGCGTAGCTGGGTGCGCGCCAGCACCGGCAGCAGAGCCCAATAGGCGCTGGCGAACAGGAAGAATCCCAGCGCGCGCGCCAGCGTCGCACGCAGAGTGCCGTGATAGCGGGCATAGCGGACGCCGGCGCGGACGGCGCCCGAGAGATGCTCGGGGGGCAGGGCGCGCGGATGTCGCGTCGGCGGACGCCACCAGAGAATGACCGCGATCACGCCCAGGTTGCTCACGGCGTTCAGCCAGAAGGGTGCGGCGATGCCGGCGCCGAGGATGATGACGCCCGCCAGCGCCGGGCCAATGACGCGACTGATGTTGACGCCGATGCTGTTGAGCGCGATGGCGGAGGAGAGCGACGCCTGCGGCACCAGCAGCGGCGTGATGGACTGCCAGGCCGGGGTCTCCACCGCTGCGAGCGTCCCGACCAGGAAGATGAACAGCAGCAGCACCGCAGGCGTTGCCCGGTTGAGCGCCACCAATGTGGCAAACACCGCACACAGCACCGTGGTGAGGACCTCGAGCACGAGAATGAAGCGGCGCTTGTCGGTCAGGTCGGCGAGCGCACCGGCCGGCAGGGCGAACAGGAACAGCGGCAGGCTGTCGGCGACCTGGACCAGCGACACGACGAACGGGTCGCCATCGAGGCTGGTCATCAGCCAGCCGGCTGCGGCGTTGTAGAGCCATCCGCCGACGTTCGAGACCACGGTGGCGATCCACAGCCAGCGAAAGGTCCGGTGGTACAGCGCGCCCCACGGGGAGGCCGGTGCCGGCGGGCTGCGGGGCGCGACCGTGGTCGCCTTGTCCATCGGGTCGGGCATCGCGCCTAGACTAACGCGGTTGGAGCGGGATTGACCGGCTTCAGGGCGTTTGAGTCGGAGAGCGGCTCACGCTGATCCTGATCGAGGGTGTGACGCTCGCGCTGAACTCGAGCACCAGGGGCTTGGCCGCGGGCAGCGCGAACTCGACGATCTTATACGGAGTGCTGCAGCCGACGCGCCCCTGGGCGTCGCGCGACTGCAGCGCGGCGCCGCCGGCAACCACGTCCACCCACGCCGGCTGGTCGAGCGCGAAGCGGTAGACGCCGGCGGTGTCGACCGTGAGCCGCGCGAGCCCGGCGTAAGTTGCCTCTTTCGGCCAGATGCGGCTCGGCGGCGCGGCGAAGCTCACCTCCGGTTGCGCGCGCAGCTCGAGCTCGTAGAGCCGGTCGGGCGTCACCACCGGTGCGTCGGCGAAAGCCCTGCCACTTGCGATGTCGACCGGCTGCTCCCTGAAGAGCTCGCGCTCATGGTGCACGTCCCAGGAGAACGCAGCGCAGGGGTCCTCGGCGGCGCGTGTCGGCGCGAGCGGCAGCGCCAGCAGCGCCAGCAGCGGTGCGCGCAGGCGCAAAGGTTTCATATGGCCATTATAAGCGAGCTCTCCGCGGCGGGCTTAAATCGAGATCTGCCTTCCGAGGTCGATCAGCTGGTCGCGCGGCACGTTGAGGTAGTCGGGCGTGTGGGTGGAGTTGCGCAGCAGGGCGCTGAAAACCGCCTCCATCCAGCGCGGCAGCCCGCGGCCGTCCGTGCGCGGCACGACGCGCTCGGAGCCGACGAAGTACGTGAGCTTGTCGGGGATGACGCCGCAGCCGCGCTCCGCGAGCTGCCGCATCAGCTGCGGCAGGTCGGGCCGCTCCATGAACCCGTAGCACGCGCTCACCACCCAGAAGTCCGGCACCGGCTGCGCCAGCTGGATGCGCTGCTCCGGACCGACGCGCGGCACCGACGCCGTTTCCAGTGTCACGGCGAAGACTTCTTCGTGCAGCGCATGACTGTGGCGGACGTACCAGAGCATGACGGGCGGCGTCGCGTCCTTCACCCGGGTCAGGAACACGGCGGTACCCGGCACGCGCGCCACGCCGTCGCGCTCGATGCCCGCAAAAAAGTCGGCGACCGGCAGCGGGTTCTCATGCGCGCGCTCGCGGATCGCGACCAGGCCCCGGTGCCAGATGAACATGACGCCGTAGACTGCGGCCGCGAGCAGCAGCGGCACGTAGCCACCGTCCCTGAGCTTGAGCAGGTTGGAGGCGAAGAAGCTGCCGTCGACCACGAAGAACACCGCGGCGCATCCTAAGCTCGCCGCCAGGCCCCATTTCCAGATGTCGCGCATGGCGGTGAACAAGAGTGCCGTGGTGAGCAGCATGGTGGCCGAGACGGCGATGCCGTAGGCGCCGGCCAGGTTGTCGGATTTGCGAAACGCGAGGGCGAGAGCGACTGTCACGGTCATCAGCAGCCAGTTGACCGTGCCGACGTAGATCTGACCATAGCCTTCGTCGGAGGTCTGCACCACCCGCAGCCGCGGCATCCAGCCGAGCTGGATCGCCTGGCGCGTCATGGAGAAGGCGCCGGTAATGATCGACTGGCTGGCGACGATCGTCGCCACGGTCGCGAGCAGCACCATCGGCATGAGCCATCCTGCCGGGCACAGGCGATAGAAGATGTTGCCCTCGGTCGGCGCGCCGGCGAGCACGATCGCCCCCTGTCCGGCGTAGTTGAGCACCAGGCTCGGAAACACCAGCGTGCCCCAGGCGAGCTTGATGGGGCGCGCGCCGAACTGGCCCATGTCGGCGTACAGCGCCTCGGCGCCCGTCACGCACAGGAACACCCCGCCGAGGACCGCAAACGCTGCGTGGCCGCCGTGGCGGAGATAGTCGAGCGCGTACCAGGGGTTGAGCGCCGACAGCACGGCCGGATGGCGCGCCACCCCGCCGGCGCCGAGCACGGCGATGGTCACGAACCACAGCGCCATTATCGGGCCGAAGGCGCGGCCGATGCGGGCGGCGCCGAGCGGCTGCACCAGGAAGAGGGCGAGCAGCACCGCCACGGTGAGCGGCAGTACGTAGGGCTCAAGCGAGCGCTCGACGATCGACAGGCCCTCGAGGGCCGACAGCACCGAGATCGCCGGCGTTATGGCGCCGTCGCCGTAGATGAGAGCCGCACCGAACAGGCCGACGGCGACGACCAGGGGGCGTTTGTAGCGCTTGACGCCGAGGAGCGCCATCAGGGCGAGTATCCCGCCCTCGCCCTCGTTGTCGATGCGCATGGCGAAGCCGGCGTACTTGACGCCGGTGACGATGATCAGCGTCCACACCAGCAGGGACACGACACCGAGTATGGTCGCGGCGCTGTTGCCGCCGGTCAGATCGAGCACCGTCTTGAAGGTGTACAGCGGGCTCGTGCCGATATCGCCGAAGACCACGCCGAGCGCCCCGGCGGCGAGGGCCAGCGGCAGCGGCTGCGCTTCTCTGTTACTTGGCATACGAGGCATCACCGTTCGGGCTTAGACTCCCCGCTCCGGGACGGCAAACAGATTAGGAAACGCCATGTCAGGTTCGCGCCGCGAGTTTCTCATGACTTCCGGTGCCGCGCTGCTCGCGCCCGGGGCGGTCTCTGGCCAGGACGGGCAACCGACGCCGCCTGCCATTCCGCCACCCGCGCAGGCAACACCGGGCGCGCCGCCGGCACTCGGTAGCGCGCCCCCGGTCGGGCCCGAGGTCGGTCCCGCGACGTTTGCCGAAGCGGAGAAACTCGTGAGGGTGGAGCTGTCGGCAGCCGAGCGTGCCCAGGCCGCACAGAACTGGCGCAGCAGCATGGCGACCGTCCATGAGCGCCGCAGCGGTCCGCGCACGGTGCCTCTCGCAGCGGCTCTCGCGCCGTACTCGACCTGGAATCCCGTGCTTCCCGGGCATGGGCCGCTGCCGCAGAGTGACCACTTCGCCCGCAGCGAGCGCGCTGCGGGGGCGCTGCCCGCTGCCGACGCCGATATCGCCCATGCGCCGCTGTGGAAGCTATCGCGCTGGATCGAGTCGGGGGAGTTGAGGTCCGAGCGGCTGACACGCATTTACCTCGAACGCATCGCCCGGTTCGATTCGCAGCTGCGCTGCGTGATCACGCTCACGCGTGACCTGGCGCTCGAGCAGGCGCGGGGCGCCGACCGGGAAATTGCCGCGGGCAAGTACCGCGGACCGCTGCACGGAATCCCGTGGGGCGCCAAGGATCTGCTCGACACCGCGGGAATCCGCACCACCTACGGCGCTGAGCCCTTCGCGGACCGCGTGCCGGACGCCGACGCCGCCGTGGTGCGCCGCCTGCACGCGGCCGGCGCGGTGCTGATAGCGAAGCTCAGCCTCGGCGCACTCGCGCTCAACGACGTGTGGTTCGGCGGGCAGACCATGAATCCCTGGCTGCCGGAGGAGGGCTCTTCCGGGTCGAGCGCCGGGCCCGGCGCTGCGACCGCCGCGGGGCTCGTCGGCTTCTCGATCGGCAGCGAGACCGAGGGCAGCATCGTGAGTCCGAGCATGCGCTGCGGCCTCGCCGGGCTGCGCCCCACCTTCGGCCGCGTGGCGCGCAGCGGCGCGATGACCTTGTGCTGGTCGCTCGACAAGCTGGGTCCCATGGCGCGCAGCGTCGAGGACCTCATGCTGGTGCTCAGGGCGATCGCCGGGCCCGATCCGGGCGATCTCGGCAGCGTACCAGCGGCTCTCGAGTTCGACGCCGGCGCCGGCGTCAAGGGACTCAAGGTCGGGTATTTCCCGCGCTGGATGCGCGAGGAGCCCGCCACCCAGGTCGACCGGCACGTGCTCGACAGCCTGCCGGCTCTCGGCCTCGAGCCGGTCGAGGTCGCGATTCCCGACTGGCCGTACGACGATCTCAATACAATCCTGTTCGCCGAGGCTGCCGCCGCCTTCGAGGAGCTGACGCTGAGCGGCCGGGCGGCGGCCCTGAGGATGCAGGCCGTGGATGCCTGGCCGAACACCTTCCGGCAGTCGCGCTTTCTCTCGGCGGTCGACTTCGTGCAGACCGACCGGCTGCGGCGCGCCGTGGCGCAGGAGATGCAGAAGCTCATGGCGCGGGTGGACCTGCTGCTGGTGCCGTCGCTGCGCGATGAGATGCTGACGATCGGGAACTTCACCGGCTTGCCATCGCTCACGCTGCGCGCGGGCTTCGTCGAGGTGAGCGAAGCGCGCAGCGACTGGGCGCCGGATCCGCAGCAGCCGCTGCCGAAGTTCCACCCGCCGCGGCGCGTGCCGCACGGCGTCACGCTCGTCGGCCGGCTGTTCGACGAGGGGACGATCGCGCGTGTCGGGCTCGCGCTCGAGCGCAGTCTCGCCGTGGCGGGCGAGCGGCCGCCGGGCTTCTAGGCGAGCAGCGGCGGCAACCGCTGGCTCACCCAGCGGGTTGCGAGATCGTAGGCGTGGCCGACCTGCAGCACCGCGAGGTCGGCGTGGCGGCGGCCGATGAGCTGCATTCCCATCGGCAGATTGTGCGCGCCGAAGCCGACCGGTACGTTGAGGACCGGACCTGAGAGCAGGCTGGCCGGCACGACCACCTCCATCCAGCGGTGGTAGGTGTCCATTGCGGCTCCGTTGACGGACCGCGGCCAGTGCGTCGTCGCATCGAAGGGAAAGAGCTGCGCGCTCGGCAGCAGCAGGATCTCGTAACGCGTGAACAGCTCCGCTGCGGCCGTGTACCAGCGCGAGCGCGCCACCGAAGCGCGGTAGACATCGAGTGCGGTGAGACGCTGCGCACTCTCCACCTCCCAGCGTGCCTCAGGCTTGAGGCGCGCGCGGGTGACGGGCTCCCGGTAGAGGGGCTCGAGGTCCCCGGCCACCAGCCAGTGCCGCAGCGTGAGCCACGCCTCCCAGAGCGCCGCGGGGGAGCAGGGGAGGCTCACCTCCTCGACGGTGCAGCCGAGGGTCTCGAAGACCCGGCAGGCGGAGCGGCACAGCTCGAGGATGCCCGGCTCGATCGGCAGGTAGCTGCCGAGGTCGCCGAGCCAGCCGAGGCGCACGCCCTTCAAGCTGCGCTCGAGAGGCTCGAGGAATTCCTCCGGCGCCGCGCCGCTCGCGAGCGGTGCGCGCGGGTCGGGACCGGCGATGACGCTCATCAGCATCGCGATGTCCGGAATGCTGCGGCCGATCGCGCCCCACTCCGAGAGATGGTCGAGGAACAGCTCCTCGCCGGCGGCGGGTACGCGCCCGCTCGAGGGCCGGAAGCCGAACACATTGTTGTAGGCGGCGGGGTTGCGCAGCGATCCCATCATGTCGCTGCCGTCGGCCACCGGCACCATGCGCAGAGCGAGCGCGACCGCCGCTCCGCCGCTGCTGCCGCCGGCGGTCCGGGCGGGGTGGTAGGCGTTCAGCGTGGTGCCGAAGACGGCGTTGTAGGTCTGCGATCCGAGGCCGAGCTCGGCGGTGTTGGTCTTGCCAATGAGGATCGCACCCGCACCCCGCAGCCGCTCGACCAGGATCGAGTCGTGGTCGGGTATGGCATCGAGGAGCGGCGAGCCACGCGTCGTGCGGATGCCGGCCGTGAAGGCCAGATCCTTGA